>JAABUV010002184.1_pt1 | contig 27087 bp, 27 predicted proteins | sample 5559971 | NCBI WGS metagenome assembly JAABUV01 (sample SAMN10711881, study PRJNA513362) | rock metagenome | isolation source: Antarctica rocks | place: Antarctica: Victoria Land, Knobhead nord | collected 2015-12-19
CGCACAAAAAAGGCCCGGACGGACCATCTACCCACCGGTTTCTGGGGCCAACGGCGACCGCGCGCGGCCCCAGAAACCCCTGCTCCGCTTGACCTAGCCGCCTGATTCAGCGGAAACTAGAGTATATCTTGTTTCATCTAAAGTCAAAGGAGGTCATCGGTGGAGCATTTGGCCAGTCGTCGGCTGCCACGCTCTCTCCAGGATCTCAGCAAATCTATGTTGAACGAATTTGGGTTGTAGACCCGGAGACAAAGGAGTTTATTCAGGAAGAGTCGCGTACGATGGGTGGTATCATCAAGATAGAAGACTGTGACTATATCGAGATGTTTACGGTAGACGACGTCATGCCTGGGAGCGTTGCCCCTCAGGTGGGTGAGAATAAAGCAAAAGCGGTTGCTCCTACGTCGAGCAAGGAGGGCATAGATGACTAGTCGTGATTATGACGAAGTGGCTATTTACACCATTGGACAGGGTCGGAAGAGTGTCGCTTCAGCGAAGGAAGCACCGCTATTCAATAATCCCCCCAAAGGTACGCCCCGGCCGTCGAGCCAACCGGCCCAGGCGTCATCAACTGCTCCGCAGAGCCAAGGTAACAGCCAAGGGGATCAATCATAATGCCGGCAGATGGTAGTGAACTTATTAGCCCCCAGTTTGAAAAGGCGATATGCCGCGAGAGCACCGCTTCCGCGAAAGAAGCGCCACTATTCAATAACCCGCCCAAGGGCAATCCCAGGTCAGGTTCTGCGAATATACCGTTATCTACATCTGCAAATGACGCATCTGTCCAGCAAATTGCTTCTCAACAGCCTGCGCCTCCACAACAGAGTACTCCTCAGACCGATGAGGCGTCACAATCAGTACCTTTCTCGCTAACCGTTCCTCGCATCGTCACTTTGGATGCGGAATGCCAACTGTGATCTCTACGAAGCGGCAGGAACATTACCTATGGCGGCCTGGCTCTCATTCTCGTCGGACAGGACTGCATCCCTGCTCGCTATGTCGTGAATATCGTAGAGGTCGAGGACGATCTGATCGATGGCATTGTCAGTGATCACGGTATCTTGGCTCTACGCCATTCTTGACTCGGCTTTGGCACTTTTCGCTTACACAGCGCATGATACTCCCAGAGATGGCCGTCGTGGGCGGGCGAATGGGCCATAGCGCGGCTCCCGTGGCCGCGTGATGGGGCCGGCCACAGGAATGGCTGGCTGCCCAAGGACACGGATGGCGTATTTGCGCGCGTAGCCCGTCGCGGCGACGAATTCATCGAGGATGTGACACTTCTGTGCCCCCCTCGCCTCGTGGTAGCGCGGGGCGACCTGCCCTAAAAGCTCGCGCTTGGCCTGGAAACTCATGATGGACCTCACTTTTTCTCCCTCCACTGTGCCGGTAGCACGATCGCTTCGGGTTACATTATTCGTGAGGCAACATCTCCCTGAAAGTAAGATCTACCGTGATGCAATGCGTCCCCCTGCGAGCCCACGCGAGCCACACCGACAGAGAGTCCCCCGGACCCACGCTGGACACCTCGCCACGATTAGCTGGCTCTCCCGACGACTTGGTGAATCCGGAATCCAGGAAAAGCGCGTTGCCATCGATGAGATGTGGTTCAATCGACTCGGTGAGGTGATAAGATGGCCGCGTGTAGCTACGAAAGTCGCAACGGAGGCACCATTTTATGGCGGCGCTTTAGGGCCCAAGAACGGGAGTGATTGACAGCAACAATGTGGAGGTGCGCCAGACACTTCGTGCTGCCCTATGGGGTTAGGCGACCGCTACCGTGCGTGGCACTTGGCGTTTTGTCGATCTACCTCCCACATTCTCTCCCAATCGGCTTCACCAAGTTGTCGGGAGAGCCAGGCGATCGTAGCGAAGTGTCCCGCGCTGTGCAAGCGCGCGAGCCGCAGGAGCCGTTCCTGGTCACGCGCCACCGCCTGGCGCTGGTGCTGGTGCTCGTGTCCGTCCATGCCCCGTCCCCTCCTTGCCGGCGCTGCTGTCACCTCCCTCACCTCCACGCGCGCTCATGCTACACCCTGCGATCCGTCCGTGCAATCTCCCGCCCTAACGGGCGTCGTGGCGCCGATGGCCCGCACTCACAGGCGTCGCCTGGGGCGCTCTGCAAAGCTGACGCGGCCGGAGGCGGGCACTGAGAGGCTGTGCGAGCTGTGTGCCCTCTCAGCATGGCGCTGCTCCTGGCGGCTTCTGGAGGCTTCTGGCGGCCGTGGGCGTGACGGGCGAGCCGCGCCGGAAAGGCCGACAAGCGGCGGTCGCGCGGCAGGCAGTACCAGCCGGGGGGGCTTGGTCATCGTGCTGTGCGCGATGGCAAGATAACTGCCGCCGACCAGCGCCGCCGTGAGCGTGTACGGCAGGCGCCGCGCGGCCTGGTCGTCATCATCCGGCATGTGGCGCGACCTCTACGGGAGAGGGGATGGGGGTGCGGGCGATGAGGTCGCGGCTGCCGACGTAGGCGATGCGCGGCTCGGGCGCGTCCGCCGGCCAGGGCAGCGTGTAGGGAACGCCCGGCAGGAGGTCGAACGCGTTATCCGGCACGGCCGCGTCGCCGTCGACATCCAGGCACACACCCCACACGAACACGTCAGCGGTCAAGACAACCTCGCCGCCCCGGCGCGCCACGTCGATCGTCGGTGCGGCGAAGGCCAGGTCCTTGAAGCGCTCCAGGAACAGGCGGTGTCGCGCCACGGGCGCGTCGTCGCGCGACAGTAGCGCGAAGGCGCCGGCGTGGGCGAGCCCAGTCCCCGCCCACGCGACGCGGTCGATCCGCCCCAACGCCGTGGACGCGTTGGCCGGGAGCGTCACAGAGCAGTATTGGTCCTGCACATAGTTCCCGTCCAGCGTGAAGACGCCGTAGCGCGCCTCACCCGTCCACTCATGCGGCGTGTCGTTCACGCCAAAGACAACGACATCCTCGCCGTCCGCAGCCACCACCACGGTCACTGGCGCGTTGGCGCGCCGCACGGGGTGGTAGGCCAGCTTGCGGCGCAGGTAGTAGTCCACGATGGTCCAGCCGTGCGTGACCGGCCAGGAGTCGTTGTACATCCAGAACACGGCCGAAGCGCTGCTGAACATGCGGCGGCGGTAGTTGGCGATGTACTCGCCGAGCGCCTCGGCCTGCACCAGGGCGCTGGCGACCGCGTAGTCCTCCAGGGTCATAGCGTGCGGCTCGCGCCCCAGCCACTCCCGCACGGCCTGCTCGGCCACATGGATGGAGGCGTGCGCGAAGTTGGTCGCGTTGTCGTGGTGCTCCCAGGAGGGCGAGCGGGGGTAACGCTCGCCCTGAGGGAGGAATTGCCTCAGCGTCGCCAGGGGCGAGGCGCCCAGGAAGCCGCCCTCGTTGGGGAGGCGGTCGACGTAGCCGCGATAGGCCCAGAAGTTGATGCCATCGTTGAAATGGAAGCCCACGCCCCAGGGGTGCTGGTCGCCCACGATGGGGCTGCGCGGATCCTCGTGGTCGGGCGAGTAGGGCGAACTGGGCCAATAGGGGCGCGTCCCATCTTCGCGCTTCATGATGACTGGGATGACGTGGTGGTAGAGCGCATAGTCGGGCAGCGCTTTGCCCGTGCGGTCGAAGCCCCAATGCCAGGCGCCCTCCTCTTGCTCGTTGTTGCCGCACCACACGATCAGCGACGGATGCGCGGCGAACGCGCGCGCGGCCCACGTCACCTCCGTGCGTATCTCGGCCAGGAAGGCGGGATCGTCGCCGGGGTAGCGCGTGCAGGCGAAGAGCAGGTCGTGCCAGACGAGCAGGCCCGCCTCGTCGCACCGGTCCAGCAGCTCGTGGCCGGCGTACGTCCCGCCGCCCCACACGCGCAGGAAGTTGAAGTTGGCCGCGACGGCCAGGTCGACCAACGCGCGCAGCCGCTCCGGCGTGACGCGACTGGGGATCATATCGGGCGGGACCCAGTTGCCGCCTTTGCAGAAGATGGGCCGCCCGTTGATCTCAATGATGCAGTAGCGCCCCTCGACCGGGTGGGCGTCCTGCGTGATACGCACGCTCCTGATGCCCGTGCGCCGCGTCTGCCGCTCCAACACGGTTCCCGCACGCTCCAGCGTCACCTCGACCGTGTAGAGCGGCTGCTCGCCGTGGCCGCGCGGCCACCACAGCGCCGGGTCGGCGACCTCCAGCATGCCCACGACGCGGGTCTCGCCCGGCGACAGCGTCGCCGCCACACAGGTCTCGGCGCCCGTCTCCGCCACGCGCACTCTTACGGTATAGTCGCCCTCCGCGCCGGGGTTGTACACGAAGGCGCGTATCTCCAGCGTTGCCCGCGTGTGGTCCTCGGCGAGCGCGGGCAACACGACCACGGTCTCCAGCCAGGGCTCGTCGGCGAACTCCAGACGCACGGGGCCGGTGATACCCACATTGAGCAGGCGCGGATGCCAGTCCCACCCCGACTCGTACTGCGGCTTGCGTAGCCAGTGGCGCTTAGTCAGGTGCGACTCCAGCCACATGCCGTAGGCCTGCCCCGGCCGCTCGGCCACGTCGTAGAGGCCGCTCTCCACGGCCACGGAGAGCAGGTTTTCCCCGACGCGCAGCTTGCCCGTCACCTCCAGGCGGCAGGGCCGGTGCGCGTTGGCGTGTCGCCCGACCTCCTCGCCGTTGAGGGACATAATGGCCTGGTCTTCGAGTCCCTCGAAGACCAGCCATGCCGGGCGCGCGCTATCCCGCTCACTCACGTCGAACATGTGGCGGTACAGCCACCACTGGTTTTCGATCCAGCGGGCAGCCAGCGTGTTCAGCCCCAGGTTGAGGTCGGGCAGGATACCCTGCTCCTGCAGCGCTTGGTGGATCTCGCCGGGCACGGGCACGGCTAGGTAGCGCCCCTCGTCCACCTCCCACTCCCGCGCCTGCTCGACGGAGCCGTGAAAGCCCTCCGTGTGCGTGACCTGCCAGGTCCCGGACAGGTCTATCTGTCGTCGCATGCTTGCCGCCTCAATCAGTCACTATCGCCGCGTCACACTCAGGATGCGCGGCCTTGCCCTTGAAATTCTCCGTCACCAGGTTCGACGCGCCGTGCGTTTCCAGCGCGTGGCGGAAATAGTCGGGCGGCTGGGGTCCCCACGCGACCGTGCAATTCCGCAGCGTCACATCCCGCGCGTTCTTGACAAAGAAACCCGCCGTCGGGTGATCGATGAGACCGTCCCCCGGAGAGGGCCGGATGTCGAGCCGCCCGCCCGGCCACGCTGACCACTTGTCCAGTTCGACGCGCACGTCCGCCAGCAGCACATCCTCGATCCCCCCCGGCTCCCAGGCGTAGATGCACACGCCGTTTTCGCTACGCGCCAGCACATCGGTGACGCGCACATGGCGCACATGGCCGATCTTTGTCTCAGCCGTCCACGGGACGGCCGCGATGTAGATCGGTTCGCTGCGGCCCCACCAATCGCTATGGAAGAGACGCGTTTCGACGATCATGTGCGCGAAGATCACGTTCTCCACGTCGCCCTCTTGGCCCAGATTGATCGACAGGCCGCGGTGACTCGACCGGATCACGCACGCGTCGAACACGACGTTGCGGATAGGCGCGACACACTCATTGCCGATCTTGAGCGCGGCGGATGTGGAGACCAGCGTGCAGCCCGTCACGGTGACATTCTCGCACGGCCCGAACGCGACCGCGGCGCGGCACGTTTTCAGGCAAATGCAATCGTCACCGGCGACGATGTGGCAGTCGCTGATGCGCACGTTGCGGCTGCAATCGACGTCGATGCCGTCGTTGTTGGGCAGCTTGAGGTCGTTGTCGATGCGGATACCCTGGATCAGCACATCCTCGCAGCCGGTCAGGCGCACGGTCCAGAACGCGGCGTCGCGGACGGTCACGTCGCGCATAGTCACGTTCGTACATCCGATCAGGAAAACGGTGAACGGCCGCTCGAGATACTGCCTGGCGCCGCGCATGCGATAGATATAGCCGAGATCCTCTTCCACGAACGAGCGCCCATTCCCGTCGATCACGCCGCCGCCCGTGATGGCGACGTTGTCGGCGCGGTAGGCGATGATGCTGGCGCGGCGCGGCAACTCCGTCTCGAGCAACGCCCCCTCGGTGATCGCGTCGCTCCGCAGATCGGGCGGATACGCGGCCAGATCACCGCTGGCCAGGAGCGTCGCGCCGCGCTCGACGTGCAGTTCGACGTGCGCTTTGAGCGCGATCGGGCTGAAGAGATAAGCGCGGCCGGCCGGCGCCACCACCGTACCGCCGCCGGCCGCCGTGCAGGCGTCGATAGCGCGTTGGATCGCCGCCGCGTCGTCGGTTGAGCCGTCGCCGATCGCCCCGAAATCGAGAATGTTGTAGGTCGTCATGCGCGCATCCGTCCCTCCCCCTGTTTTCCCTGCAACTCCAGAAACCTACTTCTACGTACTGAACCGATTAAGCAAATAGGACGATAGAGGACCCGTTTTTAGGCTACCAGCATCGTACTGATAGTGCCAGTCAACGCTTTAAAGCCTCAAAAATGGCTGTAATGACGAATTAATACATATTTTTCCTCCACGCCGCAGCGCCTCCTTGACAAATTCGGAATGATGCGCTTACAATAGCTTAACGATCTGCTTATACGGTTCACAAACCACACATACGGCGAGCACACAGGAGCGACGCGGAACGATGGGCAAACGCGGTGTGACTATTCGTGACGTGGCGGCGCACGCGAGCGTGTCGCCGGCGACGGTGTCGTATGTGCTCAATAATCGCAATCGAGTGGGCGAGGATACGCGCCAGCGCGTGCTCGCGGCCATGAAAGAGCTTTCGTTCTATCCGTCGGCCTCCGCGCGCAGCCTGGTCCGGCAGCACACCAACCTCATCGGCTTTTTGATCCCCCATCGGCCCGAGAGTGTCTTTCTCGACCCCTATTTCGCCGAACTCATGCGTGGCGTGGCCATCATGGCCGACGCGCATGAGTACAACCCTGTCATGGTGACGGTCGAGGGCGATGGTCACGCCCGTGAGGTCGCTGATCGTCTAATCCGCAACAATTTGGTCGACGGCATCATCCTGAGCTACCTGTCCGAGCACGATTCGTATCTCCTAGACGAGATGGAGAAAGCAGGCGTCCCCTTCGTCATCATTGGTTCGGCCAAGCAACAAGGCTACACCGTCGTCGATGTCGACAACCGCAGTGGGGCCGAGCAGGCCATGGTCCACCTGCTCTCCCTCGGGCATCGGTCCATCGGCTTCATCAACGGGCCGGCCGACGCTCCGCATGCCAAGCAACGCCTGCGCGGTTTCTGTGGCGTCCTCCTCGCCCACGATGTGCCGCTCTCGTCCTGCCCTGTCGTCGACGGCGGGTTCTCGCGGGAAGGCGGGTACGCCGCTATGGCGACGCTGTTAGATGGCGCAACGTGGCCCACCGCCGTTTTCGCCGCGTCGGATCAGATGGCCGTGGGCGCGATCCAGTGCTTACACGAGCGCGGCGTGCGCGTCCCGGAGGACATCTCTCTGGTGGGCTTCGACGACAACCTGCTGGCGACGGCCACCTACCCAGCGCTGACGACGGTGCGCCAGCCCATCCGGCAACTCGGCGAGATGGCCGCCGATCTCCTGTTCAAGAAGATCAATGGCTTGCCCTTACCGCCGTCGATCATTCTTCCGACCGAGTTGGTCGTACGCGACAGCACAACCGTGCGACGAACGGTAGCAGAAGGAGCGCTCCGATGATACCCACATCTATCCAGGCTCATGGGCCAGCCGGCCGGGCCGACGGCGCCACCTGGTCCGCGCGCGCCGGTCCGCGGACGCGGCGTCGAGAGGCGCGCGCCGAAGGGGGGGTGGTTGTAGGGAAAAACACACATCGCCCGCCCGCTGTCTCGTGGAACGCGCCACGACCAGGGTCCTGACCATAGCACGCAATCCTTAACAACACGAGAGATGTGCTTAACATACACGGCATAGCTCAACGAGGAGTAGAAGATCTCATGACTTTTTCTCGATCTGTCAAACGAGCCGCACAAGCTGCCGCGGGCGCGGCGCTTATCTCCGCCGCTGTCGTCGTCCCCGCACACGCGGCGCGCACGCATGCGGCCATGCAGCCCCTGGTGGTCGCCTACGGGCCAACGTCCAGCTTCGTGCGTAACTTCAACCCGTTCAACTTCACCTCGGTTGACCCGTTCACCCAGTCCGGCGTCTTTGAGCCCCTCTACGTCGTCACCGATGTTAATGGTAAGCAGATTCCCTGGTTGGCGACCAGCTATAAGTACAGTGACGGTCTCAAGACGCTAACGTTCACCATTCGTCAGGGGGTCAAGTGGTCCGACGGCCAGCCCTTCACGGCCAAGGACGTCTACTTCACCATCATGCTCGGCAAGAAATCCGCGGCGCTCGACAAGGTCGGCTTCAACACGGGTGACGTCACCAGCGTGACGATGCCGGCGTCGAACCAGGTCGCCATCCACTTCAAAACGGCGGATTCCACCCGGTTCGAAAACTTGGTCAACAATCTGTACATCGTGCCGGAGCACATCTGGTCCAAGGTCAAGGACCCTGTCAACTTCCTCAACCCCAATCCCGTCGGAACCGGTCCGTTCACGCAGGTGGCGAACTTCTCTCCGCAAGGCTTCGACCTGGGCCGAAACCCGTACTACTGGCAAAAAGAGCAGGTGAGCGCCATACGTGTCCCGGCGTATAACGGCAACGACGGGGCCGACGTGGCCATCGAGGCGGGTAACGTCGATTGGGGCACCGTCTTCCTCCCTAACGTCCAGAAGACGTTCGTCGCGCGCGATCCCCAGCATAACCACTTCAACACCCAGCCGTTCTCTACAGAGATGCTCATGGTGAACAACACGGAGTATCCTCTGAGCCTGCCCGCGTTCCGCAAAGCCTTGAGCGTGGACCTTAACCGTCAGGCGTTCAATGTCGCCGCCTGGTTTGGGCAAAACGCCCCCACCGATATCACGGGTTTGAAAGGGACGTGGTCATCCTGGATCGATCCGCGCATTTCCAACACCCTGGCGCAGTACAATCCCGCGGCGGCGCGGACGATGCTGCTCAAAGCCGGCTTTACCTACAAGAGCGGCCACTTGACGGATCCGAAGGGCAAGCCGGTGAGCCTATCTATCATTGTGAATCAGGGCTATACGGATTACATCGCCGTGTCCCAGGTCATGGAGCAGAGCTTCAAAGCCCTGGGCATCGACTTCAGCATCCGCCTGTTGCAGGGCTCCACGGTGACCAGCGATGAGCAGGAGGGCAAATTCCAGCTCCTGCTGAATCTTCCTGCCACGGGGGCGACGCCGTACTTCTTTTATCACGACCAGTTGAGCGCGGCGTCCAACAACTTCGCGCCCATCGGGACGGCGGTCCCCGGCGGCAGCAACTGGGGACGCTATAAGAATTCCAACGTCGATCAACTCCTCGCGCAGTTCCGCCACACGAACGATCAGGCCCAACAGAAGTCCATCATGGATAACATCGAGAAGATCTTCGTGAACGATCTGCCGTATATCCCGTTGAATGCCGGAACAGTCGGGTATGAGTACAACACCCAGCGCTACACCGGGTTCCCCACGCCATCCGACCCCTATGCCTCGGGGGCAAACTGGAGATCGCCTGATCGCCTGGTCGTGCTCACGCATCTGAAGCCGGCGCAGTAGATAGAAGGAAGCAAGACTTGCCGGCGGCCGGAGCTGATGCTCCGCCCGCCGGTCGCCGGGAAAGGCGCCGCCGTGGTATCCTAACGCACTGCCGCCCTTCCGCGCGTTTCATGGGCCACGGCATACACCGTCTAGAGGACACCGTTATGCGTTATATCTACCGCCGCCTCCTGTTTTACCTGCTGGCCCTATGGGTGGCCATCACGCTGAACTTCGCGATCCCGCGCCTGATCCCGGGCAATCCGGCCGAGGGCTTCCTGGCGACGCACCGGCAGCAGTTCGAGGGCGTGCCTAACGCCTTGCAGATCGTCCAGGCCGAGTTGGGAGTCTCGCACGCGCCCCTACTCGTGCAGTACTGGCAATACATCGTCAATCTGGCGCACGGCAACCTCGGCATCTCCACCTCCTACTACCCGGTGTCCGTTGCGACAGTCATCGCACAGAGCCTGCCCTGGACCATCTTTTTGGTCGGCCTCGCCGTGGTCCTCGCGTTCATCATTGGGACGGGGATCGGCGTGCTGGCGGCCTGGCGGCGGGGTGGGCTCCTCGACAACGTCCTGCCGCCGCTCACTCTGCTGACCAGCAGTTTCCCCTTCTTCTTTCTGGCGCTGCTCCTGCTCTACGTCTTGGGATTTCAATTCAAGTGGTTCCCGCTCGGCCATGCCTACGCCGATGGCACCGTCCCGCGGTTCAACCTCTCGTTTATCGGCGATGCCCTCTACCACGCGATATTGCCGGCTCTCTCTATCGTCATCGTCACCATCGGCGGCTGGCTCCTGGGCATGCGCAACACCATGATCAACACCTTATCTGAGGACTACATCTCGATGGCGCAGGCGCGTGGGCTCCGCGATCGTCGGGTCATGCTGGCCTACGCCGCGCGCAACGCCATCTTGCCGCAGGTCACGGGTTTCGCGTTGAGCCTGGGCTATCTGGTCGGCGGCCAGGTTCTGATCGAAACGGTCTTCAGCTATCCGGGTGTTGGCTACACCTTGTTCCAGGCCATCGGCAACCAGGATTACCCCCTGATCCAAACCCTGCTGCTGATTATCACCGTGTGTGTCCTGGTGGCCAACCTCATCACCGATCTCCTGTACACCCGCCTCGACCCGCGCGCGCGCGCCGCCTAACCTTGCCTGCTGAGGAGGACCCGACGATGCAACGACAACCGATGACTGAGGACGCCGACGGGCTCGAAGGACCGGGCGGTGGGGCGCCCGCCCCGGCGGCCCCGTTCCTGGTGCGCCGCACGCTGCGCCTTGGGATACCCGAATGGCTGGCCCGGATCGCGCGCAATCGCAAGGCGGCGGTGGGACTGGGCCTCCTGGCCTTCTTTATCCTGGTCGCCATCTTTGCCCCGCTGGTCTGGACCGGCGATCCGTCCGCCTCCGACTTTACGGCCGCGCCGATGCAGGCGCCCTCGGCCGCGCATTGGCTGGGGACCGACCACCTCAACCACGATATCTTCCTGCAAATGATCAATGGGGCGCGCCCCACCCTCGCGCTTGGGTTCGCCATTGGCCTGATTGCCACGGCTTTGAGCATCCTTGTCGGTATGTGCGCGGGCTTCTTCGGCGGGTGGGTCGACGAACTATTGAGCCTCCTTATCAACATCTTCCTGGTGATCCCGGGACTGCCGCTGATCATCGTGTTGGCCTCGTGGATCCAGGTAAAAAACGACATTCCGATCATCATCATCATTAGCCTCACTGCCTGGGCCGGCGGCGCGCGCGTGCTGCGCAGCCAGACGTTGAGCATGCGCGGCAAGGACTTCGTGCAGGCCGCCATCGTGCGCGGCGAGCCGGGTTGGCGCATCGTGCTGCGCGAGGTTCTACCCAACATGACCAGCCTCGTGGTCAGCGGACTGATCGGCACGACCGTCTACGCCATCGGCGCCGCCGCCGGCCTGGCCTTCCTGGGTCTGGGCAACATCTCCGAGGTGAGCTGGTTCACCATCCTCTATTGGGCGCAGAACAGCGGCGCCCTGGAATCAGGCGCCTGGTGGACCTTCGTTATTCCGGGTATGGCCATCGCCCTTGTCGGGACGGCCCTCGCCCTCATCAACTACGGCATCGACGAGATCAGCAACCCGCGCCTACGCGTCGACAAAGTTAAAAAATCACATAGCGCCCTGACCCCCACGCCCACGGCTTCCGCGCCCGCGACAGGACAGGCGGTGGCGTCATGACCGTCGATCAAGCGCCTACATGCCACGAACACTCCGCCCGTGCCACGAATGAGCGAGACATGGCGACGCCGCTGCTCGATGTGCGGCATTTGCGTGTGGAATACGTGACCGGACGCGGCGCTGTACGTGCCGTCGACGATGTCTCCTTCGCGCTACGCAAGGGCGAGGTGCTGGGCCTGGCCGGTGAATCAGGCTGCGGCAAGAGCACCATCGCCAACGCCATCACGCGCCTGCTCAAGCCCCCAGCTCAGATCACCGGCGGCCAGATCCTTTTCGAGGGCCAGGACGTCCTGGCCCTCGATACCGAGGCGCTGCGCCGCTTCCGGTGGAGCCGCGTCAGCATCGTCTCGCAGAGCGCCATGAACGCGCTCAACCCGGTCATGTCGATCGGCGCGCATATGGTCGATACCTTACGGGCCCACACGGACATGAGCAAGCGCGAGGCGCTGGAGCGCGGGGCCGAGTTGTTGCGCGTCGTCGGCATCGAGAGCGCGCGGCTCAAGAGCTACCCGCACGAGCTCTCCGGCGGCATGCGCCAGCGCGCCGTGATCGCCCTTGGGCTGGCGCTCAACCCCGACCTGATCATCATGGACGAGCCGACCACGGCGCTCGATGTGGTGGTGCAGAAAGAGATCATGCAGCAGATCGAGGATCTGAAAGAGCGCTTCGGCTTCTCGATCATCTTTATCACGCACGACATTTCTCTGTTGGTCGAGTTCAGCGACCGCATCGCCATCATGTACGCGGGCAAGCTTGCCGAAGTGGCGCCGGCGCGTGAACTGTTCGGCGAGCCCAAGCATCCCTATACGGTAGGCTTAATGAACTCGTTCCCATCGCTCGACGGCGCGGACGACACGGTGATGGCCGGCATTCCGGGGGCGCCGCCCGATCTGGCCGCGCCCCCGTCCGGTTGCCGCTTCCACCCGCGCTGCCCCCATGTGATGAGCGTGTGTGTGAGCGCTGAACCCCTGCTGGTCGCGGCGAGCCCCGACCATCCAGTGGCGTGCCATTTGTATCCGTCGCATGGTCAGCCGGCGACGACGGTCGTAGGGCGGACGGCGGGGATGCCCTAAGTCGGCGACCGCAGTTGCGGTCGCCGACTTTAGGGCGGGTGTCAGGTTTTTAAGGAGAGATAACCATGCAACAAGCGCAGGCCCCCGTTATGGATGTGCAGGGACTGACCAAGTGGTTCCCCGTCGGCGGGGGTGGCCCCTTCGGGCTGGGTGGAGAAGCCCGCTACGTCCACGCCGTCGATGACGTCAGCTTCACCCTGGAGAAGGGGCGTATCCTTGCCCTCGTCGGGGAGAGCGGCAGCGGCAAAAGCACGATCGCGCGGCTGCTGGCCCGGCTCTACCCGGTCACGTCGGGTCGGGTGCTCTTGAAAGGCCACGACGCCTTGTCACACCAGAACCGCAAGGCGGTCCTTGCCTACCGCAACGACGTGCAGATGATTTTCCAGGACCCCTTTGGGTCGCTCAACCCCGTCAAAACGGTGCAGTATCACCTGGAACGCCCGCTGGCGCTGCACACTGAGTTGCGTGGGGCCGCGCGCGCGCGGCGCGTCGACGAACTATTGCGCACGGTGGGGCTGGAGCCGCCGGAGGAGTTCGCGCCCAAGTACCCCCACCAACTCTCGGGGGGGCAGCGGCAACGCGTGGTCATCGCCTGCGCGCTGGCCGTGAACCCGGAGGTCATCCTGGCCGATGAGCCCACGAGCATGCTCGATGTCTCCATCCGCATGGGTATCCTCAATCTCATGAAGCAGTTGCGGGACGAGCGCGACCTCACGTACCTCTACATCACGCATGACCTGGCCAGTGCGCGCTACATCGCCGATGAGACGATGGTGCTCTACGCGGGGCACATGATGGAGAAAGCGTCGAGCAAGGATCTGATGCGCGATCCGCAGCACCCCTACACGCGGCTGTTGCTCTCGGCGGCGCCGAACCCCCGCATGGAGAAGACGCGCGTCGAGGCGCGCGGGGAGATCCCGACCATCATCAACCCGAAACCCGGCTGCCGCTTCGCCCCGCGCTGCCCGCTCGTCATGGACATTTGCCGCCAGCGCACACCGGAGGTGACCGAGATCGCACCGGGACACCTGGTGCGCTGCTACGCCGCCCAGCCTCATCGAGTAGGAGCGCCGACGTAAGGGCCGTCGGCGGAGGGAGTTGTCCATCCGATGATGCATGTAGTGGCTGCAGCGGAGGTGCGCCTCTCCGGCGCGCTCGAGGTGCAAGGTATAGAGAAACGATGGAAACGATGCTGGATGACACGGTTGATACGTTGGATCTCACGCCCGCGCGTTGGATCTGGCTGCCGTCCGGGCGCACATTGCCCAACACGTTCGTCCTGTTTCGTCACGGTGTCGCCCTCTCAAGCGCGCCGGGGCGCGCGACCGCGTGGGCGGCGGCAGACAGCCGCTATCGCTTCACCGTCAACGGCGTGCGCGTCGGGTGGGGTCCCGCCCCGGGCGACCGATCGCGCCACCCATGTATGTGTTTGACCACAGCCTCAACACGTCCTGGTGTTTAGACTATCCTGAAACGAGGGATGTCGGCGCGTTTTTTCCGTCCACGGCATCGCCGCACAGAAGGGCTGTTATCTAAAGGTGGACAACGACGTAGCCATAGTAGCTCACGACACACAGACCCGCGATGCGGGAGAAAAAGCACCAGGCACTACAACATGCTGTGGCATACGTCGAATACGTTGTATACGTCGACCACCTTTACGTCGAACTCCAGTTAAGCGTCCTTCGGTTCACTACGCGGGGGGTTGTAAAGAGCGCGCGTACGGCTTCAGGGTCGTTGTCGCGCGTCAGGAATGTTGTCCAAATCATGAACCATGTCCACTGGGGCTGGTCGCTGAGGATCGTTGATGTGGGTAGGACGCCGACCTCGCCTAGCGCAATGGGTCGACCCTCCGCTAACGTGACTAACTCATCGTGGTGGGATTGTTTGTAGTCGTTTTCATAGACATCCGCCGCGAGGATGTCGACAACGTCGTGACCGGGGTAGAAGCCCGGATAGGGCGCTGCGTCGCCTCGGGGTGCGTTTGTGTTCCATACCCAGATGAGATTGTCCAGGTGGTGGACCGATACGAAGCGTTCATACAACTGACGGTAGAGGGCGGCGTAGCCGTTCTCACCTTCTCGCCCACCCCACCAGAACCAGCTGCCGTTCATCTCATGGTATGGACGCCACAGCACCGGAATGGATGCATCTCGGAGCTGCTCAAGGAAACCGGCGATCAGATCCACCTGACGCAGCCACCTGGTATGCGTTTCGGTTCCCGGCTTGAGTAGGTCATGCCAGTCGGTTTGGGGGAGTATCCCGTCGCAAATGCTGCCCAGGAAGGTCACCGGTTCTTCTTCTGTTGGGCGAACGGCGTGCCACATCAGAGTGATGATGGAACCTGCAGAGTGCTGCTTTTTCGCCTCGTCGACTATTCCTTGACGGTAGTTGATGCCATCCATGTCACCGTCGTCGGCGAACCCGAAATCTTGGCCCCACACCGCCGGGTAGCGCCCGGTTATCTCGGCGGCCTGGTCGCTGTAGAACGACATTTCGCGAGGGGTATTGTGCTGGCCCGAGAATATCCCATCACCGGCCAAATCCTGAATTCGTGCCAGTAGATCTCGAGCTTCGCGGGTGGCTCGGGGGTTGACGGCTTCCAGTGGTGCAGAGGTCATTGTCCGACTCCTTTGTGGGCATTGGTTTTAGGCGGCTGGCTACGGCGCGGCTGGGAGGGTGCAGTTCAGCTGCGAGGCGCGAAAGATTGTTGGAGGACAAATGCCGACGCTCCCAGCGCTGGCACACGCCCATGCCCCTCGTGCCCCGGTTGCCCCCGCTGGCGCGCTCTGGCGGGCGGCGCGGCGGGCGCGGCGACGCGCTGGGCGTATCCTCCAAGCCGTGCACCCCTTCCTCGCTATAGCGATGCAGCCACAGCCGCACGACGTCTTGCCCGCAGTCGTGCACCTCCGCGATCCGCGGCACACTATAGCCCCGAGCCGCGAGCAGCACCATCTGCGCCCGCAGCGCCACCCGCCCGACCGCCTGGCGGCTGACCTGCGCCAACTCCCCCCGTTGGTCATCCGTGATCTGCACGCGCATCATACCTCGTCCCTCCCGCGATACGTTGCCGCGAGATTTGTGCCAAACTTATGGTCATGTGCTTAGCATGTGAGGCGGGGGGATGCGGTCGAGGTGGGGCTCGCCGGCGGCGTCGCGTGCGGCCCAGCAGGGGAGACACAGGAGGCGGGTGCCGGTGAGGAGGCTGTAGAAGGGGCGGGCGTTGGGGGGGGCGAGGGGGTGACCGCAGTCGGCGCAGGCGCGCGGTGGCGGGCGTCGGGTGGAGGGCTTGGTCCTGGTAGGCATAGCGACAGTCTACGTGATCGGCGTGGGGAGCGGCGGCCCAGGCGCTTGTAGACGGGGCGAGCGGAGCGCGACGAGTTGCACCGGAAAGGGACGGCCGTGGTGCCGCCGCGCCGTGACAGCGGGAGCGTCCGCTGGTAATTAACGTCAAGTAGCCAACGCCCGCCGCGCGTGGCCCAAGGTCTTGTTGACACCTTGACGTCAGAATCCATGACGCCAAGGTGTCAACCAAATTCGGGCGCTCATGCCGTGGGAACCTGCTCCACCGCGGACAACATCGGGGCATGGGGGCCGCGGATGACGTTTGGCACCCGAAACGAGATGGCGCCCCAGGCCTCGACCAGAGCGGCGTAGTCGTCCGCGACTCGTACTAATGGTGCCCAGGCGATCCGCCGCCTGACCGAGGGCGGGATCTGAGCGCGTTGGAAGGCGACCCGAACCGAGATCGGCTCCCCGGCCACGAGCATCTCCGCGCAAGCATACTCCAAGCGTAGACGGCAGACGCTCAACTGCGCCTGTCGCCGCGCGATTGACGGGGCCATCGGGTAGGTGTGCGCCCGCGTCAACCTCGCGCCCCCGGCGCAGGTCAGGGCGAGGTGCGTGTCCAGTGGGGCGGGGGGCGGAGCGCACGATCCAGCGAGCGGGGATCGACCACCTGTGGACCTGCTCACGGTCATGTGGACAGGTCCACCCGCGGCGGCGGCCGAGGCGTTCGGGACGGCGTGGCTGGAAACGTACGGGATGGATGTGGACGCGCGCGTGACCGACGTGGTGGGGACGTTCGCGCTCGACGGGTGAGTGGGGAAGGGAACAAGATCGTGGAGTGGCACACACGCCGACGGGAGCGGGCCACCCGCCTCATTCTTGTCATCATGCTGGTCCTCGTGCGCGGCGACGTCGCGCTCGCCACGCCGACGCGTTGGTGACGGCGGCGGCCGCGCTCCTGGCCCTTGGCGCGGTGTGGCGCGTCCTGGCCTGCGATGTCCTGCCGCTCTATCAGCGCCCGGTGCGCTATGGCCTCGTCGCCCTGGGCCTGCTGCTCACCGCGCCGGTGGCCGCCCTAATCCTGCTGACCCTCGCCGGGCAGGCGGTCCACATCCCGTGACCGCGTGTCCCGCGCTACTGCATGCGCGGGGCTCCTTCCACTCTCAGGTGTTACGTGTGCTGTTCCAGCATAGCATCATGTCGCGGGTGCGGGCCGCCTCGTCGGGGCGTGGGCAAGGCGAGAGCGGGCCGTAGCCGGGTCGGGTGCGACCGGGGGCGCAGGCGCAGGTGCACGCGATGCCAGAGGCTGGCAAGGGTGGGGGGGGTCGGCGGGCGGCGGACCAGATGGACGTGAGCCCGCAGGCCCTGGGGCGAATAGAGCAGGTCCGCGTCCCAGGTCGTGGGGCCAGGGCTGGCGCGCAGGCGCCAGTTGGGGTCGGTGCCCAAGACGGCGACGAGCGCGCGTAAGGCGGCATCGGAGAGGTCGGTGGCGAGCCAGGCCCGCACCTGGGCGGGGCTAGGCCGGGGGTCGAGGGTCGTGGTCATGCTCATGAGTTCCTCCGGGGACGGTGAGGGGCGCACAGTATCGCACGCGTAGACCTCTCCTACTAGTATAGAGATGCGAAAGGAAGAAATCTTACGGTGCATTTGTGCGGTGGAGTGCTATCTCGCCTACCACCGGCTGCTGCGTGGTCCGCGTGCCGGCAGCGGGTGGTGCTGGGGGGCTTGCGGGCCTGTGCGAGGAACGCGGCTAGGCGGCGCGCCGCCAGACGACGCCTTCGGCACACGTTACCCGCTGTAGGTACACACGGTACAGGTGGTCCGTGGGGCGGTGCGTCAAGGCGATCGCGCAACGCTTGTGCCCCTGATGGAGGGCCACCCGCCAGTCGGGGTCCTGACGCAGCGCCACAATGCGCGCGGCGATGGTCGCTTCGTCGGCGTCGCCATCGAACAGCGTGAGGGTCGCCGCGATGGTCTGAGGGGTCATGCGCATGCGTCGTCTCCGTGGGCTAGCCGGTGCACGCGCCGATTAACGCCTACACACGTAGTGTGGGCGATGGGGTCGGGGGTGTCCATAGCCTAATGGTCCACCGGCCGGGGCACGCGCCTGCGGGCGGTGTAGCCCCCTGCTCGCCCTGTGCGGGCGGTGTGGCCCCCCCTGCTCGCCCTGTGCGCGCCACGGCACCCTGTGTGCCCCTCCGGCTCCCCCTGGCCCTATGAGGACGCTCGGCGCTTCTGAGTGGGCCTAACGCCTCCACGGTCTTCACGCGCGGGCTCCACGTCGACGACGTCGCTGGACCTGCTCACGTCCATGAGCAGATCCAGCGGCGGCCCGCGCGCGTTACCGGATTATTTGTGTAGCCGGATGATCTGGTTACTGATGTCCAGGTTGGCCTGCTGCTGCAGGCCGAGGCCGGTGGGGATCCAGCGTACCGCGACGATCGTGACGCCCGCCGGGACCTCGAAGGCGAGATCGCCCGTAGCCGTCGCGCCCTTGTGCAGCGTGCCCGTGTCGATAGGCTGGGCCAGGTTATTGTCGTAGGCCGTGACCTGGGGGTATTCACGCGCCCCCGCGTCGAGGGCGATGAAGTCGTTGGGGTTGTACTCGTAGCTGTACTTACCCATATCGCGCATGATGACGTGGAGTTCCTGGAAGACGTCGCCCTGCTTGAGTTCGCTGCTATGGCCGCCGGACTTACTGGCGCCGAGCGTTACGGTGACGCCGTCGAGGGTCGTGGCGCCGGTGGGGCCGGCGGGGCACTGCGCGCCGCTGCCCTTGTAGCCGGGTAGAAGGATGTTGCGGGGGTTGGTGTCGATCTTGTCACCGCCGGATTGGTCCAGGCCAAGGCCGGTCGGCTGCCAGGAGATGGCCGCAGGGGTCAGCTTTGCCGGCACGATGTAGGCGATTTGGCCGGAGATGGTCTGGCCGGGAGCGAGGCTACCCGTGTCGATGGCCTGGGCCAGGTTGTTATCATAGGAACTGCTTTCCTGGTAGGCGTGCGCGCCGGGGTCGAGGAGGGTGAAGTCGAGCGGGTTGTACTTGTAGGTGAACTTACCGTGGTTGCGCAGCGTGACATGCACGACCTGGAAGATGTAGCCGGGTTTGAGCGAGGAGTCCTGCCCCCCCTTATCGCGTGTTGGCGCGCTAAAGGTAACGGTCACACCGGCGTCGGTGATAGACCCGGTCGGTCCCGCGGGGCACGGCGTCGCGGCCGGCGCCTTCGGCCCGCGGGCGGCTACCGCATGGGACGCCCCCGCGCCGGCCAGACTCGTCGCCAGGCATAGCGCGCCGGCGAGGACCGTTGTGCGTGTTGCTGTCATACTGTCTCCTTTTTGTCTGTCACACCGTGTTTGTACGGCGTCCGTACCGTCGCTCTGCGCGCGCCGTACTACTCTAGTATCGGCCGGGGGTGACGCTCCCACCACTGTAGATCACAGAGGTAGCCACCGTGTGGCCGCCTGTGGGGTTTGTTGGCGCTCTGGCTACAGCCCCACACAATCTGCCGGCCATCCGCCGTCGCGGGTGTAGACAGCCCTACACAGGCGCGCCTCCGACAGAGGCCGGACCGCACGCGCGCCGCGCCGCCGCGCACGACACGGTCAGCCTGCCTCGAGAGACGCTGAACGAACGCGGGGACGTGTCCGTCAACTGGATCGCGCCGGGCGCTGCTCGCGGCGCGATCCGGCCCCGCTGCACGCGCGCCACGACCGCCCGATGGTAGACATCCCCTGCCCTGTCGTCACCCCACAGCGCCTTGGGCGCCTGACGCTCCTGGTCTGGCGTCGGCGCCAGCTAGCGCCCGCGCATCCGGGCACCGGGCCCTCCACGCCCGCGTCACCCGCCGTCCAGACGGGTGCGACCGTTATTGGGCGAGCCCCTGGGTCGAGCGGAACTGGCTCCCGTCGCCCGTCGTCACACCCTGCTCGGCGATGAAGCCCAACCCATGGGCCGAGCGCAACACCGCGCCGTGCTGGGGAGCCAGACCCAGCGTGTTGACGGAGATCTCGTTGTGCGCCGTCGGGGCGACGGTGATATGCCGCGTGACGACACGGCCGGCGCTGTCGTAGAACGTCGCCGTGACCGTTATAGTCACCGCCGAGGGGTTGAAGAGAACCAACACTTCGTTGACGCCGGGCGTTGTGTCACCGGACGGAAAGTCCCAACGTGTGCCCGTGCCGTTACGCCCGAACGTCACCGAGCCCGACTTGGCCGAGGCGAACGTCCCGGTGTATTCCTCACGCTCCACGACAACGGCCTGGTCGCTTGTCACGACGGCGGCGATGCGGTCGCCCTGCGTCGTGGCGCCTAGATTGATCGTCGCGCGGCTACGTGGGGTGACACTGACGGTCTGGCTACCGAGAGGTCCGCCATCCTGGGCGTAGAAGCTTGCCGTCACCAACGCGGGCGCGTCGCCCGGATTGAGCGCCGTATACTCTGTACGCACGCCATTGGCCGTCGTGCCGGCCGCGAAAAGCCATTCCACCGCCGGCGCGGTCGCGCCCGCGCTGGTGGTCAGCCCACTCCCGCCGGGACCGAACGTCTGCGTGCGCTCAACCAGCACCGGGATGTCGGAGAGAGCCACCACGCTCACATCCTGATTGGGGACGAGCGTGTTCAGGTTGGTCACACCAGTGGTATGCGGCGGAATCGTCACCGTCACCACGCGCCGCGCGCCGCTCGTGGCGCCGAGCACTTGCAATTGCACGCTCGCCGCGCGCGACGCATTGGTGTTGAGGATCGAGAGTGTCTCCGTCCCGCCATTGGTTGAGCCGGCGGCGAGGTACCAGTGCGCGCTCAACCCAGCGGCGCCGGCGATCGCGTCGTCGTCGGTGTGGTTGTAGCGGTTCACGGTTAGCGCGGACGCGACCGGACGGTCGGCGCGTACTTCTACGCCGAACGTACCCTGCGGCAGCCCCAGGGCGCTGCCGACGAAGAGTTGCGACGAATGGGCGGCCACATCAACCGTCTTGGGGATACGCGCGCCGTTATCGAAATAAAATATCAGGTCTACCCTGGTCGAGGCGCGGTTCGTGTTGAGGATAATGACATTCGAGCTCTCGCTCGCCGTGTTCAGGCCGCCGGCCATATAGGCCTGCGTCCTGCTCACGAGAATGCCGGTTAGCGCGACCGCGGCGCTCACGCGGCTCTGGTTGCCGATCGCGCTCACGGTGTTCGCGCCGCGCCGTAACGAACTTGGAGCCGTGAACCGGGCGGTGAAAGCGCCGTTTGACGTGATGATAGGGCTCGGTGTGGTCGCCAGCGCCTCGCCGTCGAGGGAGAGCGTGACCCGCTCGCGCACGGCGAAGCCACGGCCCGTGACCGTCTCGCTCCCGCCGGGACTCACCGCGGGAGCGCTCAGGCTAATCGTTGGCGTCAACTGTTGCACGGTAATCGCCGCGGTGGCGCGCCGCTTGCTGCGCTCGCCAATCGCCGTGATCGTGTGCGTCCCCGTCGCCAGGGCATAGGGGATGGCGACGCCAGTCGCGGGCAGCAGGCCGTGCGCGTCCGCCCTGGCCGCGACGGCGGCCCGTGTGCCGCTGACCAACAGCACGACCGTCTCATCGCGGGCGAATCCGGCCCCACTCACCACGACGACACCGCCGCGGTTGATCGCGCTGGGTGTGACCGCCAGCGCCGCCGCCGGGGCTGGCGCTACGGACGGCGCCACGGGCCGCGCCGGAACGCCGGCGATGAGCGCCTGCCAGGTGTAGACATCCGCGACACCGCTGGAGCGCAGTCCCCGCGTCTGCTGGAAACGAATCACGGCGTCGTAGGTCGCGGGGCCGAAAGCGCCGTCCACACGCAACGCCGCCACACGCCGGGCGGCAAGCTCGTATTGTAAGGCGCGGACCGCATCGCCGGCGCTGCCGTTGTGCACGGCGACGACGAGCCGCGGCCACGTGAGCGGGCCGACCACACCGTCCGCGCTGAGGTGATGGGCCGTCTGAAAGCGTCCCACCGCGCGCGCGGTGAGCGGCCCGAACACCCCGTCGGGCGACAGCTTGTAGCCGCGTCCATCGAGCAGATATTGGATAGCCACGACGTTGGCGCCGCCGGCGCCGCGCTGTTCGATCGGCCAGGTGGCCGCATGCGCCGAACGGGCGCCTGTCAGTGGTCCAAGGATGAGTAGAACTATGGTGAGGCCGAGGAATAAACGTACGATTCGGTGCGACATCGCGGGTTCGTCCTTTCTCGTGGTGTAGCTACGGCGCGAGCATGGAGCGCCGTGCGCGGGGGACGCGGGATGCGGACGCTGAGATGACCGTTGGTCTGTCCCAGAGCATAGCAAGCGGAGATGAATCGCACGTTAACCGCGCTTGTGCCGGCGCTAGACACGGCTGGTCCCCCTGCTGTGATGCCATGGGGAGAAGGCTAGCGCGCTGGGCTGGGGCAGACCGCAGCAGCGGGTCTCTCACTGTCGAGGGGGAGCAGCAAGGAGAGGCTTGCTGCCTTCTGCGCGGCGACCGCAGCGGCGACACTGTTCGTAGGTCCTCATGAGTCTATGTTCCGCGTGCTAGCCCTGTCTTCTTCTTATCCTGTCCGATCGATCCGTGGTCGGCGCGCCGCAGCGCGCTATCCGAATGCGGGACGCGTCACCCACGTTTCATGCTACCGGCAAGGTGTTGGCGCGCCGTAACCGATGTGTAAAGACTGTGTAACCCGGTCTGTCCTGCTGACGCCGGACAGGGGCCACAAGCGGACGCCGGCGCACGCAGGGGGTGCCCTGGTAGTTGAGGAGCTACCGGTGAGCCAATCCGCGCGTTGCGTTACATTAAGTGAGCCAATCCGCGCGTGAGGAGTGCACGTCGGCGCGCGGCGTGCGGTATCCCCAACGGCGTTTTCACGCTTAGATTGACGTCGAGAGAGGCGGTGAAGAGGACATGGTGAGGGATGACTCACTTAATGTGACACAACGTGCGGATTGGCTCACCTAATGATATTGGTGGCGAAGTCCGGCGGCGTCACGCGGCCGCAAGGAAGAGGGCAACGAAGGGCGTGGGCTTGGTACGGATGCGCGGGTGCCCAGCGAACCAATTGGCCAAGCGCACCACATTGAGTGCCGCAGCGGTCAAGACGTGCTGCAAATGCACGCGAACCTGGCCCCTGTAGCGTGCCCGGCGGAGGGCGCAGACGCGGACTCCTTGCGAAATGGTTCCTTCAATGCCTGCGCGCACGGCGTACTGTTCCCTGAACGCCTCTGTCTTCTGGCGCTCGCGTGCGGCCTGTAAGGCGTCGCGCCGCTCTTGGGGACGCAGGAGGAGTTGCCGCGGATGCCGCTTGGAACGGGTGCAGAGCGGACGGCTGGGACAGGCCGCGCAGGCATAGTGGTCGAAGCGCACGCGGACGATCGGTTTATGGTCCGCATCGAACGTGTCCAGCCAGCGGACACTTGTCTCTCCGCGCGGGCAAGTCACACGCTTGCCCTGCCAGTCAACCACAAACTGCGCCGTGTCGAAGCCCTGACCGGCGCGCGCTTGCCAATGGGAGTCGTCGGGGACGGGGCCAACCAAGTCGATGCCCCGCTGCTGACTGGTGACGAGATTCTCGGCCGCGACGTAGCCGGCGTCAGCGAAATGTGTGGCAGGAAGCAGATCGCGCCGCTCCAACTCCTCCTGCACGCGAGGGAGAGCTTCATAGTCGGTGCCGGTGGCGATGCTGGTCTCCACCTGGGTCACCAGATGCGGGCGCTCCTCATCGCAGGTCTCGGTCAGGTGTGCCTTGTAGCCGATCCATGTCCGGTTTCCTTTGGTGCCGTAGCGCGCGTCGGGGTCATAGGGTGAGTTGATCCGCTGCGCCGCCGGTGGCAGATCCGTCTCCTCGCGCCAGCCGACGCGGCCCTGGGTCCACATGAACTGCTGTATCCATACCCGGCGGAGCACGTCGACCGCTTCGAGCGCGCACAGTGTGGGCGGCGCGCCCGGGGCATAGACGGCGTCCAGGAGCCTGTAGCCATCCGCGCCAACCTGGCAGACCCAGGCACGGCGGGACTCCTTGCCGCTCGGCAGCCGGGCGCTGTCGAGACGATGGCCGTAGCGGTCGACCTACTCCGCTGGCACGTGCGCTTGGAGCCAGGACGGGGCCATCACGGCCAAGCTGTTGAGCGCGGAGTGCATCGCCTCGCCGACACACTCTATGCGCTGGAGGGCGCGGACAGGGGTCAGCACGTGGGTGGCGTCGGTGCGCTGACGGCCTCGCGGCTTGAGCAACTGGCGCGCGACGCAGTGCTCCAGCAATGCATCGAGCAGCAGATGCTCCGCACCCCCGGCGACGAGGCGACTGCGGAACTCCGAGAGGACAGTGTGGTCAAAGCCCTCATCGGTCAGCTCCAAGCCGAGCAAGTACTTCATGTCGATGCGTCCACGTACGGCGTCGGCAGCCTGGCGATCAGTGAGGTTCTCGGCGAACTGGAGGACCAGCATGAGGGCGAGGCGCCAGGGCGCTTCTGCGGGCTGCCCCTGCACTGGGAAGAGAGCGGCGAATCGCTCGTGTAAGCGCCAGTTTTGATCTGGTTCTTGGGCGCTTTTGATGATGGGGCTGGATACCGTGAGTTAGTCAATCTCGGCTGGCCTTCCTGAGGTGATGAGCAGCAGGTTCGGCACCGTCAACCTGCCGTTGTGGCGCCCGTCAAACGTGCCCTTGTCTATCTCTGGTGCTACCAGAGAAAAAGGCATCATCAAAAGCGCCCAAGAACCTTTGATCTGCACCACAATGCCGCGATAAGGTACACCAGTGAACCGGTGTCTACCAGCGCTGCTATGGCGCTGTTTGACGCCCAGAAACGCCTGCTACTTGAAAAAATAAAGGCGCTGGAGGTGGTGTAGCTTAAACCGGCAACGTTGCGCACTTTGACTCCGGCACTCACAGCTCGTCTGTGTAGAAGAGACCGAGATCGTCGCGCAAGCGGAGCCAAGGATTCCCTTTGCGGAAAGCGGCGTGGGCCACGCGGGTGGTATCTGCAGGGACAGGGGTAAGAGGCTGTGGACGAAGCATGACAGGGTGCCCTCCGGATGATGCGCGGGTGTGGTTCGACGTCATGGTAGGGAGCGTATCATGTCGCGCATCCCCGCGGCGAGCGTGGCCCCCATATCCAGCAGCCTTCTCGCAGTGTGCCGTCACCCCATTGCAGGACGTGTTTTCTGCGTGCTTGCCTCCGCTCCGTTGGTTGTTACGCTAGTTTTTGCAAAAACTAGCGTAACAACCAACGGAGGGCTGTTTTCAGGGTAAGGCCATGCGCTGGCTCGTTCGTCGCTCACTGACTTCGCCACCAATATCATCTAATCCGACGCCTTACACGGCGGCTGCGATGCGCGCTATTTGGTGGCGAGCCAGTTCGTCAGCAGCGTGGACACGAAAGTGACCGCCTCCGGCAGGGGCATGTCCGGGAGAGTGGGATAGCGCCGCTTGTTGTCGTTGGCGTGGCGCGCATCCGGGCCGCTGATAAAACGATTATTTGCGGCATCACCGAATCGTCCCACGTCGGGCTCCGTCGCCCACCCATTGGTCATGATCTGGTTTCGTCCCGCAGGGACGACGTGCTTATCTTCCATCCCCGGCGTGCGGCCGAGATCGTCGCAGATGATCTCAAACACCCGGTAGAGCTTCACCCAGTCGTGGGGCGGGGCGAAGTGGTAGAGCGCGAGTTGTACGTCCTCGTGTTGTTGTTGTTGCGCGAGCGCGAGCCATGATTGTGCTGCGGGTGGGGCTGTCCCAATAGTCCCTTGGGTGAACAGGCTGCTTCGCATCTCGAAGGCCACTGGGTTTGCGAACACCTCTAGACGTCCGTCGTCAAGGCTGGCGACAGCACTGGGGGTGACGGGGCTGTAGTGCCCTATTTGGAGCATCGCTGCCCCGTTGACGACGGGGAGGAGGGAAAGCCCCTTTTCGTAGACCTCGCGTGGGTCGGTTAGGCCGTCAAATGCCGTCGAGCGTAGGTAGTAAACCCCATCGCGCTCGAAGATGTTTGTATCGCCGCCATTGAAGAGCACACTTAGCACTGGGCCATCCGTGCCAGTACTGTTCAGCACGATCAGCCACTCCTTCATCCACACCTCCACTTGGTCTATCATCAGTAGTTTACCTACTGATGCCCACTGGCCGCTGGCGGGCGTCGGGGGCCATAGTGGTGTCCGGTGCCCCTGGGGGCCGCGCTGCGCTACCGGGCGCGTTCATGGCTTGCGGCCGCGATGGGGCGTGCCTACGGGCGTGTGGGCGCGCGCGCTCGTCGGGCAGGGCGGGGGCGCCGGCGGGGGGCGCGCGTCGGCTCCTGCAGGCGGGTCGAGCTGTGGGGGTGCGCCCTGGGCGGGGGAGGCTCCACGCTCTAGCACACCTGGGGGGAGTGGCGGCGCTGCGCGGGCGTCTGCCGGCGGACGGGGGTAGCCACCGCGCCTGCGGCTTCGTCGACTCGGCGGCCTCGTCGCGGCGTTGCCGGTGTCGGTGCTCGGCGTCGACTTGGGTGCGCGCGTCTGCCGGCGGCCGCGCCGCTCGGCCTCGGCTCCGGCTGCCCACGAAGGGGCCATCTTATGCCGGGGTCCGGGCCAGGAGGGGGCCACCAGATGCGGGGGTAGGGGGCCATAGGGTGCCGGCGTACTAAGACACAACCAAGACGCAGTTCTCTCTACGTGGCTTGCTCGCTCTGACAGCGGTTGTATGTGACGGCCGCACGGTGGGGTGTGTCGTGGGGCGCATGTGGGCCAGGGCGGGCGGCGTGTGCGCCGGCGTAGGGCCGCCTCCGGATGCCGTCGCGTCGGTGCATCTCGCCGCTCTTGTCGCGTTACTGCAACGTCCGTGTGGGTCGGGGGCATCGCAGCGCAAAGCGCAAGTTCCGATTACACTAAAGGCACGCGGAGCGGCCCATAGCCCAGGGAAGTGCGCGCTAACCTGCGAGAAGTGCGGGCAGAGGCTCGGCAACGCCGAGCCAGGCTGGGGAGAA
>JAABUV010002185.1_pt1 | contig 27087 bp, 29 predicted proteins | sample 5559971 | NCBI WGS metagenome assembly JAABUV01 (sample SAMN10711881, study PRJNA513362) | rock metagenome | isolation source: Antarctica rocks | place: Antarctica: Victoria Land, Knobhead nord | collected 2015-12-19
CACCTCCCGCAACTCGGCAAGCGAGAAAGCCTCCAGCGATGCTGCGTCCGGCAACGACATGCCGGCTGTGAATCACGCCAGCGCTCTCAGCGCAACCACCTCGCCCGGGAATCTGCCCCGGTTACCGTTACGGCTGGTTAAGCCCGCTCGTGGATGCAGAAGGCAAGCCGGCTATTAACTCAAAGCCCGCAGCAAACGGAATGATGAAAAATGTGGCATGCGGCGTTACGTTGCGTTTAACTGGCCCCGGAACTGCGTCAGCTGGGGTTACGGCCGGTCGACTGTTGATCGAACCCTAGTGTTCCTTGCGCTGGCGACGCTGCCGGGCCGATTTTCCTTGCCATGCGCGGGCTCGCCGCCGCCTACAGGGGCAGGCCGTCGCAACGCGTCAGCATCAGCGCTGAAGGATATAGATTGTTTGCCCCAAACTCTCATACCCGTCGGGCTTTGCCCAAAGCCCGGGCCGGTATTGCGACAGGTGGGAGACGTGATAACCGAGCCCTCCGTTTGTGAGGGCGGCGAAATAAGCCCGGGCGGCGACATCGGCAAGCACCCGTTGACGCACCCGCTGGACGATCCGGCCATCATCTGCGGCCGTGGCCTCGCCGGCAAGATAATCCCTTAGCCAGAACGCGTTGACTACGATGAAGCTCGGCTGGCGTCGTTCGACAGCTTCGAACGGCGCCTCGATCTCTCGCACGCCCGGCAACGGGTTGCGGCCCGCCAGCGGCTTGCGGTCGAGCCGGGTGACGATCGCCGCCGGCGGGAAGCGGGGCAGGAAGGCGTTGAGGCCCAACGCCTCGATCGTCTCGCCAGGGCGGACGTGCTGAGCCATCCAGCGCTCAGCGTCGTAACGCGGATCGTCGACCATCGCCGCGTCGATGCTGAGGGAAAGCCGGAGCGCCATCAGCGCGAGCAGCCCGGCTAAAGCCTTGCCGGCCCACGCGGCAACCGGGCGGCCGGCGGAGCGGGTCAGATATTCGGCGCCGAGCCCGATCGGGATGGCCAGGAACACGGATTGCGGCAGCAAGAACCGGTTCTCCGACCGCAACGCGACGAGATTGAAGGCTAAGGTGAACGACATGGCGGCCAGCAGGGGCAGAGCCAAGGCGACAGAGCGCGCCGCCCGCGAGGATCCGTCTGCGCCGGCGGGTGCGGCGGCGCCGCGAAACCAGTTGGCGAACTGCAGGCAGAAGCCAAAGGCGGCCAGGGCGGCGACTTCCACCGGCCAGGCGCGCGAGAAGCCGGCGCAAGCATCAGTCATCAGGGCCAGCCAGCCCCGCGGCCCTGCCCCGTACTGGGCGTAATCCAGGCTGGCCGGCCCGGCGAGGAACGCCACGCGTCGCAAGAAGCCCTCGGGATTGGTCAGCGCGCCGTCGATCGCTAGAAGCCCTAGCAGCGCCGCCAGTGACCAGGCCGCGACACGTGCAGCGATGCCTCGCGCATGCGCCCTTGGCCAACGGTCCAAGGCGAACCACAAGCCCAGCGCCGCAGGGATACTGAACAGGAACACGGCATAGGCTTGATCCTTGGTCGCGACGGCGGCGGCGGCGCAGAGGCACGCGCCGCGTATGCGCGTGACGTCATGCTCGGCGATCAGCCGCATCCACAGAGAGATGCTCAGGACCACCCAGAACATATAAGGGACGTCCAGATTGCTGACCTGGCTGTAGTAGGTCAGGATCGCGTTCAAGGCGCAGGCGGCGGCGGCGAACAACCCGGCGCGGCGGCCGGCGGCCAGTTCAGTCATGCGGCCGATTAAATAGATCGTCGCCAATGACATAATCACGCTGACGGACCGGGCGACGACGGCAAAGCCGGTCATGTACGGGACCTGGATGAAGGTCTGTATCACATCGTGCGGCGTCAGCGACGGCGCTTGCAGGATCGCCAGAACCGAGCCCGGCAGGGTGAGCAGCATCAGGATCAGCATGTGCAGCGGCGGGTAGGCGAAGAAGCCGCCGGGCTGATAGGTTTGCACGACGCCGACGAGGAAGTTGCGCGGCGCCACCCCGTCATCGTCCCAGCCGTCCGAGGCTGGCAGGCCCCAGGCGAGGCCGGCGAGCCGCAGCGCCAATGCGGCCAGTAGGATCCAGCCGTAGGGCGACCGGCGCCATGTTGCCAGCAGACGCACGGTCATTGCAGGCCGGTGAACCGGCCGGAGCGGGTTTCCATCAACCAGGGAACGCCGACGATGCCCAGCTCCAGCACCTGCTCGGTTGCGGTCAACAGAATCAGCACGGCGGCAACCGCCGGGGAGTCGGTGCCCATCGCGCCCGCTGCCGCCATTCCGAGGCCGACGAACAGCAGATCCTTCCGCGGCGCCAGCGGCAGGCGCGTGACGACCAGGTGCAGCCCGACGAATTGCAGGCACAACGCCGTGGTGGGCAAAGCGCCGGACAGCCGCCACAGCAGGAACTCCAGCGACAGCGCAATGAGGCTGCGGGCCAGATGCAACAGGAACGTCGCGGCGATCTGCCGGCGCGTCAGACTGGTCACGCGACGCCCGAGCGCGATCAGCGCCACGCATAGGACCAGCGGCAGAGCCGCGACGGAACCCAGCTTCCAGGCGTTGTCCGTAAGCAGGGCGGGCAGCGGCGCGTCCCCGCCTGCCCTGGTGGCGGACAGCAGGGCCAACAGCACCAGCCAGACCGTGACTAGCCCGGCGCCGCCCGATAGGATGTTGGAGTCCTTGACCGCGTGCAGCAGCCCGCGCTGCGGCACGGGCAGATGATCGCGCGCCCAGAAGAAGAAATGCGCTTCCCCAGAGTAGTCCAGCATGAAGTTGTTGAGGAACCGCTTGCGCAGCAGCACGGTCAAAGGCAGAAGCCGCCCGACCGGCAGCAGATTACGGTAGATCGCCAGATCGGTCAGCGGCTGGACGAAGAACGGCAGCAGCAGAACGGCGTAGAACATCATGCCGGCGGGCCGGGCAGCCCAGACCTGCGCCCAGCCGATGCGGCTGAGGCTGTAGAGGAGATAACCCGTCAGGCCGAAGGGCGCCACCCATCGCAGCGCGTGGGCCACTGGCCGAAACGCTTCGGCCCAGGACTTGGCCCTGGTTGCGGTGATCTGCTTCGAATGCATCGCTTTATCCGGGACGGACGGCATCCCGCCGTCCTGGCGCGAGCACGCAGCCTCTACGACGCCGGCGTGCGGCCGCCAAGGACGTTCCGGCGGTCACGCGCGAGACCGCCGGAACAGCCGGCGCAGGACCGCCTCGATCGCTGCCCGGGGCAGCCATTGCGCCAGCGTCATAATGACGGCGAAATGCCAGGGCAGCACGACTTCCCGCCGGCCGCTGGCGACGCCTCGCCGGATGATGGCGGCGGCGCGGGCGGGCGTCAGTAGGAACGGCCTTGGGTCGGGCAGTCCGCGGCTCATGGGCGTGTCGACGAAGCCGGGAACGACCAGCGTGACCCCAACGCCGGACCCTTCCAGGCGCAGGCGCAAGGCCCGGGCGAACATGGCGAGGCCGGTTTTAGTGCCGGCATAGGTCGGCGCCATCGGCAAGGGAAACGCTTGGGCCACGGAACCGATCAGGACGATGCGCCCGGAGCCGCGCCGTGCCATGCGGTCCGCCATCAGGTTCGCGGCTACCACGGGGGCGGTGAAATTCACCATTGCCATGCGATACGCGGCGTCCGGGTTCTGCGCGGCGTCGCCCGGCGGCAGGCTGCCGCCCAGACCGGCGTTGAGGAAGACCAGGTCGATCGGCGCGACGGCATCAGCCATTTCCATCTGCCGCGACATCGCCATGACATCGGTCAGATCGAACCGCGCCGTCTCGGCGATCGCGCCCGATTCGCGACAAGCGTGGGCGACATCCTCCAGGCGGGCGACATCCCGGCCGCATAGCACAAGCCGAACGCCCGGCGACGCATGGGCGCGGGCAAGCGCCGCGCCGATGCCGCTGGAAGCGCCGGTGATCAGAATCGTTGCGCCTGTCACCGTCGAGGTTGCCGGCATGAAACCCTGGGCCTGGTTGACAGCGACGCTGCTCCGCCGGTTAAGCATGCCGCTTCGGGGAGATGAATGAACCATCGTGACTAAGTTGGATAGCCTGCTCCTGAACAATCAGCACGGCGCCCAGGTCACGGTCGATCTTGAAGCCGATCAGCTAGTACCGACAGGCCGCACGCGGCCGTTGCGGGTGGCGATCGTCGCAAGCTCCTACAATTACATAAAAGACGGGGTGGCGCTGACGTTGAACCGCCTGGTCGATTATTTGCAACGCCAGGGCGTGCAGGTGATGGTGTTCGCCCCCGTCGCCAGGCAAGCGGCCTTCGCGCACCACGGCACGCTGACGCCAGTGCCATCCGTGCCGCTGCCGAGCCGTCCTGAGTACCGGCTGGCCTTCGGCGTTCCGCTGCGCCGGCTGAAGGCGTTTGCGCCGGACATCATCCACGTCGCCGTGGCGCCTGACATCCTTGGCTTCACCGCCTGGCGCGCGGCCAAACGCTGGAACGTCACGCTGGTGGCGTCCTATCACACCCGATACGAGCAGTATCTGCAGCATTACTGGCATGCGGCGTGGCTCAAGCCGCTGATGTCGGCCTATCTGCGTCGCTTCTACGCCGCCTGCCGGCAGGTCTACGTGCCAAGCGAGTCGATGGCGGATACGTTGCGCCGCGACGGGCTACGGGACAATTTCGTGCTTTGGCCCAGGGGCGTCGACCTGGCGCAGTTCAACCCGGGCCGCCGCTCCGCCGCGTGGCGCGCGCGGCTGGGAATCGGCGACGGCGAAATCGTCGTGCTGCATGTTTCCCGCCTTGTGCGCGAGAAGCAGACCGCCACCCTGGCTGCGACGATCCGGTTGCTGGAGCAGCGCGGCATTCCGCATCGCAGCGTCATCGTCGGCGACGGGCCGGAACGGGGGGCGCTGCAACAGACGCTGCCGAGGACCGCGTTCCTCGGCTTCTTGCAAGGCGACGCGCTCAGCGAGGCTTATGCGTCGGCCGATCTTTTCATCTTTCCCAGCGAGACGGAGACCTTCGGCAACGTCACGCTGGAGGCAATGGCCTCGGGCCTCGTCTGCGTCTGCGCGGACGCCACCGGCAGCCGCTCCCTTGTGCTGCAGGACGAAACCGGCTTCCTTGTTTCGCCGCGGGATGCGGCGGCGTTCGCCGGCCGCTTGGCGCGGCTGATCGGCGATGACGAACTGCGGCGGAAGATGTCCGCGGCTGCGGTCCGGCGCAGCGGCGCGTTTTCGTGGGACGCGACGATGCAAAGCCTGCTTCGCTGCTACCAGGCGCTGGCCGGCGGACCGGCGGCGTGAAGATCGTCGACGTCGCGGAGTTCTATTCCGCCACCGGCGGCGGGGTGCGCACCTATATCGATCGGAAGTTCGCCGCCGCCGCCCGTTGCGGGCATGCGTTGACGGTGATCGCGCCAGGCCCGGAAAACCAGGTGGAATGGCGCGCGGGCGGCAAGCTGATTTGGCTGCGCGCGCCGGCCCTGCCGGTCGATAAGAACTACCACATGTTCTGGCGGGCCGCGGACGTTTGGCGGATCTTGGACGCGGAGGCGCCGGATGTCGTGGAGGGCTCGTCCCCCTGGCGCGGCGGGTGGCTGGTCGGGGCCTGGGGTGGCCCGGCGGCCCAGCACGCGGCGCGGGTGCTGTTCATGCATGCCGATCCGGTCGCCGTCTATCCGCAGACTTTGCTCGGACATCTGTTTTCGCCGGCGTCGATCGACCGGATCTTCGGCTGGTTCTGGTGCTATCTGCGGCGGTTGGAGGCGCGGTTCGACGGCTGCGTCGTCGCCGGCGCCTGGCTGGCAGACCGGTTCCGCCACCACGGATTGCAGCGGCTGCACGCGACGCCCTTCGGTGTGGAGACTCGCATCTTCCGCCCTGGCCTGCGTGACGAAGCGATGCGCCGGGCCATGCTGGAGCGATGCGGTTTGGGGTCGGAAGCCGCGCTGATGATCACCATCGGCCGCCATCACCCTGAAAAACGAGTGCCGGCGCTGATCGATGCGCTCACCCTGGCGCAACGGGCGCGCCCGGTGGGGCTTGCCATCGTAGGCGACGGGCTCGCGCACGGCGCCGTCCTGGCCGGCGCGGCGCGCGCGCGGCACGTGCACGTCGCCGGGCGGATTGGCAACCGCGAACAACTTGCCCGGATGCTGGCAAGCGCGGACGGCTTGCTGCACGGCTCTTCCGCCGAAACATACGGGTTCGTGGTGGCGGAGGCGCTGTGCTGCGGCACCCCGATTGTCGTGCCGGACGGCGGCGGCGCGCGCGACCTAGCGCAGCCGGACTGTTCCGAGATCTATCCGGCGGGCGACCGTCGCGCCGCGGGCGAAGCGGTCCTGCGATTGCTGGCGCGCGACCCGGCGGCCATGCGTGGCGCGGCGCTGGAGGCTGGCAGCAGGATCGGCGACCTGGACGGGCATTTTGATCGTCTTTTCACGCTGTATGGCGAACTGGCCTCGGCTAGGCGCGCCCGTGTGGAGGACAGGGCGCTTGACCCGGTCGGGTAGGATGTTTCGGCTGGTCCTAATGGCGGTTTCGCTACGGCTGTCCAGCGGGGCCGGCGTGGCGAGCGCGCGCGATTTCATCAGCCGCGTCGAGGAGCTAGACCATATTCCGGCGGTCAATCCCAATTATCCGGCGCCGAACGACGCGAATTTGTTGTTTTACGTGCAGCGATCGGCCAATTCCAACACCGTCGTCTATGTCGCGCGGCCGGACCGTCGCGATGAGCCGGTCGAGGCCTATTGGCGGCTGTTCAACATCGACGGGCGCACAAGGGGGCTGAACTTGGTCGAACGGCTGCTCGCCTTCGGCGTGAGCGACGTGCGCAGAACCGGGTCGGCCGTCACTTTTCATATCCGGGCCCTGCCGGAGCGGGAGCTGACCCTGGCGCCGGACCCGAACGGACGGCTGGCGGCTTGGACCCGGTTCGCCGATCGGCCGGTGCGTCTGGTCTACGTCTACCTGCAGGTCGATGATCATGGACTTGTCCCAAGCGTGCCCTGGCTGGACCTATTCGGGCTGGATCAGCGCAACGGTAGGCCGCTGCGGGAGCATCTCGTGCCGCGCTGATCCCAGCCGCCGCCACGGCGCCGTCATTCCGCCCTGGCCCACCGCGCGGACGCCTTCGCACCGGCTTTCGGCAATCTGGCGCCTTTCAGTCCGAAGGCGCCCAGTGTGGCTGCTAGCAGGGCGACGGGAACGGCCCAGGCCGCGACGGCGGGCGTTAGATAGCCATTCTGCCCAAGGACCAGGAAGGCTTTCGTCGCCGAGTGCGCCAAGTACCCGGCCAACAACGTGCCGGCCAGCGCGCCAGCCATGACCCGGTGGGGCTGCCATAGGATTGCCAGCGACGCGGCGAACAGCGCCATCGCCGCCGGCAGCGCAAGCTCGCTGTAGAGCGTTTGCAATCGGGTGCGGAACAGCCCGTGCGATTGCGGGGGATGGTCGAACGGCGCCAGCGCATGCAGCATCGCCAGCGACAGATATTGAGGCTCGATGCCGTAGACGCTCAGCCAGAGCGGTTCGAGGTCCAGTTGCAGCACCCGCCGGTCGAACTGCGTCTCCCGGCCCTGTCCTGCTTCATCGGAGTCCCGCGGCGCCGTCCGGCGGTCCGACGGCGGCCAGGCGGTCCAAACCGTGCCGTTTTCGAGTTGCCAGCCTGGCGTGTCCCGGATCTGCGTCGCTCGCGCCGCCTGATCGACTTCCTGCAGCTCTCCGCCGGCGTCCAGCTTGAAGAAGGTCACGCGGCGCAGCTCCGGCGGCGGGCCATAGACGATCTCGGTCCGCAGCAGGCCGTCTGGCCTGGCGATCCACTGGATGTCGCCCGTGTGGCCCCGGTCCAGCCGCTGGCCGTCCGAGCCTAGCCGCTCGGTCATCTGCACGCGCATGGCGGCGGGACCGAGCACCGCGTCGGCGGTGAAATCCGCCAGGCCAACGATCAGGCCGAAAACGATCGATGCAGGCAAGCACAAGACCGGCGGGCGGCCGCTGTTCCAGATGAACAAGCGTTCGCCCGCGTGAGTGTATGCGGTCTCCGTCCAAGCGACCGCGAGGAAACAGGCGAAAGGCAGCAGCGGCGCCAGCAAGCCAGGCGTGCGCAGCCCGGCAAAGCGGGCAATACGCCACAGCGCGACCGGCAAAGCCGCATTATCATCGCCGGCGACGCGGCCGATCTGCGGCCAAAGATCAATCGTCAACGCGATAGTCAACAGAACGGCCATGATAACAACCAGCCGGCGTAAATATCCTGCCAGCATAAAGCGCGTGTAGCGGTCGATGCAGGCGCGGATCATCGCGCCGGCGCCCGGGCTGCGATCGGACGCTGTTCTCGCGGCGCGGCGGCCTTCGGTCATGCGCGCGCCAGCTTCGGCCGGACCAGGTTGCTGTGACCGCGCACGACGGTCAGCAGCAGCGCCGCGCCGGCCAGCAGCGCTGCGGCCGCCGGAAGCGCCAGGGCCTCCAGCAGCCCGCCGGGGTTGCCTAGCGTGATCAGCGACTGGCCGGCGACGTTGACCGCCATCAGGCCCAGGCAGGCGATGGGCAGCATGATGAAGTTCGTCCCGCGCATCGTGGCGCAAACCGAGACCAGGGCGACCAACGGCGCCAGAAGGCATAGAAGAGACCGCGCGAAACGCTCGCTGACCTGGCGCATGAATGCTGAAATTTGCGCTTTCGGCTCGCTGGCCGGCGGTTGATCGAACAGCGTTCGCTCGGCCAGATCGGCGCCGCGCGGCGGAAACGTCAGAAGCGCGCCCAGCGCCATGCGCGTGTTGTAGCTGTCGGCGCGAAGCGCGCCGGGGGGATCGCAGTTGGCGCAGGCTGCCGAGTCGTTGGCGGCTGCCGGGTAAGCGGTAAAGACGTTGCGGATCATGCCGCCGAGGCGCAGCAGCATCATGCCGGCGGCGTCGGGACCTACCAGGGTTGCCGAATCAGCGGTGACGACCCGGAACGTGCCGGGCGCGACCTCGTCATAGACGAACAGGCGATGGCTGCCGCTCGGGCCCGGTTCGGCCGACGAATACGTCACCCGGTTCTGAAGGAAATGGAACTGGCCGCTGTCGCCGCCTGTTCGCAGCGCTCGCAGCTCGGCTTGGAACAGGACGGCGCGGCCGGCGTAGCGGGCCAGCGGATCCAGCACGCCGGATACGGCCAGGGAGCCGATAAGCCCGGCGAGCGCCACCGCCAGCGTCATCGCAATCACCCTGTAAGGTCCGATGCCGGCAGTCGACAGCACCAGCAATTCCCGGTTTTCCCGCAGCCGCAGCGTGGTGGCGTAGATCGCCGCCAGGATCGCGATGGGCAGCGCCAGGTCGAAGATCTGCGTCGTGGTGCATAGAAAGATCAGCACGGTGTCCAGCAGGCTGGCGTTGTCGCGCAAAACGTCGCGGAACACCTGAGGGATGCGTTCGGCCAGGAAGATCGCTTCCACCAGTCCCATCATCGCCAGAATTTGCATGCTGACGCTGGCGTAGAAGCCCCGCATGTAAAGCGGCAGCCGGATGCCCGCCGGCCAGAGGAGCCGTTTGGTCAATGGATCTCGAAGGCTTCGCCAAGATAGAACTGCTGGACTCCCCTGTCGGCGGCGATGTCGGCGCTCTTGCCCTCAGCGAGCATGTGGCCGTCCCTCAGGACATAGGCGCGGTCGACGAGGCTCAGCAGGGCGCGGGCATTATGGTCGGTGATCAACACGCCGACCCGGCGGGCGCGCAACTGCCGGATCAGGCTAGCGATATCCTCCATCGCATTCGGGTCGACGCCGGCAAACGGCTCGTCCAGCAGCGCATAGCACGGGTTGCAGGCAAGGCTGACAGCGATCTCGCAGCGCCGGCGCTCCCCGCCGGACAGAAGGCTCACGCGGCGCTTCCTGATTTCGGCCAGGTTGAAGTCCGAAAGCAGGGAATCCAGGACGTAATGGCGCTCCCGGCGCGTGATGTTGCGGTTTTCCAGCACAGTCAGCAGGCTGTCCTCCACCGAGAGGGATCGCGGCACGAAGGACTCCTGAGGAAGATAACATATGCCGTGCTGGGCGCGCTGGTAGAACGGCGCCCGCGTCAAATCCACGCCGTCCAGTGTAATCCGCCCGCCATCGGGGACGATGGTGGCAGTCAGCAGACGGAAGATCGTCGTCTTGCCTGCGCCGTTGGGGCCAAGCAGGCCGACGATCTCGCCGCGACGGACGCAAAGCGAGACATCGTCGATGATGCGGACGCCGTCGAATGATTTTTGTAGACCGACAGCGCTCAGCATTCGGCCTGCTTAGCCTCCCCCGCCGGTTGCGCACAAGCTTGCGAGCTCCCCAGGTCAATTTGAACCGGTGGGCTTGCTGACGTCCCGATGATCCCGTTCGCGGTCGTCGCGTCCGCTGGGGCCGCCGGCAATGGGCGGCCCGTTCGCATCGTCCGGCTGGTGTTACAGTCCTGGTGAATTTGTGCCATGCCGGAAAGCGCGTCCGGCTACCGCTTGCCGATTCGCAGCGGTGGGGTACGGACGAAAGGTTCGGCGGGATGCAGCGTAGGGCGATGACCGAGCGGGCCGAACCCCTACGCGTGCTGTTCATCAACGACACGGCGCGCAACGGCGGACCTGGCGGGACGCTGCTGGACATCCTAACGTTCCTCGATCCGGCCGTGATCCATCGCTCGGTGCTGCTGCCGCGGGCGGATGTCGTCAGCGAACGCCTGCTGGCCGCCGGCGCAGCGGAGGCGATCCGGATCGATCCGCGGTTCATTGAGAACCTGTTTCAGCCGTTCGCCCGGGCTATGGAGCGGCGTGATTTCACGGCCCCGCTGCATTTGCGCGCCGCGCGCGCAGCAGGGAACGTCGCACGCGCCCTGGCCGGCCTGGCCCGGCTGGCCCGGCGTGTGCGGGCGGACCAGACGGAGCTCTTGTTCTGCAACGGCACCGCTGCCAACCTCGTCGGCGGGCTCGTCGCCGCCGCCACGGGCGTGCCGGCGCTCTGGCATGTGTTTTATCCGGATGTCTCGCCCATCGCCCGGCCGCTGCACCGCCGCTTGGCGGCCGGCCGCGCAATACGTGGGATCATCTGCGTATCGGCCCCGACAGCGCTGCAATTCGCGCAGTGTGGCGAGAAGGTCCGGGTGCTTCACGACGCGCTCGATATTGGCCAATTCGATATCGGCGCCGTAACGCCGGTGCTGCGCCGCGAATTAGAATTCCACGCGGATACGGTGGTCTTCGGCAGTCATGGCCGAATCCTGCCGCGCAAAGGCTTCGTCGCATTGATCCAAGCCGCCCGCATCGTCTTCGACCGGCTGGACCCTGCGATGCGCGCCCGGTGCCGTTTCGTCGTGCTGGGCGACACACCGCAGGACATCACGCTGGATCACCTGGCGGAATGCCGGACGATGGTGCGCGAGATGGGGTTGGAGGCGGAGGTGCGGTTCGTGGGCTTCCGGCGGGAGGTCCGGCCCTATGTCGCCGATTTCGACGTTTCCCTCGTGCCTAGCGTCTATGAGGACCCGTTGCCACGCGCAGTGCTGGAGGTGATGGCGATGGCCAAGCCGGTCATTGCCTTCGATGTCGGCGGGATCGGCGAGATGATCGATGACGGGATCGAAGGCCGCCTTGTGCCCGGCCGCCCGCCTGACATCGCCGCGCTGGCGGAAGCCTGCCTCGATGTCTTGGCCGATCCGGAAGCCTGGCGCCGCCGCGGCCTCGCGGCCCGGCGCAGGATCGAGCGCGACTTCGACGCCCGCACGCATGCGCGCACGCTGCAGGCGGCTATGTTGCACGCCGCCGGGCGCACGCCGGCCGCTGCGGCCGTTCAGCTTAAGGCGGAAAGCACCGCCGCGACGCCCGCGGCTCGCGAAGCGTGAGCCGCAGGACGAAGGTCGCGCATGTCGTCGTCGCCGGCGACATTGGTGGCGCGGAACGGCTGTTGATTGACCTGGCAAGCCGGCCGGAGGCGAGCGGCGCCGAACATTGCATCGCGCTGATGACGCCCAATCCTAAGCTGCGGACGAGGTTTGTGGCGGCTGGACTGCGCGTCCGCGACCGCGGTCCCGTGCGCGCCGATCCGGTCTCCTACCTGTGGCGAGCCTTCGGACCGGTCGATATCGATTGGCTGCATCGTATCCTGCGGGAAGAAGCGGCGGACATCGTGCATGTCCATACCTACGCCTCGCACATTCTAGGGGTCCGGGCGGCGCTGCGGAGCGGGCTGCCGGTGCTGCGCACCGAGCACGGGGTGGCCCATTACAGCGACCCGAGCTGCGCGTTGGGCCGCGCCTGGGCACTGCGGAACACCGATGCGCTCGTCGCGGTCAGCGATTATGTCGGCCACTTCGTCGCGGCGCGGGCGGCGTTCGCCCGGGACCGGATCAGGGTCGTGCGCAACGGGGTGGATGGGGCGTATTTCGCGCCCACCCCGCCGCCGTCCCTGGCATCATCCGGCGAACCGTTCCGTTTCACCGTCGTCTGCCGACTAGAGGCCTGGAAGCGGGTTGACCGGGCAATCCGCGCGGTCGCCAGCGTGCCGGGCATCCGGTTGACCATCGCTGGCAGCGGCGGCGAGGAACGCAGGCTTCACCGCCTGGCCCGGAGGCTGGGCGTGGCGGACCGGGTGGCGTTCCTCGGCTGGCAGGCGGATCCCAGGCCGGCGATCGCCGCCTGTCATGCCGCGATCAACTGTGCCCGCAACGAACCCCTTGGACTTTCGGTGTTGGAGGCGATGGCGATGCAGCGGCCGGTGGTTGCGGTCGCGACGGGCGGCGTGCCGGAGATCGTCCGGCACGGCGAGACCGGTTGGCTGGTGTCGGACGGCTCGGCGCACGCGTTGGCTCGGGGCCTCGCCGAGGCGAGCGCGGACGAGGGAAAGGCGGCGGCGTTCGGCGCGGCGGCGCGGCAATTCGTCGAACGGGAGGCGGGAATCGAGACGATGTGCCGAGGCTATGCGGGCGCTTACGCCGATCTGCTGGATCGGCATACCGCCCGGCGGCGCGGTTGAATGGACTTTTCGGCGCGGGCGAAAATCGAAGGCATGAGACTTCAGCACGTGAATTCCTTACGGCAAAGGACGGTTTTTGGCTGGGCGGCGATCGTCTCATTGCTGGCGGTGCTGCCGATCCTGTTGGTGCAGCATTTGCCGCTGCTTGACGCCCCAGGGCATGAGGCCCGGATCGCGCTTTTGCGCACCCTGTGGGTAGAAGGCGGCGACTCGGCGTTCTATCGCGCAACCGATCCGTTTTCCGCCAACATGGCGTTCGATACGATCGGCGTCCTGTTGCTAAACTTTATGTCGCCGGAGGCGGCGGGCCGCGTGTTCCTGGGTCTGACAATGGTGGCGATCCTGTGGGGCGTCATGGCGCTGAACCGGGTCGTGACCGGCCGCTGGAACTTGGCGCCGTTGGCCGTAGGATTGGTGCTCTACCACACTGTAATCATTCTTTGTTTCTTCAGCTACCTGTTCGGCTTGGCGCTGGTGCCATGGGCGCTAGCGGCCCGGCTGTCCGTCCGTCGGCCGTGGGCCGGTTTCGCCGTCGGATGTCTGTGCACGCTGGTGCTGACGCTTAGCCATCTGTTCGCCGCCAGCATCTACGTAGTGTTCCTGGCGTCCGACCGCGCGGTGCGCGTGGCGCAGGGGCGGTTGCGGCCGGCTGCGGCCATCGCCTCTCTGGCGGAATTTCTTCCGGTCGCCGTGCTGGTGCCGACTGTGTTCCGCGGCGGCGGCGTGAACTTGCTGAAGTATATGGACAGTCCCAGCTTCCTGGGGGTGAAGGCCGCTGGTCTTGCGGAGGCGTTCGGCAGCGGCTCGCTTTGGGCCGACGGGGCGTTGATCGTGGGGCTGCTCGCCCTGCTTGCGATCGCGGTGTCCCGCGCGAAGCTGACGCTCTCGAGGCCGGCCGCCGCCGGCTTGGTCGCTCTGCTGTTGCTCTACATCGTTCTGCCATTCGAACTCGGCTCCGCGTCCAACGTCGACAAGCGAATGCCCATCGCCGTGGCGTTTCTGGCATTGGGGTTCATCGATGTTCGGGCGCGGGTGGATGTCTGGACGCGGCGTTTCATCGGGGTTGCGGCGGTCGCGTTCACCGTCAAGCAGTTGGTCCTGGCCCTGCTGTGGCTCAACCTCGACCCGGTAATTGATACTGCTGTCGCCGCGCTGCGGACGCTGCCGCCCGGCGCGGTGATCATGCAGGCAGAATGTCACCCGCGGGTGCGGTCGATTGGCGAGAGCCTCATCAAATGGCATCCGCCGCTGTCGCATACGGCCGCGCTGGCGACGCTGGACGACCGGCGCTTCGCCGCGAGCAATTGGGCGATCCCAGGCCAGCAGCCGATCGCCGTGCAGCCGGCCTATCTGCCTTATTACGATTTGCAGTCGAAGTTCAACGACTCGATCTGCGACGGGTCGATCTACCGCTACGAGCTGGCCCGGATACGCGCCGTGGCGCCCACGAGCTCGGTCCCGCCGGGGCTGGTCTATCTGCTGTTGATCCGGCCGCCGGAGCCGGGGATGCTTACCGAAGACGCCGAACTCGTGACGCGCGGACCTAATTTCGAGCTTTACGCGGCGAATCGGGCCGACGGGGCCTCGCTCGGCGGATCGCCGAGTCAGCCGAGCTCGGGCAGCCGCGGGAACTGACGGGCGTTCAAGGGCGACGATCGGCTTTCGATGCGCATGGTCTCTTGCAACGCGGCCAGATGGGGTGGACAGCCCCCAACGGCATCGATGTGCCAAGATGCGGGTCGTGAGAACCGGCAGAAGGGGAGCCGCCCGCAATGAGTCTTACTATGATCGGCTTCGACACGGCCAAGTCTGTTTTTCCAGGTCCACGCGGTGGATGGTTCCGGGCTCGTCGTGACCCGACGGAGAAGCAGGCGGCATGCTCGGTGGTTATGGAGGCATGCGGCGCGGCGCATCACTGGGCGCGCGTGCCGACTGGCCTTGGGCACGACGTGAAGCTGATCGCGCCCGAGGCGGTCAGGCCTTCGTGAGGAAGGGCAAGAAGAACGACGCGGCCGACGCAGCCGGGCTCCGCGAGGCCGCATCACGGCCAGGCGTGAGGTTCGTGCCCATCAAGAGCCTGGAGCAGCAGGGCGTGCTGGCCCTGCATTCGGCTCGGTCCTTGCTGGTCAAGCAGCAGACGATGCTGGCCAACGCCATCCGCGGCCTGGCCGCAGAGTTCGGCCTGACCGTTGCATTGGACATGGGCAAGCTCGGAGGGCTGATGGCGCTTGTCGATGCGGACGAGGCCGTTCCGGGGGAAGCCCGGCAGGTGCTGAACGCTTTGTTCGACCAACACCGCACGCTGGATGAAAGCACCGAGGCACTTGAGACGGAGATCGTGGCCTAGCGTGGTGCACGGACCAGAGGTGCGAGCGCATTGACCCCAATCCTGTCTGGGGTCAGGCGATGCGGACGTAACTCGGGCGTCCAAGCTCCAGCATGCGGTTGAGGGCGTGGATGGCGACTGCCACCTCGGTTGCCCGGCGCTCATCGGTATGCGCGCGCAACTCGTCGCCGATCACCTGTTTCCACCGGCCTATGATGGCTTCGACCCCGAGCGCGCTTGTTGTATCCTGACCGTTTCTGCCAAGCCATGCGCCCGTGCCCGGCGATGACCTGCAGGTGGCAGCCGCGCTGCGTGGATGCGGTCTTGGCTATGTCGCTCGACACCGGGCGCACCGGCGCCGTCGCGATCAGGAAGCAGTCGCCCGGGTCGCCCCGGCTATAGATCACCGGCCCCGACGCTGCCTCGGCCGCGATTGCAAGCATGATTGTCGCCAACCTGGCGTTTGTCGTCCGCAGCGCCTGCCGGAGCCACGCGCCCGGTGTCATGCCCAACTCTGGCCGGCCCGTGCGCTTCAGCTCGGCCACGCCGAGCTCCCATGCCGTGATCGCCGAAGCATAAAAGGGCGCTAGCGTCCTGCGCAGCCTCCACAGCATCTTGGGCCGCCTGCATCCGGAACTCTCCGCGCACCAGCCGAAGCAGGGCGTGAGTGTCGAGCAACAGCAACGATCGGGCGCGCCGTAAGCCAGGCTACTCCGTCTCAGCGGCCTCCTTGTCCGCCCTCTCCAGCGCGAGGACCTGGTCATAGATCGGCTGGGTCAGGTCAATGCGCGGGTCCAGGTTCAGCGGCACGTCGCGCATCGCGCCATAGCCGCGCGGCCCCTTGCGGCCGTGCGTATCCCTGCCCTGCCCCGTGCGGGTCAGTTCATCCTCAGGTGCGGCGTGCGGCTTTGCAGTCATTTGGACTTCTATACCAGAAGATGCGGCGTTGCTGCATCAGAGCCAATGGCTGTGTCGTTCCAGATCGAAGCACGAGCCACCGCAACCTCCGAGTGGCAGCACGCAGCCGTAATCTGAAAATTCATCTAAGCAGAGGTTTGTAGTGTGGCCAACGGAGGCGGCATGCGCTCGTCATTCAGGTCATTCACCGCTTGGTGGATTGCGCGGTCGAGTGCGTCGGTGTCAGCGAAGGTCTGATGGGCGAGATGAGGCGCCTTGAGGTCATGCCAGATGATTGCGATATCGTTTAATTCCGGCGCGTATTTGGGCAGCCACTCGACGGTGAGCCAGTGAGCGCGGGCGGCCAGAGCTGCGAGCGCGAGTCTGCTGGTGTGGATCAGGCCATTGTCCTCGACCAGCACGACAGGCGTGAAGGGTTGTCCGGGCCTGGGACCATAGAGCCGGTCGAGTTGCTCGAGATGAGCGATGAAATCGCCGCTGCGCTTGGTCGGGCTGGTGTGGACAACGAGTTCGCGGATCGCGTGGTCGAGCGAGCCCAGCAACGCGACCTTCTTTGCCTGTCCCAGGGCCGGGACAGGCAAGTTTGCACCTGTCTTCACCCAGGCACGGGCAAGGTAGGGATGCGTCAACGTCTCGCTCTCATCGCCATAAAGCAGAACGATGCCGCCAGCTTCGGCCTGCTACTTGCGCAATTGCAGGCGCAAGCCGATCCGCTCGACCTCGGCGGCGACCTGGCGCTCTTTCAACGTGTGACGCGGTCGCCGCCAACGGAACTTTTTTTCGCAGCGCTCTGGACAGTTGGGAGCGGCTGATGTGGACACCGGAACGCGATTCGATCTCGGCGCGCAGGCGGTAAATGGTCCAGTTTGGCCGGTCAGCGACCGGCGCCTTTAGCAGCGGCATGACCACGCGCAATGCCGCCTCGCTCTTCACCGGGGCCGGGCCGGGCGCCACGGTCGCCTTCAGTATCGCCACACCGCCGCGCATGAAGTCGCTGCGCCACAGCCGCATCGTGTTTTCGCGCACGCCAAACGCCTCAGCAATGCGCGGGCTGGTCCAGCCGACCAGCGTCAGCAGCACCGCGCGGGCGCGACCCGCTGCGATTGCGCGAGCCCGCTAGCGCCGTCAACGCCGTGCGTTGTTGCTTGGTTGCCGAGAGCGGCGATTGTCCAGCCATGCCTTGCACCTGCGAATCCGTGCAGGTAGCGAATCAGCCCATCAAGCGTTGGTCAAGCTATGAAGCCGTGACGATGTTGGTCGTATGTGGTCACGCTGTTTCCAGCGTGACCCTCCGCTTGCAGTTGTAGGCCAGCGAGACGAGGGTCCACTTGGTTGCCGCTGTGCCGATGCCGCGCAGTGAGAAACGTCGGAACCCCATTGCGCTTTCAATGAGGCCGAACACCGGTTCGACGGTCTGCTTTCGCTTCTTGTAGAGAGCTTTGGCATCCTCGGCTTCCAGCTTCGCCTTCATGGCGATACGCCAGGGTTCGGTAATCCGCCGCGGTGCCTTCGGCGGCGGTGGCGGACGGAAATCGTAGGGCCGGTGCGGCTGTTTGCGCCCGATGGCCACGAATGGCTCCACGCCGTGTGCTTGCAGGGCCTCGACAGCCATGTCGCTCGCGTAGCCGGCGTCGGCCAGCACCCGTTCCGGCAGCCCGACCGTGCCCGGCATGCCCAGGATGGTCTCGGCGAAGCTCGGCGCATCGGCCGAGGTGGCGATTAGGTTGGTTGCCAGGATGAGTTGTGCGCCATTGGCGCAGACTACGGCCTGCGCGTTGCAGGCCTGGCGGTACTCATGCGCGTCGGATCAACGCATCAGCGCGCTGTCCGGATCGGTCAGGTTGCTTTGGAGGCGATTGACACGCTGCTGGCCGAGGAGTTCACCGGGCGCGAGGGGCCGCGGGTCAAGGCGGCACTGCGAATGGCCCGGCTGTCCACGGTCAAGACGCTGGCGAGCTTCGACTTCTCGTTCCAGCCGTCGCTGGACCGCAACCGCATCCTGTCTCTGGCGCAGCTGGCGTTCATCGGGCGCAACGAGGTCGTGCACCTGCTCGGCCTGCCCGGCACCGGCAAGTCGCACCTGGCCATCGCACTCGGGGTGGAGGCGGTGCGGGCCGGGCGCAGCGTCTACTTCTCGCCCTTGGCCGACATCGTCGCCTCGCTGGCCCGGGCCGAGCGGGAGGGCAGCTTGCGGGAGCGCATCCGGTTCCTGAGCCGGGCGTCGCTGCTGATCGTGGACGAGATCGGCTACCTGCCGGTCAGCGCCAGCAACGGCACCCTGTTCTCCCAGCTGGTCAACGCCCGCTACGAGCGCGGGGCCATGATCCTGACCTCCAACCGCGGCTTCGGCGAGTGGGACCAGGTGTTCGGGGACAGCGTGGTCGCCGCGGCCTTGCTGGACAGGCTGCTGCACCACGCGACCGTCGTGCAGATCGAGCTACCGGCTGCGCCAGCACGCCGACCTCGTGCCCGAGGCGATGCGCACACGGCCCGCAACGGCTGCGGCATCACCAAAGCGCCGCGGCCGGCCACCAAAGGCGGAGGTGCCCGATCCCGCCAACGGCTGATCACCGCCGCACTACCTGAGGAATATTACTTTGGAACATTCGGGGAGCATTCAGCCGGCGTTGACAGACGTTCCTATATTGATGGAGTGAACCTCCTCTCTCGCTTGTTGCCGGACCCGGCTTTGGTCCGGCTCGAAACCTGGAGCCTTGAGCCCGCCCCTGCCTCAATCACCCTCAGCCTCCGCTCGCGGCCGTATCAGACGCGGTGTCCGCTGTGCGGCAGGCAGTCCAGGCGAACCCATAGCCGCTACGAACGAACGCTCGCCGATCTGCCCTGGGGCGAGCATGCCATCACCATCAAGCTCAGGGTACGCCGTATGTTCTGCGACAACACTTTATGCAAGCGTCGTGGCTTCACTGAACGTCTGCCTGGTGTTGCAGCGTCTTGGGCACGCAAGACGACGCGCCTTGCCGGGCGGCTTACGGCCGTGGGCCTGGCGCTGGGTGGTTCGGCCGGGGTGCGGCTTGCTCGCAGGTTCGGGCTTGCGGCAAGCCGCAACACGCTGCTTGCCGTAATACGGCAGGCACCCATGCCGCCCGTTGTGACCCCGTCCGTGCTCGGCGTTGACGATTGGGCTTTGCGCAAGCGCGACACCTACGGCACCGTGCTGGTGGACCTCGAACGGCACCGCCCGGTGGCGCTGCTGCCCGGCCGCGAGGCGGACACGCTGGCCACATGGCTACGCGAGCATCCCGGTGTCGAGGTGATCTCGCGCGACCTCGCCGAAACGCGAAGCGTTTGCGGCTGAGTCGGGCGCCTTTTCCAAGGGCGCACGCTATGGCGCGCCCGGAGCCACGCAGGTCGCGGACCGGTTCCATCTGCTGCAAAACCTGGCCGAGGCGCTGGAACAGGTGTTCAGCACCCACGCCAAGGACCTGCACGCAGCCGAGCAGGCTCGTCGCGATGCGGATGCTCGCCGAGCGTGGCACCGTGCCCATCGCGCCGTCCGAGCCGCAGGTCAAGGCGAAGCTTCTGGCGGCCGGGCGCCGGGCGCGGCGCCTCGCCCAGCATGGGCAGGTTTGGGCGCTCTACCGTCAGGGCTGGTCGGGGGAGAAGATTGCGCCCCATCTCGGGATCAGCCGGAGCACCGCCTACCGATATCTTCGGAGCGAGGTGTTTCCCGAGCGCAAGGGGCGCTCCGACGCGGGCCACAGCCGGCTCGATGCCCTGTCAGCTACGCTGACATCCCTCCAGGGGATCGCTTCGCGATGGCGGCACGTCGTGCTGGAGCACTGGAACGGCGACCGGCGCAACAGCCGCAAGATGTTCCAAGACCTGCAGCAGCGTGGGTATCGCGGCAGCTACCCGACGCTGGCGCGCTATCTCCGGCGTCTGCGGGCAGTCGACACCGTCGGGGCAGCAAGCGGGCTGCCTGCGTCGGCGCGGCCGACGTTGGATGCCGCACCCCGGCAAGTGCTCACCCCCCGAACCGCTGCCTGGACGGTGCTGCGCCGGGTGGAGAAGCGGACCGTGGAGCGCCAGGCGTGCTGGCCGGCGTGCGCGGACGCTTGCCCGTGCTGAACGAGGCGGTCGAGCTCGCGGAGGCGTTCATCGCCCTGGTGCGCGGTCGCGAGGCGGCCCAACTCGACCCGTGGCTGCAAAAAGCAGAGCGCAGCGTCGTGCTGCCGCTGCAGCGTTTTGCCAAGCGCCTGCGCGCAGACCACGAAGCCGTGCAGGCGGCACTGTCGCTGGATTGGAGCAATGGCCAGACCGAAGGGCAGATCAACCGGCTCAAGACCATCAAACGCCAGATGTATGGCCGGGCCAGCCTCGACCTGCTGGAACGCAGGTTCCTGCTCGCCGCTTGATCACCAAAAGCTGCCAAGACCCGAAACTGCTTGAGGCAAAGCATGGCTTTGTCCTGCTGCCCCGACGCTGGGTGGTGGAACGATCCTTTGCCTGGGCTACACGCTGCCAACGGCTGGTTACGGACTACGAGCGCTACGCCACAACACTCGCAGGCTTTCACATAGTCGCATGTGTCGGATACATGCTCAAGCAAGCCGCAGACTTGATGAGAAGTGCATAATACCCTCTAGGAAGCTCTCTTGTTGTGGCGGCGGGCCTCTCAATGGCTTCTGTATCGGCAGCGGTTACCTTGCAACTATCGAATCTTTCGCTAGCAGCCTGTCGGATTGAGGGTACCCGAGCACCGCATTTCGTGGGTAGAATCGGGGCATGGCAACGTTCATTCTGCTCGATCGCGATCAGGCATTCCTGCTTCCGCCTGACCTCAAGGACTGGCTGCCGGAGGACGATCTGGCGCATTTTGTCATCGCGGCCGTGGGGCGTGTGTCGCTCGCTGGTTTCATGGTTCCCGAGCGCACCGGAGGTAAGCCGCAGGGAGACTTCTAACTTGGGGTAGCCATTGGCTTTTGGGTGGTTTGCGATCTGTGTTTGTGGATGTCCACGGGTGGGTTGCGTTGCAAGCGGTGCGGTATGTCGGATTATGCCAAGAGCGGCACGGCGCGAGGGCACCAGCGTTATCGCTGTCGCAGCTGTGGCGCTCACTTCACTGACACGCCGCTGCGGGGCAAGCCGGCTGCGATGAAGGCTTTGGCGGTGCTGCTGTATGGCATGGGCGGCATGGACTTCAGCGTGATCGGACGCCTGCTGGGGTCAGTGACGTGGCGGTGCTGAAATGGGTGCGGGCCGCGGCGTTTGCTTTGCCGGAGCCGCAGGTTGCGGCCGCCGTGGTGACGGTGGAGGTGGACGAGATGTGGCGTTTCCTGGAAAAAAGTCTGCCAAGCTCTGGGTCTGGCGCGCCGATGGCGTGGATCAGCGGCGCGCCGTGGCCTGGGTGCTGGGTGGGCGTGATGATGCAACCTGCCGCAGACTGATCGACAAGGTGGGTTTGGCCGGCAAACCTTCGTCACCGACGACTGGGAGGGCTACCACCGGGTGATCCCGCCGGGCCAGTTGTTCACCGACAAGGACCTGACGTTCCCGATCGAGCAAGACAACAGCAGCGTGCGCCACTCTCTCGCCCGCTTCCGGCGCCGAACCAAGGTGGTGTCCAAGTGCCGCACCATGGTCGACCTGTCACTGCGCCTGCTGCACCACCTGCAAAACCCCAAAAGCTATGCCAATTACGCCGAAAAGTTCAGGACTATCTTTGGTTAGAACTCTCCGCCATCTTAAGCAGCAATGCCCCACGGCTTGCAATCATGCAGGAAATGGCCCAACATCTTTCTGTAGGATGCGGGCGTAGCTCAGGGGTAGAGCACAACCTTGCCAAGGTTGGGGTCGAGGGTTCGAATCCCTTCGCCCGCTCCAGATTTTTCGAGTGAACTGAGCAGCTTAGCCGCATACTGCTCAATCAGGCGAGTTTAGAGCAGTTTGTGGGCCGGCTGATCCAAGCTTCCGGCCGGAAATCGCGGGACAAGAGAGCGTAGGTTCGGCGGTCGGCCGAACAGTTTGCACGGCGGCCGGCAAGGCCCACGACCGTTCTCACCTTTGCGATCACTGCCCTCCGTGGCACCTTTGTCTGCATGGAGATTGAATGACCGAGCGGGGCAATGGCGGATACGGAGGCTGATACGTGCCGCAAGCATGTCACACCGCTGCTGCTCGCCGCCGGTTGGGACGACGATCCGCACTTCATCGCCGAGCAGCGTGCAATCACCGATGGCCGGATCGTGCCGGCGGGACGCGGCTTCATCCGCAAGCCGCCCAAGCGGGTCGACTTTCTCCTGCGATATCGGCGCGACTTCCCGCTGGCTGTGGTCGAAGCCAAGGCGAGCTACCGGACCGCTGCGGACGCCGTCCAGCAGGCTCGGCTCTACGCGGAGATGCTCGGCCTGAAATTCGCCTATGCGACGAACGGGCCCGACATAATCGAGATCGACTATTTCACCGGGGCCGAGACGCCGCGCGCCGACTATCCCACGCCGGGCGAACTCTGGTCTCGCTACCGGGCTGGCAGTGGCCTTGCCGACGACGGCGCCGCGGACCGCCTGCTGGCACCCGGCAATCATACGGTCGGAAAGGGGGAGCGCTACTATCAGCAGCTCGCCATCAACCGGATCGTCGAGAGCATCCTGCAAGGCCGGCAGCGCCTCCTCGTGACGATGGCCACGGGCACCGGCAAGACCGCCGTCGCCTTTCAGGTCTGCTGGAAGCTGTGGGGCGCGCGCTGGAACCGCGCCGGCGAGCATCGCCGCCCGAAGATCCTGTATCTCGCTGACCGAAACATCCTGGTCGACCAGCCGAAGGATGGCGTGTTCGCAGCTTTCGGCGACGCGCGGTTCAAGATCGAGTCGGGCAATCTCGTCATGGGCCGCGAAATCTATTTCGCGATCTACCAGGCCCTAGCAGACGGCAGCGCGCGGGAAGGCCTGTTTCGCGCTTACCCGCCCGGCTTCTTCGACCTGATCATTGTCGACGAGTGCCACCGCGGCAGCGCGCGGGACGACAGCTCGTGGCGGGAGATCCTGGAGCACTTCGCCCCGGCGTACCAGCTCGGCATGACGGCGACCCCGCTGCGCGACGACAACCGGGACAGCTACCGATACTTCGGCAACCCGATCTACGAATACAGCCTCCGCCAGGGCATCGAAGACGGCTTCCTCGCCCCCTATCGCGTCCACAGGGTCGTGACCGAATGGGACGCGGCCGGCTGGCGACCGAGCCAGGGCGACCTCGACCGTTTCGGGCGGCCGATCCCGGACGACGAGTACGGCACCAAGGATTTCGAGCGGGTCGTGGCACTCCGCGCTCGCACGGACGCCATCGCGCGCCATTTGACACAATTCCTGAAGACGTCCGACCGCTACGCCAAGACCATCGTCTTCTGCGTGGATCAGGAGCATGCGGCCGAGATGCGCCGGGCGCTCGTGGATCTCAATGCGGACCTGGTTGCGCGCCATCCCGACTACGTCTGCCGCGTCACCAGCGACGAGGGCGATATCGGGCGTGGCTACCTGGACGCATTCCAGGACGTGGAGACGCGCACGCCGACCATCCTGACGACGTCGCAGATGCTGACCACGGGCGTGGACGCGCCGACTTGCAAGAACGTGGTGCTCGCCCGCGTCGTCGGGTCGATGAGCGAGTTTAAGCAGATCATCGGCCGCGGCACGCGTGTGCGCGACGACTATGGCAAGCTCTGGTTCAACATCATCGACTACACCGGCTGCGCCACCCGCCTGTTCGCGGACCCGGCCTTCGACGGCGACCCGGCGCAGCTCACGGACGAGGAGGTCGACGCGGAGGGCGAGACCGTCGCCGTCACGGACGTGCCGGTCGAGGGCGCGGAAGCCGAGCCGGTCAAGCCCGAGCCGGTCAAGCCCGAGGTGATCGAGCCGCCGGAGCCGGGCGGGCGCAAGTTCTACTTCGACGGCGGCCAAGTCGAGGTGTCCGCCCACCTCGTCTACGAGCTGGACCCAGCCGGCCAACAGCTTCGCGTCGTCCGCTACACGGACTTCGCGGCCGAGAGCGTCCGCTCGCTGTATCCCGACTCCCGCGCGCTCCGCGCCGCATGGCTCGATGCGTCCGAGCGGTCCGGCATCGTCGCGCGCCTGGCCGAACGCGGCATCGACTTCGGCCACTTGGCGCTGTCGGCCGGGCAGCCCGACGCCGACCCGTTCGATCTGTTGTGCCACCTGGCGTATAACGCACCGCTGCGCACGCGGCGCGACCGCGCCCGGCAGCTTCGGGCCGACAATCCGGGCGTGTTCGACAAGTATGGGCCGGACGCCCGGCTGATCCTGGAGGAGCTGGTGGAGAAATACGCCGCCCACGGCGACGCCGAGTTCGTGCTGCCGGACGTGCTGAAGGTGCCGCCCATCTCCCGCCACGGCTAGGTGGGCGATATCGTGCGCCTGTTCGGCGGCGCCGACCGGCTTCGCCAAGCCGTCGCCGACCTCCAGGAGCAGCTCTATGCCGCGTAAGCCGGCGCCACGTAAGCCTGCCGCTCCCAAGGTACCGCGGCAGCCCCGCGCGCCGAAGCCCACGCCCACCACGGCCCAAGCGCTCGCCTCGTTGCTCAAGTCGGCGCGGGACATCATGCGCAAGGACCGGGGGCTGAACGGCGACCTCGACCGGTTGCCGCTGCTCACCTGGATCATGTTCCTGAAGTTTCTCGACGATCTCGAGCAGCAGCGCGAAGAGGAGGCAGCGCTCGGCGGACAGCGGTTCCGCCCCGCGATCGAGGCACCCTATCGGTGGCGCGACTGGGCGGCCGACCGCCAAGGCATCACGGGGACGAGCTGCTCGCCTTCATCAACAACGAGGAGGCGTCACGGCCCGACGGGACGCGCGGCCCCGGCCTGTTCGCCTATCTGCGGGCGCTCACCAACGCCAACGGCGACGACCGGCGGGACGTGATCGCGACGGTGTTCCGCGGCGTCGACAACCGCATGCGCAGCGGCTACCTGCTCCGCGACGTCATCGACAAAGTGGCCGGCATTCACTTCACCGCCAGCGCGGAGCTGCACACGCTCGGCGCCCTGTACGAATCGATGCTGCGGGAGATGCGCGACGCCGCGGGCGATTCCGACGAGTTCTACACGCCGCGTGCCATCGTCTGGTTCATGCATGGTGCAGGTCACGGACCCCCAGCTCGGCGAGACCGTGCTCGACCCGGCGGCGGGCACGGGCGGTTTCTTGGTCGAATCCTTCTCGCACTTAGCCGCCCAGATGAAGACAGTCGTGGACCGGCGAGTGCTGCAAGGCAGCTCGCTGCTCGGCTGCGAGCCGAAGTCGCTGCCCTACCTGCTGTGCCAGATGAACCTGCTGCTGCACGGGCTGGATGCGCCGCGGATTGACCCCGGCAATGCGCTGCGCCACAAGCTGACCGAGATTGGCGAGCGCGACCGGGTGGACGTGATCCTGACCAACCCGCCCTTCGGCGGCGAGGAGGAGTGCGGCGTCCAGGGCAACTTCCCCGAGGACCGCCAGGCGGCCGAGACGGCGCTGCTGTTCCTGCAACTGATCATGCGGCGGCTGCGGCGCGCCCACACAGCGGCCGGCCGCCCGGCGCGGGCCGCGGTGGTGGTGCCGAACGGCACGCTATTCGGCGGCGGCGTATGCGCCCGAATCAAGGCCGACCTGCTGGAGCAGTTCAACCTGCACACCGTGCTGCGTCTGCCCGAGGGCGTGTTCGCGCCCTACACCGACATCCCGATCAACGTGATTTTCTTCGATACAGCCGGGCCGACGCAGGACGTGTGGTTCTACGAGCAGCCCGCGCCGAAAGGCCGCCGGAAGTACACGAAGACCCGGCCGTTGCAGGTCGAGGAGTTGGCGGAGTGCCGCGCCTGGTGGAACGATCGGGTCGAGGGTGAGCGGGCATGCATGGAAGGTCGACGGGCCTGGCTTGATCCACCGCGACGAGGACGGGCGCGTGGTCGGCGTAAACCTCGACCTAAAGAACCCGGCAACGCAGGATGCGGTCGATCACCGGAGCCCGGTCGAGATCATCGAAAGCGTGGTTCGCAAAGAACAGGAAATCTTGCGGATACTAACCGACCTTCGGACGACCCTAGTTTGATCGTTAGCCGATGGCCGGTGGTCCGCCTTGAGGAGGTCGCGCCGATTGGCCGACGCCCTGTGGCGACCAGGCCAGATCTCGACTACCCAATCATCTCGGCAAGAAGCTTCGGCCGAGGCACCTTTCATCAGCCGACGCTGAAGGGTAGCGAGATCACGTGGGAAAGGCTCTTTCTCGTGCGCGCGGGAGACTTGCTCGTGAGCAACATCAAGGCTTGGGAAGGTGCCGTCTCGATCGTTGAAGAAGTCGACGATGGCATGTTCTGCTCGCACCGCTACATAACATGCCGCGCCAACCTGGATCGGGTTGATCCAGGTTGGCTGGCTGCGTTTTTTAGGACAAATGCCGGCGTAGATCAACTCGCTGCGGCTTCACGCGGGAGTGCCGATAGAAATCGAACTTTGTCTATGGGCGGCCTGCGCAACATACTGGTACCCTTGCCTTCGCTTCTGGAGCAAAGAGCTTTCGTCAACCGTTTGAACGCGGCCGAGACGTGCGTCACAAGACGAGCGTCACTGGCGTCTGCCATCCAGGCCTAGTGCAACGCCCTTCTCCAGAACGCGTTTGCCCGCTCGATCGAGGGGGCGCCACTCCTGCGTATGGGTCGCGTCGCACCTCTTGTTCGGCGGCCGGTGGAGGTGAGGTCGGATGGCCAATATCCGGAGTTGGGCATCCGTTCATTCGGCAGGGGTACGTTCCACAAGCCAACCAGACCGTGTGGAAACTCTTGGCCGGCTCGGGTGCAGTTTCGCTAATCTCTGCGCATGCACCACATCGAAGGCTTCGAACGCGATCAGAGCCAGCTCCTCCCGGCCCGTGTTGACGACTACGTGCAT
>JAABUV010002189.1_pt1 | contig 27067 bp, 22 predicted proteins | sample 5559971 | NCBI WGS metagenome assembly JAABUV01 (sample SAMN10711881, study PRJNA513362) | rock metagenome | isolation source: Antarctica rocks | place: Antarctica: Victoria Land, Knobhead nord | collected 2015-12-19
CCCACGATTCGTTCTTCGTTCACTCTGGCATTTATTCTCAAGCTTGGTTCCCTCTCTCCCCAATTGCCTCTATTTCGTTCAAAAATCCACATGACTGACCACAGGAACGTGACTGACCACAGGAACGTGACTGACCACAGGAACGAAACCCTTGTCGCTAATAGTTTATCCTCAAGGATCATTCCACGTAGAAAACTAAAAGACGAGATTATTTCCTCTATTATTCGACTTTGGGGAATGAAAGCTCGGGTAACTGGCATATTGAATGAGAGAAGTCGAATGGGAAAATGACGAGGGAGAATAGCGGATAGGTCAATATTGTCGAGTAGTACTTATAACATGACCTCAGAGGTAGCTCATAAGGCTAGAATATCTTGTGGCATAAGCGCATTGGTGTTTGGTGCAGAAGTGTACTGGGATTATTGTTTTGCTATTGGGCATCGACTCCGTTTGAACCAATATATATTATATGTGTTTGGGCAAACCCGACAGCCTCTGGCGGTCTCTAGGGCTAAATTTTGCCCCGGAAGCCGCCCTGAGGTGTCAAGCACTCCCTCTATCTAAGCGACTGAGTCTATGAAGTGGGTGGGTGGGGCGAAAGCGCGTTTCTGGCTGAATCTTAAGGGATGAAGAAACAGAAAGAGATGAAGAGGAAACAGTAGGGAGGACGGCCTATTTATTCCCCTTTTCCCCGCTTTATCCCCTTGTTCCCTAGTGCCTAGCTATTAGTCGAGGTAGCAACCACCTTCGCTTGTCGATAGCCTTCAGTCAAGCTGGCCCTTTTTTGAAGATTGCGAGAACTTTCAGTCTGAATGAACGGTTCAAATGAAATGTTTCTTCTCTATAATGACAAATGAGGATTGTGATGGCACGAGATTGATATCGAGTAATCGAGTCGAGCTCGACGTTCAATCTAGACTCAAGAACTGAGATTGAATTGTTGAAAAAGAAGCGAAATGAGGTGACTGCGATGAGATTGATAGTACATGTATGTTGCAGAAGTTTAGATGCTCTCGAAATCTGCATCACAGATAGATAGATACTCTGTGAACGAGAGTCGTGATCATCGCGATATCACTATCAGATGATGCGCGAGATGAGTTGCAATGCAACAGTAAGAAATACTTTTACATCGCTGACAATTTCGCATAAATCTAGAGAATGACTGCGTTCAAGTTTAAGTGCAGCATGATAAGAGATCTTGAGAAATTGTTCTTAGAAAAGATCAATCTTGAAGATGAATGATGAAACTCAGATTATGATTCAGTGTCTTTCATTGATTTTACGAGTCACGACATGACTGAATGTATTCATTGTTGTCGTGTCATTGACTTTATGCGAAGTGTTGATTTGAATGTTGACATGTCTTGATTCTAAGAGCAGATAGTACTTTTAGTTTAATTTACATTGTGTGTGAATCTTATCACTAATCAAGTGAAACATTAATTTCTGTGTTCTGTAAACATTCTTGATCAATGATTTGAAACTTATTTGTACTCTTGCAGCGTGATCTTTCAAGTCTCTTCAACACACACTTCACTTCATCAAGTCAAAATGCTTTGTGCTAGCAGCTTATCTTCTTCGTCTTTATCATCAAGTATCTGAAATTCAAATGACAATGAATGATGAACTGCTTCAAATTTCAGAAGCACTTGTTGAATACTTTTGTCATTGTTCAGAAATGCAATAATTAATGCTGTCTTATCTGATTTTAATCAATGATTTACATTGACTTCTATCTTCAACAATCATCGAACATTGAAAGATTGATCATGTGCAGTTGTAATAAAAAGCACTGTATAATCTTCAAAAGATTCAATGACTTGAAGATCAGAATTGAGATCACTTTCAAGAACAGCATTCAGTATCTGATGATCACTTTGAATAGCAGCATGATGCAGAGCTGACAGTTTTTCAAAGTTCATTTTCTCAATGTTAATCTTTGCATCTAACAATAGTTGCAACATCTCAAAGTTCTTCTATTGTATGATCAAATGTGCAGAAAGAAAACAATTGACTTTTTTATTAAAATTTGCATCACGTGCTAATAAAAGAGCTGTAGCTGTAATATAGTTCTCTGTCACTGCACAGAATAACAAAGTTTATTCATTGAAACTTTCAATATCAATATCTGCTACATGAAAGAGTAGCTTTTGAATTGTATTGCATTGTTCAATCTTCGCTGCACAATGTAATGTGCTATTGTATCAGTTTTTTAGCAAAACATCTGCTTCTACATTAAGCAGCATTTGAACTAGCTGCACATGATCATAAGATGCAGCTAGAATTAATGATGTAGTTTCAATATGTGTAGTAGAATCAACGTTTAACTTTCTTGATTTTAGTATCTGATGTGCAGCATCGTTCAGATCAAAGAATGAAATGAGATAAAGCTCATTACAACTATTAGTCTCATCTGACTCTCAATATATTATTTTATAGTCTTGTATGAATTTTATGATTTGAGCGACGCATGATCTTCTAAATGAAGAGCGAAGCAGTCTGAAAGCTAAAGCTTTTATTTTATCAATTTTAGATTGTTGAACATGATGACTTCAGTTTCTTGCTACATAACTCAGAAATTGATATTTTCATATTTATTTCTCGACTGAGTATCTCTCTTGACAGCATTCTGATGCAAACGAGTTGAAGAACAGATAAGTCAAGCACATTTTTGCAATCTCTTTCTCAGTCGATATTGATATCTTTTTCAACTGATCGTGAAAATATTCTTGAATCAAGAAATGCACAAAACGAATTGTTGAACTCTCTTCATCAGCAGTAATCAATTTCAAGCAGCATTCAATAATTGACTCTTTTGTTGAACAATATCACGAATTGAGATCAGTTTGATCAAAGTGAATGACAAGAGCATCGCTTAATTCTGCTATGATCAACGATCTTATTGAGTGAAATATTCACATTAAAGTCTTCAGATTGAGTCTTCATCGACTAGTGAGTTATTTATTTATTTTCACTAGTGTCTCTGCAATTGCATCATGTAGAATAATTAACATGATAAGAAGTGCTTCTTTCATTTCATCAGCTATAAATTCAGTCAAAATTCTCTGAATCTGTAGTACAACTAATAAAACTCTGATCAAAGATCAAAACAATATCTTCTTAAGAAATGAGAAAACTCACATCTTCTGAACTGTCTTTACTATTCTTTTTACAACTTCAATTCATAAAAAAATGTTCATGATTTTCACAGCTTTGCTATTCTCAATTTCTTGAGAAAGATATGATTGCAAATTCAATGCATTTGCTTTAACTTTAATTTGAAGAGCATCTTCAAAAGCAGTTTTTATGTTTTGCAAATGAAAGTGACTTGTTACAAAAAGTCTGATGCTCATACTCTGTTGCAAGAAAGCTATTGATTTCATTAATGTTTTTTGATGTTTGTTCTTGTCACATTCATTCAGAGTATCAATGATGATGAATACTTTACTGAAATTCTTGCAAATTATCAATAGTATCTTTTCAAGATCTTGAAGTTTCAACTGTTTATCTTGTACAGAGAATCTGTGATGTAAGTTTGAAGTTGATTTCAAGATAAGATATCTTGTTGTTGCAATCTGTCTGAAAATACTTTCTAGAATATGAGTAAATGACTGATTTTTCTAATTTCAATAGTCAAAGTACTGAAAGATTACAGTAACATATTGATTTCTTGCATCGTTTCTCAAACAATTTATGATTAAGAATCTGTTTTCAATCAGCGTAATCAGAAGAAACTGTATGAAATATTGATGCAAGCATCGACTTTTCTGACTCTTGCAAGTCATGACATCACAAGATATAAATTGTGTTTCTTTCATTTCATCATTTTTGAAATTCAGATCTTTGCAACAGTCATTCATCAGTTTCATCTACATGTAATGTCTTGATACTATGATGTTTTTTTTCATAGTCAAAAGACAAGATTCAGATCAAAATATTATTGCATTCTCATTCTTTTTGATCATTTCAATACATTCAATTTTGCTTTAATTACACATATCAGATTGCTTCAGATTTTCGCTTGAACAGATTCATGTAATTTCAATGTGAAATGAGTTGAATGAGAAAGTACAATTGATTAATGTAATATGTGTAAGATGCAAGATTGTACTGAAAATGATTTATCAATGATTGAGTTCTCAATTGATTTGATGCAAGTCTCAATATCTTGAAGCAATTAAAAGTCTTCTAGTTGCTTCTTGAAAATTTTCAGAACATTTTCAGAGATTTTTGAGAGCAAAGTGCTGATAAGATTAAAATGATTTCTCAAATGAGCATGCAAGACAAGAATCTATACTAGTCATCAATAGTCAAAGCAAATTGTATTCACTGCGAAAAAGCTTGCAACTCTTGAATGAATTCAAGATGTTCTTTCTTGTTCAATGATCATAATAATTAACTTCTTCAACTTGATTCAACAGCATTTAACTTATCACACAAAGTCATAAGCTTTGTCTGATCAATGATGATATTGCAAGTCAGCATCAAGTCTTTGTCAACTACACAACAGTCTTCATTGTCACTCTTCAGAAAAACATCAAGACATTTAAGACTAGTATCAAGAATTTCAAGCTTTTTAATAAGTGCAACTGTTGAGTCTTTTGCATGCATGACTTTGTCAACATACTTTTTCGTCACTTGCAAAGTTTGCGTCGTTAGAGTAATTAAACTGACGATTTTCACAGTAAGTGAGAATGAATTCATGATGTAGAAAGTAGAATATGCGCTCTACAGTCAATCAATATCGAATGAGATTCAGCTTTATACAACTGAGCTTTTCGCATAAGATCGCGATATTCTTTGCAAGCAGTCATGTAAATTTTCTACTCATCACATGCATCTATGAACAGTCAGCTCTTCATGTGAAGTCATCATAAATATCAAGAGTTATGCAATGAAGAGAAAAAATTGAATAATGAACATAAAAGTCATCTCAAGATAATCATGCTACATTATGTTAAGACAGTATGAGAAATATCATGAAAACATGATCAGACTCTTGACAAGAAAATCTTGTCTTCTTTGAAAAAGATTTGCTATACTCTCAAGTCAGTGATTAGATTTATACACAAATGTCAACAACATGAGTTCGCTCAATCTCATCAATCTTTCGTGCCTCAATTGCATTCAAGAAAGTCAGTCAATATTTCTCAACTTCTCTAATCATTGCTTTTTGAACGAAAACACTTCAATCAAACATCTAACATCTTTGCAAAAAGCTTCAGACTTTCATCAGCTGATAGCTTGACTTTGAAGTCAGAGAGTCTCTTGAAAAAATCGCTAGCATGCATCGCGTCTAGTCATACATTCTTAAACACAGCATCTTCAAGTGAAAACTTGTTACATGATGATATTTTCTGCATGCTCATTCAATTTGAAGCTTTTTGATTGATTTAAATAATGAAATGCACAGTCAAAATGCATCAAAGTCAATTTCATCATTCATAAACATAACATTTAAAGACTTCATATATCAGTCGCTCAACTTCAGAAGTTCATCGACGTCAGCTTGAAAGAAAGCGTAAAGATGCAATTCTCGACAGTAGTATTTTGAGATAGTTTCAAGATTATTGAGACAAGAGATGAGATTGCATATGTTTAAGATGTTAGCGACTTGTCATTGAGCAAATTGAAAAAGCTGTCAGATTCAAGAAACAGCATTAACGAAATTGCAAACAAACTTTTGAATGAAATCAAAGTTGTTGATGTAAATCTTTTGAATGATAAAGTAAAGAAGAACATAAAAGATTTTTTTGAAATCGTAAATTGCAACAATGTCAGCTATGATGATGAGAGAATTGTTCATGTTGCTAATCAAGACGAAGCTAAGAGATTGCAGAGTAAATAAGAAGTTTGTTGAATTTCACTCTTTTATTCAATCACAGAAATCACTCAGAACTATCTGATAGTCGAAGATTTGAAAGCTCTTGAGCTTCTCTGATAAAGATTGACTATGACATTGATAATGTTTCAGTTCATCAAGTCATTGAATTTCTTGACATTTGAAAAAATGACATTTTGTCTTGAATTAACGTTATTTGTAAGAAAGATTGCTCTTTTAAGAAGTGAAATTTCTTTCATGATTTCTTTGATAAGAATTTGATCGACATATTTAATTGCAGCGTGAGTATGATCTGAGTAATTCAATGACATGATTTTTATAATAGTATTGTAATATACAGATGCATTTAGCTGAGCTTGCACGATCACGCTTGAAGCTCAACTTGCAAAGATGACATCTAGATTGTGCTGATGAATTCTTGCAATTCATGTATTAGCATAGCTGTCATCATGTCAAACTTATGAAATCTTATTTTCTATGAGTGATACATCATCATGATTTAGCGAATAAAAATTGATTGCAAAGAATATGATATCTTTCAAAGTTTGATCATTGCTTAGATATTTGTAGACATCATACTTCATCAAAGCAAGATTTATTTCTGAATCGATCTGAAATGATAGACTTCATTCATAGAATCAATGTTTTCATACAATAATGATATCATGATACTTGCGAGTCAATTTTAAAACGTTGAACTGCAGACTTTTGTCATTGAGAAGTTGCAAGATTTCATTATTGCATGAAGATTGAATCATCTTTTTCATATCAAGTATCATTGAGTCAGTAGTGATTCTTGTACATACGAGTATTTGAAGAAGTGAAGTGATTAATTGAGATATCAATTGTCATGACAATTGAGTCTTTCACTTTTGAGATGCGCACTCTTAGAAAATCTTGACAAAACAAAAAGAAACAGAAATGAAAACATTTTGAGATAAATGACACAATCTACAGAGTTTTTTCAGAGCGAAATAAAATGACTTTGAAGCAAATAATCTTCACAAAATATCTTCATTAATTGTCAGCTTCTTCGCAGTCTGCTCATCAAGAACATTGATTATACAGTCTGATATGATAGTACTTGAACAGTATTAATTGTTGAACTCATCTTATCTGTACTCAATTTTTGCTTATTTCTCTTTTTCTCAATGTCTTTTTCTCTCTGACTGCTTTTAATCTTCTTCGCAGTCTTTTTCTCATTATTGCTCTTATTAGTCTTGATACTCATTTTACTCGTCACATTCTTCTCTCTCTTTGTCTCATTCTTTGTCTCATCATTTGTCTCAAGTCTCTGCTCATTTTGCTCTTAAACTTCTGCACAACTGTTTTATGACTTAATTTAAAGATGAAGTCATTGCATTGAAATTGCTTGAAGAATGTGTTGAAATACAAGATCATATGAGAGCATATTGATATATTGATTGTTGCTGTTAGAAGTCTAGCTAGAATCAAGCAGATAAAAACTCTATTAGCGAGTTTCAGCTTTATCAGTTCTATAAAGATGAAGATTATCATCTTTTCTATTTTCAACAGAATGAGCGAATCATGTACATATTGACATTGACGTTTTCTTAACTCATCAGACAATGAAGATCGCGTCATCATTTGTAGTAATAGTTTTCATGATGCTGCTGAATGATCTTTTCATTAATATTAATCTGATCTGTCGTGATATACATCTTGATTGCATTGTCAAAGAACACTTGAGTTGCGCGAATCATGCTCATCTTATTGAGATCTGCTGATCAGTTTTAATGAAGAACGCTGATCTTCATCTTGTCAATGACATGTAAAATAGTCAGATCATTGATACGAATATCACTGATGAAAATGCTTTCAATGTGACTAAGATTGAGTTTTATGAACAAAAGATAACTATCATACTTGACGAATGATACAAAAGTCTTCTTGATGAAAAGAATAATTTGTTGACGATTGAAATCATATGAGACGTAATGATTGATGTCATATATTTTGTATTTTCAGATGAAGAAGTGAGTCATATTCTTGACAGTTTGAACTGTTTCATAGTCAGCAACTATCTTCTCAAGATTGATATTAAAAGAGAAGTCATCTTTGTATTGATTTGAATAGAAAAGACGTGCTCATTAAGCTTATCTGTTTTATTTGAGTCAAGATCGACTTTGCTCACTTGATCAATAATCTCGATATATTTTCTCGCTGCTGTAGACATATATTTTCTTGAAACATTCATAAGAAATTAATCTCTGATGAGAGAAATTTGTTTTGTTTTCTGTCTTTAGACTTATCTTCTCTCGAATCGAAAATAGTAGAAAGATGACGCTGATGACTTGTCATGATGATGATATATCAAGACATTTTATATGTTCTTGCTGTTTTACAATCAAAAGCTTCAAGAGCACTTCAATCATCATCTGAATTGATTGATCAATTGTTCTTGTAAAAGCGTTGAGTAAGATACTATCTTGAGCTATCATAGTAAATGATTGAAGCAACGTGAAGAAACTAGTGTATTGCTTTCACATGTTATTGCATTATCTTTCTGAAGCATCAAGTAGAATAGTACTTAAAAAGCACTTACTAAACTATTTCAAGAAAGCGTAAATTCTCATAAGCGAATCATTAATTATCAAAATAAACATATGTATCTTTGCACATCTTATTTCAATTCTTTTCAGATCAATTGAGCAAATGAAAAGCACTTAAAGTGTTTTCAAATAATACATTAAACATGATGTTTAGTTTACAGTGCAATCATAAAAAGACATCTGTTGCGAAGCTTTGATAATTGAGCTGAGATTCTCTAGTTCAAAACAAGTCTAGAATGACAAGCTGTCAAGCAAGTGTCAAGATTATTGCGAAAGAATTGAAGAGTGACAGCTTAAGTTGAACTGCTTTGCACTTCTTGAATTTATCTTCTTCTTGACTGACTTAAACTTCACTCTCGTTCGCAAATGAAGAAGGTTTGCAATATGATACAATGAAGCAATGAAAGTTTCTGCTGTTGAAGTCGCTTGCTCAATTCATGAGTCATTAATTTCGCTACTACAAATACGCTCTTCATTTTACTAACAACTCAGCTTTCTACACTTACAGTATTTGCATTACTACTGTTTCACTTGATACTTGTCTGTTCTTCTTACTTATCAATAGTACTTAGCTAAACTTAGTTAATTTACAATGTATAATTATAATGACAAGCTCAAAAGCTCGAATGATTTTAATGATTGAAGCAAATAAATACATTGATAACATCATCATCAGAGTCTTCATGCGAGCAGAATAAATTATCTATGAACTTGTTTGTAACACTCAGTTCAGAACATTCTTGATGATGAATGAGATCATTTCTGTTCTTGAATCAACTGATGACTCTGACTTCATTCAGCATCTGCAAGCTCAGAAATGAACATTCAACGTGATAATCTTTATGACAGAATAAATTCTCAATTACATCTTTCACTACAACGACATGATCACGCTTATTCGCGCTCTCTCTTTGACAAGTAACAAGATTGATATTCGCTCACTTGTTCTTTTCACATTTAACTGCAAAGATTACGACATGATTTATCTTGACAAGATAAAAGCTCTCGCTTTGCATACTGAGCAATCTTTCATCAATTCTTCATCGTTCATCATTCATCGAGCTATCTACGTTTCAAAAATCTTTGATCACATCGATTTTTTTGACATCATTCTTCTTCGCTCAACAATCATCTACGATCTCAGCGACAGCTTCTATGACTCGTTGTTGAAGATGATTGCAAGAGTCGCTGAAACTGATGTTCTTGAACTCGTTGTTGATTCTCGAAGTATATTGCATGAGACTTATGTCGATGATTGCGCTGAAGTCTATGTTGTGATAGCGACACATGAGAACAGAAACGTGATGAAGAAACAATGTTACAACATCTTCGAGCATTGATACAAGACACTGAGTGAGATTGTCACTGTGCTAGTCAAAGATTACAAGATAGCTGACGAGATAAAATACATATCAGTGAGAAAGAATGTTGACATTGATGTGATGCAGATGCTCATTAGCTTTTCACAGTGAGTCTCGTCTGAAAAGTTGAGAAGAAATGTTGAGTGAAGCGATAGAAGACAACTGTTCTTCGAGAATCTGCATATGTACAGAAAGACTTATGAGGCAGTTGTTGTGCAGAATCATAGTGAGATACTGAAGATTCAAAGTTTCGTGCATCTGTTGAAGAGACAGAAGAGAAGCAAAGTCGTTTGAGTCGTGAAAATGTGTGATATCAGTCGCAGATTCATTCGTGACTATGTGCTGTTGTTTTGCTAGATATGCTAGAAATGTTAAGTTATAGACTGAAGACTCAACGCACTTGCTTCATCACAGACGATTAGCTTTTTCTAGAACACAGATAACGTCTCTACAAGAGCAGAACATACTAAAGAAACAGCATTTACATCGAACATTTGACATAATTGTTTCAACAATTAGCGATATATTTTCATCAGTTCTCAGACGTCTAAATGTCATGACTCATGCTAAAAGATTGAGAAGCTGATGAATATGTCTTGAACAATATGTTTCGTCAGATACAATTTCATTGATGTCTCATTGACGAATTTGACAGATAATATAGAATCGCACGAAGATCAATCATCGTTGTTACTGCATCTGTGTAATAATAATAATGATACAGTTCGAGACGAGCGAAACAGTGTAGCTCGCAGAGCTGTCTGTTCAGACAGCGGCAAGAAAGCGACTCACAAAGTTCTTTAGTGATCTCTCAAGCTTTATGCTTCGTTCATCTCATCATGCTCGATGACAGGTTTCTCAATCTATTTGATTACTCATTTGTGAAAGATCTTGTCGTACTTCGCAAAAAAACACTAGACTCATAAATGAGATCAGTCACAAAATCTGAGCTACACTGTATCATGTAAGCAAGTCAGCAGAGAAGATATAAAAGATTGTCTCGACTCTTTTTCTCGACTTCGAAATTGTGCTGATGAACAAGACAGAAAAAGTCTGAAGTTGTCAGTCGATGAGTCACGCAGCAGAAGAATATTCGTTGCTGCTTGCGATGAAGACAACAAAGTATCGAGACTTCGTAGTTTGAAAGCTTCGTCGACTATCACTTAGTATCTGTAGCTTTGTTTCTAAGCCTTCATTCATTCTCTGATCGTTGCAATACAATTGCGCTACTTTGTTGACTTCTGACTTGTAATCAAATTATGAAACGCAGATTAGCACTACGAGTATGTTGTATTGCAACATGCTATTTCGAAATCTATCAAAGATCTCTAAGATAGGTAACACTCAAGACAATCATCTAGTCGTTCTGATAATTTTTTGATTGACATCGTTGAATCATCGCAGTCGTTTCTACATTTCTGATGCTGAAAATAGAAGCGAGAAGCGCTGACGTTAAGATCACGTGATACGCGCAGCTGTGCGACTGAGATCAAGCTTTCTGGCATTTACCAGTACTTTCACGCCATCGTGTTTTCTTTTCTACAGTCATTCTTTCTCGTTTGTATTTGCCAGTTCTATTCATCCTCGTTTTTGTTCTCAGCTCTTGAAGATGCGTACGGCATGTCAGCTAACAAGCTCGTATTGAACCCTCAATACGAAATCGTAGATCTCGCGTTTGTAGCTGATCATGATCACTGAAATGATTTCGAGCCAACAAATATTCAGAAGCTAGATCGCGAACTTGCTCAGCAGTTCTCGACCGAACTCGCAAAGATCGTCGTTCGTCAAAGTCGTCGTCGCGCTCTGCTTCGAGTCTGCGCGCTTCTTGTTCTCGTTGCTGTATCTTTCGCGATTCTTCAATTCAGCTGACGGCAGCGTTATTGACGTGACAGCAACGACAATTCGATGACAATCAGCGAAAATCTTGCCGTTCTTCAGATCGCGACCAAAGCTCACGAGATCTGCATTGTGCTCTCGCTCTTCAATCTCGTTCTGCATTATCTTCGACAGCGATTATTCTCTTCTTGCGGCCTTTCTTTCGACCTTTTCATATTCGTCTATGAAGTTGCTCTTGAAGATCAGCCTATATCACTGGGGTTCTTCTATTCGATCAGAACGTCGATGCGTCACAAAATAATTCAATGACAGTTCATATGACTTGCTCTCGTTCTTCTTCTTGCAATCTTGATTGACCTTGCTTCTGACTCGACTTCGACCATCGTCCTGATATTTCGGCTCAACTGATGGCATCGTCAGGATCTGTTCGCCTTTTACAAGAGTCTTGACGACTATGAGTTTCGACGTGCGATCACGTTTCAGATGTACATAGCGAAACAGCTCTTTTCGAGCGTGGTTGACGCTTCAAGCCTACCTGAACCATATTGCCTGAGCGCAAATCTCGACGTCAACGCGTTCTGCTCATACGCAGGCTACAGCCAGATTTTGCCAACTCTCAACTTCACAGCTCTGAGTGACAACGTCACAATCGACTCTCTCTCAAGTCGTTACCTCTTCACACAAGTAGATGTCTACGATGTTGCTCATATCTGAATCATCAATCATGTTCTCGTCAATTACTTGTTGCTGACTCTTGACACGTATGACGTTGAGAAGAATTCATCTACAGTTGAAAGCTTGACTCAGTACAGTAGTGTCATGACGTCTATCGTTAGTACATATTGTGATCAACAACCTGCAACGACTTACGATTGAAGCTTGACTGCGTTAGCTATCAGTTTTAGCACTCTTCTGACGTCTGATGACGTCGTTTCTTTCTTCGAATTCTTTGATGTACGACAGATCTGAAATGAAACGATCTTGATCAAGTCTAATGACACGATGGTTGCATTCGAAGACGACATTCTCAATGCAAGTATTTCGAAAACCCTTGCTTTCATATATACGTTCGCGAGCGACAAGAACAAAGTCAATATCACGATGTGCAACATCAGAACTATCTGAAACGTCAACAAAATGTGAATGCTTTCAAGTGAAATTAGAGGCGTTGTCTCATCAAATTTCACGTGAGCAGCATACACTGATAGATCGAAAACCTTGCAGACTTCTGTGACTCTCAACATTAGATCATGAAGAACTACTGTTTTCTTGATCTATGACTAACGAATATTGCAGAAAGAAAGAACAATGTCGAGAACGTCGCAGCTAAGCTTCATAAAGTATACGACGATTCAATCTCAATAATCATTCGCAAGAAATGAGCAGAAGCGCTTAATGAGGCGAGTAATACCTTCAACATATCAGTACTTTCTCAATTCATGCAGAATGAAATTACGAAAGTCAATCAAGAGATTGTCTCTCTCTATGATCAAACTGTTAAATATTCAGGCACGACAGAGAGTATCATACTATTCAAAGTCATCGTCGACGATCTGACTCGCATTGACAGCGAATATCGTGTCAATTCTCTCTACAGCTATGAACGTGAAGTCACAGTATGTCGTAACAGATGATGCTCAAGTGAAGCTTTCGTGAATTCAGAAATGAACTCTGCAATTTTGAACGAAACTGTGAGGCAATACAGAAGCTACACTGACGATCTAAGAACTCTGTCATGAACGAATGAAGATCAGTTGCTGCAGTCGTTCGTCGAATCTTCGAATGTCGATGATGTTTGAACAAAGATTTCCTTTTCAGTCAAACGTTACGACTATGCGTGAAGCTTCGACATCGTCATCATCAAAATCGCAACGACGATCTTGATGCTTCACGCTCTCATCATCATCATGCATTCGTGCGTGCTACTCTTCACAGATCGCTTCTACGTCTATGCAAGCTCGCTCGAGAAATTAGTGATTCTGACATTCAACTCTCGATCGTCTGTCGCGTTAAGATCGACTTCGATGATCATCGATAAAGATGCGAGTTGAGCTCGACCAACAGCTGTGAGAGAGTCACATGAGCAGAAAAAGAATGACGTCGATTATTTGCAGCTTGTTGTTGATGCGAGCCTTCATACAGGCGTTGAGAATGAATTGCTTCATCGAAGGTCGATTACTGGTAAAAGATATCAATAAGATGATCAATGAGAATAATACTGCGATGAACTCGCAGTTTAGATCGAGCTTTCGTTGTGTGAAACTAACGAAACGCAGACTTGAACAGTCAATATAATGAAGGGCAATTTACTCTAAGAAGAGCGCTGCATATCGAGAGTCAGAGATGATGACTGAGCTACGATTCAATCTTACTAACTGTTTACCAGGTATTTCAGATGATAATTCGTTACAGTTGTTACTCTCTGTGTTACACATGAAGACGCACGACATTCATTCTATCTAGAACCTGATGAAATTGCATTCGTCAGGCAATTCAACTACCTAGATCAGATCTTCGACGCACTGACTGTCACAGTCGATAAGACGAGCATTACGTTTCTCGTACTGCGAATTATGAGACTCAAAAACAATTAGCAGAAATGATTTATCTATGTTAACGTGATGATAATGTTCATCATCGCTGCTGTGTCTATTAAAATAATCTGGGTACAATGTACTTCAACACGAGCATTGTGAGAAACCGTCATCGATTCGACGTGCTGAAGTCTCTAGATTGTCGAGAATACATACTATCTTATTTTACGCAGATGAGTATTACGCATTCGATCACTGTCATTGTCAAGAATATCGATTGATCAGAGTTTCAGCGTACATAACATTTGTGAATTTTGCGATTGCACTGATTTCAATCACGATCATAAGAGATTGAATATGAGCTTCAAGACTAAAATCAGTCTGTGTGTTCTTTTAGCATTGATTGTCCTGAAAGACTAGTCGAAGCAATAAGCTTATAGACTAATCGACTTCAGCGCGAGAATATATTCTGCTATCAAAACTTCGGTCATATAAGATCTTGAGACTCATGTGAATTTCACTTGTCAGTGAATCGCAACTTAACCAGTGAAAAAGCTAACGCATCTCAGAGAAGACATTCTTTCCTTGCGTGATCATCGTACGTTCTCTCTCTCATCATTTTCTTTCGCTCGTTGCGAAAATCTTCTAAGTCTTTGATCTCAATAGCATAGAAAAATACATTATAATCGTCTGCGATTGTGTTTTCACCATCAAACCACTTTTCGATCGCGTGTTCAAAGTCAAGCCTTTGAAATCTTTTCGATTCGCTCATTCTAGCAAACGCTTCTATTAGATGCACTCAAACATCAACGACTCTGAGAGACAGAAAATTGCCGATTATTTCGAAATATCAACAAATATTACTAGCACAATCGACTCAGACATTCGCTCTACTTATTCGAGCTTTAACTCGCAAGATATTTAGATTGAACACGACGTAGATATCTTTGTTTTTAATTGCGATTCTGAGAAAGAGTTGATGATTGAGAATAACACAATGTAAGTAAAAGAAATTGACTCGCTGATATGTTGTTCTTTTGAAATTTTCTCTCATCAAACAGAATCGAATTTGTACATCATTATCATTGAAAGACTCTATAGCTAATCAAGTTATCTTTCAGTGCGATCGATGAGAATATCATCTTGATAGAGTCAGAACTTCAGCTTTCGTCTGTATCAAGTCGAAGAAAGACTTACTGTAGATCGCACTAAGAGACAAAGATTGTCATGATGAAGAGTCAGCTAGATCAATCGCTTCTCGAGGCTGAGATTATTCTTCGTCAGCGAAAGAGATGTTGATACGATATTCGAGGGTGAAAAAGCGAAGAAGCGACAAGAGGGTTTTTATTTCTGCCGAGTTGACTCAGAGACACGATGAGGGGTAGCTCTCGTTCCCTTTCTCGAGCGCATTTCCGCTCGAGCGCTACAGCAATCACTTGACGTCGCGCTCTGCATTTGCGAGACTTGCCCCTCACTCTTCCCACGCTCGAAACCTCACATGCCTCACGATCTATTCTTCGTGAATTATAATGAGCTGATATGACGCTCATCGCCCTCACAACGTTCTCTTATTCAGTCTTCTCAATTCTGTTCTGCTTCTACTGTTCATCGACTCGACTCACATAAACAAGCATGACGTCTTTGAAAGTGCTGATGCCTGAAAAGCTTTCACTCGAGAGACTGTCTCTTCTACAAGCTACTGTTCACGTTGACGAACGACTAGAACTATCGCTCGATGAAGTGCTTGCTCTAATTTCAGACTACGATGCTCTTATCATGCGTTCGAAAATCAAGGTCATCTCGTCGTTGCTGACGACAGGCAAGAATCTGAAAGTGATAGTCAGAGCAGGCGTTGATGTTGACAACGATATGAGCGAATTGCGACTTCAGAAAGGCATTGAATGAAGCACAAGACTTACGAAGACATAGTTGATATCGCAGTTTCATATTCGAGAAACATTGTTCATCTGCTGATGTTTCAGATACCTAGATCTCGAGATCATCACGAGACTTGATATAATTGTCGTCAACTCGTCATCGAGTAATATTGAAGTATCATGCCTTCCGTCTATCACCTGCACATCTTCCCAACCTCTCTGACTTTCTCAGGCTGTCGCTGAACATACGATTGCCCTTATTCTTTCGGTCGCTAGAAATATTTCCGACGCATGCGCAAGTCTAAAGGCTGGAAAATGGGAAAGAAGTCGACTCGTGAGCGTGAAAGTCAAGGAAAAGACATTGAGTGTGATAGGCTTTGAAAGAGGTACGAATACCTTGCCGTATATCACAAGTGTCATAATATCTGATACAGATCAGTTGGTATTATCGTTGTCAGACTGACAATCGAACTCAGGATGAACGTTCTAGCACTGAATTCATACGTCTCTCAAGTCGTTGCTGCGACAAACAACGTAAAACTCGTTACTTCATTATCAGACCTCTTGATAGCGTCGAATTTTCTGACAATTCACACTTCATTGATCGCTTTCATCAAAGGCATGATCTCAGCTGCCGAGCTTCAGATGATGAAGAAGAATTCTCGAATCTTCAACGTCGCTCGTGACGACATGATTGACGAAGAGAGTCTTCTTGAAGTCCTTGAATCTAATCATATTGTCGACGCTGACATTGATGTCTTCACTACTGAATCTCTCTCTGTGTTCTCTTCCGCTGCTAAATTGATCGCTCATTCAAAGATGATTGCGACATTGCATCTAGGCGCATCGACTCATGAAGCTCAGAACAACGTCAGCACAGATGTATGCTCTCAAGTTCTTTTCATCTTAGGCGAAGATCTTTCTCGATCAGCAGTCAACGCGCCTCTGATTCTGCCTGACGAATACGTCAAACTGCAACCATTTGTTCGACTTATCGAAAAGATGAGTTCTTTATATACTCAGCACTACTTCAAACCCGGTCAGGAACACTCTCAAGCCACGGCTCGAACCACGTTCGACCTTGTATACGAGGGTTTCCTCGCAACAGTGACAAACATCAAATCTCTCTTCGCGACTCTCATCAAGAGTCTTACCTCGCTCATATCATTGCATGCGAAAAACATCAACATTGTAAACGCGGACTTGATCGTCAAAGATCGCGGCATCGTAGTCAACGAGCTTCACTCCCGGAATGTCACCCCATTCACCTACTCATCACTAGTGACCCTTCGCGCTCGCCTCATCCCGAATAACCCTAGCCATGACCAAGAAGACCACATAATATTCGGCTACATTGCGCAAACTCAAATTCACATCTCGCGCCTCTCGCGCTTCGTCACTTCCTTCGTTCCCGAAGGCAATCTGCTCATCTGTCACAACTACGACAGCCTCGGCAAGATCGGGACGATGGATGCGCTGCTGAGCAAAGAAGAAATCAACATCAATTTCATGAGCGTGACGTCTGTCGATAGTGAGGCCAAGAAAAACGAGGGAAAGAGCGATGAGACGCTGATGATTTTGAGGGTTGATCGGGAGGTTGAAGAGATGGTGGTGAGAAGATTGAAGGGGAAGAAGGGGATTTTGAGTGTTAGTGCACTTGCGTTGTGAGGAGAAGAATAGAAGTTGCTGAGGTGCTGAGATGCTGATGTGATGGTGCTTGATATCTTTCACGATAGTCAGCTCTTCAACTGAGCTGATGCTGAGTTATTAACATTTTACTCAACCGACTGATGCGCTTGCGTTATAGCGGAAAAATAACAGCAGCTAGCATATCAACACTCACATACACTCTATCATCACTCGTTCTGATCATGCATTCTATTGCTATATTGTCTCATCTGATCTTGATAAAACACATTGACATGTTCTGACTTCAGACAATCGCAATCTTCTAACAAATGATACGACGTATTATTCATTAACTATTCGATTCGTTATAAGGAAAGACTATCACTATCATTCAATAAAATCTTTTTTACCCATCTCGATTTTTCATTGATAACTTCTTCGACACAAGTTGTTTCTTCACGATAAATTTGTTTCTTGCCCTTCTCGACTCAAACCTTTCTACTGATCTTGCTGCGTCGTGATGTTGAATGATGATCAGGTTTTTGTTATACGAGAAAGCGTTAAAACTATTTGATTAGTAAAGTCAGTCTGCTGCTCTCTATTCTTCTTTTGCTAAGTCAATTCTGAGCTTCTGATCAATTTGCTCAGCATTAGCATCACTACTTTCATCAGCACTCGTTCACTATTCTGCATCACAAGTTGCTGAGTGACTACGTAAGTAGAGTTATCGTTTGCCAGTGAAACTCTACGACTTGAGACGGCAGAAAGCTGCAGTCATGATATTTAAAGAGCACAATCTTTGTGATAGATTCGACGAAATGAGAGAATTGAATTGCGCTAAGCTAGATGTTCAAGTCAATCTTCTGAAATAAAGAGAAGTGTATTTGCATGCGAGAAACATGATTTCACGAATTTTTGAATACTCGTACTGCTAAATCTCATATTGAACAGTTGTAGATTGATGTTCGAGATAGAAGAAGATCTTATGACAAGAAAAGAGGTGAAAGTAAGAAAGATGTTCTCAGCTTACTAAGATCAAGAAAGTTGACAGATATGACACGAGCTTTCAGTAAAGTGACAATATTAGACTTGATGTATATTCAGACGTGCAGACTCTTTCGCATTATGATGTGTATATTTCTGTCATGTTTCGCCATTTCTGATTCGATATTCGACCTCGTTATGTAGAGTTGAAGTCTAATCAAATGACTTGTTTTCTTGAAACTACTTGAGTATCTGACTCAATCAATCTGTATCTTGTGCACAGTCAATGACATAACTCTTATGTATCATTTTTTTTTTATTGCGCTGACATGATCAAGAGAAAAGTCGATGATAAGTACTTGTATCACAGGTCGACACATTATCACGATGACGATTCATTAAGATGAAGAAAGCGAATAAAATTCGCCTTAGCTATGACAATTGTAATTCTCATAGTCATGACAAGCTATATGAAAGAACATTTCTTCATGTCGAGTGATCGAGCGAGTATCTTAGCTACCAAACACTCAAGCAGCTTAGAGATACGACACTGTTGCACTGAATTATTCTCACGAATTAGAGGCTTTTGAGAGAAAGAATTCAACAAAGAGCTGAGCGAATTGAACACATTAAGAGATTTAGATCTATCATTTGCACCAAGCTTCTTGCCTAGCTCTTACTGTCTCGATCATTCGTATGTCTTGTAGAGAGTGAATTTAGACTCTTTGATACGTGCAATTCTTGCAATGTAGGTAAACGATTCTCAAATCTTGACATTTGACTTTATTCTTGAGACATGAACTTCTTGTACAGTAAGCAAATGCTTCTTTCATGTCGACAGAAGTCGACTGTCACGCAATATTTCAAAGTCATCTGTTAGCAATCATTGCAGCGTAATAGATTATCTGTAAGAATCGCGTACGATCTCACAGTGATCTACTCAGTAAATGCTTAATCTATTTTATATCACGTCAAACGTGAAATCAGACTGCAGATATAGCTCAGGTTCAGCTTCAACATGAACTTGACGACAGATGCTTCAAATGGAAAAATACATGTCAATTGACATCTGATTCTGAAAGCTCGTTATTAAACTCATTGAAACTAATGTAATCTCTGATATTGAGATTTCGCGCTTCGTTTTTGCTATTTGATTCTGTCAGAGTCTCGATAGCTGTGAGGTGTGTATATTGAATGTTCAATAGTCAGTCAGAATGTTCACTAATGCATTGTAAGTCGTTTGACCTCGATCATAAAGTTCTTTCGAGTGCATCAGAAAGCACAGATGAGACATAGATAGAATCTTAGAGTATCATGTAGCCGTTATAGTGATCTGATGAACTTCACAAAGTTCTTCAATTTTGCAGAATGATCAAGATGTCTTCACTCATTCCTGTGTCTTTCAGCGACTCAGAAGCGCACCTTTTCAGAAGATCAGTTATGAGTGCACGTTCTGAAGAAAAGAATTCAGAATCTTCATGTAGGTTTTGTTTTTGAGATCAGGCATGAAGCTTTATCTGATTTGTTACCAGGCGTACTCGAGCTATGAACATTGATCGTTTGAATCTTGAGATGAAAAGTTAGAGACTTCTAATACAGTGAAACCAAGCCAAGCTAAGGGAAACACTCTGATCTTCTAGTCGTATTGATCTTTTCATTATCGTCGAGTCGTTTTGTTGCTTTTCGCGTCATATTGTATACTGATCGTTGAAGCAGATTATTAAATGGTCAGAGATGTTTTCAAATGAATGTCTCTCGATAGCTATACACGCCTCATCGATTGCTCATCTTGCTCTCATTCTTCTATGTTTTCATAGTTCTCGATGCTTGCATATGCGTAGAAAATCTTTCGTGTGAGAGAGAACAGGTATTGTGCAAAACATAGTCTAAGAATAAAGACAAATCTCACATTGTGTCACACGTATGTTCACTATCGTTCTTATCACCTTATTGTGTCTCACTATGTGAATTCTTCCCTTGAAGCTTTTCTTTTCGATGAATAGCTATTCTCAAGGTATGACGTCATATCTGATGACTTGACTCACACTCTGCTTCATAGAAACTTCATCGCTATGTAAGCGCGACATCTATGTCGATAGCCGTTTTTCTACCTGGTATGTTTTAAGTTCATGTGAATGTATGTGAAGCGAAGTCTCACGAAGAGAAAATGACTGTGAAGGTAGCATTGTCGAGTTAGAAGCAAGGCAGTAGACAACAATCACGTCAGTCAGGTCTTTTGAAGATTTCGAAGACAAGATAAAGATGTTCTAGCTCTGATGAAGACGATTAAGTCGATCAAGCGACTCTCGACACATTTGCTCACGCAATATCTGAACGACCCTATCTAGTACGACTGAAGTAGCAGAAAGTACGATATGTTGCTGTTGCAGTCAGCTCTTGAAGTTTCTCAGTGACATCTGAAATCAAGCATCGATGAGCATTTCAAAGTATCGCTGTGCTCTTTAGCGTCTGTAGTCACTCATATTGTAAGATTGAGCACTGAAGCTCTTAGTCAGCCGTTCGTGATAGAACATGCATATAATTACTTCTGCTGTGTGATATTTGCATCACAGCTCACAAGGCTGAGAATCTGAAACAGTCTGAATTCTTCATCAGCTCAGCCTTCATCCGCTTCAAGCTGACTAGCACGTGACCAGATATTCTTCTATCACAGGCTCATCACATCGCATTAGCTTCGAATTCTTTCAAACCATCGTGTCACTCACTGCGATTTCGCATTCAGCCTTCTGCTGAACGATCATGAAGATTCATTCATCGTCTTCGCGCTCGTCTTTCTATCGTTCATTCTTTCGACTTTCTTCGCTCGAAAAGAAATGAAAGTCGTTGAAACTGTTAGTGGCCTGATCACTGTTATCGCCAGCGTAACTGCTGTTGCTAAACGTCTCAATGAAGTGAGAGACAGGTATAATAATGTCGCACTTAATACGACTCTGATTGCAAGTCAGGCAAGTGGTTTCGCCGTGTCTTGACGAGCTAGAACTAACTTCGAGCAGCTCTCAATCATTAGAGCTGCGCTTCAAGTCATCGTCAAGTGAAGATTCACAGATCAGACATCAAGTAGATTCTTCAGACAACTCGATGATGATCTGACTGTCTTTCTCAACTGTTGCGTCATTCTTATAACTGTTGTTGACTTCAAACTGAGCGAGATCGATTATACTTCAGGCATGAAGCAGAAGATCAAACACTTATGACTGAAGAATACGTTGAAGAAATACATATCGAATCTTGAAGATCAGGTGCGAGCATTGCAGTTGCTATTGACTATATTTCAATAATATATACTGATGATTGAACATGAAGATGATGAAGGCTAATAATTGTGCAGCAGAATGATCATCGAGCAGAGGCAGAAACTTGCACTCGAGAAGAGTCGTACTATAATTGAGAATGTTCGAGCTGAAATCGCTTCATTGCAATATGAGAATGAGAACTTTCAAGATGCGACATTCATACTATCGATGAATTCTTCAGTAAACTTTGACGTCGACTCGATACTTCTGAGATCTTCAGCGTATATGAGGATTTATGAAAATGTGAGAATCGAAGAGAATTGACATAAAGTGACAATACTGACTAATTCTTCTTCAGCGTCGTTCTCGTGTTTCAGAACTTCTCTCTCAAGCTCTGTCTCTTTTCGAACTTTCTTTTCGATCTTTATCTTCTTCGAACCTTGCTTCTCAAATCACATCTTCTCAAGAACTTTCTTCTCAATCTTCATCGCTTTCATCGCGACCTAGTGCAGACAGACTTGATGTGCGTAATTACTTTCTCATAAAGAATTCGAAACAACATCAAGCAGATCTTCGCATCTCAAGTTTGATCGATGCTGTTGAGCTGTCAACGAAGAATACTATTCTCAGCATCGAGCTGAAGGCTGAAACGCAAGAACTAGCAAAACCTTGTGAATTAGCTAGTGCAAGAGATTCGAAAGATCTAGGCGTAGCAGCAGCAGCAAGTGAATTTAATGTGACATCAGCAACATACATAATTCAGAATCTTCTGACAGAATCTTCTCAAAGTGACGTTGTAACATCTATCAGCGAGGCTGTGAGTTCTTTGTCAATCACGAAGAAAACAGCAAGGTCGCAATCTACACACTCAGGTCTCTACGACAGTAGCATAAAAGGCCTAGAGAGCGAGAATGAGTCTAGATGACAGGTTACAAGTTTGACTTGCGACGCTCAGCTCTCAAAAGCGACGATTTCGACAGAAACAGAGAGTAGAGCGCTAGAAGACTGTATTTTCAAGCGTCTAAGCGCAAGAAGTATTACAAGCTCGTCTTCTTCAAATACAGATCTATACAGCAGTAGCATACAAGCATCAACTGTAGCTGATAGCTCTCTTGTTGTGCCAGATACAAATAATCACTCTACAGAGTTTAGTCGTTCTACAACAGAGAAAATCGTCGACTCTTGATCTATCAATCTGAAGCTAAAGAGTGACGAAGTAATTTCAGATCGCAGCTCGATCATGAAGAATAAAAAATTACTTGTACGAAACATCATCAACAAATCAAATTCGTACAGCTCAAAATTCGATTCTACTGCTTTTGAAACCTCTGACAACAAGGCGAAGTCATCTGTCATAGATCTATCAATGAGTCATGCATCTGATGAAAGAACAACTGAAAAGTCTTCTGTTTCAAGAATTAATTCATATTTGAAACCTTCTCGTTCACACGTTGAAGAAGACAGCTTTAGCTTTATCTTCTTCAATCTTAGCGATGAAGACATTCAGACTAATTCAGAAATATCAATGAATGATCAGCTGATGAAGCTTCAGAGTGATTCACGCGAAATCGAGGCGTCAGCAATTTCTACACGCTCTTCTTCTTTGATTTCAGCCTCTTTCTCTTCAGTTACACAGCATACAGACTCTGCAGATTCACAGTTCAAGCGATCTGTTGATAGCATCGTCTTCGAGCTGCATATTACTGACATATCTTCAAGATCATTGTCAAATCACGCTTCATCTCTATATAGTGAGATTGATTCGAATATTTCATCGACTAGTCATCAAGATCATCAGATCTTACGCAGCTCATCTACAACGATCTCGTCTGACACGATAGACATCGTAATTTCTACAGGTTCGCAAGACTCGTTACGAGAACAAGCTCAGACTGAGCTTCGTCATCTTCAACTGCAGCTCGTCGAAGTCAAAAGAAGAGACGATACACACACGACTAAAGCATCGCTGCAAAGATCTATCGAGCTGATTCAACGCACTTATCTTTCAGAATCAGTGATTAGAGAGTCTTTCACAAGTACAGACATCGTGAATAAACTGAAATTCAAAGGAAAAAGTCTAATGCGACTATCTTCATTTTCCCATTTGACAAGTGTCAAGGCCTCGACACTTATCGAAGCTGCAAGTGTCGATGATCTATCAAGACTTGAAAGTCTGCTCGACGACAAGATCAATGTGAATGTCAGAGATGACAACTATAGAACATCTCAGATGACTGCTGCAATTCACGAGCATCTGAACTGTCTAAAGCTACTCAAAAACTATGCTGTCGATGAATTTGCGATTGACGATCAGAAAAGAACAGTTATGCACGTCGCGATGATGACGAATAGGCTCGAAGCAGTAAATTGACTACTAGAAGCATATTTGTCATCGTCATCGCAGATTTCGAAAGTCTGACGACTCTTTCGAGCCGCTCATGCTGTCAAAGAGATGATTTCTCACAGAGTTTTGCGTGAGATTTCAGATGCTGAAGGTTCGAAATCATTGCACATGACTGTCAAACTCAACTTGCAAGAGATGATTCAACTTCTCTTGACGACTGATGCGCAAATCGATTGTAGAAACAACTGATCTCATACTTCGCTTCATGAAGCAGTCATATTGAATCGTCGCGATATTGCACAAATCTTGATAATCAGTGACGCGAAAGTGAAGACGATTGATACTGAATCGATGTCATCATTGCATTTGACAGTCAAGCATAATCACACAGGATTCATCGCTCTTCTTCTAGAAAACAGTGCAGATCGCTATGCGTACGATGGTAACGATGACTTACCTGTTCATGTAGCGACTCGGCAGAGAAATATTCCCGCCATAGAAGCTTTGATTACGAATCGCGCAGATCTGAAAAGAACGACAAAGCATGAAGAAACGCTGATACATATTGCGTGCCTGACAAATGAACTGACTCTGGCGGACTACCTGATGCAGAATGCCGTAGATATGAATCCTTGAGCAAGACGTCAGCAGACGCAATTCGATTTAGTCGACAGTGTTTTGTCTTCGTCTTCAAACATCAAACGAGCAACCGACCTTTCTCAAACGCCTTTACACTATTTCTGTACGGCTGATCTCTACGAGATGAGCGCCTTACTTCTAGACAATGGTGCGTGAGTCAATGTCACATCAGATGATGAAATGACTTCGCTTATGATGACGGTCGAATCTGAAAACATCAATCTAGTATGTCTTTTACTAGCGCGTGACGCAAAAGTCAACGCAACAATGCCTGAAAGCTGCTTGATCGCGATGCACATCTCAGCCAGAAGAGACGATTTAGAAACCACGCAGGTTCTGTTTCGTGACGGCGCGAACATGCTTGCTCGGACCAGTGATTCTTGCACTCCATGGGAGTATTCTGTATTCAAGATCAAAGATGCCGAAAAACGAAAAGCCATCGATGAGTATTTCCGTCGGATCAATGCGGTTCGAATATACAACTTCAAACTTAACTCTCCCCAAGCACAAGCGGGCATGGACGGGGATCAACGAGCATTCACATTGCAAGGAAACATCAATCCGGATACGCGAGTCATTGAGGGATACGAGCCATATCCAGGTAGAGGGCCATTTCAGCCATCGTTTGTCCCCGCCCCTCAAGCTACGTACCCCCAACAGTACATTAACGCCACCAACGACTCGTTTCCAGAAGCGTCTCCTGCCTATACACCGGGTTCGTCAGCGCCCCGAAACCTCGTCGACCGGGCTCCAGTGCATAGGCCTGCAAGCGGCTGAAAGCGATTCGGTGGGTTTGTCTTTAGGAGAGGCACCAAAACATGCAAGAGATGGAGCAAGCCACATCGCTGAACTCGGCATCTGACTACAGAAGAGACCTTGAGGCCGAGAAGCTGCCTCACATGAAAGATTTGGGATAACAAAGAGTATTCGGCAGCAAATGTGTACAAAGCAATAGTTCAGGCACTCGAACACCAGGCGCTCACAAGGGCCACCGTGCAGAGATGCAGATAGTACGGGGCTCCTCGTGCGGCACAGGAAGAATCACATAATGGACGTTGAAGGTTCCGAGACCAATATCAAGCGAGGTGGCATGCATGTATCGAGTGACTTACTATGGTATGTAGGGATGAAGGATGGTTGCTCCCTCCTTCAGCCGGAGTGAAGACAATGCCATTACGACTCGTTGGTTTTCGATTTCAGACGCTCTAAGGTCGCACGGATAATTGTCGGGATATAGGGTTCTAGGAAGATGCTTATAGATGGATGATAGGGATTGTTTCAATTCCGAGCCTAATGTCTATTTGATAAGTATTCCGAACCGTAGTACACCGGTGCACGTCGCAACGATGACGCAATGGACTGTTTTATACAAGTTCTGGGATATCTGCACACCACCGTAGTACTCAGTCCGGTAGGTAGTACATACTTCTTTTTGCCTCTTTCGGCGCTCTGACCGGCAACAGATGATTGGCGGTGGGGAATAAATAGTCGCCAATCATGACGAGAGTTTCCCCTGAGCGGAGACCATTAGATTATGTGTACCTTACCTTACGGAATAGGATGCCGATCCCGCTAAATTTAAACTCTGTGGGGAGCCGAGGTTAACGTACCCCACCCAGATCGAGAGACCAAAATAATTGGCTATTGGCTTGCCACTTACTTCTAGGGGGAACCCACGGTTCTCTTGGTTCGAAACCAATCATCTCATTGCCACTTATTGTGACACTTCCGCCATGTCTATTCGGACGCTGCTTCTTGTCTGGGTTGCATCTCCGACCATTCTATCCTCCACCTTCGCACCCGGACGTTGATGGGCAGCAGCACCAATCGACATGTTGATCGTCCGGCCGTTTCACTTTGTGGGGGAAACCGTCGGCGTGCAATTGCTTAACGCGTACGGTATTCCGAAATGGGTAATCCTGGCCATGGTATTAAATTGACTCAATCAAATTCACCCATAGCATAGCCGAGGCTCCGCTGGTTTTTATATGTCGATGGTATGTCCCGAGGTTTTCCATTGCCTTGTGCAAGACCCTCAGAGCTCCTCGGTCGCAATCCTTCTTCTTCTTCTTCGCCCATCGCAGAAAGAGTAATTTCCGACCATGCTCTTCTCTCATCTCATCTGCGGAGCCGTGCTCTTGGCAGCGCCATGTCTTGCAGCGCCCGCGGAACTAGGGCTGAGGTTCAATAA
>JAABUV010002190.1_pt1 | contig 27052 bp, 24 predicted proteins | sample 5559971 | NCBI WGS metagenome assembly JAABUV01 (sample SAMN10711881, study PRJNA513362) | rock metagenome | isolation source: Antarctica rocks | place: Antarctica: Victoria Land, Knobhead nord | collected 2015-12-19
ACCTCAGCCAGCGGCCCGCGACCGTCGAGGATCGGGCGGTACCGGGCGATTGGGAGGCAGACCTCATCATCGGCAAGGCGAACGCCTCGGCGATCGGCACCCTCGTCGAGCGGAGCACCGGGTTCACCATGCTGGTGCACCTGCCCGAGGGCTACCGGCCCGAGCAGATGGCCCACGCCCTGAGCACCAAGATCCTCACCCTGCCCGAGGCGCTGCGGGGGTCTTTGACCTGGGATCAGGGCGTGGAGATGCGCGACTGGAAGACCGTCGCGGTGGCCGCCGACATCGCGGTCTACTTCTGCGACCCGCACAGCCCCTGGCAGCGCGGCACGAACGAAAATACCAACGGCCTGCTGCGCCAGTACTTCGCCAAGGGAACCGACCTGTCGGTCTTCACCACCGACTACCTCGACTCCGTCGCCGCCGAGCTCAACGACAGACCCCGCAAGCGGTTAGATTTCGCCAAGCCGATCGAGAAGATCGGACCACTGCTGTTGCGATGACCGCCAGGATCCGCCGATCGACCTGCGGCAACAGACCGATAGCCTGTGATCATGTCTGGCTTCGAGTTGACGGCCTCCCTCGTCGGTTCGCTCGCCTGGCCAGTCGTAGCCCTCGTCGTCGCGGTTCTTTTTCGACACCAGCTCGCCACCCTGCTTGCCCGCCCCTTCACGAGCCTAAAAGCTGGACCAGTGGAGGTGGTTTGAATCGGGAGATTGCCGAGGTCGAAGCGGAGCTCGGCGAACCTGGCCTGTCCGGAACACCACGACTCGAAGGCGCTCGGCCGGGCGAGCAACTGGCCGAGGTTGCGCGCATCGCACCGGCTGCGGCCGTCGTACAGGCATTCGCTCGCGTGGAGGCACAGTTGAGGCAGCTACTCGTCGACGCTGACCTCGACCCCGGCAGAGGTAGCGCGATACAGATTGCCCGCCGCGCTCAGGACGCCGGCCTCGTACAGCCGGAGACGGTCAGGGCCATCGAAGGCATCGCGGTGTTGCGCAACCTGGCAGCACACGGGCATGACACCGAGCTCGACGAGTCTCGGGCCCTAGACTTTCTTTCGTTGACCGACGCTGTGAGCTACGCCGTGACACAGAAGGGCCGCAAGGGGCCACGGGACGACGACGGTCCTGCGCTAGCCTCTCAAGCCACCTAGAGCGTGCCTCCCAAATCAGTCAGGCTTTGGTTGCCTGCGGCGGTGGAACCACGGAGCCGGTCACTCGCATGAGGCGGCCCAGGGAGAAGTCATCGGCCGTCGGCTCGGGAGGGTTGGGGGAACGGACTCCTGTCAGCGGAGGTGGACGTCGGACCGTGTCCTGGGGGTACAACTCCAGCTCTCTGGTGTGGGCTCCTCCGATGCTGATTCGAAGTCGGCACGGCCCGTCCGCGTAAAGTAAGAACCCCGTCATCTCGCCCTTGTAGGTGAGCCACTGCAGTTCGCCATGCACTAGATGGTCGATTCCTTGAAGGCGTGTCGTTGCAGGGCTTTTGGGCCGCGAGGTCCTGCCTATCTCTCTGGATGACCCCGCGGCGCACGAGGCGATGGCCCGCTACGCGCGGTCGGTGCGGCCCGACGCGCCCTGGTGCCCGGACAACGTGGAGTTCCTGCGGCGGGTCAACGGCCTGGACCGGCGCGAGGACGTGTTCGACGTGGTGACTTCAGCCACGTACCTGGTCGTCGGGCTCGGTGACGTCTACCTCGGGGCGCCGGTCGCGGTACCGCTCGACCCGAAGCACCGGCTGGTGTCGACCAAGTACGACCCGGACCGCACCTGGACGCCGGAGAACGCGGTCGGCATCGGCGGGGTCTACCTGTGCGTCTACGGGATGGAAGGTCCGGGCGGCTACCAGCTCGTCGGGCGCACCGTCCCGGTCTGGCGCTACGACCCCACGAGCAGCGAACCGCCCTGGCTGCTGCGCATCTTCGACCGGCTGCGCTTCCGGCCGGTCGGCGCGGCCGAGTTGCTCGCGCTGCGCGAGGAGGTGCGGTCCGGTCGGACCCCGCTCGAGACGCGCCCGGCGACGCTGCGCCTGCGCCCCGCGGACGACGCGGCGAACGCATGACGCCTGTGGCAGCCCATGGCGCCTGTGGCAGCCCATGGCGCAGGGCCGGAGTCAGCCGTGACCGTGGAACACCGCCTCGGAGATGGTGCGCTTCAGGTCGTTGAACGCCACGGAGGTGGGATCCCGTCGGTGCGGGAGCGTGACGGCGACGATCGTCTTGATGTACCCCGGGGTGCCGTGGGCCGGACCGCCGGACATGACCACGACCCGGTCGGCGAGGAACACCGCCTCCTCGACGCTGTGGGTGACGAACGCGACGGTGGCGCCGACCTCGGCGACGACGCCGAGCAGGTCGGACTGCATCGCCGAGCGGGTCAGGGCGTCGAGGGCCCCGAACGGCTCGTCCATCAGCAGGACTGCGGGGTTGTTGGCCAGGACACGGGCGATCGCCACGCGCTGCTGCATCCCCCCCGAAAGCTCGTGCGGGTAGGTACCGGCGAACTTCGTCAGGCCGACGATGCCCAGGAACCGGTCGACGATCCGGGTGACCTCGGCCTTGGGCAGACCTTGCTGACGGGGGCCGTAGGCGATGTTGGCGCGGACCGACAGCCAGGGGAACAGGCCATAGTCCTGGAATACGACGCCACGGTCGGGGCCGGGGCCTGTCACCGGTCGTCCCCCTACCGACATGAGGCCGCTGGTGGCGGTCTCGAAACCGGCGATCATCCGCAGCAAGGTGCTCTTGCCGCAGCCGCTGGCCCCGACGATCGCGACGAACTCTCCCGGAGCGATGTCGAGATGGACATCGCCCAGCGCGTGGACAGCGCCCCGGGAGGCGGTGCTGTAGCGCTTGCCGACCCCCGCCGCGCAGACGGCGGCCGCCGCGGGGCCGGCGTGGGTCGCCGAAGGAGGGGTGCTCTGGGACGTCCTGGTGTCGGTTGCGGAGTTGGTGGTCATGTGTGCTCCTGGCCTAGGCAAGGGGACGGTTACGGAGGGAGAGCCGGATCAGGCTCGTCATCAGCCGGTCGGTCAGGTAGCCGGCCAGGCCGATCAACGCCATGCCGGCAACGATCAGGTCGGTCCTCGAGGTTTCCTGAGCTTGGATGATCATGGCGCCGAGGCCGGTCGGGACTCCGACGTTCTCGCCGACGACCACCACCACCCAGCCAAACCCCAGGGCGATGCGCATGCCGGCCAGGATGGAGGGCAAGGCGGCGGGGAACACCACCTTGTAGAGCACCTGCCGGGCCGGCGTGCCGAGCATGGCCGCGGCTTCGAGCAGCCGCGGAGGGACCGAGCTGACACCGCTGACGGTGTTGAGCAGGATCGGGAAGAACGCGGCCAGGAAGACCAGGAAGATCGTCGCCTTGTTGCCGACGCCAATGGTGATCAGGGCGATCGGGGCCCAGGCGGTCACCGGGATCGGGCGTACGAGGCTGAGGGAGGGGTCGATGGCGGCCGACACCAGCGCGTATCGACCCATGACGATGCCGAGCGGCACGGCGACGACGGCGGCGAGGACGAAGCCGGACAGCACCCGCCGGGTGCTGGCCCAGGCATTCGTGCCGATGGAGTTGCTGTAGGCGTCGTTGTATACGCCGCCGGCGATCACGTCGTACAGCCGTTTCACCACATCGACGGGCTCGGGGACGTTGGCCATCCGCAGGTCGATGAGCGGTACCGTCCAGCCCGCCTGGACGGACATCTGCCAGAGGGCGAGCAGGAGGATCGGGACGGGCAACGCAACGAGCAGGCCGGTCAGACCGCCCTTGGTGAGCCGGGTTCGGCGCTCGGGCGCGAAGGACCCGACGGCAGTCGGTCCCACAAGAACGTCGCCATCCGTGACAGTCTCGGTGCTCATGAGCCAGCTACCGGGGCCTCGGCAGCCTTAAGGAAGCTCCTGTTGAAGAAGGTGCTGAAGTCGGGGAGCTTCGTGATCTGCTTGAGTTCAAGCATCTGCTGGCCCAGGACCTTGGTCTGCTCGATGTAGGCGTCGTCGATCTGCCAGCGCGGCGTGATGTTGTCCAGTGCGGTCGCCAGCGGCTCGGCGGCGAAGTTGTAGGCCGCCGAGACCCGCTTGCCCCATTCGGGCTTGTTGGCCGCCATGAAGTCGGTCGCCTTGGCGTGGGCCGCCAGGACCTGACCGACTCGCGCTGGGTTCCTGTCGATCTCGCCCTGGCTGGTGATCAGCGCGATGTTGATCTTCGCGATCTTGGTGTCGTACGGGTACTTGATCAAGGTGGCACCGTCAGCCAGGGCGATGGACGTTCCGACCTCCGCGCTGGAGAACGCGTCGATGTCTCCCCGCTTGAGGGCGGCGGGCATGTCGGCGAATCCGATCTTGACCAGGGTCACGTCGTCGACGGTCAGGCCTGCTGCCCGCAGCTCCAGGCGCAGCAGGATGTCCTGCGAGGAACCGGCGACGTAGCCGATCTTCTTGCCCTTGAGTTCGGCCACGGTGCTGACCCCTGGACGGCCGACGAGCGCCGAGCCACCGTCTGCTGCTGAGGCGATGACCCGGACCGGTTCGCCTTGAGCAGCGCCGGCCAGGGCAGCGGTGATCCCGACGACCCCGAAGGCGGCAGACCCCGAGATGACAGCGTTCTTGACGTCGGTAGAGTTTGCGAGTTCGATCACCTCGACAGTGGATCCGGCCGGCAGGAACTGCTTGTAGAACGCGGGGGCGAACAGGTGTGGCTGGCGCAGCGTGGCCACCTTGACAGACAGGCCTTCGCCGGTGGCGGAGCTGCTTTCCCCGCCGGCGCAGGCGGCGAGGGTCAGCGCTGCGAGGGCGGCCGAGAGCAGCGCAGTGACTCGTCGCGAGGGTGTGCGACGCCGAGAGGACCGGTGGGTCGGAGGCAAGAGAGTGGGCATGATTCTGGACTCGTTTCTGGGAGGGGAACGGACAGAAGCGTGCAGAGACGCGACGGGGCGCCCCCTGGGGGCGCAACCTACGAACGACGAGGGGGTGCGCGCCGGTGCGCGCCGTGCCAAGGGAGTGCCGCCTGGCGTAAGTAGTGGCTCCAACTGCCGACGTCGCTGATATCGCGGGGCTGCTCAGCGGCCACCAGCTGGCACAGAAAGCCTGTGACTGTGTAGCCGTCGTCGAGCCGGACCGGGCCTAGGGTCATCGGAGGAGGCAGATGCGACAGCAGCACACCCAAGGACGCCGTCGGGATCCGGAACAGCTCCCCTGACACGCTGACGCCGTCACTGTCCGGACCGACGTAGGTCATGCCCGGCTTGGCCGGCCTCGTGGACAGGGCAAACAGCCGGTAGTGCGGTGCGGTCTGAACCGCCCGGTCGAAACGTGCCCCGAGTGCGGTCAGCTCGTGGTGCAGAGGCTGGCCGCGCAGGTGGGCGCCGATGACGAGCAGCGGCTCCCCACCCGGCTCCGGTACCGGGGCGCCGCAGTGCATGGGATCGGCAAGCTGACGTGCGATGTCGCAGGCAACCCGGTCGGCGAAGCCACGGGCCAGCACAGTGACGCCGAAGGGGCCGTCGTCGACAGTTCCGGCCGGAACGGCGACGGCGGTCAGGCCGAACAGGTTCGCGAAGTTGGTGTAGCGGCCGAGCCTCGTATTGACTCCGCGCGGGTCCTCGGCAACCGCCTCCAAGGTGGGGTGCTCGGGTGCGGTCGGTACCAGCAGCGCGTCGGCCTCACCCAGGGCGAGCATCGCCGCCTGCCGCAGTGTCGCCACCCGATGCCGGTCGCTCACCAGCTGATGGGCTGACAGAGTGCCGGCGGACTGCACGATCTGGCGCACCGTCGGGTCGATGCTGTCGGGGTGGGTGTCGATGAAGGCGCCGACCGCGGAGTAGCGCTCCGCCACCAGCGCACCGTCGTACAGCAGCGCCGCCGCCTCGAGGAACGCCGACAGGTCGATGGTGACCACGCGCATGCCGACGTCGGTCGCTCGCCGGCAGGCGGCTGCGAAGGCCTCGACCCAGGCCGGATCCAGCCCGGGGAGCCGGGCCGGATCGGGAACGGCCAGCAGCGGCTCCGTACCCGCCGCCAGGGGCGCGTCCGGGGGTCTGGCCGTGCAGCGGGGATCGACCGCGTCCGGGCCAGCCATGATGCCCACCGCCTCCTCGGCAGCCCCGATGGTGCGAGCAAAGACACTCACGCAGTCGTACGACGGAGCCGCCGGTACCACTCCGGTGGTGGGGATCAGTCCGGGGGTGGGTTTGATTCCGACGATGCCCTGTAACGCTGCGGGGATCCGTCCGGAGCCAGCCGTGTCGGTGCCGATGCCGAGGTCGACCAGGCCGAGCGCGACGGCGACAGCGCTGCCTGAGCTGGAGCCACCGGAGATGCGCTCAGGCCGCCAGGCGTTGCGGACAGCACCGTAGGGGCTGCGGGTGCCGACCAGCCCCGTGGCGAACTGGTCCAGGTTGGCTTTGCCCAGCACCAGCGCGCCCGCTCGGACTAGTCGCGACACGGCGGGTGCGCTCTGCGTCGGCAGATAGCTGTAGGCAGGGCACCCCGCCGTCGTCGGCAGGCCGACGACGTCAATGTTGTCCTTCACGGCGAGCAGCCGGCCCGCGAGGGGCAGCCTCTCCCCCGCCGCGGATCGCTCGTCGAGCAGGGACGCCTCACGCAACACATCCGCCTCGGGGCGAAGAGCGATCCAGATTTCCGGCCGGTCCACCTCCGCTACGGCGGCGTACGCGCGCCGGACCCTGTTCATTGCCAAGGAGAACGGCTGACCCGCATCAGTGGCTGCAGTCGTCGTGGTCACGGGCGCTCCCCGTTCGGGCGATGCAGGGCCATCTGGGTGATGGCGCGCGCCGCTCTCTGCTCGACGACGTCGCGGGACTCCCCGACGTGGCGGTGCATCGCCGCCAGCGCCTCGGGTAGCCGGTCACTGAGCACCAGCTCGACGACCTCCAGGTGCTCCACGATGGTGGCCTCGATCCGGTCCTCGGTGAGGTAGTCGTACATGCGCACCGAACGGATTCGGGTGTTGATCGAGATCAACGTGTCGGTGAGGACCGTGTTACCGGAGGCTCGCGAGAGGACCACGTGGAAGTCCTCGTCCACCAGGACGAACTCCGGCTCCGGCGCCGGACGGTCCTTGAGCATTCCGGCCCACTGGTCCCGCAGCGGCTCCAGCAGGCTGACGTTGTGGTGCATCGCCTCGGACTCGAGCGCGCGGGACAACCCCTTGAACTCGAGCGCGATGCGCACCTCGTACAGGTCCCTGAGCTGGGTGAGGTCGGGCAGCGCCACGAAGTAGCCCCCTTCCCGGGAGACGACCAGTCCGTCGGCGGCGAGCCGCACCAGTGCCTCCCGCACCGGCGTCCGGGACACGCCCAACTGCTCGGCCAGCCGCTCTTCCACCAGTCGGGTCTGCAGCCCGTACGCGCCCAGCATCAGACTGCGACGCAGTTGCTCGTAGGCCTGGCCGCGGCGCGTGGCGACCCCTCGGCGCCGGCGGAGGGGCACTGCTGTCGACGACGCTGCATACGACTTCGTATCCATGCCCGAGAAAATAGGGAGCGGGTGTTTCCGTCCAGGTCATCGCAGGTGAACAGCAGGTTTCACGGTGAACGGCCTGTGCAGGCGGAGGCCCGGACTCCGGCCGGACGCAACCCTGCGCCCGCCTACAGTCGTCCGGTGGACCGGTCGCAGGCTCAGGCGCTGCTCGACGCCGTCGCCGCCGGCACCCTCGCCCCGCAGGACGCGCTCGACCGCTTCGCTGCGGCGCCGTACGACGCCCTCGCCGACGCCCTCGTCGACGTGCACCGTGCGCTGCGGACCGGCGACCCCGGGGGTGTAGGAGCCGGGTCGCCCCTCGCCGCGCAGCAGCCTGCGGGTGGCCTCTGCGGCGACCGAGGCGGTGAACTCCATCGCGTCGCCGACCCGCAACCACCCGTCGCGGACCAGGCCCGAGGGCCACTGCACGCGGGCATGGCCCCATGACGACGGGCGGGGGCGCGCTGCGGCGCGGAGCGGGACCCGCGCGATGCCGCGGGTCGCGAGCTGGCCCATCCCCGGCAACCGGACCACGCCGGTCACTGCGGGCAGCAGGAGCCGCACGAGCCCATTCGACGGGGCAGCGGTCGTCGCCGCGACGACGCCGTCCGCACCGCTGGCACGCCAGGCGGCGACGAGCTCGCCGTTGGCACCGCTGCCGGTGCTGATGACATCACCATCGGGCGTGGTGAGCGTGAGCGGGTCGGCCACCGAGGGGGAGGCCACCAGGCGCCCGCCCTTCACACTTCTGCCGCCGAAGCGGATGATCTCCACGATGGTCGCGGCGAGCGCCTCGCCGACAACTCCGGCCTCCAGGGCCAGGGAGGGGATCGCGTCGACCCGGACCTGCGTCGGCCGAGGCTGGCCGTCGCACAGCCGCAGCACGACGCCCTCGGTGCCGAGGACCCCGAAGCCGGCACCGGTGACCATCACCTGGCCGGCGGCCGCGGCCCGCCGGCCGAGCCCGAGGACCGTCTGGACGGCCGACAGCTCGTTCGCGACGTCGACGTAGTGCGTGCCCGGCGGGCACGCCGACGCCACCTGCGCAGCCGAGGAAGCGACGGTCGACCGTGGTGATGTGGTCGAAGTTGACCACGCTGTGGTGGTCCAATCCCTGAACCGGCCCGACCGGCATCTCGACGCCGATCCCGCGCACGGTGCTGGTGATGGGCGCGACCGTCACCTGTCGCAGGTAGTCCAGCGCCTCAGGACGAGTCAGCAACAGGGCCGGTCGCTGCTTGTCGAGCGCGACCCAGTGCAGCGCCCTCACTCGAGGCCACCAGCCAGACGTCCCCACGGCGCGGGGCGTCAGTCAAGGCCGTCCTCGAGGGTGGCTTCCCACACGCGGAGCTCCGCCTGGGCGGCTGAATTCTGCTCGTCGATCCGGTTGGCCTCGTGCTCCGAGCGCCCCTCCACGGCCTGAGCAACCGCGAACTCCCGCAGCCCGGCGAAGTCCGGATAGGGATCCCCTCACTGGTGAGCAGACCGCCCTACGACGGGGCGCTCAGCCGTGCGCAGACGACCAGCCTGCGCCACTCGCGCCCGGCGACGGCTTGAGCAGCGGCTGAGCGCGGGACTGCACGACGGTGCCCTCGACCTCGGCGCGGATCGACCCGGGGCCTTGCCCCCGAGGCAGGTCCGCGACGGCGTAGCGCACGTCGTGGACGCGCACCACGTCGGACAGCGCCAGCTCGACCTCCGTGCCCCGGTCGGTCGTCGCCACCACCCGCGTCACCTCCGGGGCTGCGCAGGCCATCACGAACCAGGGCTGGTCGTCGGTCCGCCCCCGCCACTCGTGCAGCACCCTTCCGTCCGGCACCCGCGGCTCGCAGAAGCCGGAGCCCGACAGGTGCTCATCACCCCGGTACACGTGCAGCATCGTCGTGGTCCGACCCTGGTCGTCGGCGGACGTGCGCACAATCCAGCGCAGCCCCTCCGCGGCGGTGCCGTGGAACACCTCGATCTCGTCCACGGCGTCGACTCTCCTACGGCTGGGATCGCCCGTCCAGTCCGGGCGGGTGCCGTAGCTCAGCTGCGGGGTAACCACAACATTCGGCAGGGCGCGCAGCGAGTTGTCGTCCTACTGAGCCACCCCCGAGTCCGCACTTTGCCGAACGTCGGCACAGCGCTGTGTCGGGTCAGTTTCGATCGAATGTGAACTCACGCGACACGGTGCATAAGCATGCATCCGGTTGGGCGCGGGGTGGTCCTGGCCGCCCGCGTGCTGGCCGAGTTCGGGGACGACCCCACCCGCGGTGTCGACGACTTCGCTGGTGACGCTGCTGATCCCGTTGGCGATCAAGGCGCCGAGTTGCTCGAAAGAAACAGTTCGGCGGGAGCCTGCCCGGTCGTCTCCCGTACCAGGATCGCGAAGTCACGGCGAGTCTCTCTCAGGAAGAAGACTGCATCAGTGACTCGCTTCGTTTGCTCGGGGTTCTCCTGCAGGCCGCGCAGGAACTCCCGAAGTTGCGCTGCTCCAGCTGGCGGCTCGTAACTCGTCGCAGCCTCCATCACTTCGCTACACGCCCCGAACAGCTCATTTGCCTTGGTCACGATTGGTGGAGGCGTGGTAAGCCAGATGTTCGACCAGGCCTCGATCGCAGGCAGCATGTCCTGCATCAACCAGTCGTGCAACTGCATGGGGTCGAGCGGCTTTCGGTGGCGCAGCACAACGTCGAGCCCTTCACGCAGTCCCGATCGCACGCGGGCCGTGGCCATGAGTGTCGCCGCCCGCTGCGCAAGCGTCAGGCTGCGGAGCAGCAGCTCTCCGTAAGCTTTCCCGCGAGCAGATGCCGCCTCGCGTCGATCGAGCCGCCGCTGCTGATAGGCCACAGCCCCAAACGAAGCGGCAGCACCGAGCAGCCCCCCGCCCAACCCGCTGATCACGACTGCCCATGCGTACATGTGGAAAGTCTCCATCCATCCGACCCGATCGCTTCCCCGTCGCGGGCCCATCCGGGCGGAGCTGCTTCTAGACCCGATCAGGCACGTTCGACTGCCCGACCCGGACGCAGAACTGGTCGACAGGGGCATCTGCGCTTCGCGGCATCTGCCAGCGAGGCGCTCTCGCGGGCACCGACGCCTCCGTCTGCTTGAACCGGTGCTCAGTCTGTTAGGACCAACCCACAGTGATGGGACCCGTAATGCACGTGACCGCGAAACCGTGCCGCGACGAACTTACGGCTTTTGACAGAAGACGGTCAGAAGCATCTCGCCTGAAGCTGTTGAGAGACCGTATGGCTTACTACGGTCCAACCGGCCAGGAGCGAGTGCAGGTTGGCGTCCAGATCCAACGCCGAAGCTGCACCCGGCTCGGCTGGGATCAGGTTGTCCTCGATCCGCATGATGACCACCTTGTATGTCACGCAGTAAAAATAGCCCTGAGCCCCTACGCCCTAGCCCCGGCGTTCCGCAGGCCGTCGTTGGCCACAGTGGAGCCGCGATGTTGGTGCCGCCGCCGATGATGAAGCTGTCCGACTCATCGAGACCAGGCGTCGCTGTGTGACGGATCCGCCTCTACTCCGCCCTATTGACGACCTCGGTGTCGAGGGTCGCCAGCAGCTCGTCAAGCGCCTCCGCCTCCTGGCTGGCGTCGAGATAGTCCTGGTACTGGTTCCGCGCATTGGCAATGAGCTGGTCGTAGAGGGCGAACCGGCCGCGGATCGGCGCGAAGACCGAGCGGTAGTACTCCTCGTCCCCGAGCGCGCCTTGCCCGGCGGTCCCGGGTCGCTTGCCGAGCACGAAGAAGACCTCGATGCGCTGGACCTCGTCCCCGCGGCCCTGCTGGACCAGGATGCTGGCCAGCGCGTTGAAGTACTTGAGCCCCTGCTCCTCGAGCTTGCGTGCGTCCACGATCACGGAGTACCGCTTGAGTTCGACGATGACGTGCCTGCCGCTGAGCGTGGCATACCTGATGTCGATGCGACCGTGGATCTTCTGGCCCTCGGCGTCCCTCGCGAACAGGACCGGGTCCAGCTCGCGGAGGTCCTGCTCCATGGCTGGGCTTGCTGTAGCACGTTCCCAGGCCGGGTCGAGCAGCCATAGGTGGTCGAACAAGTGCTTCTGCAGCACCTTTTCCTTCTCGTCTGCCTTCGTCAGGCCGCGCAGCTGGTCGATAGCGCGCACCCGGGAACGCAGGATGTCGACCCACAGCCCGGCCTCGTAGGCGTCCTGCTGCCCGAGCAGCGGCAGCAGGTCTTCGGCGGTCACCTGGCTGAGCTGCTGGAGGTCGTCTGCTGACTTGCGCAGCCCGACTCGCGCGAAGGCCAGCACGCCGGAGCGCAGCAGGGCCGCTCGGTCCTCGACCTCGTTCTTGCGCTCGAACGCCAGGCTCGCGATGGTGCCGATCATCTTCCGTGCGCTGTCCTGCTGCCACAGGGGTCGGTTGTCCAGCCACTCCTTGAGCTGGGGGTACCTGGCAAGCGCGTCCTGGGCCTCGCGCTTGGGACGCGCCTTGCTCCACTGATCGGCGGCGACGACGAACGCCTTCCGCAGGAAGGCCTGCAGCGCGACGACGCGCTCGTCGTCCTCGATGAGCCGCTGCCGGTCGCTGGTAGCGATGTCGTCGTAGCCCTCTTCGTCCAGGTCGAGGAAGTCAGCCTCGACCTGCCCTGTGACGTAGTTGCCGAAGATGCGGCTGAAGTCGAGCTTCTCGATGATCCCTTCCTGGATCGGGCGCTTGCGCGCAAGCACGATGATGTTCTTGAGCGACCCGGCCTCGTCGTCGTCGGTGAGGTCCGTCGGCACCCGCGTCGTGCCGAACCATCCGCCTATCTTCCAGCCGGCGCCGGCGTCCACCGCATCGCTGGGCAGCACGAACCGCTGGCAGTCGTCGGGCAGCACCGAGGCGGGCAGGGACTGCTTGCCGAACTCCCAGACAAACTCCAGCTTCTTCAACTCCTGGCGGTCCGCCCACGTGATCCGCTTGCCGTTCACCAGGATGTGGAAGCCGCCCTCGTGGCGTGCGCGGGTGTCCAGGACGTCGAAGCGTCTGGCGAGCCGCTTGCGCAGCGCCGCCGCCGTCAGGCCTGCCCTCTTCCTCTTCAGGTCGCTCAGCACCAGCGTCGTGCCCTGCCGTTGGTACATCTCAGGGACTGCAACGGGCGCGGGGTGGTAGGGCTCACCGGCCCGGATCTTGTCCTCGAGGTCGCCGACCTGGATCCGCAGCCCGAGCGCGTCCCCGTCCTTTGTCTTGCTGTAGACCTCCACGGTCTTGGCCAGCGAGAACACGGACAACTTGCCAATGCCCTTGCGGCCCATGTAGGGCCGGCCCGCCGGGGAGTGCGTGCCCTCCTCGACCCGCTTCTTGTAGCCGGCCTTGAGGAACCGGTCGTTTAGCTGCTCGACGGTCATCCCCACACCGTCGTCGGTCACGACGACCTCCGTCAGGCCCTCCGTCCCGTCCTGCCCGGCAGGGCCGTCCGCGCGCGGCTGCCAATTGATCTCCACGCTGCCGCTGTCGGCGTCGTAGGCGTTGGCGACCAGTTCGGACAGCACCGCCGCGGCGTTGCTGTAGAGGTTGATGCCGAGCGACTCCAGCACCGACAGGTCGACGGTCATGGTGTAGGTCAAGTCGGGCTCGGTTGGCCCGCTGGCCTGCTGGCCCTGCGTCATCCTCGCGCCGCAGCGTTGACGTGCTCGGCAGCATGCGCGACCACGGCCTGCCCGACTGCCTTGGCGATCGGCGGCGGCACTGCGTTGCCGATGAGCCTCCCGAGCAGCGCCGTGTTGACCTTCTCCCCGGCGCGGACGAGCTGGTATGTCGGTGGGAAGCCCTGCAGCAGCGCTGCCTCACGCAGGCTGATCGGGCGGTCCTGCTCGGGGTGTCCGAACCGGCCGGCGCCGTAGTTGTGCGCGAGCGTGGTGATGGTAGGCGCCGGCCTGTCCCACTCCATCCGGGCGTACACGCTCTGGAACGACGCCCCCGTCGCGCGCTGGTGGCACGGGGCCAGCAGCTCCGGCGGCCAGTCCCGCCATGTCCCGCCCGACTTGGACGCCGAGATACGCCGGAGGTTGAGGTTGGACAGGGCGCGGGCGACGTGCAACGGGTCGGTGTCGTCCGCCTCCCCGGCCGCCAAGGGAGGAAGCTGGCCGATGGCGTCGCGCACCGTCTGGAACGCGCTCTCCTCCAGGTGCCCTGCGGGCACGGCCAGCGGGCCCAGCCGCGATGCCAGCAGGACCAGACGGCGCCGCGCCTGAGGCAGCCCATACCGGGGGCCGTGGCAGCTGCGCCAGTCCACGTGGTACCCAAGCCCTTGGAGCTGGGTCACGAAGCTGATGAAGACCGTGGCCTTGCCGATGCGGGTCACGTTCTCCATCGTGACCATCTCGGGGAGCGTCTCCTGGACGAGCCGCGCGAACTCGTTTAGAAGCGGCCATTGCTTCTCGTCGCGGGTGTCCGCCCCGCGGCGGTAGGGCGAGAACGGCTGGCACGGCGCGCAGCCGGCCAGCAGACGCATCGTCCCGTCAGCCCACAGGGGCTCCAGGTGCGCGCTGGTGATCCGTCGTACGTCCCGCTCGATGAACGGTGCGCCGATGTTGGTCTGGAAGGCCCAGGCGCATGCCGGGTCGATGTCCACGCCGGCGACGACGTTGACTCCGGCCTCCTGCAGGCCCTGCGACAGGCCACCGGCGCCGCAGAACAGGTCGACCGCGGAGACGCCGCCCTCTTCGCTGCGCACATGCGGAGGCTAGAGCAAGACCGGCCTGGTGTCGGCGAGCAGGGCCGGCTCGGCCAGCACGTGGCGGCAGCCGCGCGGGGCCGCTGGTGCGACGTCACCAAGCCGGCACGGACCGAGCAGCGACAACCGCCTGGACGCGCACGCAGACCTCGCTCGGCTCCTCGTGCTCCCACGCGCGGACCACCAGCCAACCAGCACCGGTCAGCTGAGCGTCGGTGTCAAGGTCTCTGGCCCGGTTGCGCTGCAGCTTCGCGGACCAGTAGGCGCTGTTCGTGCGCGGGCTCGTTCCGTGCTGGGGGCAGCCGTGCCAAAAGCAGCCGTCGACGAACACCGCGACTTTGGTCGGGCCGAACACGATGTCGGCGCGCCGGCGCAGCCCGGGCAGCGGGGCCCGGTCGACCCGGTAGCGAAGCCCGGAGGCGTGCAGGAGCCGTCGCAGGGCGAGCTCGGGCTGGGTGTCGCGGGCCAGCTGATCCTGCATGCGTCGCCGCAGAGCGGGAGTCGAGGCCGTGGACGCGTCTGCGGCGTCCCGGCGTGCCCGTCGGGCGGTCACCGGCCGCCCGTCGCGGTCTGCAGAGGACCCAGCCGGCACGGTTCAGCGCACCGCGGCCGCTACACGCTCGACAACGCGCTGGGCGAGCTGCGGCGGCACGGCGTTGCCGAGCTGGGCCTGGACGCTGGCGCGGCTGCCGACGAACTCGAAGTCGTCGGGGAAGGTGAACAGCCGTTTGATCTCCGGGACCCGCAACCGCCGGTTGTCCCAGTGGAACGGGCCGACGTTAGGCCCGGGCTGGGCCTGGATGGTGGGGCTGGGCCGATCCGGGTGGAGCTTGAGCAGGAAGCTCCAGTAGCGGCTGCGCCACGTGAACCGGGGGTCGGGGTGGCCGCGTTCGGCGGTGTAGTGCAGGTAGTTCTCCCCTGGTGGCACGTCGGGCAGCAGGTGCGCGTACTGCCCGCGCAGCCCCTCGGTCGGCTCGGGGTCGCTGACCAGGCCGTCCAGGGCCTCCCCGGAGGTGACGTGCGGCCGGTCCGCGTGCCCGGAGTGCCGGCGTTCCCAGCTGCCGCCGTGGGTGGCCTCGGGGTGTTCAGGTAACCGGTTGCCCTTGGGCACGCCGACGATGAACAGCCGTGGGCGGGCCTGGGGGACGCCGTGGTCGGCGGCGTTGAGGACCTTGGCCCGCCAGTCGTAGCCGGCCGCGTCGATCTCCCGCAGCAGCCGTTGGTAGGCGGGCCGGCTGGCCTTGTTGTCGTAGGTCAGAGCGTAAACGTTCTCCAGCACGAACGCCCGTGGCCGGGCCTCGGCGAGCACCCGGGTGTAGGCCTGCAGCAGGCTGGCGGCGGGGTCCAGCCCGGAGCGTTTCCACTCCAGCCAGAACCCGCTCTTGCTGAACGGGGTGCACGGCGGGCCGCCGATGAGCAGGTCGGGGCGGGCTCGGCCCTTCAGGCCGGCGGCGCGCAGCAGCTCGCGGGTGGGGACGTCCAGCACGTCGGCGCGCAGCACCGGGCTGTGCAGGTGCGCGAAGTTCTTCTCCATCGTCTGCGCGGCGTCGCGGTCATGCTCTAGCGCCGCGGCGACCCGGTAGCCGGCCTGTTCCGCGCCCAGGTCCAGGCCACCGGCACCGGAGAACAACGACACGGCCACGCCCCGCTCGCTTGCTGTGCCGCTCATGGCTTGAGCCTCTCACCTCCGGGTCGCGCCGCAGCGCAACGCAACGCCTTGGGCGTGGCTGCCGGTCCGCCGGCCGCGCCTGGTCCTACAGCGGCAGTTCGTCCGGTACCGGCGGCAGGACGCCGGCGGGGGCCTGGTCGCCGGCCAGGAGCCTGTCGAGCTGCTGCTGCACCACGACCCCGACCTTGAACCCGTAGCGGCGCCAAAAGGCGTAGAAGGCGGCGGCGGTCTCGAACTCGCCCCGGCCGTGGCGCAGGTCGTCGATGTCCACGACGGCGCCGATGTACTCCCGGGTGGTGGAGGACCGCTGCCTGCTGGCGATCCGCCAGGGCGGCTGGACGATCAGCTCCAGGCCGGCGACCCGCTCGGCGGTGTCGGTGAGGGTGTAGATGCCGAGCACGTCCAGGTGGCTGGTGTAGTCCGCGAACGGCCGGAATGTCCCGGGCCAGTGCAACTTGGGGTACCGGAAGTAGGTGTTGCCGGTGTACAGCGTGATGCGGCTCTTGGTGTTCTTGCTGGGCCCCTTCTTGCCGATCTTACGTTGTGCGATCTTGACGTCGACGGCATGGAAGCCGCCGCTGAAGGCGCTCCCGGCGATCTCGATGTCGGGGTAGCCGCGTTCGGTACCGCGCCGCCCGTCCGCCCCGGGGACATGGGCCAGCCGGGCCAGCAGATAGTCCACGATGCTGACCTCGAGCACGTTCGCCAGCGCCGCCGGTTCCTTCGGCAGCGGCAGCAGGTGCCCGCCCAGCGTCAGCTGGCTCTCCAGGTCGCCCTCGTCGGCGGCCGTCAGCGGCCAGCGGTGCTCCCCGGTACGGCGGAACACCCCCCGCAAGTCAAACGCGTACCGCTGGCACGCCTCGCGCAGCCACACCTCGAGGTCTTGTGCCATCCCCCGAGCGTGCCATCACGGTTGGCTCGGCGGGCGGCGACGCACCGGGGCGACCGGCACCGCCCGACCGGTACCGCTCGTCCGGTCAGTGCCGTAGCCGCCCCGTGCACTGGTCCAGGACCTGGCCGACCAGCACGAGCAGCACAGCCGTCGAGCCGGCGCGACGCTGTGGAACACCAGCGCACCGTCATGGTCCTCGCTGGCCGGCGGGTACAGCCCGACACCTCAGACGCGGTGCTGCTGCCGGTCCCAGGACAGGATGTCTTCACCTGCAGCGCGGCACACATCCCGCCGGGCTGGTGGCGAGCCGGCTGCGCAGGGGGCCTGGTTCTCACGGCGTAGCGGACGAACAGCCCGGTGCGCGGGCTGGCCAAGGTCGGCGCCGACTTCTCCCTGCTTGCCGCCGCGGCCAACGTATCCCGCCTCGGGGTGCTCGGACTGGGCATCACCCTCACCGCAACCACGACCGCCCCCGGGGTCTCCCACTTGGGGGGCGTTCCTCGGTGCTGGCCAGGAGTGCTCTGTGCCAATGGTGCTTACGCCCCGCCCCCCTCCTTTCGCGCTGGCCGGTTTCTGAGTGGTTCGTCGCGAACCGCGCGTTGTGATTGCTCGGTGAGGAGGGCTTCGGCTCTGTCGGCGCGGTCGCGGTGCTCGTCGGCGCGTTGTTCGGCTGTGCGGGCCAGCATGCGAAGGTCGGTGAGCTGGTCGCGGTGCTCGGCGCGTAGCTGGTCACGGTCGGCCCGGTTCTCGGCGCGGAGCGTGTCGAGCTCGGTGCGGTGCTGCTGGCGGAGTTCGGCGAGCTCGGCGCGCAGCTGCTCCACGGTTGCCTGGGCCTCTACGCTCGCATGATCGGCTGCCTGTTGCGCGGCCTCAGCGCGGGTCTGTGCGGTTCGTGCCACCTGCACGTCGGCGTGCGCGGCAGCCACCGTGGCGGCGCTGTCCCTGCGTAGTTGTTCGGCCTGCGCCTCGGCGCGCTGTCGTTGCTCGGCCAGGATGCGAGCCTGCTCGTCGAGCGTGGCCTGGACACGGTCGGTGGCCTCGGCCTCGGCCGTGGCGATGCGTTGGTCGGCATCCTCGCAGGCGGCGGCTTCGGCGGCGGCGGCGACCTCGGCCAGGTGGCGGGCCTCGGCTACGTGGGTTTCCGCGTCGGACCGGATCCGTTCACCCACGGTGAGAGCTTCCTGGGCGGCTTCGTCGGCTTGAGCACGTTCCTCGATGGCGTGCTCACGGGCCCGGCGCGCATCCCGCGCGTCGCGTTCGGCGTGCGCTTGGGCGGCTTCGGCGGCGGCGACCCGTTGTTCTGCGGCCCGGTGGGCTTCCTCGACCTCGTACGCGGCGGCGTCGGGATCAGCGACCGTGCGGGCCAGCTCACTGGCCTGGCCCACGATGGCGGCCATCTGCTCTCCGTGCCCGGCGGCGACCTGCTGGAACTGCGCCAGGAGTGCTTCCAACGACATCCGCCCGTAAGACACTGGCCGCTCCGCGACCGACTCCCCCGCCGGCGCACCCACCGCCTGCCCGCGCTCGTCGTTCTCGTAGGCCCGGCGGGCGGCGAACGCTGTGGCCCGGGTGTGCCCTGGAAGGTCGCAGTAGGCCGAGGGTCGACCCGGCTTGCCCGAGCGGACCACCGGGCGGCCGCACATCCGGCCCGGGCTGACCGGGAACTGGCATCCTTCCTCCTCCCCCGCGTCCTGGGTGGCAGCGGCTACGTCGGCATTGCTCGCGCTGATCGGTTCGCCCATGCCCTCACCATACCGTTTCGTTCCGTTACGTCAAGCATTTATGTGTATTACGTATTGATCAATACGTAATACGAGGGCTGGGGTGAGGGCGTCGACGGACTCTTAGAGGCGTCGACTGTGGCTTTCGGCGAGGTCATCGCTGCTCCGTTCGTCCGTCGTCCCTGTCTTCGGGTCAAGGTCCGCGACGACCTCATGGGTGGCCTCGGTGTGCGGTGTGTGCCGGCAGTAGCACCGGCGGGCGAGGTCGTGCCGGCCGGTGGTCGTGTCTTCGTAGACGTCGGTGGTGTGGGGGACGCGGCAGGGCGCGCAGATTGGCATGGTTGGTGCTCCTCTCGGGGGTTGGTGGCCTGGTGTGGGCGGAGACGATCAGGCCGGTCACCGCCCACACCAGCAGCTCAGGTCAGAACGGGGGGTTCCTCGCTTGCGGCCGGTGTAGGGCTGCCAGAGCCTTGTCACGGGCAGTGCCGGCCGGGGTCCGGGATGGGCCCGCGACCCCGCCCACGGCGTGGGCAGTCACAGCAGGAGGGCATCGACGCTGTCTCCAGTGAGGATCGCGGCGACTTGGCGTAGGCCGTGGGTGGTGCCGGTGGCGTCGTAGCGGCCGTCGACGCTGTAGCCGGGGCCGACGATCACCTCGGCGTCGGCGCCGCGGACGGTGACGACGGCACCACCCCGGTTGGTGTCGGCGTGGGCGGCGAAGTGGGTGAGGATCGCCTCGCAGGCCTCGGTGGCGGCGGCGGCGCGGTCCTCGGCGCCGCAGGCGGTGATGATGGCCCCGGGGGTGAGGGTGTTGTTGGCGGGGAAGACGCTGCTGATCTCGGCGGCGGTGAGGGTCCAGGTAATCATCGGTGCGGTGGGGCTCCCCTATCTCGGGTGTGTGGGTGGTGGCGCTGCTCGGTGCCTGCCGAGGGTTCACGACCGTCACGGGGCGCGCGCTGGTTTTCTGCTGGTTCTGTGGACAACCACCCGGGGTGGGGACAACTCGTGGTGTCCCCCCACCCCGGGTGGCGGTCCTGGCGGTGGTGGGGGGCCCCGCTCAAGTGCCGGGGTGCCGGGGTGCCGGGGTGCCCGTGGGGCGCCCCGGCACCGCGTTCTTATGCGCCGAACAGGGCAGAGGCGATGCGGTGGGCGCGGGCGAAGATGCCGCAGGCGCTGCGGGTGGCGGTTTGGTCGAAGCACTGCCAGGTCAGGCCCCCGATCCGCACGGTCAGGTGTTGGGGCACGTGGTCGCGGTTGGGGGTGATCCGGCGGCGACGGCGGCGACGGTCCACACGGGCAGCCCGTACATGGTGGTAACGACATACATGATGGAAATGGCTGCGGGGGTTGTGACCCCGCAAAAGACTGGCACCCCACCGGGGTTGCCTGTCCAGTGATCAGTCCGATCCCCGCGGCACCTCTGTGGCACCGGCCGGCCGGGCATGACCTAATACGAGCCTGACCCCGAGCAGGGGGTCTGGTGTATGTCCTGTCTGACCGGCCCGGCCGGCGCCCACCCACCGGGCAGGAAGGGCAGCACCATCATGGCAAACGAGGACCGCAGCATCGGCGGGATCGACTCGCACCTGGACACCATCCACGTGGCCGTCATCGCCGCGAACGGCCGTGAGGTCGACGATCAGGAATTCCCGACCACGACCTCCGGATACCGGCGGGCGGTGGCTTGGCTGGCGGAGCACGGGCCCCTGCGCGCGGTTGGTGTCGAGGGAACCAGCAGCTACGGCCTGGGGATCTGCGCTGCTCTCACCGACGCGGGCATCAAAGTTGTCGAAGTCAACCGGACCCGTCCGGCCGAACGTCGTAGGCAAGGCAAGACAGACCAGCTGGACGCCTACCGGGCGGCCCGGTCTGTGCTGTCTGGGGAGGCCACCACCGACCCCAAGAGCGCCTCCATCGAGCCGTTGCGGGCGTTGCAGGTCGCTCGCCGTTCCGCGGTCAAATCGCAGCAAGCCGCCGGTCGGCAGCTTGGAGCTCTCTTGGTGAACGCGCCCGTGCGCCTGCGTGACCGGTACCGCGACCTGAAGGTCCCAAAACTCGTTGCAGCACTAGCAAACACCCGACCCGGCCAAGTCGGTGACCCCGACGACGCGGACGTTCTGGCCGCCCTTCGCAGCCTCGCCCGTCGCCATCAGGCCCTCGCCGAGGAGATCAGCTCGCTCCAGGACCGCATGGCCGCCCGTGTCACCGCCGCAAATCCGGCGCTGCTATCCATCAAGGGTGTCGGAGCGGTGCTCGCCGCTCAGCTGCTGATTACCGCCGGCGACAACCCCGAACGGTTGCGCTCGTCGTCGTCCTTCGCCGCTCTGTGCGGCACCGCGCCCATCCCGGTCAGCTCCGGACGTACCGACCGCCACCGCCTGTCCCGGGGCGGTGACCGTGCCGCGAACTGCGCCTTGCACCAGATCGTCACCGTCCGCATGACCACCGACGCCCGCACCAGGGCTTATCGCGACGAGCACGTCGCTCGAGGCTGGACCAAGAAGGCCGTGTACCGAAGCCTGAAACGGGCTGTCGTGCGCGAAATTTTCCGCGCTCTCGTCGGCCGCTACGACGTCCCAGACCACCGCGACCTGCGCCCCGCACGCCAGACCAAAAACCTCACCTTGGCCGCGGCCGCCACTTGCCTCCACGTATGGCCATCCGCTCTCTCCGAACTCGAGCTCGGCACACGCCGCGACGATGGTCTCGCCAACATCTACCGCGACTGGCTCTTGGCCGCTTGACAGACCATAGGAGCATCACCGGGGGTGTTCAGCCGGGGGTCCATGCCCGAGAGGGGACGCAGGTCGCGCAGCGTCATGGGCAGGGCGCGGGCGGCGAGCGCGGCCCGCTGCCACACGTCGAGGAGGTACCCGGTCTGGGTGGGGCTGGTGAGGGTGAGCATCAGCGCACCCCAGAGGATGTGCAGCCGCGCCTGGGGGGTGCCCGCGTGGTTGGTGTCGATGCGCCCGGTCTGCTCCCCCGCGAGGGCGAGGGAAACGGACACGATCTGCGTGGAGGACGGTCCGGTCATGGCCGGTCACCTACTTTCGTGAGGCCCGGGACCAGTGGTGACCTGGGGTGTCAGCAGGAGGGTCCTAATGACGGATACCGGGGTCAGCCGACGGCAAACTCGACCCCGGTAGCTGCTGGTGGGTGAGCACTCGTGGGTCCTGGACGCCTTCGGGCAATCCTCTTGGCAGACCGTGCCCCCACCGGTGGTCGGGAGAGTTATCCGCTGATGGGATGTCGTGCCCGCCACCTGGCGCGAGCACTGGTTCATTAGGTTGCAGGGACTCCCCCGCTGCTGCTGCAGGTAATGACGGCCAACAACGGGAGAGCGCGAATGCTGTTCGTAGGAGATGACTGGGCCGAGGACCACCACGACGTCGAGGTCCAGGACGAGACCGGCCGGCGGTTGGGCACCGCCCGCCTCGAGGAGGGCATCGTGGGCATCGACCGGCTCCACAGCCTGCTGGCCACCCACACCGGGCCCGAGGCAGACCCTGACGAAGTGGTGATCGGCATCGAGACCGAGCGGGGCCCGTGGGTGCAAGCGTTGCTCGCCGCCGGGTACCGGGTGCACGCGGTCAACCCGCTGCAGGTCGCCCGTTACCGGGAACGGCAGACCATCTCGGGGGCGAAGTCCGACGCCGGGGACGCCCACGCCCTGGCCGACATGGTCCGCACCGACGGCCACCAGCTGCGGACCATCGCCGGGGACTCCGACACCGCCGCCGCGATCAAGGTCATCGCCCGCGCCCACAAGACGCTCATCTGGGAACGCACCCGGCACATGCTGCGGCTGCGACGCGCGCTGCGGGACTTCTTCCCCGCCGCCCTCGACGCCTTCGACGATCTGACCGCGCCCGACACCCTTGAGCTGCTCACCAAGGCCCCCGACCCCACCACCGCGGCCCGGCTCACCACCACCCAGATCACCGCCGCCCTGCGCCGCGCACACCGCCGCAACATCGAGACCAAGGCGGCCGCGATCCGGGTGGCGCTACGAACCCCGCACCTGGCCAACCCGACCAGGTCACCGCCGCCTACGCCACCGTCGTCCGGTCCCAGGCAGCGATCCTGGGCACCCTGCGCGCCGAGATCACCACCCTGCAGGTCCAGGTTGAAACACTGTTCGCCCGCCACCCCGCCGCCGCGATCTACATCAGCCAACCCGGCCTCGGACCCATCCTCGCCGCCCGCGTCCTAGCCGAGTTCGGTGACGACCCCACCCGATACGACGGGGCCCGCGCCCGCAAGAACTACGCCGGCACCAGCCTCATCACCCGGGCATCAGGCAAAAGCAGAGCCGTCCACGCCCGCCACGTCCACAACGACCGGCTGATCGACGCCCTCGGCCGCCAGGCCTACGCCTGCCCTCAGCGGCTCCCCCGGCGCCCGCGCCTACTACGACCAGCTCCGCCGTCGCGGAACACCCCACCACGCCGCCCTGCGGCAGCTCGCGAACCGCCTCGTCGGCATCCTGCACGACAGCCTCAAAACCGGCACCACCTACAACGAGACCACCGCCTGGAACCAACACACCGCTCCCCTGGCTGCGTGACCGTCGCGGTCGCCCTTGGGCGAGCGGGAGGGCTCCGGTCACAGCACCGGGGAAGCCACGGGTTCGGTCGGCCCGGCCCCTCTCGGCTCCGCAGTTGTTCGTCTTCGGTAGTGCACCGACGCCATCAGGTCCGCGGGAAGCGACGCCGACTGACCCACTGGAACCAGGCGAAGATGCTTGTCGCACGGCTTATTAGAGGTCTTGCGGTACCGCGTTGCTGATCCGTAGATACTGCCCGCTTGGGTCGAAAAGCCGGAAGTCCGTCAACCCCCAGGGACGCTCCTGCAGCGGGTCCGCAAGGGGCCAACCGCTGGCGACCGCCCAGGCGTGGTCGGCGTCGATGTCTTCGACCCCGCAGGACGATCTCACTGCCAAAGGGGGGCCGGCGCGGGGCGGGGTCTGCCTCGTCGTGGCGGCAACACCCGATGCGAAGCTCGTCCCGACGGACGACGCCATAGCCCCGAGGCCTCAGCGTCCTCGGGCGGGTCGAAACCGAGCACCGTGGCGTAGAAATCGATGAGCAGGGCCACGTCTCGATGGAACACTTCGTAGGACACATTCATCGCTCGATCCTCTCCAACAGTCGCGTCGCCTTTCCTGGAGGAGCTCGGCCTGGTTCCAGCAGTCCGGCACCACGCTCCTCCGGTGCCAGCCCCCTGGAACCACCACCCTCCTCCCCTCTCCGCTTGACCACGAACGGCATGGGATGTCTGCCAACCGTTCCCCCGGGCCGCCCAAGCACGTAGTGCTCAAGGGGCCCCACAAGGGGCCGAACGCCAGTGAGGCGGCGCGGGGCCGCAGGGTCGGCCGGGCCGGTGGTCTCGCCGCAGGCGACCGAGCGCAGTGATCGAACGATCGGTTCTCCATCATCACCACGATCACGTGGTCGATGCCCGACTCCGACGGGGGTGGGAGCTTTCGCGACGAGGCATCGGTCTGCTGTTCACCGTTGTTCTCGGTGTCTGGGTTGGCGGCCGACGCGACCCCCGCGCCCCCGAGCGCGACTGCACCGAGGGCGGCTCCGGAGCTGGCGAGCAGATGACGGCGAGTGATGGTCATGAGCGCGACGGTATTGCCGCCACCGGCCCCGACCCGGCCGGCGAAGGGCGGTATGCGCAGTTGAGAACGTGTTCATCAGGGATTCACGACGTGCTCCCTCGGCCACGGCACAGACTCCATCTCCCTGACACCGGGTGTTTGCTTCACGGGCGCGAACGCGTCGTGTGGGCGGGGCAGGGTGGCAGGTATGGATGACGAGGTCAGCCGCCGGGCAGTGCTGAGGGGCGCATTGGGTGCGGGAGCAGTCGGGTTCGGTGCAGTGGGGCTTGGTGCAGTGGGGCTGGGGGCGGGCAGCGCGCTCGCGCAGCCGCTGTCCGCCCCACCGCAGACGTTGACGCTGCGGACAACCGTCGTGGGGATCGGGTCCTACGCGCAGCTGCCGTTCACCGTGCCCCGAGGGGTTCACCGCATCGACATCGCCATGACGAAGAGCGATTCAGCCGCCGCGCTCGGGGTGGGGCTGTTCGACGCCCACGGCGCCGGGTACCAGTCCGGTGGGTTCCGCGGCATCTACGGCGAGGAGCGTTCCGCGTTCTTCGTCTCGACCTCGGCCGCCTCCACCGCGTTCATGCCCGGCGACATGCCGGCGGGCACCTGGACGGTGCTCATCCCCGTGTTCCGCGCGCCGAAGCCCACCGAGGTGACGGTGCAGGTGAGCTTGTCGTTCGCCCCGCAGGGTGGCCCCTTCCGCGCCGGGCCCGAGCTGGGGGTGGTGCTGGACGAACCCGGCTGGTACCGCGGTGACCTGCACTGTCACACCGACGCCAGCTCCGACGCGTGGTCGTCGGGTTCGTCGATGACCCCGGCTCAGTGGGCGGGGGCGTGCCGGCAGGCCGGGCTGGACTTCGTGGCGATGACCGACCACAACGTCGTCAGCCAGAACTATTTCCTGGCCCGTGATGCCGGTGAGGACGTGCTGTTGATGCCCGGTGAGGAGATGACCAACTGGTTCCACGGTCACGCCACCGTCTCGGGCATGGACGTCGGTTCGTGGTTGGATTTCCGTCAGACACCCCTGGGTTTGCCGTTGCCCACCGGCGGGGCCCGGATCAGCGAGTTCATCACCCTGGCGGAGTCGATGGGGGCGTACGTCTCGGCGGCGCACCCGTTCGCGGCGCACCTGTCCTGGCAGTTCGCCGCGGACGGTGAGGCAGATCCGCGCTCGCGCACCCACGGCCACGAGGTGTGGACGGGGCCGTGGCAGGCCGACGACGAGCTCTCCCTCGCCGCGTGGGAGGCGATGCTGGTCAAGGGTTGGCGGACGGTGGCCAACGGGGGCAGCGACCTGCACGGGGTGGCCAACTCCGGGGGGTTCGCGGTCGGGAAGCCGACGACGGTGGTGTACGCGCAGCGGCTGAGCAAGCCCGCCATCATCGCCGCGCTGAAGGCGGGTCGGTGCTTCATCACCCGAACCCCCGACGGGGTCGAGCTCTACCTGAGCGCCGGTCACGCTGGGCAGCAGACAGCGGTGGGTGGCGAGGTGTACGGCGACGTCGGTGACCTCGTGACCGTGACCGCGCGGGTGCGCCGCGGCGCGGGCATGCGGCTGGTGTTCGTCAGCGGCGGGGCGCCGATCTCCACGACAACCCTGGACAGCGACGACCAGACGATCGCGGTGTCGGTACCCATGCCGGTGGGCGGTGGTTACGTCCGGGCCGAGGTCCGCGGCCAGAGCCGGCCCAACCCCACCAACCCCGCGGCCAGCGAAGGGGACATGGAAGCGCTCAGCAACCCGGTGTTCCTGGTGGTGGGCGCGCTCCCCACTGGCTACATCGCCCGGTCGACGCCCATCCCTACGCTGGCCGGGCCGCGCCGCGCCGCGTAGACGCCGTTCTCGTCGTATCCGGGGCCGGCGATGGCAATCTCCGGGGCCAAGTCCGACGCGGGCGACGCCCAGGCCGACATGGTCCGCACCGACGGCCATCAGCTGCGCACCATCGCCGGGGACTCCGACACCGCCGCCGCGGTCAAGGTTGTGGCCCGCGCCCACAAGACGCTGGTCTGGGAACGGACCTGGCACATGCTGCGGCTGCGACACGCGTTGCGGGACTTCTTCCCTGCCGCCCTCGAAGCGTTCGAGGACCTCACCGCCCCCGACGCCCTCGAGCTGCTCACCAAGGCCCCCGACCCCACCGCTGCGGCCCGGCTCACCACCGGTCAGATCACCGCCGCCCTGCGCCGGGCACACCGCCGCAACATCGAGACCAAGGCGGCCGCGATCCGGGTGGCGCTGCGCACCCCGCACCTGGGCCAGCCCGCCGCGGTGACCGCCGCCTACGCCGCTGTCGTCCGGTCCCAGGCGGCGATCCTGGGCGCGCTGCGCACCGAGATCACCACCCTGCAGGTCAGCGCGCCGTCAGCACCGCAACCGGCAAAGTTCCTCCCTGCGCGACCGCGGCGAGGAGCGGATCGACGCCTAGGACAGGGTTCGCAGACCCCAAGCGGGCACAAGGGCGAGCCGGAGGGTCAGAGCCGTGCCCCGGTGCCGTGGAGATCGACCTAGTCCCCCACAATGTGGTCGAAGATGAAGATGCGGGGGCAGCGGGCCTCGGCCCACGCGACGGCCTCGTCGCGGGTTCCTGAGGAGCCCGTCGTCCGACTCGTGGATCGCCGACCAGCTGCCGTCCGACGAGCCGGCTATCAGAGCCCGGGGGTTCGAGGTGTTGGACCGGCCCCTGGATGGGGGGCTCCGGGGCCTCGGCGCCTATCAGCGAGGTAGTCCCGGTAGCGCGGTGGCCAACTGTCTTCCATGCCAGGACGATAGTTGCGCCAGCGCAAGATTCGCCAGTAGCTGGCTCGGGTCTCGTGGGCTCGTCGACAAGTGCGCCACTCCCCCACTGGCCCTACGCTGTCGCGGCGGGCACGGCGAGGTAGCGCCGCAACGCTTCGTTGATCAAGGCGGATCGCGACGGGGCATCCCATTCGTCGACAAGCCGGTCCAGGGTGGCGATGTCGTGCTCGGCGAGGCGCATCTGGGGTGA
>JAABUV010002192.1_pt1 | contig 27014 bp, 29 predicted proteins | sample 5559971 | NCBI WGS metagenome assembly JAABUV01 (sample SAMN10711881, study PRJNA513362) | rock metagenome | isolation source: Antarctica rocks | place: Antarctica: Victoria Land, Knobhead nord | collected 2015-12-19
CCATCTACGGCGACGGCCAGCAGACGCGCTCGTTCCAGTACGTGTCGGACCTCATCGAGGGTGCGCGGCCGCGCCAAAGCGCGGTCCCTGTGCCGCTCCTCAGGGTTGGGCGAGCGGGGCGGTCGCCGGGCGCTTGGCTGCGGCGGAGGCTGGCGCTCAAGAGCCCAGCAAGGCAACCTCCTCTCCACACGCCCGTGCTCGGTGTCTGGGCGGTGCGCTGGTGGTGCGCGTCTGCATCAGTACAGCATTCTTGCAGCTGGCAGCGCCGCTTTTTATCGCAACAGCAGTGGCCGCGAGGCTGACGGAGCTCGCCGGCCAGCGGCTGCATGGCCGGCCTGGTTTGCATCGCGCTGCGTCCGCGGCCTTGCAAAGGCAGCGGCGCGGCCGGCCGCGCCGCGCGGCCCGTGAGCGGCGGCCCGGGCGGCGCGGCGGCAGGCATGGTGCGCGTCATGGACGGCCCGGACACGGGCCCGTTCAACATTGGCAACCCGACCGAGTTCACCATGCTGGAGCTGGCCAAGGTGGTGCAGGAGGTGGTCAACCCGGCGGCCGAGATCGTGTTCCGCGAGAACACCGCCGACGACCCTAGCCGGCGCAAGCCCGACATCACCAAGGCGCGCCGCCCGGGGCCGCCCCCGGGCGGGGGCGCCGGGAAGCCGCCGGCCGGCGCGCTCGGGAGCGCCTAGCAAGGCGCTGGGGCGCGCTGCGCCTGTCGGGACGCGCCCCGCTCTGGCGCCTGTCAGGGTAGCCAGACCTGGGGCGGAGGGCGGCCATTCCCCAGCTGCAGACCTGGCTGGGGCGCTGCACACAGTGAAGTGCAACCCCCCCGAGCGCTCCCGGCCTGCTGCCCCGGTTGTTTGGAGTCACACGGTGTGCTTGTCTCAAGAGGCCATCAAGCGGGGTGGCATGCCCACGCTGTCGCGGCGGGTCGGGGCAGCTCCAGCAGGGCGGCTGCGCCAGCAGCGCCGCCCAGGGCGCGCCCGGGAGGGTCATCCAGGGGACGCCGAGGAGAGCGCTCGGCTGGCCAGGCGGGCGCCCCCGCAGCCCGGCCGGTGGCTGATGGCGGGGGAGCGCGCCCCCGCAGGTATACCTACCCTACCATAACCCTATGATCGCGCGCCCGCAGGTCAAGAAGGCGCTGGGCTGGGAGCCCAAGGTGCCGCTGCGCCAGGGCCTTGCGCGCATGGTCGACGACTTCACCAAGCGGTGCGCCGCCCGGCGCGCGCGCATGGCAGGGCGGCGCCGCCAGCCGTCGCGCCCGCCCGCCCTGCCGCCAGCCAGCGGCGCCCGGCTCTGCCGGTGCCGCTGCCAGCCTGCTGTGGCGCGCAGCAAGACAGAACTTCCGGCGCGGGGACGGAGGACTTGAGCGGGCTGCATGCTCTGCCCGCCACGGTCCTGCAAGCGAACAGAACGGTTCAGAGGCGGATCCACAGCGCTGCATGGCCAGCTCTCACAAGCGGCAGCAAGACCGCCGGCCCCTGCGTCGTCGCATCTGGAAGGCACGCGCACACGCGCCTGCGTGCCTGTCGGGTGCTGCAGCGAGCGAGTGACGAGGCGGCGCCGCGCGTGGCGCGTAGGCTGGACGTCTCGCGGCCGGTAGTGCCCGAGAAGAAGCCTGCGGAGGCGTAGGCGCGGCGCCCCCGCCCAGCTCCCGAGCCTTTCCGGCCGGCCTTCCCGGGGAGCGCGCTGCCACCGCCGGGCCCGCCGCTGGCTGCCATGGCGGCCGCTGACACCCGGCTCTCGGGTTCATTGATCCTGCATCTTTTCTGGGAGCCTTTTGGAGGCGCTTTCCGAGGTGCACGGGCGTCTGCTGGGCCACAAATAAAGGGCGATGCTGGCCTAGGTTGAGCAGGTGTGGCGTTGTTTATTTTCCAGCCAGTACGGAGTGGTGCAACGCATGCATGCAGCTGCGCAGGGTCGGGCAGCGCCTTGCTGCCCACCAGACGTTCCTGTGAGAGCCACTTGGGCTGCACTGTTTAACAAGGGCACTGACAATGGTTATACACTGTCTAAGCTGCCGACTTGACTGCCGGTAGGCGCATACGCGCCGGCCACTATATATGTAGAATTTGTCACCGCAAACGGTATGGCATTGCCGTGCAGTGCATGCGCTCAGACTATCGGCGCTCTCTTCATCAGGAGAATCAGGCTGAGTGCTCACTTGCAAGTCTGCGCTCGTACTGTACTCAAGGCAGGGCCAAGCCCTGTCCACGAACACTACTACCAGGCTCCGGACGGTGAGCCAGGATAGCCAGGGACGCCTCTTATGCTGCGGTGGGGGCTTGTGGTGAACACGCAGGCCCTCCAGTTTTCGATTTCAGAGCACAAGCTAGTGTACGTTCTCGCCGCGCCCGCAACCACCAAGCAGCAAGGATGCCGCCTGGCACGTCCAGGCTGTATCTAGCTTGTCGTCTGGGATTGAAGCTGGAGGGCCTGCGTATACACCTCGAGCTCCAGGAGTTGGACCTTCTGGGTGGGCCACAGGCCGCACTTGGTGGAGCCTTTCCTTCAATGAACGATTGAGGAAATCAATCAATACTGCTCTTTCACAACTTGGAACGCCGCTTGGGTCACCTCGCCCTAGGATCCTGGCGAGGGGGCGATTAGAGCACTCCCCACGTCCAGGCGCACAGCAAACCAACACCATGGTGGCCACCGTGCGCACTCAGGCCTTTGGGGCGGGGACTGGTGCGCGTCAGCATCTCACAATGTTTCAAAGCACTGTGTCCGGCAGGCGCATGCTCGCGGTTTTCTATCCCCCACTGCCAGTGAATTACAGTGTGGCCGTGCGCTGGGTGCAATGCTGACTGTGTGTGCGCTCCGGCAGACTTCCTGCAGGGCGACCGGCACGTGAGCACCAAGGTGGCACCTGCCACAGGACTCCTGCTCCTCCAAGCCCCGGAAAGCGCCGCTGTCCCGCCAACTCATCAAATAAAACGACGCGTGGGGGTTAGGTCGGCGGGCGCGCGGACTTCTTCAAGGAGATAGAGAACATCGCCTTCGTGGCCAGCATCACAGACCAGACGCTGCAGATCATCGACTCGGCGCCCTGGGCGCGCGACCTGCTGCTGTCCGCGGAGAAGCGGGTCTCCGGTGCGGCCCCGCGTCCCGCCCGGCGCCGACCGAGATAAGGCTGCCTGGCGCGCGCTCGGGCGGCCGCGCCTGCACGCGAGCGCTGCCGGGCCCGGGCGCCTGGTCCCCACCGCGCTCTGACGTGCGCGGCGCGGGGCGGGGCGCAGACAACGTCCACGCTCAGGTCGGCTTCGACTTTGGCGCTGAGTCAGCCTTTGCACGGGCGACCGTCGACACGGACATCTCCAACAAGGCCGCGGTCGCTGCCGCCACCTGGTTCCAGCGGGGTGCGGTTCCTCGACCCACGACCGGGCTTCTCTTGCCGACGCGGGTGCTGCTTTCGGGCGCTCTCTGGAGGACCAGGCCCGCGGGCGTCGGCGCTGCACGCTGTGTGAGGCAGCAGGCGCTTGCGAGCCGCAGCGGGCTGGGGGGCCGCGCGGCTCGGCGTGCGGGGGGCTGCGGCTTGAGCGGGGCGCGCGCACACAGGGAACCACGTGCGCGCCGAGGGCGCCATCGAGCTCGACGACAACCTGAGCGTGTGGGGCGCGTGAGCCCCCCGCGCGCGGCGCGCCTGCCCACGCAGTGCTGCGCCGCTCCCGCACATCAGGCCCCTGCACGTCTGCCTGCTGCCCGGCTGACGCGCCTCGCCTGGCCGCAGGCACACCTTCAACGACGGCTCCCACGTCGCAAACTCCACCTGGGTGCGCAGCATAGGGTAGGGTTAGGGCGGCACGCCAGGCCGGCCGAGCTGCTCAGTGCGAGAGTGACGCGGGGGTTGTCGTGCGGCCGCGGTCACCGGCTGAGCTGACCTTGGCTGGGCGAGGCTGCAAGCTGGCGCGCATGCAGAGCAGGATGGGGACGCCCGTCGCGCCGGGGCGCGCCAGGTGAACCTCAAGGAGCGCGACGGCTTTGTGATCGCGCCCTTCACGGTGCCCATCGCCACCAGCGCCGCCAAGCTCACGTGCGCGCCCGCTGGCGCGCGGCTCTCTGCGCCTGTCGCAGGGGCACCGCGAGCGCGTGGCGCTTTCGTGCTGGCAGCCGCCGCCAGAGGGTGTGACGCCGCGGGAGGCTGCGGCCGGCAGGTACCAGCGCGACGGCTACATGATCGAGCCGGCGGCGGACTTCAACCACCGCGCGGGGTACCTGTCCGTGTCCAAGACGCACCGCGACAGCCGCTTCCGCGGCTCGTACGCGTTCAAGGAGGTGCCGGGCGCCGGCGCCGCAGCCCTGCCCAGGAGGTCGGGTGTGGCGTGGGGTTGGGGGACGCTCCTGTGGCAGCAATGCAGGGTTGGGCGCAGACACGACAAATTTGTCCTATCAACTCTGGACGGCCTGCCCTGCGCTGCCGCAGAGAGCGCCTTGCAGAGTTGACACTTCTGGCACCTTAGCATGTCTGTGATGATGATGTCTCACTCACGCCCCCCTCTGCAAGCGTCCTAGCGCTCTTCCTTCCGCTCTCTGAACCGGGTCAGCTAGTGGCCCCTCTTCTGGGCTGCGCCCCGACGCGCGCCCGCCCGCGCGGCCGCGCGCAGGAGGTGGCCATGCTGGAGGTGGGCTGGAAGCCGCGGCGCCACACGCGCTTCAGCGGCGCCGACCGCCTCGCGCTCACCAGCACCAACAAGCTGTGGGACGGCGAGGCCGTGCCGCTCGTGCGCGGCTACGCCAAGGGGCCCGTCTCGTGCGACCGCGGCCTGGGCCCGGTGTCCATCGGCGCGATCGTGGACTGGGAGGGCGACTTCTGAGCGCGGGGGGCGCGCCGGGCGGGGGCGCGCGCGCGTGCTCTGGCCCCGGGGGGGAGCGTGTGAAGCGTCCGGCCGTGACCGCCGCCACGTGAGCTGAGTGTGCTGATGCTGTTTTGGGGTGGTTTCCGTACAGTCTGGCGTCCGTGCTGCTGCCATGTGTGACTGCCGCTAGATTTCTGCATGCACTGAGAACGCTATCCGAGAAACATCAGGGGGTACGGAGACCCTGTGCCAAACGGTCATGCATGGCCGTCTTGCTGCTGCTGCGCTTGTCTACAGTTCAAACAGTCCCTGTGCAGCCTGTGCAAGCCACCATCTCTCCAAGTCCATTACATCTCCCAGCGGTCTCAACAGGATGTCCTGGCTCGTGAAATCCAGGGCGTACGGCGTGGGCAGCAACCTGCAGCAGGCCTTTGAGGACGGGGATGAGAAGGAGCTGTCGACGACCGTGGGGGGCCGCATTGATGTCGCCAAGCTGTTCGACGACATTAAGGTGCGCAGCGCGCTGAGCGCCGACGCCGCGCCGGACACTGCACATGCGTGTGCCCGGCCAGGCTGTGCCGTGCAGGCTCGCGCCCTGCAGGTGACCATCTCCACAAGGTTGCTGCACTGAAGGCCGTAGCATGGAGATAAAAAGTGCCTGTCAGCATTCAGGCTGTTGCCGCCCGATTGAGCCCGCCCCGCCGACGGGAAGGGTCCCCCTTTGACCGCCTAGTGTCTCTGCAGGTGGTGGGCTCGATCACGGACGCCTCGCTGAAGGACGTCAACGCAGCACCGTGGACGAAAGATGTGCTGATTACGGCGGAGAAGCGGGTAAACGGTGCGCACACGGCCGGCCGTCGGGGAAAGCAGACCCGCGACTGACAGATTGGGGACGGCATGGCGCCTGGGGGCCGGGCTGGGGCTGGTCGGGGGTGTACACAGTCAGCTGCATCTTATCCGTTGGCTGCCAAGACCCGCCTGGTGCTGCTGCCTGCACTGGAGAGCGAGCTGCGTGTTTTCTGCTGTGACCGGGCAGAGCAGGGTTGCGCGCTTGTCGACGATCGACTCGCGCCTGCATGCTCACAACGCGCTGTACATCCTCGCGCGGCCCCCACGCCGGCTGTGCTGGACGTGCAGACAACGTCACCGGCATGCTCGGCGTCGACCTGGGCTCGCAGTCCGTTGTCGGCCGCGTGAACGCCGTCACGGACCTGAGCGGCAAGGATGTGTCCGCCAGGCGCGCGCGCTGTCGCCTTGTTTTTGCCGCAGGGGGGTCCGGGCTGCTCCCGGAGTCCCACCCGAGCCCTCTTGACACGCTGCCGCCCCGCGCAGCGCGACCTTCTTCCAGGCCACGCAGTCTGTGCGCACGGAGGCGACCGCGGTGCTGGACGAGCGCGCGACGCTGTGGGGCGCGTGAGTGGCCCTGTCACCTGTGCATGGCCCTGTCACCTGTGCTCGGTCTGCCGTGCGTGCTCTGCAGGCATCCAGCTGCGGCAGCGGAGCAGACCTGCCCTGGCCCGGCCGCAGGCACACCTTCAATGAGGAGTCGCACCTGGGCAACTCTACGTGGGTGCGCCGTCCCAGCTGTGCTGATGTGTGAGAAATGCCATGCAAGCGAAGGGATGTCGGCTCTTTCATGCATGCCGCGCCTGCTGTGCAAAGCATGGGCTGCTGGACATCTTTAGATGTGTGTGTCTCTCTTTTAGAAAACACAGTCAAGGACGCATTCAGCCAGAAGCAGTTGTTGCAGACTTGCTGGCTGTGTCACCGCAGGTGAACCTGAAGGAGCGGGAGCGCTTCATCATCTCACCCTTCACGGTGAGCCCCGCGCGACACCCTTGTTCAAGCGCTCGGGAAGCATGCCGTGTGCACTGGGACATCTGCATGCGCCAAGGGCAGCAACTCCCCGCTCTTGGCGAGGGAGGCGCGCAGATGGGCACCATCAGGCCGCCATCGCGAGCGCGGCGCGCGCGCGCAGGTGCCGGTCGCGACGAGCGCGGCGGCGCTGACGCTGGAGTACGAGGGCTACGTGGTGGAGCCGGCCATCGACTTCAACCAGCGCTCCGGGTACCTGTCGGTCGCCAAGGCGCACGATCGCTGCGCGTTCAAGGGCTCGTACGCGTTCAAGGAGGCGCGGCCGCGGGGCTCTCGCCGCCTCGGCCCCTTGTGCTGCGGCACGCAGCGGCGGCCTGCCTCTCCCGTGGCAGGTCAGCGGCTGCTCGCAGGCCCGTGCAAGCCTGGCCGCTGCGTGGGTGCCTGTAGAACGTGCTACCCTGGCCTCTGCAAAACACTACCCCACCCTCAACCTAACCCTCACACGCGCAGGAGGTGGCGATGCTGGAGATCGGCTACAGCCGCATGGAGCGCCTGGACAATGAGGCGCCGCTGGTCCGGGTGCGCGCCCGCGCCCCGCCCGCGCCCCGCGCCCGCCTCTCAGCGTCGCTCTGCTGCATGCGGTGCTGCACAACCGCAAACAGGGCGTGTTCGACGGCGTGCGCCGGCCCCGAGGTCATGCCCAGACCGGCGGCGTGACCACTGCGGCGCCGCGGCGCGCAGGGCTTCCTGAAGGCGCCGGTGTCCGCCGATGGCGGCCTGGGCCCCATCTCGCTGGGCGTCATCCTGGACCGGTGCGACCCGCTGCTGCTCCTGCTGAGCAGCGGGAGCGGGGGGGCATGCTCTGACGACGTGCAGGCGCAGCACGCTCGCTCTTCCCTGCCCACAGTGCTGAGTCACCTTCAAAGTCACGTTCGCGCTTGTTTATGGTTGGCCTGTGTGCACAGGGAGTGGGAGCTGTGAGCGGGCTGAAGCTGTGCGAGCCTGTGGCGCGCGCCGGGTCGGGGAGCGCGGCGGCCGCGCGCTGGAGGCGCCGAGCCGGCGTGCTGGCCGCATGACAGAAGCGTTTATGGTCGGGCGAGATTCGCGGCGTCGAAGAGCATGAGGGCAGTGCATTGAGAGCCACGCAAGCTGTGGGGACGGCCGGTGTCCGCTGCTGCCAGGGGGTGCCGGCATGACGAGAGCCGCAGGCCGCACTTGACGTTTTTGGGGGAGGCTGCCTGCAGTACATATGTGCCGCTGCCGAATAAACCAGAACCCACCCTGATGCGTTGGGGCAGCTGCTGGTGAACCCGAACGGCGTGCACAGTTGGGGACCTGAGAGTGTGCAAGCGAGACGCGCGCGCTGCGACACAGTGATAACCACTGAGTGATGCGTTCACCCCCTACATGCACACTGAAACATGCTGCCAGCAGCATGACGCAGGACACCAGAGCCAACGAGCAGAAACCAGAGCTACACGAGGTCCTCGAAAGAGCCAGGGGGCGGCGGGCTACACGACGTCGACCTGCACGCTGTGCCAGGCGTTGTTGAGCACGCCGCGCAGGTTCCAGATGGGCGCGGCGCTCTCCGGCTGCGTGTTGTACGCGCCGTCCACCGCCTTGCACACCAGGCGCAGCGGGCCCTCGTGGCCGCCTTGCAGCGGCACCGTCGCGCGCCACAGCGTCCACGCCCACGCCCTGCACGCGTGCTCGCTGCAGGCTGACGAGCTTGCTGCCATCTGGGCGGCTCTAAGTGCTGGCTAGCGGAGCACATGGCGGCGCGCCGCGCGTTTCACACGACCTGCACTCCACTCTGCTACTCGTGGGCCGTACCGAGCAGGCGCACCCGCTCCTTGTCCTGCAGCACAGCTGCCAGCACAGCGGCGCACGCCCACAGATGCAGCCCTCTGCGCGCCAGAAGCCACAAGCATGCGCGGCAGGCTCGCCGAGCTCTGCGTCCTGTACACCGTATAAATCGAGCCGCGCCGGGCGCGCGCACCGGTAGCGCCGCGCGTCGATGGGCTGCAGCTGCGCGGTAGTCCAGCTCTCGCCGCCGTCGGCTGAGACGTCCACGCGGATGATGGGCTGCCCGCCGCCGCTGTACGCGTACCCGGTTACCTGCGCGCGCATGGCGGCCGCGCTGGCGCAGGCAGATGCATACGGAAAGCCCCCGCATGGATGCCCACAAATGCCCTGCTGCTCAGGGGCGGTAGCTGCAGTGGCCAGCCCATGGTCTGGCGCCGGCCGGGGCAGGCCTTCAGAAGATGGCATGCCGGCCCCGCGGCAGCCCCTCCCCAGGCGCCGCAGACATGCAGGCGCCCGACCGCATGTTGGCGGCTGTCGTGGAGGTGAGGGCAGGCGAGGGACCGCCAGGCCGCCGCGGGGCGCAGGCGGGGCGGGCACCTCGATCTCGTCCAGCGGCCCCTCGAGCTCGCTGCCGGGCGCCGGCTCGCAGATGGCCGACTGCACGTTGGTCTCCTGCACGGCTGGCGCGCTGGCCCAGTCCACGGTGTCCCAGTCCACGTTGGGCGAGAAGCTCTTGTAGTCCTTCTGCGGCCGGCCCAGCGCATAGAAGCTGTCAGCGAAGCGACGCGGCGCCGCGCCAGAGCGGGGTCACGCTCGAGCGCGCCCCCTGCTGGCAAGGGCCGGCCCGGGCAGCGGCCCCACGCCCGCGAGGCCGGCGCAGCGATGCGAGCGGAGCGCAGCCTGCATGGCGCGGCCCCACGCTGCGCACTATCGCCACATGTCGCGGCACCACGCTCTGCCGCCGCAGCACAGGCGCACACTCGGCAGGCCCCTGTGCGGATGCATGGCACGGCTCGAGGCACATGCGTCGCGCATCCCAAGCGCGGCGTGGCGGCGGCGCCCGCAGCGCGGGGTGAACTTTTGGCGATGACGGCGCGGCGTCCTCTGTGTCGACGGCGCGTCAGGGCGGGGCGCGCGCCTGCTGCCAGTGGCTGTCAGACTCCTGCTTCGAGGCGATGATGCGGGAGAGCCACTTGACGCTGCGCGCGCCCGCGATGCCCGGCGCCACCACGCGCACTGGGAAGCCGTGGTCGGCCGACAGCTCCCTGCGCGCGGCCGCGCCCGCCGCGCGTCAGCGCGCGCGCGCGGCCCCCCGCAGGCCGAGCTCCGAGCAGGGCTGCGCCGCTGCCCCGCGGGCGCGCTCCGCGCGGCGGGCAGCCGCACGCAGCCTCGCGCGCGCGCGCAGCCTCAGCCAGGCGGGCCTGCTGCTGGGGTGCTGGCGAGCTGAGACACAGTACGCTGGCAGCAATGGCGAGGCCAGGTTGAGTAAGAGCCCCCGGTGGCTGTATGCACGCAGGTGAGAGCACGTGACAAAGGCAAGGCGCCGGTGCCGCCGACGCCGACGCCGCCCAGGTCGACCAGCCGCGACCTGCGCCGGCGCGCGCGCGGGGCTGGGCGGCGCGCGCCTGCCATTCATCTCGTACGCCAGGATGACGTCGTCGCGGGGCGTCACGGCCTTGTCGACCGGGATGGACGCGCCGTAGCACGTGCCGCTCACGTCGCTGTCCATGCCCTCAAACTGGATGTGCTCCACCTGCGCGCGCGCTGGCCGCGGCGTGGGCGCGCCGCGCGCGCCTGCGGCCCGACTGGCAGCGGCGCGCAGGAGGCGCGGCAACACGCTGCGCCTCGAACCTTCCTGTCTGTGTCGGCGCTGCCGGCGAGGCTCGAAATGGGCCTTCTCTGGACAGCAGCCGAGTCCGGTTCGAGCAGCACCAAGTGCTCGCGCAGCCGGACGGCAAGCGCTGGCCTCCTGGCAGCAGGCGCGCGTGCGACACCAGGGGCTGGCTGCCCGCTGCCCAGCGCGCAGCGCACTCAGGAACGTACGCGCCCGCGCACGGGGCGCGCGCCTCGCCAAAGCCCTCCTCGTCCGACAGGCCCGCGTAGGCCAGCACGTCGCACAGCCGCGCGCCCGCAAACTCTGCCGTGCCGATCGCGCCTGCCCCCGCCCCGCACGACATGTGATCCTTCCCCAGCTGCAACAGTTGTAGACAGGTGTGCAGACGCAGCGCACAGCCGCCGGACGCATCCACCTCACGCCAGGGCCGCAGCCGGGTCCGTCAGCACGCCCACGGCCGGACAAAGGCGCGCCAGTGGTCCCTGGTCTCCCGCAGACCCAATGATGCAACGCGCAATAGGCACACACGTGTTTACACCCATGCGACGTATGAAGAGTTACGGCCGCAAGGTCAAGATCGCGGCGCGGCGCACCCACGCTCCACTCCAGGCCCTTGACGGGCTTGACGGAGTTGAGGTCGTCGCGGCGGTTGCCCGTGCACTGCAGCGTCGCGATGATGGTGTGCTTCTTGAAGCGCGTCTGCAGGTCCTTGAGCGACAGCTCCACCGTGCGCAGGCCCTCGCCCTGGACGCGCACCTGCGCCCTGCGGCCCGCCGCGTGAGCCCGCGGCGCGCAGCCTTCGGCGCTTGTATTGCAGGGCACGAGCACGAGGCCCGCGGCCAGCTCGCAGCATCCTCCCGGGAGCAAGCAAGCTGCTCTGCACACGGAGCAGTCAAGCAGGCAGGCTCCTGACAGACTCCCTGCCTCCCCGCGGCCCCGCGCCCCGAACGTCGCGGCCGGCGCTCCGTTGCGCTCGCGCCCGTCGGCCGGCCGGCGCCAAGCGCGGCGCGCGGGGCGCGCGCGGCACAGAGTAAAACTGGGCTGACCCTATCATGTGCTTGGCCGGCGGGCGGGGCGCGCGCACGGTGTGCGTGGCCGCGTCCACGTGTGGCACGGGCAGGTGGTTGCGCACGTAGAACAGGTCCACCGGCGTCAGCGGCGCGCCGGCGAGCAGCGGCCCGGGCGTCTCCGCGTTAAATGGCTTCTGCGTGCGCACTACGAGCGCAGGGTGGCGCGCCGGCTCGTTCGCGTACGGGTCGGCCACCTGCTGCGACGCGCCCGCGCCGACCTGCGCGCGCCCCGGTGCAGGTCAGCGGCCACCGCCACGCTGTCTGCTACAAGCAGGCTCAGCGCAAAGTCTCTGAGCAGCGCTTGAAGAAATTTGATGGACTGTGCCGTGAGCGAGCATGCACCCCTGGCTACAGTCTGCCGGGTGGCATAGAGGACAGAGTGAGCCTGAAGATGGACTCCGCCCGCCTGCCCGCGCTGCGCGTGCTGGAGGTCGACATCCCGTGCACGTTGTCCCTGCGCCTGGCATGGGTGGCGCGCGGTGGACGGCGAGCTGGACAAGGAGGCCGCCTCGCTCGCGCTCACTGGCGCGGCCGAGACGCTGCGCGCTGTGCGCCCCGGCCAGCACCCAGCCGCCCGCCGTGTGAACATGTTTGGACGTTGTGCACGCTAGCCGTGCGCTTGCCGGCGACACACTGCCGCAGTCTTCTTGCACGCATTGGCTGACACGCTCGAATGCCGCCCGCTGTGCTTCCCCAGAACCACCCTCGAGCTGGAAATTTATTGGGACATCGTGCGCACATGAGCATAAAGTATACGCCGACCTCTGCATGCGATTGGTTTCATGGGAGCCTAACAAAGCGCAAGAAGCAGCTCGCATCACGGTCTCAAGCACGAGAAGGGCGCCCGAGGCAGCCAGCCTGGCGCAGGTGGGCGCGCACTCGGCCGGCCAGTACGTCGGCGGCCTGTGCGCGGCCGTCGCGGCGGTGGCGGGCGGCCAAGCGCGCTGCCAGCTGAGCGAGGACAGCGCCGACGAGGACGCAGACGAGGGCGAGGCCGAGGAGGCGCGCCCGCCGGCGCCTGCCCTGCGAGCGCCCTCTCAGGCTCTACGCTCGACGCGCACGGCAGCGCGCATGCTGCCGCTGGGTCAGGAAGCTCCCAGGAAGCCTACGAGATCGGGTGGAAAAATCTTGTTATGTGAGGTTCACAGTGAGCACTCTGATGCCAGCCTGCGGGACGGCTCAAGACGCGCAGCGGCGCAGCGCAGACCTGCCGGCGGCATGCAGGCGGCACGAGCTGCATCACCGGCGGGTCGCGGCGCAGGAGGGCGACGACGAGGGTCTGGTGGCGGCGGCATGCGAGGCAATGCCGGTGCTGGCTCAGGCGCTGGGGCCCGCCGCGTACGCGCCTGTGTTCGCGGGCCAGCACGCGGAGCCGCTGCTGCGCTTCCTGCGGCCCTCGCAGCCCGCGGACGCGCGCTCCGTGGCCGTGGGTGCGCGCGCGGCGGGAAAGGATCTGAGGCAGGGCCTGCCGGTGGCGAGGTGCTGGGCGGGCGCAAGCGACTAACAACACTCATGCTGACCGCTTGCGAGTGCATGCCGACGTCAGCTACATGAACGTGCATGGCGGCTGAGCTATGGAGCGCGCCTGCGCCAGGCGCACTGGCGGACCTGGCGCCCGAGCTGGGCGGCGCGGTCGCGGGCCAGCTCGCGCTGCGCGTCGCGCCGGCGTTGCTGCGCGAGCTGCGCGACGCGGACGCGGCCAACCGGCGCAACGCCGCGTTCGCGGTGGGCGTGTGGGCGCGCGCCGCGCCCGGCGCGCTGGGGCCGCAGCTGCCCGCGCTGCTGCAGGCGCGCGCTGGTGTCCTGGTTGAGGCGGCTGTGACGTGGCCGGCTCGCAGGAGGCCGCCATTGCCTCTGGATGCAAGACGCCCAGGTGTTTGGGCAGCATTTAGCAAAACGCTAAATAAGAAGCTGCTTTAGGGCCGTCTGAGCCCGCGGGTGATCAACCGATGAAACGCGTCGGATCTGCGCGATGGCGTGGCAATGTTGCAGGCACTAGACTCAAAAGGAAGCAGCGTGCGCCTGTTCGCATGCCGAGTGCGCACAGGCGCATGCTGCTTCCTTTTGAGTCAAGGGACACGTGTCCCTTGCAAGACGCGTGAGTAGGGCGCGCTGCGGCAGCACATGCGGCGTGCTCTGGGCGCTGTGTGGCCTGAGGAGGCCTCGTGCTCTCGGGGTCTCAAGCCCCGGGCCGCCCGCCGCAGGCGCTCCACCCGCTGTTCCAGGCGGGCGAGGAGGCGGGCGTGCGCGACAATGCGGCCGGCGCGGTCGGGCGCCTGCTCGCCGCGTTCGGCGGCGCGGTGCCGCTGGAGGCCGTCGCGCCGGTGCTGCTGACGGCGCTGCCGCTCACCGAGGTGCGGAGCGCGCGCGGGCGTGCTGCAGTTGCGGACGTGTCATGGAGATGTGGTTAAAGGGATTCTGGGTGTGGCCATCTGTGTGGCTACCAAGCTGCGGTTTTGGGGTTATATCACCGTCGCCGCTGTCGCATCCACGTCTCGGCTGGGCGGCTGTGGCGGGGCACGCGGTCCCGGCGCTGAGCACGCGAGGCGCCCCTGCCGGGAGCTTCACGCCATGATGGTGTGCTGCGTTGGCAGGACGTGGCGGAGGCCGAGGCGGTGTACCCGCCGCTAATTGCGCTCGCGCTCGCGCCCGACACCGGTCCGCGCCTGGCGGCCGTGCGGCCCGCGTTGCTGCAGGTGCGCGCGCCCGCGCGTCGGCCGCAGGGTTGAGTGTCACGACCAGGGTGCCGCGAGTTGCGTGCCGGAGTGCCGGAGTGCTGCTGGTCGAGTTGTGTGGCGATAGCGCTGCCGGCCTGCTGGGCTCCCAGCGGCTCGGGGGTCCTGCAGGGCTCGGTCAGCTCGTGCACCCGCGGACAGGCCATCAGCCTGGTCTGGGTTGGCTGCGCAGGCGCTGGCGGCCGCGGCGCAGCTGGCCGAGGCAGCCTACCCTGATGCGGCCCTAGATAGTCCCAGTCACAGCCCGCCCCCCTCTGCTGCGCAGGTGCTGGCGGCTGTGGCGCAGCAGGCGGACGTGGCCGAGGGCGTAAGGGCGCAGGCGGCCGCAGCGCTGGCACAGCTGCAGGCCCAGGGGTAAATGCAGTGCCGTTTGAGAGAGGTCGCTCTGTGGTCGGTTCCAGCCTGGCTGTTGTGCTCGTGCACAAAGAGGTTGCTGCCTGCGGCGCATGGCGCGGGCGTGCGCCAGGGTCTTAGTCGCACAGGAATGCATGGCGCGGCGCTCCTGTAAGTGCTGCCAACGCACCCCGACATACGTATAATCTACAGGCTAGAGAGCTTTTCAGGTACCCAGAGCTTTTCCCGAGCGCAACAAACGGGCACACAACAGTCAGGCTTTCATGCGATGCACCTACCAAGGCGATTGGCCACCCCATTCACTCTTCATCCACACATTCACTCTCTACATGCGTTTACCTACTGGGAAGAGCACACTGAGGCACCACGACCACAACTACAAGCGGGTCAGGCAACGACGTGCCTCCGCTGCCATTGCACGCAAATTGTTCGGGCTTCAGATGCATGCTGCGCCGCGCCCGCTGCGGCCGGGCAGCTCCGGCTGCCCCGCTGCGGCGGCGGCGCCTCCGCGACCCCGGCGGGCGGCCTTGCTCAGTACAGGCCGCCCAGCAGCACGTCGCCGTCCTCGATCTGCAGGTCGCCCACGCGCAGCAGCACCGACGTGTCGCCGCGGCTGTCGCGTGTGACGCGCAGCCGCGTGTCCATGTACACCACGTCGAACCAGCCGCGCCCGAACGGCGGCAGCCACAGGCTGCGCGCGCCCAGCTTCAGCATCGCCTCTGCGAAGCGGAAGTCCAGCCGCTGCGGGCCGCTGGTCCGCAGGCTGCCGATGACGGTGAACGCGCCGAAGAGCTGTTGCCGCGCGTCCTGGCCCTCCTTCGCCTCTGCGGCCGCCGTGCACGCAGGCGCCTCAGGCACGCTCTCAGCACGGGTGGACGCACTGCGCAAAGTGCAGACACGAAGAGCATTACGCGCATCCGCCCCCTGCTGGCCAGCTCGGCCGGGCCGGCCGGCGGGCTGCGCTCCGAGGCGCGGCGCGGCCAGCGCCAGGGCGGGGGCCCACGAGCGCGCTGCCGCGCCTCCTCGTCGCGGCATGGGGCGGGGCAGCAGGGGGCCACGCACCCCGGGGCGCAAATATGACCGTGTTGTAGACGGCAGCGGACTTCTGCCTCCGTAGGTCCAGAACCTGCGGCGCAGGCGTACGGTCTGGCGGGCGGCGAGGATAGGGTAGGGGTAGGAGCAGCGGGCCGCCACAGCACACTGGTAGCGCAGGCACGGACCCAGTCTGAGCGCGCCGGCCGTGCTGCTACACAAGCTTAGCCATGTGTGCGCACTGTTCAGAGGGGGGCGGGTCAGTGCACGCGCGGCAGCAGGGCGCTGCACCAACATGCAATTGGGCACCAATGGGTTGCTGGAGGCCCTGGCTGTTGCTAGCAGCAATTGCGCACAACCTGTGGAGCAAAGACACGGGCGGAGCGAAGCGCGGAGGTCAGCCGGGGCGCGCTGCGGGCCGGCACCAGAGGCGCATGCCCACCCGCCCTACGCACGGGGGGCCGCGCCTGGTATATGCCGGACACCCTGGCCTTGAATACACCCGCATTCGCCAGGATGAACAGGATCTCCTGCAGCCGCAAGCTCAGTTGGTGCCACTGCTGTCAGTCAGGAACACTCGCACGCCTTTTCCCCATGAAGGCCGATCCGCTCGCCACAGTGTGGAAGCCAATGCACCGTGTCAATGGGTAGATCCTTTTTCTGTGAGATGCTCTGACGTCCCTTTCATGAATGGGTGTAGCCATGGCAAAACCTCTTGCTTAACTTGGTTTCTCGCCCTCCTTCACTGGCCAGCGGACCTGGCGCGCTGTCCGGCCTGTGGCGGGCGCCATACTGGCACCCCCCTGCAGGCGCGCGGGCGGCACCTTCTCGGTGGTGTAGGCCAGCTGCCAGTTGCCGCACAGCGTGGGCTCCCGCGTGTACTCCTCGCCAGCGCCCAGCGCCGCCAGCTCGTCCACGCACGCCAGCACCGCGGCCTTCTGCTCCGGCGTGTTGGCCACGCCTGCGCGTGCGCGCGTGAACCCGGGTCTGTGCGCTGTGCGCAGATGCGGGGCACGGGGGCCTGCTGTCAGCCCCGGAGCATGCTGGCCCTGCGTGGGGTGAGGGGCTCTGCGCGATGAGAGGGCCGCCCAGCGACACGCGCGTGGCGGTCAGCGCGAGCTGCAGAGGCCACTGTCACAGTGGCACAGTGCGCAGTGCAAAGCGCGAGGCAGTGCGCGACCCGGTCCCTGTGATGGCAGCGGCGGGGACGAGCGCACCCAGGTTGGCGGCCTCGAGCAGCTCAAACAGCCGCTTGACGACCTTGTTCGCCTTCTGGGGCCGCCCGTCCATGATCGTGTTGATGGTGCTGGCCAGGCCCTGGAGGATGGCCGTCGGCGGCGCGCCTCCCCGCCTGGCCGGCCGCGCGGAGCACCGGCTGTGCGTGCACCGCCACTGCGGCGCGCCCGCCGCAAAGGGCGCCCTGCACGGCCGCGCTGCGTGGCAGGCGCTGGGCAGGACCGCGCCGCGCATGGTGCACGGCTGTGACGAGCACTGCGCTTGTCACGCCCTGCTGTGTGCTCTGCACAATGATTTAGTGTCAGTGCCTATACGCTGGGAGTACTGCGGACAACGGTCTAGTGCGCTACAAGGCCACAATCAGCTCTCGTGCAGAGCTGCGCAGCCTGCTTTTGATCTGCCAAGGCAGCACTCCTTCAGCACCATAAAGCAGGGCCTCATAGGTTAGCCAGCACTTCAGAAAGGCAGAGTACGACTCTCCGTTCTGACCAAGGGAGACGGTGTACGACGGCTACATACCTTGTGTTAGTTTTGGAAAACTCAATTGGCAGTCCAGCATCACGGACGTATGGTGGGGACTTGATTGCCGGTGCCATGGAGGCCGCAGAGCGCTCGCGGACCGCAGACGTCCTGGCTGGCGGGGGCATGCGCTCCTTTGCGGAGCTGCTGCTGCCCGGCCATCTGCTGCAGGCGCTCAAGGCGGCCGGCTACCAGCGCCCGTCGCCCGTGCAGGTGCCGCGCTGCGCACGCTGGCTATCACACGGCTTGCGCTGTGCACAGCGGTCAAGCACCTACTTCTGAAGGGTGGCAGGGTGGCTCCTCACACGTATCACTTGGCACTGCTGCCGCCTTTCGCTCACGTTGCAAGTCTATACAGCACCATCACAGTCAGCTTGCGCATGTGCTTGCAAAGTCACTGCAGTAGCTGGGAGCAGCGCAAAAGCCCAGCACAAGCGCACCGCGCGCCAGCGCAGCCCATGTACGGCAAGCAGTCGCGCCCCCTCCCATGAGCGCGCGGCACCGGCAGGAGGCCGCGGTGCCGCTCTCGCGCGCCGGCGCGGCCCCAGCCCCTGTGCACAGCGCGCCAGCGCAGCCTGTGCACGGCAAGCGATCGAGCGCCCTCAGAAGGAACGCGCGGCGCCGGCAGGAGGCCGCGGTGCCGCTCGCGCGCATGTGCCGCGGCCCCAGCCCCAGTGTGTTGTGCGCCGGCACAGCCCGTGCACGGCAAGCAGTCGAGCACCCTCTCACGCGCGCAACGCGCCGGCATGAGGCCGCGGTGCCGCTGGCGCGCCCCGGCGCGGCGCAGCCCGTGCACGGCACGCAGTCGCGCCCCCCTCTATCAAGCGCGCGGCGCCTGGCAGGAGGCCGCGGTGCCGCTGGCGCGCGCCGGCGCACAGCACGCCAGCATTGTCTATGCACGGCACGCAGTCGCGCCCTCCCCCTCACGACCGCGCGGCGCCGGCAGGAGGCTGCGGTGCCGCTCGCGCGCGCCGGCGCGGACCTGGTCGTGCAGGCCAAGTCCGGCACGGGCAAGACGGCCGTGTTCGGCATCGCGGCCGTGGAGCGCGCGCGCCTGGACCTGCCCGCGCCGCAGGTGGCCGCCGCGGCCTCCCCCGCCACGCGCACACCTGCCTGCTGTTTGCCCGGCCCCCGCCACGGCCGCCGCTCCCCGGGCGGGCGTGTGCGCCGAGCGGCTCGCTCGCAGCCCTGCGGCGCCCCATCATGGCTGCGCATACACGCGTGACTGCACTCCCTTGGAGCCAGTGCAGCCTCGCCTGCGCCCGCGGGCGCTTCGGCGCCAGCCAGCCCCGCTGCGGGCCGCCGCATGGCGCCGCTGGCCGTGGGTGAGTCCGCCGCGCATGTAGGTCTAACCCTAACCCTGCATCCGCGCAGGTGGTCGTGCTGGCGCCGACGCGCGAGATCGCGCTGCAGGTGGCCGACGCGCTCGGCGCGCTCGGCGCGGGGCTGCCCGCGCCCGGGCTCGCCGTCGGCGCCTTCATCGGCGGCCTGCCGACCGATGAGGACGTGCGGCGCCTGCGGCGGTGCGCGGCGGGCGGCGCCGCCCGCTTCGTGGCCCCCGCTAACACCCCGGGGTGCTGCGCAGCCGCGGCGGGGCCGCCCAGTGGTGTGGCTCTTGCACTCCCTCTCCTCATGGCACGCATGAGAGACGGGGTGCAGTGCCGCTGCAAGGCGCGCAGCCGTGCGCATGCGTGCGGCTGGCCTGCCCAAGCACAGGCCGCGGCAGGTCGGCGGGCGGGCATGCCGGGCAGCTGTGCGCCCCGGCAGAGCACCCGGCCGCCCTGGCACGCCAATGTTTTGGACGGGGATGACAGGCGCTCCCAAGGACTCAAGCCATGGGCGGCAGACAAGCCTGCACCACAGCATGCGCCGCGCACGTCACAGACTGTGCATTAGATGCGACACATGCATTAGATGTGACACACACATTTGGCATTTGCGCAGGCCGTGCCAGGTGGCGGTGGGCACGCCCGGGCGGCTGTGCGCGCTGGCGGAGAGCGGCGCGCTGCCGCTGGCGGCCGTGCGGTTGCTGGTGCTGGACGAGGCGGACCAGCTGTGGGCCGCCGACGGCTTCCGCGCCGACGTGCAGTGGCTGGCCGCCGCGCTGCCGCGCGGCAAGCAGGCGCGCGCGCGCGCGGTCGGGCCAGCCTCGCCCCTGCGGCAGCACAGTGTAGTTCAGCACCGTAGCCTATGCCCTAACCAAGGCGTGCGTACAAGTTCGGACAGCATGCGCCAATCGGAAGCCAGGCGGCGCGCCCGTGGATGTCGGGGTGCGGTGGCTGGCGCATGCCTGTGCCGGCTTGCTGGACATCAGCGGCGTCTGCTGGTCGCGACCTGACAGGGAGCGCCATGCACGCCGCCCCAGCACGAGCAACGACAACCCACCGCTGGCGCTCCAACGGCTCTGCCCGAGCAGCACATGCGCAAACGTGGCCCCTGCACCCGCCGGATGGCTGGTAGGCAGGCAGCTGCGCACGTGTCGCTCCCGCGTGTCAAGCACGCTGGCTGTGCCCGAGCGGGTGCAGCCTGCACACGCAGGCGCTGGCTTGAAGCCCCAGACCCTAAGCTACCCTCACGCCCGCGCAGGTGCTGGCGCTGTCGGCCACGTTCTCGGCGGAGGCGCTGGCGGGCGTGGAGGCGCTGATGCGCCGCCCGCAGCGCGTCCTGCTCGCGCCCGGCAGCGTCTCGCTGCTGGGCGTGCGGCAGTTCTACGCGCTTGTTCCGGGCACGCGGCCCGCCTGCTGCCCAGCGCAGCTGCGGGGCGCAGGCCACAGCCGCGCAACCTTGCGCGCAGCATGACCCGTGGTCGTGCCCCAGGCGCATGGACCGCTGGGGATGCCTCTCGCGCATGCACGGTGCGCAGGCGCAGCGCCTGCGCGCAGAGGCGTCGGCGGTGGCGGGGCCTGAGCGCGCCGGCGCGCGCGCGCAGAGGCGGCGAGCGCGCCTGCGCAGCTGGAGGCCAAGGCGGCCGCGTTCGTGGCGCTGGCCGGCCGGCTGAGCTTCACGCAGGCGGCGCTCTTCTGCGCGCGCCAGCATGAGGCCGCCTGGCTGGCCGAGCGGCTCAGCGCGGCCGGCCTGCCCGCCGCCTTCCTGTCAGGCGCGGGGCCCCAGCAGTAGCAGCGCCTGCGTGACGGCCGTGCTCCCTTCTCCCAGAACAGGCGTCTGGAGCTTGTGAGCATGCACCGAAGTTGTTTCTGCAAGCCATGGTGTAGCTGCAATACGCGTCGAGCTCCGCTTGACATGCACCCCCTGCCTGATCGCTGAGCTCACCACACCCCGGCCCAGGCCTCGCATGCAGGGCCAGAGCACGGAGGGCGTTGTGATACGGCCTGATCCCGCATCCACGCGACTGTGCGGGCATGCACGCGGCGTACGGAACCCTGAAATCCTATACCCTGACCGTACATACCCTCTGGCCGCGCCAGGCGCGCGGAGCCAGGTGGAGCGCATGGACGCGCTGGACGCGGTGCGCGAGTTCCGCACGCGCGTCGTCGTGGCCACCGACCTCATCGCGCGCGGCGTCGACCTGGGCGCGCCCCGCACAGGCTTGGGTGACTGTTGCGTTTCATTGGTGAACGACTCTGCGGGCGCTTTGTTGCGGTGGTATAACGTGACCGTGGTGCTCGAGCGATGATCGGGTTTCCTGCCGTGAGGCGGGCGCCCGCGCAGAGCGGCCTGGCGGCCAGCGAGGATGCCGAACTGTCCCAGGCCCACTCCTCACCGCGGCCATATACATGTTCTCAGGCTCTGTGTTTCCACGGCAGAGCGCGTCAACCTGGTGGCCAGCCTGGACCTGCCGCCGAGCGGCGCGAGCTACGCGCACCGCGTGGGCCGCACCGGGCGCTTCGGCACGGCCGGCGTCGCAGTGGCCTTCGTGACGGCCGCCGAGCTGCCCGCGCTGCGCCGCCTGCTCGCCGACGTGCCCGGCGCGCAGGCGTGCTGCTCTGCTACCCTGCCCTACCCTAAGCCTTTCCTGCAGCCAAGCTGTTGCGCACTGGATGGCTCGCAACTGCGAGCAGAAAGAGATCTCCAGTGTGTGACACCCTGGTTGCGGGCGGGGCGCGCCTGGCTCCACTGCAAATGCATCAGCGCGCGCGCCCGGCTGTGCCGCCTGCTCCGCGGTGCGCCATGCATGCAGGCGCGCAAGTCCAGCACAGCGTTGGGCTATGGTTGGGCACCACCCAGCAAGGGCAGGGTGGAGAAAGCATCCGGCAAAAGTAGGGTCGCTGGCGCCAGGTGGAGGAGCTTCCGGCGGACGTTCCCGCGGAGGCGTACCAGTACGCGCTGCCCAGCGCGGAGGAGCGTGCCGCGCTGGCCGCGCTGCTGGCGCCCGCGCAGGGCGCGCCGCCCGCCTCTGCCGCGCAGAACAGCCCCGCCGACGACGAGCGCCATGGCGCGCGCGATGCCTGCGCGCCTGCGGATGCAAACGGGCACGGCGGCGCCGCACCGGCCGGCGACGGCGCGCGTGGCGCATTGGCTGAGGCGGCGGGGAGCATGGAGCTGCCCTGCAATGGGCGTGCGGGGCATGAGGCAACCCCTGGGCCGAGGACGAACGGCCTAGATGGACCTGGACAGCCGCGTGTCGAAGAAATGCAGTGCGGAGGAGGGGAGCAGGCGCTGGGCAGCGGCAGCGCGGAGGCGCCGCCGCCGCCGCCGCAGCCGCCGCCGCCGCCGCCGCCGCCGCCGCCGCCGCCGCGTCAGCGGGCGCCGGCCGCAGAGGCGCAGCCGGCAGGCTGGGAGGAGCTGTGGGGCCCCGGCGTGCCGCCCGCGGTGATGGAGCCGCTGCCGCTGCTGCCCGCCTGGCAGGAAGACCCTAACCCTGCGCCAGCGCCCTGGGGCAGGCCCCGACGCCGGACGCGCGCCGCGCGACGCGCCCGCCGACGCGCGCGCTGGCGGCGACGCACAGGCTGGCGGCCTGCCCGCGGCCGGCCCAGAGGTCGCGGAGGGCGTGCCGGAAGCTGAGCCGCCGCTGCCCCGCCAAACATCGCGCGTGCACGGCGACGGCGGCGGCGACGGCGACGGCGGCGGCGGCGCGGCGCGTGCGTCGGGGCGCGGCGCGGGGTCCGGGGAGCGCGCCGGGGGCCGCGCGGCGCGCGCCAGCCGCGCCGCGGCGGCGGCCGCGGCGCAGGCGCTGGCCGAGGAGCTCGCGCTGGAGGAGGCGATCCTGGCGGCGCACGCGCGCGGGCGCGGCGACGCGACGTCCAGCAGTGATGAAGCCGAGGGTGACTCCGCCGCACGCGCCGAGCAGTACGACAGCGACGGCGAACCCAGCGCCGCGGAGGCTGCGGGCGCGGCGCGCGACGGAGCGCGCAACAAGCCGGGCGGCAGGCAGGAGTGGCCAGCTGGCGCAGCAGCGGACGTGCGGGAGTGGTGGCCGCCCGCGTCCGAGGCCCAGGCTGGGGCGGATTGCAGCGGCTGGTCGGCGCTCGAATGGGGCGCATGGGGAGCGGGCAGCGGGTGGCAGGCCGATGCCGGAGCCGCGCGCGCGGCGGGCGAGCCGGCGTGGCAGGCGGCATGGGACCCAGCGCGGTTGGCGGCCCCCATCGAGGGCTGCGACTCTCAAGACTACGCCCCGTGGCGCGGCGCCGGCGAGGCAGGCCCCTGGGACCCGGCCTGGCAGGCGGCCGGCGCGGGCGGCCCCGACGCCGACGGGCACGTGCGCGTGCCGGAGGCGCTGCTGCGGCGCTACTGGCGCCTGGAGTGGGAGGCCTGGCGGGACGCAGCGGCGGCGTGGACGGCCCAGTATGAGCGCTGGCGCTGGCACTGGCTGCACTGGCAGTGGCAGGCGGCGCAGGCGCAGGGCGGCCCTGGCGCGCAGGGGCAAGGGCAGGCGCAGGCGGCCGCGGGCGATGCGGGATGAAGCAGCGCCGGCGGGCCCGCCGTGGCAGGGATGGAGGCAGGGCGGTGTCTTGGGAGCGGAGGCCCGGCGTGCGGCTGCGGCAGCATGGGGCGGCGGGCGCGTGCTGGTGCTGCCAATGCGGGGCGATGGCTGACAGGCCCTTTGCGCAGGGGGCAGGCGAGCGGCGTGCACCGGAGCTACTGAGGAGCTGCAGGCGCAGGGCATGAGCCCAGACGCCCTCAGCCACTCAGACGGGCAGCATCGGCGTGTGTTTGTAGGGATGTTGAGCTGACTTTTCACGTATTCAGTGGTGTGCTTTCTGGTTGTTGCTGCAGAGTCTTCTCTCTGGCTCCAGTGTGCGGGAGGTTTGCAGTCCTATGAGGAAATATACTGGTGTGCAGTGCAGCGCATCATGACAAGATACTGCATGTTCAGCACACAAAAGGCAGGCTTTGTGTGTAGACAGCATTAAACTCTTGTGAACCGTGCAGGTGCAGTGGTACTGGCAGTGCTGTAGGCTGCTAAAGAGTATGTGCTTGTGCTTCATGCAAGTATGATTGCCATGTCATGACCAAATTGGCATGCTGCAGGTCATCAAAGTCCTGCATCGAGGAGAGCCTGAGCCAAGCAAATTTGACAGAACATACTGAGCAGAGTGAGTGTAACTGGTTGCTCCTGCACATCTGCCTTCTGTCAACAGAGTCACCATGGCGCTCGCCCCCTTCTCAACAAACCTGCTGGATGACTTCTTTTCGCCGTTCGGCCTCATGGCCAGCTTCCCCAGCCAGCGCCAGTCGCAGCTGACCCAGCGCCCCAACGACCAGCCCCTCCTGCGCAACATCCCGCTTGACATCACCGGTGCGCGCGACAACGTTGTGGTTGAGCGCATGGCTTTGCTGCTTATCATGCATCCTCGGACGTGCTGTGGTAGCCTCGCCCCGCTGCCTATCATTTTGGTCTCAAGCTGTCCACACTGAATGCAATTATGTAATGGCGCACACAATAAAGGAGCGCGCTTTGCAGCCGGCTGCAAGCATCCAGCTTGCATGCCCTGTCTGACCCATGGATGTTGGCCGCGCAGAGAACGACCAGGAGTTTGAGATCAAGGTGGCTGCCTTTATATCAGTAATTGTGTGTCAAGTGCTTACTTACCGTCCAATCTCCCTCAACACTCCTTGTCGCCTGGCGCACCTTGTTCAACGTGCACATGAGCACTGGTCCATAATGTGCGGCTCAGTCCGCGCTGTCGAGCGCCAGGCGGACCTGCCAGGCCTCAACAAGGAAGACATCAAGGCGCGCTGTCACGCTTTGCATGAGTAGCGGCTCTGGCTGTTTTATGGTTCCAGTGTCATGCAATGCCTGTGTGGTCGGGAGGCATGCATGCCGGCAGGGCTGCTGCGCACTATCGGCAGCCAGCATGTTGCAACAAAAGTGCAAAGCACAAGATGCCAAGGGACTGACCATGCGGAAAGTGCATGCAGGTCAGCACAGATGGCGATGTCCTGACGGTGCGCCCATGGCTGTCCTGCGTGAGACGATCACATGCATGCGCTGCGGGAGTCTGCCCACACCACAATTGCTTCTTGACTTTGCGCATGTGTGCCACAACCGTGTCAGACGCCGCATTTTGACGCTGTGGATGCCCTTTTATGAGCACATTGGGTGCATGCCTGGGCCTGCTCCTTGCTTGCTACAGCCGCACACAGATCAAGCGCAAGCAACTCTGTGTCGCTCTGGTGCAGCTGCGCGCTGAGAAGCAGGACGAGCAGCAGAAGGAGGAAGAGGTGGAGGGAGTGAAGGTGCACAGGCATGCTTCCCGCCCGAGGCGCCAGCGTGCATGCCTCACACACCTGGCGCTGAAGGGCACTCGGCCCAGGCCTCCATGTGCTGTGTTTTGTCACATGTGTGCCTGCATTGCCACATGAAAATCAGCAAGCCGTGTAAGATGCGAGCTGCTGGCATGCATGACATGGTGAAGTTATGGCCCCAAGTTGAGATCATTCCAGGAATCCTTGCATCCCAGTGACTGCACTTGTGAGAGCCGCATTACTATCACGCAGGATGCCAGGGCTCAATCAGAACGCTTTTAAGCATGTGCATGCCTGCACTGCGGGTGTGTGTAGCCCGTGTTGTTTGGGAGTAGCCGTGGCAATAGTACAGAACCTGTTAGGGAGTTCAAACACTCTACACATAAGGTTGGTGAGGGCACTCTGCGGCGCTTGCAGGCTGGAGCGCACGAAGCAGTTTGCGGTGCGCGCGGTGCGCCTGCCGGAGAGCGCGGACCCCGAGCGCATCAACGCGTCGTACGAGAACGGCGTGCTCACGGTCAAGGCGCGCGGCCCGCCGGCTGGCCTGCTGAGGCGGCGGTGCAAAGACTGAGCATGCTTGTATGCATCAGATGTGCAGGGTTTTACCTTGCTCAACGATGTGGGTTCCATGCCTTGCCTGCCCTGTGCAGTATCGCGGAGGTAATTTGTGCGTGTGCTGGCTGCAACCTGGGGTCTGCTTGCTGTCACACGGAATGCACACTGTACCTGCCACTCTTGTCTTGCAATCATGCCTACAGTCGTCATGCTGCAGCAACCCATGAAGCTGACCGGCCGCTGCCTGCGCAGATCCCCAAGAGCGAGCAGAAGGCGCGCAAGAAGGAGATTACGGTGGGCTGAGGGGGTCTGGACCGCGGGGGGCCGCCCATGCGCATGCATGCGGAGCAGGCAAGAAGCTGCGGGAGGGCGAGGCTGTGCAGGGCATGAGCAGGCATGGCAGATAGAGCTGTTGTTGCTATTGTCTTTTGCGCCGCTTGACAGAGTGGACATGTTGTGTACATAGAGGCCTGGCCTGAGGGTTGCTTTCCTCTGAACACTTGCTGCTGTGCGCATGCAGCGGCTGCTTGCCGTAGCTTCACTGCGACGGCCGCCGCAGACTCACTGCGACAGCCGTTGGGTTGAAATGTCAACTTGGAAGCAGTGCAGCACTTTGAAAGCAATGCCAGCACATCAAGCAGCTGAAATGACATGTAGCTTGTTCACAAGCTTGAGCTGACATCATCAGGCATGCATGCACATGCCCATTGGCCGACCGCAGAGTGCATGCATCCTACCACATTGCCAGAGCTGCCAAAGTCTCCAGTGGAGACTCTCCACCCACTGCAGTCATCCATATGAGACTCCATGAAACACAGCACACGCGTCAGAGCGTAGCCTGCACCACCTGACTGAGGAGCATGGCTGCCGCTCGCAGCAAGCAGTCGAGCCCGGAGCGCCCCCAGGCGCCGCCGCTGCAGCTCTGCGTCTTTGACGACCGGCGCGGCCAGGTGCACCACCGTCCTCCGTCCTGCAGTCCCCCGCTGCAAGCGCGGCGTCGCCTGAGAGCTCAGGTGTCTGCTTGCGTGACACAATCAGGCACCCAGCCATGACGCTGGTAATAGCGTTGCACCAGGTGGAAGGGGAGGAGGCGGACAAGGTGCTGGCGTTCTTCCCGCGCGACGTCAAGCCCAACAACCAGTCCGCGGTGGTCGGGCTGGTGCAGGCGATGCTCGCCTTCTCGTCCATCTTCAGCCAGGTACGCTCCCGAGCGCTCGCCGGTCGGTGCGCAGGTGTGCTCACTCTCTGCGCCGGCTGCCTGACGCTTGTGCTGCAGGACGCGCCGTGCGAGGCGATGCACGCCGAGCACAGCCGCTGGTTCCTGCACCAGTGCGAGCCGCACTTGTGGATGCTGCTGGTGAGCGCCCCGTCACTCTGTCAGCCCTGCGATCGCCAACCGGCTGCACTCACTGCCTGCTCTGCGGCCAGCGTGTCTGGCAGGGGGTGTGCGAGTATTGCAGAGTCCCGTGAGCGCTGGCCGGCCGCAGCGCCTGGCGAGCTGCGCGGCGCGGTGCGGCGAGCGCGCTGCGCGCGTGCCGCAGGTGGCCGAGCGCGCCTGGCACAGCGGCCCGTGCAGCGACGCGGCGCTGGGCGCGCTGCTCCGGCAGCTGCACGC
>JAABUV010002193.1_pt1 | contig 27004 bp, 39 predicted proteins | sample 5559971 | NCBI WGS metagenome assembly JAABUV01 (sample SAMN10711881, study PRJNA513362) | rock metagenome | isolation source: Antarctica rocks | place: Antarctica: Victoria Land, Knobhead nord | collected 2015-12-19
CGCTTGCCGATGAAGCCGCCTGCGCTGCGCTGTGTCCATCCAACACATGGCACAAGCCCCAGCACAAGTGACAGAGGCGCAGCGCATGCTGCGGGGCGCGCTCCAGCATTGCAAGGGGCGGTGCGGCCTCGTCAAGTCAAGAGAAGGATGTCACCCTGGGGTCACAGCGTGCAAGGCGTGCGTGCGGCAGACCGCATCTGAGCGCGGGCGCTCACCCGCGGTCTCCCGCCTGTAGACGAAGGGGACGATTAGCATGGTTCTGCACCTGTGGCCCTGCTCTGCCGGCATGTACAGGCACGGCCGACCTAAAGGCGCATGCAGGTCGCCATCAAGAGCGAACAGAGCAGAACTCCTTTGTTCGCCATCTTTGTCACCGCGCGGCGCGCTGAGGGCCGCTGGTGTCACGCATGCGCAGCCGCTTGCTGCGCGCGTGCGACACCAGCAGCCGGTAGCATGCCGCGCCGAAACAAACGCAGCAAACAGAGGAGCTCTGCCCTGTTCAGCCTTGATGGCGACATGCGCATGCCTCCATGTCACCATGTGCATGTCAATGCGCCAGAGCAGGGGCCACAGATGCTGTAGATCCGCTCGCGTCTGCGCGCTTGCGCTGGTAATCAGCCAGGTGCAACTCAACGTACTCCTTGCAGCACGCCTAACCGTGGGCAAAGTCAGCCGGCGGCTCGGCCTGTACCTCCTCTGACCCCACCTGCATAGGTCTGCACGAACTGCGGTAACACCAGCGCCTCAAGGACCGCCTCATGCATCATCTCTGGCCGTGCTCCCGGCTCCGGCACCATGCAAAGGGAGGCGCTGGTGTTACGGCAGCTCGTGGAGCCTATGCAGCTGATGTCGGAGGAGGGACTGCCGGTAGTGGCCACAGAAACGATGGCGCCGCTCACCTCTGCGCACTATGCGCGTGTAACCAGCCACATGCCACTCAATGCTCGCCTTGCTGCATGCCTATCCGTGGGCGGTGTCAGGCGGCGGCTCGGCCAGGCAACACTGCCCCTTGCCGCGCGTCCACAACTGCACGGCACGCACGGATGGTCAGTGCCACAGCATCTGTGGCCCCTCTGCCGGCGGCATGACATGCATGTGCTAGCATGGAAGCATGCGCAGGCTGCCGCTCGCAGGGCGGCGCTCGCTGTTGAAGCTGCCTGCGCTGTGCCGTATTCCTCCTGCACGAGCGCAAGCCTGCAGAGCACAATGGCAGAGGCACCACGCGTGCTGCGCGGGCGCGCTCCAGCGCTGCAAGGGGCGGTGCGGCCTCGTCAAGGCAAGGAAAGAGTTATACCCTGGGATTGCAAAGTGAAAGATGTGCATGCGGCAGACCGCCGCTGTGCGCGGGCGCTCACCTGCGGTCCCGCCTGTAGGAGAAGAGGGCAGCGAGCGCAGTCTGCGCCTGCAGCCCCTGCCCTGGCGGCATAGACATGCATGTACCGACCTCGGGGGCGCGTGCAGGTCGCCATCAAGGGCGAGCAGAGCAAAGTGTCTCTGTTTGCCCGCACTGCCTTTCCCCAGCGCGCTACCAGCCGCTGGTCTCACAAGTGCGCAGCCGCTTGCATGGCTGCATCTACAGCGCGCTGAAAATGCGCGGCATGAACATGCAGGCACCTGTATGAGCTGCCTGGCAACACTATCCTGGGCGTCATGGCCCACCTTGAGCACTGGTTCCATCAGTACCCAGGCATGTGCTGGTCGAGTATGCATCTGTGACACATAGATCACAAGGTTGCAATTGCCAAGTTCAAGACCCTGTCCGACCTGTCGAGCAGCTCAAGTGTTCAATTACAGAAACCTGCAGCCCATGCGGGCGCGCGGCAACCTGGTCAAGGGCGCCAAGTGTGCAAGGCGCCCTGGCTCATGTTGCTGTGCTGCAGGTTTTTGTGATCGACACTTTAGCTGCTCTGCGGGGTCAGACAGGGTCTTGAACTTGCAGTTGCCACCTTGTGCTCGGTGTGCCATAGAGATGCATGTTGGCGGAGCGTATGCCTGGGCGTTTATAGGAAAAGCGCTCTAGGTGCGCCATGACGGCCAGGACCATGTTGCCGAGCAGCTCGTGGAGATGCTTGACGATTCTCATCCCGCACTACTTCAGCGCGCCTGAGTGCAGCCAGCTGGAGAGGCGGCTGCGCGCATGCGACGACGCCAGCACCGGTAGCGCGCCGCGCGGATGGCGAGGCGCCTCGCTCTGTTCGGCCTTGATGGCGACCTGCACATGCCTCCGAGGTTAGCATGTGCATGTCGAAGCCGCCGAGCAGGGGCCACAGATGCCATGGCGCCGCTCACATCTGCGCGCTTTTGCGCTTGTATCAGCCAGATGCAACACCAAACACTCCTTGCAGCTGCCTGACTGTGGGCAAAGTCAGTCGGCGGCTCGGCCAGGCCAAGCTGCCCCTTGCCGCGCGTACACAACTGCGCGGCACGCACAACGGCGGCCAGTGCCATAGCATCGGCGGCCAGCGCCATGAATTCTCTCCTGGCGGCATGACATGCATGTGCTGACATGGAGGCAACGCACAGGCCGCCGCTCGCAAGGCCGCAATTGCCACTGAAGCGGCCTGCGCTGTGCTGTGTTCCTCCTGCATGAGCGCAAGCGTGCAGAGCGCAGATGGCAGAAGCGCCGCGCGTGCTGCACGAGTGGGTACCTGCAATGCAAGGTGTGCGGCAAGGACAGGCTGCCCGGAGGGCTTTCGGGGAGGCAACTCAACCTGCGAGGCGTGCAGGCATCAGATCGCTAGGAAGAGGGGGTGGAGCGTGGGACCTGCACCCGCGCCCCATGCTCTGGCGGCATAGGCACGCACGTGACGACCTCGGGGCCGCGCGCGGGTTGGTGATCAGGACCAAGCAGAGCAAAGTGCCTCTGTTCGCCGGCATCGCCTCCCGCGCAGCGCGCTCGTGCGCAGCGGCCTCTATGGCCGCATCTACAGCTTGCAAAGACAGCTCGGACGCAGGGTGGCCAAGCACTCCCTTGAGCTGCTGGTAACCCTAGCCCTGGGCGTCATGGCCCACCTGGAGCGCTACTTCTGTAAGCATCCAGGCATGACCTGGGCGAACTAGCATCTGTGGCACATAGGCCACCTGGCTCATGTGTCACAGATGCATGTTGGACCAGGACATGCCTGGGCGCTGTGTGAAGCAGCGCTCCAGATGGGCCACGACGCCCCGGACAAGTCATACCAGCATCTCGTGGAGGTGCTGGTCGCCTTGAGGCCGCGCCTGTTCAGCGCGTCGTACACGCGGCCGGACAGGCGGCTGCGCACGCGCGGCGCCGGCGGCCGGTAGCGCGCGGCGCGGACGGCGATGCCGGCGGACCGAGGCCCTTTGCTCTGGTCGGCCCGGATGGCGACCTGCGCGCGCCTCCATGTCACCACATGCCTGTCCATGCTGCCGGAGCAGGACCAGAGCAGGGCCACAGATGCCATGGCGCGGCTCACACCTGCGCGCTTTGCGCATGTAACCAGCCAGGCGCAATGCAAACCACTCCTTGCAGCATGCCTCATCGTGGGCGGCGTCAGTCGGCGGCTCGCCCAGGCCATCTGCCCCTTGCCGCGCGTCCACCTGCGCGGCACGCACGGCGATTGCTCAGTGCCATAGCATCTGTGACCCCTCTGCTGGCGGCGTGAACATGCACGTGATAATATGGAGGCATGCTCAGGCCGCTCGCAAGGCGGCGCTTGCCGATGAAGCTGCCTGCGTAGCGCTGCAATCCTCCTGCACGAGCGCGAGCCTGCAGAGCTCAAGTAGCAGAGTCGCCGCGCATCTGCGCGGCCAGGTTTTTGCGGTGCGGCCTAACAAAGCGCGGAAAAGAGCATCACCCTGGGGATGCAACGTGCATGACGTGCATGCGGCAGGCCACGGCTGAGCGCGGGCGCACGCGCGCGGAGGTGGGCGCTCACCCGGCCTCCCGCCTGCAGGAGAAGACGGCGGTGAGCGCGGTTCTGCGCCTGCGGCCCTGCCCTGGCGGCACAGACATGCATGTGTCAACCTCAGGGGCGCATGCAGAGCACTGTTCCAGATGCATGCTAAAGTCCACGAACACGTAGAAACTCGTATCGGGGCATGATCTAGCTTGATCGTGCCAGTGGGCATCGCAGTTGCGCTGCGGCACTTGCACTATCGAGCAAATAATGCAAACAGAGGCAGAGCACTGTTCCGGATGCACGCTTTAAGCCCACCAACCTGTAGGACTTCCTGTAGGAGTTTCTGCATGTTTGTGGACTTCAGTGTGCATCTGGAACAATGATCTGCCTCTGCTTGCTTGGAAATGCGTCGTTTGCTCGTCAGTGCAAGTGCTGCAATGCAGCTGCGACGCCCACTGCAATAATCAAGCTGAATCATGCCCCGATCCTTTGGGTCGCACAAATGGTGATGGAGTTTCATGTCAGACAATACATGCATGCCCGCTACTCCCCAGGGCGCGATCAAGGGCGAGCAGAGCGAGGCGCCTCTGCTCGTCGGCGTCGCCTTCCCCCAGCGCGCTACCGGAGCGTTGGCTTCACGCGTGCGCAGCCGCCTGACGGCCGCATCTACGGCGCGCTAAAGCACTGCGGCATCGAGAAGACCAGGCGCCTGCATGAGTACTGGAAAACACGGTGCTCGACGTCATAGCGCATCTGGAGCGCTTCTTCCACAGGCATCCAGGCACATCCTACTGCACATCCATTTGTGGCACATCGACCACAAGATACAAACATCAAATCTAAGAATTTGGGCGACGTTCAGGAGCAGCTGACATGCCTCAGCTTCAGCAACGGGCAGCCCATGCGGGCGCGCAACAACCTGGCCAAGGGCGCCTGGTGAGCGAGGCGCCCTGGCTCAGGTTGTCGGCCGCCCACACCGGCTGCAACTTGCTGTGACTGAAGCATTCAGCTACTCCATGACATCAGCCAGGGTCTTAGACTGGCACTTGCGACCTTGTGCTCAACGTGCCACAGATGCATGTGCCCCAGAACATGCCTGGATGCTTGCACAGGAAGAGCGCTCCAGGCGCCATGATGCCCAGGATGATGTTGCCGAGCAGCTCGTACAGGTGCTTGGCGGTCTTGAGTCAGCGCCTGTTTAGCGCCACATAGATACAACCGTAGTGGCGGCTACGACCGTAGTGGCGGCTGCGCATCACATGCATGTGTACTGCGCTCATCGCCCTGCGCTGGCGGTCCACATTTCAGTCAGTAAGCGTAAGTAACACACGCTGGACAGCGGTCGTCGGCCATCTGCGGCTGCTCTGCATACACTGCCAGAAGTGGGCGCTGGAGCTTGGCAACTGCAAGAGCTGCTGGCGGGCAGCGCACCTTCTGCAGCTTCGCACACGCCGGAGCCCGTGTGCGCTTCGGCCCCATGCACGCGGTCAGCATTGCACAACAGCAGCATGCGCATCCTACAGGCACGGGCGCCCCTGCAGCGCCCGAGGCTCTCCTATAAACAAAGCAGGAGCCTGCGCGCAGCAGCCAGCCTGGCAGTGTGAACATGATCCTGAAGCAGCGAGAGTGACTGGGCTGCCGGCGAAGAGGGGCGGCATGCAAATGTGCATGCGTTGAATGGGTGCTGCATGTCTGGGCTGGGGGCATTGGGTGGCAAGAGTACGCAGGCGTGCTTAAATCCAGAGGGGCTGCGCCAGCACACAGAACAGCGTGTGCATGAGCTGCGGGGCGCCAGCGCGCCTTGGAATGCGCTTCTTGTCCACCAGCAGAAGGGACCAGCTGCGCGCTCACCCAGTGATCAAGCTCGAGCTCCTCTGCCGGTGTGCGTGTAACACAGCACAAGGACAAAGTCCTCTCTTGTTTGCAAGCCCATCAGTCTGATGTACAGGCCCTCAATGACATAAACTAGGAGCTCAGGGGACCGAGGTGTCTTGCCGCTGCTGGGCACACCGCCTTGGACTTTCAACAAGCAGCGGGCTGGCGTCCAAGGTTGCCCACGGCTGCAAGCCTGGTCTATACACCTCTGGCCTCTTTGGGCAGCCGACTTTCTTGACACACGGATAGAGCACGTGGTCTACAGCGCGCTGGAGACACCCTTGGATGAACAAAACAGCGGGCACTGCTGGGCCGCCGGGTTGCTTGACCGTGCAAGCTAGCAGCACTGTGACTCGTCTGGCCTATCCAAGCAGCCTCCTTTCCTGACTGAAGTGGCCATCACAGGCAAATGCTGCTGGCTTGCAGGGCCAGCTCCAGGCGGCCCACAGCGCCCGCTGCTTGATCATCCACGGGCGTGTCCAGCGGGCTGTGAGGCGCTTCCCTCCTCGGAGTCTCACTCCTGAGTCGGGAGGTACCTGGCCTTGGGCGAACCATAAGGGTAGGGTTAGGGTTAGGGTAAAACCTGGCGGGAAATTTTGATACACCTGTCGGGCCATCGCCTCGCATTGGTACTAGCGCACAGTGCGGTGTCCTCAGAAGACAGATCCTGTACCGCTTCCTCTGCGGTACCACCCACTTGCGCCCTAGAAGGACAACTACTGCCATATTCTTCACAGTGCCGCTGTTGCGCCGCCTGGGCGTGCTCTGCACGATGCACGTGCGCCCTGCTGGCGCTGCATACCAGCCGCCCTGCCGCTGCAGCACCAGCCGGGCCGGGCTCGCGCTCGCGGGCGTCAGCGCCGCGCGGCAGCCCCAGCGCGTGCAGCAGGGGCAGGCCACGGCCACGCCTGTGCGGGAATCCGGGCTGGCGCCGCTGGTCATCGACACCGGCGAGTACAGGTGCGGCCGAGCGCAGAGGGGCTCGATCGGCTCCCGCGACCGGACGCAGGGCACCGCACCGTGCCTGCTCCTCACAGCCTGGAAGGATCCTGCCGTGTGCGCCAGACGCTGAGCGCCGGCGGGTGCGCAGGCGGAACGTAGGCATCTGCCTGGTGAACAGCGACGGCCTCGTCTGGGCTGGAAGGTGGGGGCCCGGGGCGCCGCCAGCCTGTCCCCTGCACCTGCTGCGCGGCGGCAGCGCGGGGGTCCCCGCGTGCGGCGCTGCACAGGCCCTGCCCGGTGTTGTGATGGCATGGGTATCTTCCGCGCCGCAATATTCTGTGCGCGCGCGGGTCCGCTCGCGCCGCGCGGCTCTTACAAGTGCCACAAGGCGGTCAGTCTTGGATGCAAGGCTGCAAGGCTGTGGCGCACGTGTAACTGTCCCGCTGCCCGCCGCCTGCAGGAGGGTGGATGACCGGCTCGGCACCTGGCAGATGCCACAGGTGCGCGCTCCTGGTTGTGTGATCCGCGAGGCCACTGCTGCAGCGAGGTTGCAGCATATCAATGTCAACAGCAAGGTACGTGTTTGCAACGTGCGTGTCTGGATGGGAGAGCGCACCTGATCCCACCAGGTGTGTGTGCAAGTGCAGCGCTTGCCAAGTGCTGGGCGCCCGGCGCCCGCTCTGGGCCCTGGAGGCGGGCACCAGGGGTCAACGTGGCGCAGCCCGGGGGCAGGGAGGCATCGACCCTGGAGGGCTGGAGAACCCCATGACGGCCGCCGTGCGCGAGCTGCGCGAGGAGACCGGAATCACCAGCGCGCGCCTCGTCGCGTTGGTGCGCGTGTGCAGGGAACCTTGCCCACGCAGGGCCGCGCCCGCTGTGCTGGTGCAGTCTCCGGGGGCGGCACGCTTGGCCTTGCTGCGTGCACCTTTCGGGGGCCTGCCGGTGCCGGCCTGCTAGTCCGGCGGGCCAAGAGCACTGCGACCTGCATGATGCATGGTGCCAGAAAGGGAGGCCGCGCTGCATCACCATGAAGAAGAAAGTCTCTTTCTTTGTCGGCTGCACTCGGGTATGCCTGCATGACTGAAATGAGATTGATTCATGTCAAATGAATCCAATAAATTTCTCTGCAGATGGACCCGTGGCTGGACTACGAGTACCCCACGGAGGTGCCGATGCCCGGCTGCGCCACCACGCGGCTGCGCTACCGCGGCCAGACGCAGAAGTGGTGCGCGCGCGCCCGCCGGCAGCCCCGTCGCGCGGCCAATTGTAAACTCCCGAGCGGCATCGCGCACTCACAGCAGGCATGGGCTCTGATGTTGCCCGCCGCGGCTCTCATCGGCATGGAAACAAAGAGCTTGCCTTGCTGTGAGCGCGCGGCGTCGCACATGCGGCGGTCTGTGCAGGCGCCGCTCGCGGCGTGCGCATGCATGCCGCCGAGCTGTCTGGGGCGGCGTCAGGCCGGCGCTGCGCGGGGGCGGCCCGCGCGCGGCTGCCGGCCCTGGCGCCCGGCCGCGACCCGGCCCCCGCTGCCGCGCAGGTGCCTCATGTACTTCTACGGCAGCGAGGCCGAGATCGACCTGGACCGCCACGGCGAGCGCGAGTTCAGCGAGTACGCGTGGCTGCCGCTGGAGGACCTGCCCGCCAAGGCGCGCCTGTCAGGGCGACCTGCGTGTGCCAAACCGCGCGTGCTGCCCGCCACACTCCGGCCTGCGTCACCGCCTTTCAGAATAATGCACGTGCCTCGGAGCATTGCGGGAGCAGCATAGAGCGCAGATCAGCCTTCTTGCGGCGAGCCCTGGAGCCCGCCTGAGGGAAGCTGCCGGGCTGGCCGTGCTGAGTCGGCACTGCTGATTGTCGGAGCGCGCTGCGCCTGGCAGTGGTGCCGGTGGCCGGGGCCACTGGCGGCCGCCGCGGGGCGCGCGCAAGCCGGGCAGCATGCGCTGAGCGGGCGCGCCTGCGCGCGGCGCAGGTCGTGAGCTTCAAGCGGCGGTCGTACGCGGAGGTAAGCAGCGCGTTTGGGCCGACCATACGCCGCCGCTTTGAGCAGCAGCAGCTGAAGGAGCTGTGGTGGTGCTAGGCGCCCAGGCCGCGCACCCCTAGTGGTAGTTTCTTTCCGGTTTTTTAGGTTTATCAGGTGTAGAGGTGACACTGGACTGCACAGGAGGGAGGTGTCATTACAGGCGGTTCTGCTGCCATTGAAACGCGAGGTTGCACTTTTAGCTGTGATCTAGCTGCATCGCAGCCCGGACATGATACTAAGCCGTGGGTCTCCATGACGGATGTTGAGCGAGGAGCCTGCGTGCTGTGTATCCGGTCGCATGTCTGCAGTCATTGTTACCAAGCCGGGTTGCAGCTATTTGTCACATCGGAGGCAGGGCTCAACCAGGGGCTGCTATCCTGCGCCTGTGCTCATTATGCATTGCAGCGGACTGGGAGGCTTGGCGGATGCACGCGGTGCCTGTGCGAGAACAGTAGTCACAGCGAGCCAGAGAAGTTTTGAAGCCGCTCTGATGCGGCAGACAGGCTGCACGAACCGCGCGCAATGCTGAACTCTCAGCATGAGCACGACCCTTGTTCGGACTGCATGCAGGGAAAGCAGAGGCAGACCTACTGCAGACAGTTGCAAGGAAGTCTGACTGTGGCACGGCCAGTTCAGAGAGCACGACGCAGGCTCCCCAGACCGCTGCCTGCTCGTCGTCTGTGCATGAGCGCTGTAGTGCTGCGCCACATGCAGACACGGCGCAGAAACCAGCAAACTGGACCGTGCAGGACAATAGATTTGGGTTTCAGTCCCAATTATGGGTTACTCCTGACAGATTCAGTTCAGCAGCAGTTTACACGTGGCAAACCGAGTTTGTAGTAACGCTGCCGCCAGCGCGCGCGCCAGCGTTATGGAACACCGAGCCGCCATGGCGGGGCGCACATCCGGCGCCGCCGTCAAGGGCCAGCGAGACCCGCTAGGCCTCGCCCTCGTCCAGCGCGGCTGCCAGCGCGGCCAGCAGGCGCGCCGCCGTCGCGGGGCGCGTGGTCGGCGTCACCATCAGGTAGGCCACGTTGCCGAGCGGGCGCGCAAACACGCCGGCCGCGCGCAGCCGGCGCGCCACGCCGACCGCGCCCGCCGCGCCGTAGCCGCGCTGCGCGCCGGGGCGCGCCGCCAGCTCCACTGCCAGCACCGTGCCTGCGCGCCGCGCGGCCCCTCTTCACAGCGCCCCAACCCTATACCCTAACATTGCCGTCTTCCAACACCCTGGAGACCCCGTATGTACCTTCTGCAGCAGCGCATGCGGATGCAAGCGAGGCACTCGTCCCAAGAGCCAGGGAGCGGGCGTCCACTAGCGTGCTTAAGGAATGGCAGTCGGGCATCACCGATGGCGACCACGCGCGCCACGTCCGGCCGCATGGACAGCGCCGCCGTCGCCGCGGGGTCCCACATCTCCACCAGGCGCCTGCACGGCTCCGCGCAGCAGCCGCCGTCCCCCTCACCGGCTGCAGCCCCAGCGACGCCCGCATCGTCCGCGGCGCAACCGCTCCCCGGCGTTGCGCCCCCGCCAGCGCCGCATGCATCAGCGCCGCCCGCGCCGCTGCCGCCCTGGCCGCCCGCCGCCGCCTGAGCGGAGGCCCCCGCTGCGCCTGGGGCGCCAGCACCACCCCGCAGCCGCGCGCGGCGGCACGCGTGCGGCGGCGCACAGAGCGCGGGGTTGGCGGCAGGGTCTGCCAGCATGTCCAGCGCGGCGGCGGCCGCGCAGAGGCCGATGGCGTGGCCGGAGTAGGAGTGCCCGTGCAGCAGCGCGTCCGTCTTGGCCGCGCCGCGGAAGGCGTCAAACACGTCCGCCGTCGCCAGCGTGGCTGCCAGGGGAACGGTGCCGCCTGCGCTGAGGCGCCGCATCAGAGCGTGCGCGGTTCACAATAGCCCTGCAGCGCGTCCGCGCTCGCCAGCATTGCTGCCAGCGGCACAGCGCCGCGTGCGGCGAGACTGCAACCCAAGGCATGATTGGGAGCCCACGGCGCAGCTGGCGGGGGAGATATGATGGGCGAAGCCGCGAGCCACTGCGCGGCCGCACACGTGCAACGTGTCCGCAAACTGCATCTGCTAACTGCGATGCAGCCGGGCACGCGCTGCGCGCGCGCCGCGCTCGCGAAGCAGCGTCCTCAAGCTGTAAACATTGTCGCCAAGGCGCTGCCAGCGAGCCCCCCGCACAACCAAGCAGGGCAGTGCTCGAGCAGCAACCTATCGTCATCCTGCGACACAAACTCATGATGGCGCCGCCGCAGCGCGCACCCGTCAGCAGCTTCGCGTAGCAGGCGACGTCGGGCTGGATGCCCAGGCGCTCGGCCGCCGAGATGGCGCCCAGCCGCCACAGGCCGGAGAAGACCTCGTCGAGCACCACCGGCAGCCCGCGCGCCCTGCGCCCGGCCATGTCGAAGACCGGCGCCGGGGGACATGCATCCTTTCTATGAAATGCAAACGTGAGCATGAGCTGCCTGCGTGCCAGAGACGGCCACTGCCAGCTTGGCATGCACGGCACCAGTTCCAGCTCGACAGCCTGTCAGGCGCGCAGAGCGGCGCCCTCACCACGCATACTGGGTTCCTGACGAGTCATCAGCTGCCCTGCTTAAATATATACCCTTTGTGTCAAGCCATCGGTCCACCCAGGCACGCCCTCACCGGGCGGCACACACAGGCGAACCTAGCTTGACGCTCAGGGGCGCGAGGGAGGGCAGGGGCGGGCGGGCCCGCACCGGCACACGCGCGCCGCGGCGCGCTGCCAGACGGGGTCGATCAGCGCCATGCCGCCCGCGCCCTGCACCAGCGGCTCCATCACCAGCGCGCACAGCCGCGCGGCGCGCTCGCCCGCCGCGCCCGCCGCCTCGTGCCTGCAAAGCGCCCGCGGCGTGGGGTGCCGTCAGGGGCCATTGAGGGGCTGGGCAGCGTGCAGCGCGCAGGCCTGGCATGCCCGCCCCAGAGAGTCGTGCGCGGCCATGCGTCACGCCAGTAGGTCAGGAAGCGCGGGGCAATCGGGCATATCGGGCGCCAGTTACTAGAGCGGTAAGCGTCAGGGCAGTCAGGCTTGATGGACCGACTAAGGCGGATATCTTGCGGATGACCTTTGCTCCTTGCGCAGTAACCATGGGTCGCATGGCAATATGGTGCAGGCTGGCGGACTGCGCATCAAAGTGGCTTGCGTACCTCTTCAATGGCACGCCCAGCGGCACAGCCCAGCCACACGAGACGGTACACACCCCTGAGCAGCTGGGTGATGAGCCGGTCCACAGGCGCGCTGGCCTGCCCGTCACGCAGACAGGCTGAAGGGGGTATGCGGACGCCCAGCCGCAGCTGGCTCGGAGGCGCACCGGTCCATGGCAGCAGCGATGTCGCGCTCATAGGCAGCTGCCAGGGCGCCCCCGTCCCGTCCGGGCGCCAGCACCTCGTCCAGGCTACCAAAGCATGGCCCCTCCATGCTGTCGCCTACGCAACTAGTCAGGAGATGAGAGTTTGTCTATGTGCTGCTGATGCACGTGGGGCAAGTAAGAAAGTGGGGCCCCAACCTGGTGATTATGCACACAAGATGGCCGCCAGTAGCAAGCATCATAGAGAATGTATCTGCCGACCGTCTGTCCTGACATGCATCAAGGGCATGACGTGCAAAAGGGCATTGCAAGCTGGGCGGAGTACAACTTTGCAACAACGGGAACGACTTGCATGGGATGTCTGAGAGCCAGGAGTCTCAATCCACAGGAGCCCCCGGGCAAGCACACATGCACTTGGCGTGCCATGCCGATGGACGGCAGGCTCAGTGCCGGCCGGCGGCAGGATGCGCCAGCGCCCGCGCACCAGCGCAGCCATGGGCGGCGCCAGAAAGAGCCCGCGCCCGCGGTACCTGCCGGGGGCAGTGAGGGTCAGCGAAGGTTGGCGTCCCCTTCCCAAGCGCTGCCAGTGCCTGGCGCGCCTGCGCGGCCATGCCGGCGCTACACCATGCACGCTCGTACTGAGTGCTTGCCGGCGCCGTATGGGTTCGAGCTAGGCTCAGCAGCCTGCCTGACCTCCTGCCCATAGCTCAGGCATGGAGCTGGCGTGGACTGCGATGCGATGGGGCTTTGGAAGGGCTGGGGCCCACACCAGGGCGTCTGGCGCGGGCCATTGTACGCGGACGGCGCGCCGCAGTCCATCGCGCCGAGCGTGTCGCCGTGGTAGCTGTCCTGCAGGCCCACCACCTGCGGCGCTCGCGCGGACACCCTGCACATTATATGACCACCCTACAGGCCATGCTGGTATTCTGTAGCGCCCGCGCGGGTATGTGCAACCTCATTTCTGCCATCACCATGGCGTCCCGCGCACTGCCGTCAGAGGGGCTTCACCCTTCGCATGCACTTTTTGCAAGCTTACGGGCGCATGGCGCTGCAAGCGACCCAGGCTTGCACCCAGCCAGATAGCAGAGCGCTCTCGCTTCGTCTGGCACAGGCCGCGCAGCGTCGCCGCGCAGGCACACACCCAGGCAGCACGCTGTGTACCTCCCCGCATGCGCCGCCCATGGCGCGGCGCGCGTGGCGAGCGATCAGGCTGCACGGCGGCCGGTCAGGCCGCGCGCCTGCAGCTCCGGCGGCGCGGCGCCCTCCAGCGCCGCCGCGACGGCCGGGTTGTCCGTCAGGAACTTGCGGAACGCCATCTTCAGCGCGACCTCGACCGCCGTGGACCTGGCCGCGGCGGATGCGATCATGCTCGCGTGCACTGTGGCCGCCATCCGTCAGCTGGGTTGCGCTCAGGCAATGGGGGAGCCTGCTTGCGGGATGCCAGCTGCGCCTGCCGGCCACCCGCGGCTGCCATGCCGTCTGCTAGCGGTTTCGCGGGTGGGCAGCCGCAGCAGTCCTACGCACTCAGGCAAGCCCTTGACTCCGGACGCCGTGCATGTGTCGGCAGTGCGAGCGCTCATGCAGCATGACTATGCGTTTGCATGCCTGCGACCCAGCTGGCACACCCGCCGCTACAATTGCACTGCCTGCAACCCAGCGCCTCACCCGTCGTCCGAGAAGAACACACGCGCGGCCCAGCCGCGGCCCGGCCCGCCCAGCAGGCGCTCGGCCACGCGGACCGCCGGCTCGATGGCGACCTCCGGGTGCATCACGTGGCCGTAGCGCGCGGCGCCGGCGGCCACCGCCGCCGCCAGCCGCGGCGCCAGCTCCTCGTTCACGCCCTGGCGCGCGCATGAGGGTCTTCAATGAAACAGCAACATTTGAGATGTGCTGTCAGATAACACCTGCGGATGCGATGCTCTGGTTGCTGCGCTGAGACCGCTGCTCGCGTGCAGAACCCAGAGGGTTGCTGCGCAGTGCCTTGACTTCCCTTCAGGTCGGGCCAGGCTGCCGGTGAGGCAAGGGCGGGGGAGCCATGGCCCGCGCGCCAGTCAATACATGACTGGACTGGCGCCAACACCTGCTGCAGGCAAATGTAGAGTCCTGCGCAAGGTGGTGTGTGCGTGACACTGAGGCCCTGTGGGCGGGGTGCATGACACTGAGCCTGTGGGCGGGTGCGTAACACTGAGACCCTTTGGGCGGGGCACGCGCCTGCGTCCACCAGCTCGCGCAGCCGTCGTACAGCGCATCCAGCGCCGGCGCGCCGCCGGGCCCGCTGCGGCCACCCAGGCCATCACCTGGTGGCCCCACGAGCAGCTGCTGAGGGCTGACTGCAGAGATCGCGTTGCGGGGCCACTCTGCCAGGCTGCACATCACGCGGGACGAGCAGGGCCGAGGGAAAGGCCCCGAGGCTAATCTCGGAACACAGGCGCGCCGGCCGCGCCTGCCCGAGCACCGGCCCGCAGCGTGACCAGGTGCACACTCTGCGGGTCGAATAGGGCCAAGAGCAAGGCCCCGGGGCTGATCTCGGGACACAGGGGCGCGCCGGCCGCGCCTGCCCCGGCGCCGGGCTGCAGCGTGACTAGGTGCTCGCCGCAGCGTGCGTCCACGGTAGTTACCGCGCCAGGCGACGCGTCCAGCGCGGCGTGCTGCGTGAAGGGCCACCAGATGGCGCGCGCGGCGGCCGGCGCCAGCTGCCGCAGCCTGGCGACTGCCCGGGGGCAGCCGGCGCGTGAGCGCCATTGGCTGACGGTGTGGTAGCCAGGTCCGTGCATGTGCCAGTATTGGGAATGCAAAAGCCAAGAAAGCGCCCAGCAACTGCAGGGAGGCCTTTACAAATCCTGTTGCTGCAGCATGCGGTTGCGTGCAATGGCGCTAGGTGGAGCGGCCGCCGCCACATTCACGCCCACTGGGAACGATGGCGCGCGGCGTACAAGGGGACGGCTTCCCCGATGTTAAGCTCTGCTTTCACCACGCTGTGCCTGGCAGAGCCGCCATCATGTGCCATTGCTAGGCCTGTAAGGGCGCGCTTGCAATGGCCGGCGCACCTCGCGTGCTGTGCCAGTCCAGCAGGTGCTGCAGCAGGCCGTCAAAGTGCGGCCGCGAGGCGCCTAGCCAGGCCGCCAGCTCGGCGTCCGGCGCGCTCGCCATGGCCGGTGCCCTGCCGCGCATGCATGGCTGGTGCTCAGTGTTCGTGGTCTTGCCCAAGCGTGCAACAGACTTTGGTCCCAGCAACTACCAGAGGTACTCTGAACACCAGGCTCACAGTTGCATATGTGCGGCATGCACAAACTCCTCGGACGCTCTTTGACAGCACTTTTCTGAGCAGATGTTGTGTCAGCGCAGGATGCGCACAGGCTCTGAGCGCACAACAAGCGCGCAACAAGCGGAGGGCTAGCGACAAGGCGCTGGTGCGTGCAGGCCCTGCACCTTTCCTGCACAACAGCCCATCGCATAGGCTCTGCGCACTCCCCACGCAATGAAGCGCCACATAAACGCACATCAGGGCGGCGCGTGCGCACCCGGCGGGCGGCGGGCGGCACGGCGGCACCGCCAGCACGGGCATGCGCGCGCCAAAGTGCGCGCGCAGCGCCGCCGCGTTGCCGGTGGCGAGCGGCCGTCCAGGCGCAGCATCTCCGGGCGGCTGCCGGCCTGCGCCGGCTGCGCACGCGCATGCGCGCCAGCCGTGAGGAGGCCGAGCGGTTGCGCTGAATCAGGTTGCCTTCCTCAACACAGCACTGTGCGTCTGCGTCACCCAGGAGCAGCACCAGCAGTCCCATCCTGTTGACTTATTTCATGCCTTTGTTTCCCTCTGGAGGTAAAGCTGCAGGGCTTAGAGAGCTGAAAGCGCAGGTGAGCACATTCGTTGCTGGGTGTGCAGGGCTGGCAAAATCCCTCGACGCGATGCGCCAGTGCTGTGGAATGAGCTCGCTAGCGCCTCCTGTCCAGCGCGCGGGCAGACAGCATGCGCGCTCGAAGGCACATACAGGCGGGTCCCCTACCCTAGTTCCTCACCCTAACACTCATCCGGACCCCGCTCACCGGCGTCCCCTGCCTCCGCGTCCTCCAGCACGACCGCGGCGACGTCGTAGCCGCGCAGCAGCAGCGCGTCGTGCGCGGCGACCGTCGTGGAGATGCCGCCCAAGCGGCCCGATCCGACCAGCAGCGCGGGCAGGCGCAGCGGCCGCCAGGCCTCACACTGCGAGAGCAACTCCACATTTCTTCCTCATGGCCCCAGACATCGCACCGGGGAGCACCACCAAACATAAATGGTACCAGGCCTTCCAGTGTGAGACCATTTTCAGATGGAATCTGGCGTCTGTGGACGTCCTTGCATTGCCTCAGGGCCGCTGCACGGGCATGCAAAACCACAGCGCGTAACTTTCATGCGCAGGGGCGCGGCTGCAGCGGGTGCACGCGCAGTGCCGCGTGCAGCACTGGCGCATTCCCGTAGCTCTGCTCCTCACATGCATGACATTCGCTCCATTGTATTGAAAAAGGTCTGGCACAACAGGGAGGCGGCAGCAGCACTGCGAAGCTCAGTGTGCCCTCGGGGGGCGCAGGGCTGGGCAGGCTACCTGGATGCGTCCGCTGGGCCCGGGACTGGCCGGGCCGCCCGCCGTCTCCACCAGCGCCAGCGCGGCGCCGGGCGGCGCGGGCGCGGCCGCCGCGAACGCGCTCAGCTCGGCCGCCGTCGCCGCCACCAGCTCCGCGTCGCTGACCGGGCGCCCTGCATGACAGCAGGTTAATCTTGACGTGGCCCCTTGAGAACGCATGAAAGCACACATTTAAGGGGTGATGGTAGTTGTCAGTGACCGTCACACAGCCAGTGACGGTGGAAAATCTGAGTCGCTGCCAGGGAAGCGCCTGACATATATGGGCCCATGCTACACTTACTGGCCCACCTTCACACCCCCAGAATATTAGCATGTTTCGGACATGCGAGCATTTTGTATTAGCCTCACCTAAATACACTCTGGCATCCGACGCATGTGCCATCCCAGCCTCTCTTCACCATACTTCTGGCTCGAGCCCTGCAGGTCGCACACATGCGCCCCAGACCGGCCCACATGCTGGCCTAGGCAGTGACACAAGCTGACCTCCTGTCCCACAGCCAGCCAGCCGCGCTGCGTCGTCAAGGCCCGAGCGCGGCGGGCGTGCCTTCGCGCTGCACCGCCAGGTGCGGGCTGGCGGGCAGGCGCCAGGCGAACAGCGTGCGCGCTGCGAGCGCGCCCCGCGCGGCCGCAGGGCCTGGCGGCCCAGGGCCGCCGGCGGCGCCTGCCGCAGGCGCCTGGGCGGCAGGCAGTGCGGCGCCCGGCGCCGGCAGCGCCGGTGCGGCCAGCGCGGCGGCATGCGGCGCCGCCGACGGAGTGCAGCCCGCCACAGCGGCCTGCAGTGCCACACACCGCGTAGGTTGAGAAAACAGGCACGCCGTGTGCGAGGCGAGCAGTGTCAGGCTATGGTGGGTACACCTGTGAGCTAGCATGTCGTTATTGAAACAGGCCCACTGCCTGGACGACGGATTGCGTGACACATGACGGCCTACACCAATAAACAAGCCATTGTTGGGCATTGATGGCACAGCGTCATGCCCAGGACTGCAGGAGTTATATTCCGCGCTTGATTTCGGCATGCCAAACTTTCATGAGTTTACATGGCATTCAGCAGGACTGGCATGCATGCTCAATGGCCGGCAACACACAGCTTTGCTGCATGCGCATGTGGCAGTGTCTGGCACAGACAGGTTGTACACAGAGGCGGCCGCAATACAAATTCGGAAGGAGCTTGACTGCCACTCTGCCTGAGGGACTATCAGTCCTCTTGAAAGGGGAAGCACCACGAGACGCGCATCACTGTCCGCCGGGAAGCCCGTCTGCACAGGCTTCAGGTACAGCAGTGGCGCCTGCCGGCTCAAGGCACCCTCATTCATGCAGTTGAAAGTGGGCATGCATGCCCTTTCGGTCTATAGCATGCCTAAGGATGGTCAAGGTGTGACCAAAGGTGAAGTGCGGCCTTTTCGTCAGACCCGTGGGGCCGTTGTACTAAGAAAACGCATATGCTGACCTGCACGCGGTCTCAGATGGCACGCAGGGCAGCAGGCACTGTCATATAGCACTCCCAGCACCCACCTCCTGAGGGGCTGCAGCATGCTGTAGCAGAAGCAGGGCGCACCGACGCGCGCGCCGCTGCGTCCGCCAGGCCGGCACTTATGAGCGTTTTGCCCACGTCGGTGTCGGCGCCCCACACCATGTATATGGCTACACTCAAATCCACTGCTGGGGGCCGCTCGTCGGCACCTCCATAGCCTGGCTGCGAGGCTTCTGACGCAGCATGCAAGCTCCGGTCCGCTGCATTGCGCACATTGAACCATGAGCGGCAACGTGACGCTGTACTCCACAACGAGCGCGCTGCGGGATTGCTAAAGCAGTGCAGGAGGCGGCCAGCAGGCAGCCTGGCCTGCATTGCCTCAGCGGCCTGCTCTGAAGCTGCGCGGTAATGCAGACATGAAACAGGACGAGTGACGCAGACAGTTTGACGACAGACTACAGCCAAAGCGCTGGCAGGAACTGTGTGTTGTGTAAGGCTAACTCAATTTTCTCTTTGCTCCTGGGCCAGGAGTCCTGGCTCAGCCTGGCCATTACTATTTTTAGCAATGAGCATGCTATGATCGTGCCCACCAGTAGGCAAGACAAGAGCGCTTGCAAGTCTGCACCGTCGCCAAGCCTTGCGTTTGCTCCCTAGAAATTGACCTGACGCTGTGTGTTTGGCATTGACAGCGAAGCACGTCTGCATGCAAGTAAGCCTGTTGCCGATGTATAGCGCCCTTGACTGTGTGCAAGCTTGGCAAGTGTACAACGCAGTAAGTGCTGGCTTATGACAGACTCGGCACCAGTGGTTGGGGACCCATGGGACTCCTGGCTCACAGACGCTCTGGCTCACCTCCGTGAGAACAACCTGCTGCGCACGCTCCGACCTGTCGTCCCTACGCTCAATGCTGTCGAGGTGCGCGGCGGACCTGCGCGAGCACGCCTGCGCTGCAGTCTACTACCATGCTACGTGGCGGGCAGTGAGTCACGAGCGGCGCTCGCAGGTCATCGTGCCCGGCCAGGTGCTGCAGCCCTGGCTGGCCGAGGGCGGGGCGGCGCCGGCGGAGGGCGGCGACGGGGCGCCGGACGCCGCGGACGGCGGCGTGCTCAAGCTGTTCAGCCTGAATGACTACCTGGGGCTGTCCACGCACCCTGCTGTCTGCCAGGCTGCCGCCGACGCGGCGCTGCTCTTTGTCTCAGGCGCGCCCGCACGCGCCGCTTGGTGAACCGCAAACGCTTGACCTGTTCGACCACCTGGGTCGATTCCGCTATACTGTCTGCCTGGCAGTGTGCTTGTAAGGGCGCGTTGCTCGGCAGCTGCGAGGGCGTGCGGGTGTGCACGGATAGCACTGCTACAGCACTGCTGCATCGCCTGTGGCAGTCTGGCCCCAGGCTGCACGAGCTTCTAGTTTGTCAGGAGGCAAGGGTGCTCATGTGCTGCAAAGCGCACTGGGTACTGAATAAGGCAACGGAGGAGTGCTGCGGCGGCAGGGCCGCGCTCGTCGGCGCTGGTCGGCGGCCACACGGCCGCGCACCGGCAGCTGGAGCGCGCGGGCAGCGCTCAAGGGCACGCAGGACGCGCTGCTCTTCCCCACCGGCTTCGCGGCCAACCTGGCCGTTGTGTCGGCGCTGGCCTGCGGCGCGTCCCAAGGATAGGCTAGGGTAGGGTTTAACATAGTAGGATATGGTCACATCCCTAACCCTAACCAATTGCTAACGCAATGGCAATAAGTACCCTGCACGCACCGCTCCTCCAGCGGCAGTGCCGCGTGGGCCTGGCAGCCTTGCTTCATTGGCCTTTTGTTCCGGGCACGTGCAGTGCGCATGCCTGCATGGCGCCTAGGCACTGTGCATCGACGCAGCGCCGGCGTGTGCCGTTGACCTGAGGCGGCTCATGGCGTGGGCCCCTGACTCAGAAGCCCCGCCTGGCTCGGCCGCAGACGCGGGCGCCGCGGTGTTCTCGGACGAGCTGAACCACGCGTCCATCATTGACGGCGCGCGGCTGGCGGCGCGCGCGGGCGCGGCCGTGCGCGTGTACCGCCACAACGACCTCGCGCACCTGGAGCGCCTGCTCGTGGCCTGCCCGCCCGGCCGCCGGCGCCTGGTCATCACCGACAGCCTGTTCAGCATGGACGGCGCGCGCCCCGCCGCTTCGCAGCGCACCGGCCGCACGGCCTTTGAGCCCGCTGCCTCGCAGCTCGTCGCGCATGCTGAGCAGCGGGGCGCAGGCGCACTCTCGCAAAACAGTCTCACCAAGCTTCCAAAAGCACTGCATACGTCTAGTTCGAGTTCATGATACGGGTTGTGACCGTGCGGCGCTCACAGCAGTCTGCGCCGCGCGGCACATGCTGCGCCTCACCCACCCCGAAGCTCGCTCCTGGTTTGCCCCCTCGCCAAGGCTGGCAGCTGCATGGCCGGCAGGCGACTTTGCGGACCTGCCGGGCCTGGCGGCGCTGCGCCGGCGGCACGGCTTCCTGCTGGCCATCGACGAGGCGCACGCGACGCTGGTCTGCGGCGAGCAGTGCGCGTCCCCGGCCATGGTCACCTGCATGCTACGCGGGCGGCACGACTGCTGACAGGCTGTTGCTCAGGGGGCGCGGCGGCGGCGGCGGGCGCTGCAGACCAGGCGAAGCTCGTGGCTGGCATGGTCAGGACTATATGTTTGAGCCATGAATCTTTCCCATTCCCATTCACATTCCAGACCGACCTCGTCCATGTATGCCAGACCACACCGCACGTGTTGCCAAACGACACCTCGGTGGCCGCGCGCAGCGGCGGCGGCGCGGCGGAGGCGGCCGGCGTGGCGGACCAGGTGGACGTGCACATCGGCACGCTCAGCAAGGCGGCCGGCGCGCATGGCGGCTTCGTCGCCTGCCGGTCGGACCTGCGCGCGCTGCTCGTCACGCGCGGCCGGCCGGGCGTCTTCTCGACGGCGCTGCCGGCGCCGGTGGTCGCGGCCGCGTCTGCCGCGCTGCGCGTCGCCGCCAAGGCGGGCGCCCTGCACGAGCTTCTCTGGCAATTCTGCTCTAGTAGTGAACCAGCAATCGTTGGGCCACGCTGTACACCATGAGGGCGGGCGACGGCGCTATCTGGTTGCCCTGAGTGTCTGTCCAGTGTCAAATGTCTAGGCCTTCAGCTGATGGCGTGCTGGGTGCCAAGGCTGGTTTCAGGCATCCTGGGACCTCCTAGGGACACAGAACACCTCCTCCCCGCGCCGCCGGCGCCCGGCAGGAGACTGTGCAGGCAGCGTTACTGGTGGCTGCCAGGGGCGCGGCGAGAGGCGCGGAGTAGGGCATGGCGGAGCCACCCCGGCTCCTGCCGCTCGCTGCCGAGCGCGAGGCCGGCGTGCTCGCTGCCTCAGCCAACATGCGCGCTTGGGTCATCAGCGCCTGTCTGAACACAGCCTGCATGGTGGCTGCCAGGGCCCGGGCCGGCTGCGGCACCTGTGGCGGCTGGTCGCAGGGCTAACCCTAACCCTGACCTTGCCAGGACCCGGGCCGCCGGCGGCACCTGTGGCGGCTGGTCGCGCGGCTGGGCGCGGGCCTGGGCGTGGCGGCGGCCAGCCCCATCGTGCCGCTGGTGATCGGGCGGGAGGCCGACGCGCTGGCCGCGTCCGCCGCGCTGCTCGCGCGCGGCTTCCACGTGCCCGCCATCCGCCCGCCCACCGTCGCCGCGGGCACCTCCAGGCGCGCGCGCCGGCGGCACAGCCGTGTGTGCTGTGTGCGACTGTGGCGCATAGCGCCTTCATCCCGCCATGATGGTGGTTCTCCTTCTAATGGGGGTCTTTCTAGCAATATGCAGGCTTGCAGGTGGCCTGCCGCACCGCGGACTCGCAGGTTCAGGTTGTATGGATGGCTGTGCTGCGGTGAAGCCTTATGCCTGTTGCGTTCTGTCTAAATCAGTCTGCATGCTGCGGGCGCAGGCTGCGGATCAGCCTGTCGGCCGCGCACTCGGAGGCGGACGTGGACTCGCTGGTGGCGGCGCTCAAGGACGCCGGCGTGGTCGCGGCCGGCGCGGCGCGGCCTGCTGCCGCAGACGCATGCGCACCGGGTGACTGTAGGCGAAGGGAACCAGAGGGTGGCACTGTGCGCGCCAGACTGTAGCTGCACACAGCGCTGTGCATTGGCTTCCCGTCCGGTCCAGTCTTGAGCGCAGGCACGCAGGTGGACGACACCCGGCGCTCGCAAATTACAGGACTCGACAGTGACGCGCAGGGCGCAACAATGAGAGACAGCAAGCCCGTCTACTTGCACGATCAGCTTCATTCGTGCCGCTGGCCCGCAGTAGCTACCGTGTGAGACGCTGCGCGGCGGGGATGCGGGAAGGCAGGGCAGAGCTCCTCCTCTATCGCTGATGCAGACAGGCTGACGGGCGCACAGCGCTGCAGCAGACAGCTGTACAGCCTCAATAGGCATTCCATTCAGTCACCTACTGCGCGGACAGGCAGGCCTCGGTTGCGTCGGCCAGGCTGTCCGGGTGCAGCGTCAGCGCGCCGCCAGCCGCCGCGGGGCCAAAGCCCATCGCGCGCAGGGCCCGGTAGCTCTCGCACCAGGCGGCGACCTGGCGCGGCGCAGCGCACAGTCAGCGCACACACAGCACACACTGCACACACATGCATCTTTCCTTTAGAGTGGCTGAACCAAGCCCAGCGTGCGCATGCGCGACATCTGGTCACCTGAGAGCAGCGCCCATGTGGTATCCACGGTAGCGCCGCCCACAAGCTTTGGTCAGATTACCGTGCACACCGCCACGAGGACCCACCTTCAGAATGCTCAGGCCCCGTGCAGGGATGCTTCCATCTCACATACATCGCCTCGTCCTTATGCAGTGGACTCATTCTAACAGCCCGCGGGCAAGCAGCATGCCGCCCAGCATAGCGGTGCGCAGCCGCACATGGCGGCTCATAGCTGTCACCCTTGCAAGCTTGTCCCTGCCGGCGCGCTGCTGCGCACAAGACTCTCCTTTCATGCCTAGCCATACGACCGGCAGACGCTCAGCCGCCGTGCAAGAGCGCAACACCATCACACCCAGTTACGCTGGGCCGCTCTCTGAAAAGCTGAAATGCGCTGCCTCCCTTCGTCGTTTACCCTCCCCTGCCGGGCCCGCCCCGCACCTTCTCCTGCGCGGCGGCCGTGCCCAGGACGGCGAGTGCCATTGCGGCCTCCTCGCGCGCGGCCCCGCGCTCCGCCGCCTGCGCCAGCGCCCATGGGTCCTCCACGGCGACCTGCGCGCGCGCCGCGCTGCCGTCAGCGCAGGGGCAGCCGTGGCAGTGTGTGTACTAAGCGCGTGGCTGGTATCTCGCTTCTGCGCGCGGGAGTCCTCCACCGCCTCACACTCCCGCGCAGAGCGCGCTGCCGCAACATATGCTTGAGCTCGAGGCGCCAGGTATGCACCTCACTGTGGGCTCGGCCTGCTCGTGCTCGGCCGCATACCTCTTTCTCAGTACGCCGCTCTCAGCTTACAACTCATCAGCCAACGCTTTCCTGTTGCTGCAGCACACCTAGTCCTACACCGTGCAGGTGTGCACCGAGCGTTGCACTGCTCGGTGCCCTGCCCCCGCCAGTGTGCCTCTTACCAGCACCACCAGAACCGCGCCTACATAACCAAGGATCCGCCAGGAAAAGATGCGCCACAAACAGGCTGAGCAAGCGCGCCTGCGCTGCCGAGGACGCGTCCGGCGCCTCCGCGCCGTCGCCAGCCCGCTGGTCCGCCGAGACCAGCGCCCGCTCCAAGTCGAAGTCAAAGGAGAACTGCTGGCGGGGCACCTGGTCTGCCAGGTTTGGCGTTATGAGCACCTGGGGCGCGGCCACCGTGCGGTCAGCTCTATGTCAGCCATGGCACACCAGTGTGTACTGCAAGGACCTGCAAGGCGCACTCTTGGCAGCAACGTGAGGCATGCAGGGGCGCTGCGCACTACCATCAGGCCCTGCTTCTGTCCATACACGCACCTTGCGCCGCATTTGCAGTGCGCTGTAAAGCATCACGCTGCAGTGCAGGCAGGCAGCGCTGTGCACAGGTGTCGTGAGGAAGCAAGCCAGCTGAGGTGCTCGCGGGCGCGCACCGGCGGCAGCGTGCGGTACTGCTCCGCAATCTGCACGCGCAGCAGCGGGAAGTTCTGCGTGGGCGACCCCGCCGCCGCCGGGCCGGCCGGCCCGCCATAGCCGCCCGGCCCGTTGGCGCCCGCGCCCGCCCGCGGCGCGGCGACCTGCCCGACTGTGGGGTAGTAGCTGCCTGCGGCTGCGCTGGGCGGAGCACCGCCGCCAAGGGACACTGACGGGTACATAGGCAGCTGCCGGGTCGCTCCCTGTGCAGAGCGTGCGGCGCGGCGCCTGGCTGGTGCAGCGCAAGGTGCAGCGGAGAAACTTCTTATAGCCCCGACCTTGCTAGGACTGGCCACAGCCCGGCTGGAAGAACAAGAGACCGCTATTGCCCTCCAGCCTGTAGCTGGAAGCCTCCTGGGAGGTAGCTTGGCAGCCCCTCCAAGGCCCTCCTCAACTGCTCCCCTGATGGATGTGCGTAGTCACTCCAAAACTCTAGAGTTTTGAAGTGAGATCTGCTTTTCTGTGCAGCGTCGAGGCCTATCATGCAAAGGAGGTGGGCTGCCAGCGCAGGCGGGGCGACCACCCCGCTGGGCAAGGCATTGTTGTCGCATGCGCACACCGCTCCCCGCAGGTGAGCGTGCAGAGAGTGCTCAGCGCTGGTGGCCACGTTCCAAGGCCCAGTGCCGGTATGACACTGTGCTGCAAGCTTACATCGCCAATGCCTGTGCATGTGCAGGACGCGGCGGGCAGCACAGCAGCGTGTGGCGCCGGCGCCCGCACACGCAGCGAGCCAGCCGCTCCGGCCGTCCGACACGCACTCACAGCTCTCAGGCACGGACTGCGCCTGTGCCTGCATCAGTCTTCCTGCTCACGCACCTGCTCACACGTCGTCATAGAAGCAGCCATCAACCGTTCTGGCTTTTACCGGGTGGGGGGAGCTGCAGGCATGATAGGCCGCTGGTCGACGCGCACCTGCTCACACGTTGTCATCAGCAATCTCCAGACGTTCTGGCTGTGCGGGGGGTTGCAGGCGTGGATAGGCCGCTGGCCGACGCGCAAGCCGGGGACCTGCTGGTCGCCGCCGCTGCGGGCGGCCAAGCCCTGTGGCTGGAGGTGCTCGAGCGGCGGCGGCGGCCGGACACGCCACCGGCTCCAGGCCCCGCAGAGGCCCGGTCATGGGGGCAGGCCCCTGGGGCTGCCAGCACCCGCGCGGACCCCGACGGCGGCGGCGGCGGCGCGGCCGGCGGCGGCAGCTCGGCGCGGGCTGCAGAGCCGGCCCTGGTGGCGGCCTGCTGCGGAGAACGCTTGGAGCTGCGCGCGGACGGGCCGGGGCGCTTCGTGATGCACCATGCAGGCGCGCCGTATGCTTACGCAGGCGCAGCTCAGCCCCCAACAAATAGCAGGCCGGCCCGAGGCCCCACGCAATAGCAGACATGCCCTGCTCCGGCACCCAGCAAGGGCCTGGGAGGGTCTGCCGTGTAGGCAAGTACAGGCCGGCTGCTGAACACGCCGACTCGGGGTTTGTGGCTTCATCATGCATACATGGGAACCATGCGCACTACTACGCTTGCCATGGCGCACGCAGCACCGCGCGTCTGCGCACCCGGGAGCTCTGCATCCCCCGCTGTCTGCGGAGCGGACGCACACAGCGCGGCGCGCGCGCTGGCGGCCCGGCGCGGCTCACCGGCGCGCGTGCGCCGGCAGGGTGGCACCCCGACCCTGGCGAGCCCTGGCTCGAGGCCTACCCGGGGTGGGCGGCCGCGCTGCGCGGCTTGCAGGCCACGCCTGCGCATGCGCCCGCCGCCTCCGCCCAGGCCCTGGAACCGGCGGCGCCGTCGGCCGCCCTGCACGGCCTGCGTGTCAGCGGCGCGCGCGTCGCCTACTCGCTGCGCCGGCTGCACGACGACGTCGCGCGCGTGCCGGGCGTGTGGTGCGACGGCACGGGTGCGCGAGCGCGCACCCTGGCGCGCGCGCCAGGGTCAGCATCTGCATTGGGTGGCCGCCCCTTGCTGCACCCCTTCATGTAAGGCTTGCACCTACACTTGCTGCACGCTGTTATCCAGAGCATGCTGGCCACCTGCCTTTGTCCTGCACCCCGGCAGCGCGCGGCACTCTGGCATGCACGCGGCCGCGGGCCGCAGGGCCTGGGGACCCGCCGCCGGCGCCGCTGGACACGGCGGTGCTCGAGGCCGGGGAGCTGGTGGCGCTCCGCGCGGGCCGCCGGCAGGTCGTCATGACGCAGCTGCACGTCGGCTGGGCGGTGCGCGCCGCCCCGCGCCCGGGCCGCGCGTCGGCCGCCGGCGCCCGCCGCGCTGGCACAGCCGCCGCCGGTGCCGAGCAGCGCGGCCGGGAGCGCGGACGCAGGGCAACCGGGACAGCGCGCGCCGCCAGCGCACGATCTGGAAGATGTCCCGCGGGCTTGCACTGATGTGCACGTGCTTGTGGTGCTGGGGCGCTGCGTGCCGCCCGGCATGCAGGCTTCGGACCGCCGGCCTTCCCTAAGAGGGTTTACGTGCAGCTGCGTGTCTGTGACAGCGCATCCCGGGAAGCCCCAGCTATGGTCCTGTCCAAGCTGGGGATTCATGTTGGAATCACGTTGTGTGCTGCGTGAAGAACATGTACAAGAAGAACATGTATGCAGAGTTGCAGATTTATGCCTGTGCAGGGCACGCCGCGGGCGCGGCAGCCAGCGCTGCGCCCGTTCGTGGCCGGGCAGCTGGAGGCGCTGGCGGGCGACCCGGCGTTTGGCGTGGTCATGTCGCGCGCGGCCGGGCGCGCCCCGCTTGCCGCAGCGAGCCAGGCCTGTCAGCCGTAAGGGCGGTGCACTGCCGTGCGGCGCGGGGGTCCT
>JAABUV010002194.1_pt1 | contig 26975 bp, 26 predicted proteins | sample 5559971 | NCBI WGS metagenome assembly JAABUV01 (sample SAMN10711881, study PRJNA513362) | rock metagenome | isolation source: Antarctica rocks | place: Antarctica: Victoria Land, Knobhead nord | collected 2015-12-19
ACTCCCGAAGGGCGCTGCGCGCGATGTTTGGGGCGGCGGTCGCTGCGGCTGATCCGCACATGGTGCTGGCGCGCTACCTTCCCGAGCCATCACAGGGACGTTGCGTCGTGGTTGGCTTCGGCAAGGCGCCTGCAAGCTCGGCTGGGGCGCGGGGCTTGGCCGGCGCGTCTGGTCACGCTGCTAATCGGCAACGTTCCGGGCGACAATCCGGCCAAGATTGCCTCCGGTCCGACCGTGCTGCCGCGGCGCCCAGCAAACTAGGCGGAAGCGAGGTCGATCCTGCACTGCTACGGCATCGCGCTGTCCGAGGCGGTAGCCAATTATCCGCTTGGATCGGACGTGGAAACAGAGCCGTCACCTGCAACGAACGACATTCGTTTGATCGCCGGGCCGTCGACGGCCCTGGAAGTGGCAGCGGAATGCGCACGAACGTTTGGGACGCATTCGGCGACCCCATGTGCACTGGCGCCACGCGCACCAACGTCAACGATCTGCGCGCGACTCGTTTAGTCCGCAACGCGCTATGAATGTCTCGCCCCCTCACTCATATCAAGAACAGGAAAATTGCTTGTGAATGACATAAAATCCTTACCAAATCTTGATGTTGATCAGGCACAGATCAGGTCGGTCGGAACCGTTGATGGTGGCTCGCTCGTGCTTAGTCGACGTGCAATTCTCAGCGCGGGTCTGACCATGACAAGTATTTCAGGAGCAACTATGCAAGCAAGCGCGCAACCTGTCGTGCTAAACCATGATGCGAATGATCCGCTTTCATCTGCGGCGGTGCAAGAAAATCAGCAATTCTTTCCCGGCTTCCGGCAGAGATTCATAAAAACGCAAGGCGTCGATGTGGAAGGCAAGCAGGCAAGTGATGCTACGATTAACACGCTGGTCGGCGGCAAGGGGACGCCGTTGCTGCTGATCCACGGGCACCCTGAAACTCACGTCACCTGGCACAAGGTGGCGGGCAAGCTGGCCGAGCGGTTCACGGTGGTGATGACGGACTTGCGAGGCTACGGCGACAGCAGCAAGCCCGATGGCGACCCTGACCACATCAACTATTCCAAGCGCGCGATGGGAGCGGATCAAGTCCAGGTCATGCGCTTGCTCGGTTTCGATAGATTTCAGGCGATTGGGCATGACCGTGGCGGCCGAGTCCTGCACTTCATGATGATTGACTATCCGGAGGCGGTCACGCGAGCTATAACGCTCGATATCGCGCCGACCGACCTGATGTACGCGCAGACCACCAAGACGTTCGCGACAAAGTACTTCTGGTGGTTCTTCCAAATCCAGAAAGCGCCGATTCCGGAACGATTTATCGGCGCCCTGACGGATTATTACTTAGAGGACCATCTGACCGTGCAGAGCAAGACGCCCGGTGCCGTAACACCGGCAGCCTACGCAGCGTATCTGCGCACCTACAAGGAACCAGCCGCTATCCACGCGGTGTGCGAAGACTATCGCGCCGCGGCTGGGATCGATAGCCGCCTGCTTGAAGCGGACCGCAAGGCTGGCAAAAAGGTTCCGACCCCGCTGCTGACCCTCTGGGGCGAGAAGGGGACAGTCGGTGAACTGTTCGACGTAATCGAGATGTGGAAGCAGGAAGCAGCCAACGTTTCCGGTCGAGGATTGCCATGCGGCCATTTGATTCCCGAAGAGGACCCGGAGGGACTTCTGACGGCTATCAATTCATTTCTGACCACCACCTAGACTCGTTTTTCCCAAGTGGACACTGCCAATTCGGCAAGATCAGGTGCAGCCGCTACGTAGATCACGGACAAATTGTGTGAAATAGCGACAACATTTCAGGAAGTTTTATAACGAAACCGTGTTCTACCTGGGGAAGGGGCAGGCAAGTCTTATCGCACGACCAGCGACGCAATGACGCGAAGTGGTCTTCATAAAAAAGCCTGAACAAATATATAGTTGGTAAGAAGGGCGTGACTTGATGAACTCCAAGCGACTGCCCAGGGTAGGTACTGATCTCAAGACGTTGCTGATCTACGCAACGGTGATTGTCGGCGTCACGTCGATTGCTCGTGCCGACGAGCTGCAGGACCTCAAGAGGCAAACCGACCTGCTGCAGCGGCAGAACCAGACGCTGATGCGGCGGATTGACATCATCGAGAGAAGCCAGCGCGCGAGGAAGGCGGCAGCGGACTCCACGAGGTCGCCTCGGTCGTCGACCACCGCGACGAACAGGCAGCCCGACGCATACGCTGGTGGCACCAACGACTTCAGGCCCGGCACGAGCGGCGGACTGGCCTTGTCTCCGGGCGGCTCGACCGCGGGCGCCGGCGCGCCAACGGTGCAGGAGTCGCGCACCGCAGGCGTTGCGCCGTCCTCTGCCGCGATCGGTGGCACGCCGCCGATCCCGTCCGCGAACGCGCTGACCTACAAGGGCATCACCTTATATGGCGGCCTCGACATCGGCGTGGCCTACCAGAGCCACGGCACGCCACTGAGCGGGACCTACGGGGCGGGGCTGGAATACCTGATCTCGAAGAACAGCAACCGCTCGCTCGTCAGCCTCGCGCCCAACGGACTCAGCTACTCCAACATCGGCCTCAAGGGCGTGGAGCCGCTCCTCCCGGGGTTGGATGCCGTGTTCAACGTGCAGACCACGTTCAACCCGATCTCTGGGCAGCTGTCCAACGGCCTCGGATCGATCGTGCAGAACAATGGGGTACCGCTGAACCGCCAAACCACGTTTGGCGACTCGAGCAGGGACGGCCAAGCCTTCAATTCAATAGTCTATGCGGGCCTGAGTTCGCCTCGGCTGGGCACGCTCACCTTCGGCCGGCAGAACGCCTTCACGCTCGACGGCGTGATCGCCTATGACCCCCTATTCGCCGGTAGCGCGTTCTCGGTTGTAACTGGCGCTTGTAATTTCCCCAGATCGGGCGGTTGAAAACTCTCCACTTCGTTTTGGTTGGCGTCGCTGTGACGTGGGCGCTGTGGGTCGCTGCCCGGCATGAGCCCACCCTTTCCCTGGCGGTCCAGGGGAGAACAGGGGTGGTCAGGCTTGGGGAACTCGTCGTGATCCTGGATCTGCATCGGCAAGGCTTGAGCCTGTCTGCCATCGCCCGGCAGGCGGGGCTGGATCGCAAGACGGTCCGCCGCTACGTCCAGCGCGGTCTCGAACCGCCTGCCTACCAGCCCCGGCCGCCTCGCATGAGCAAGGTCGCGGCGTTCCACAGCTATTTGCGCGAGCGCGTGGCCGCTTATCCGGAGCTGACCGCCAGCCGGCTGCACCGCGAGTTGCGCGATCTCGGCTATGATGGTGGCTACACGGCAATCAAGGACTTCCTCCGCGGCATCCGGCCGGGTGTGGCCGCAGGGTTCGAGGTGCGGTTCGAGACGCCGCCGGGCCGCCAGGCTCAGGTTGACTTCGCCCATTTCCGCACCGTGTTCACCGACGAGCCCGGCATCGAGCGCGTCGTGTGGCTGTTCTCGCTCGTGCTCGGGCACAGCCGCATGCTGTGGGGGCGGTTCGTGCCGCAGCAGGACATGCAGACGGTGCTGCGCTGCCACGCTGCCACGCCGCTGCTTTCCAGGCGCTGGGCGGGGCGCCGGCCGAGATCCTCTACGACCGCATGAAAACCGTCGTTGATCGCGAGGTGGTGCAGAGTGGGTCCGAGCCCGGCCACATCGTCTACAACCGCACCCTGGTCGAGTTCGCCCGCCACTACGGCTACCTGCCAAAGGCCTGCAAGGCCTACCGGGCCAAGACCAAGGGCAAGGTCGAACGGCCGTTCCGCTACATCCGCGAGGATTTCTTCTTCGGCCGCAGCTTCCGCAACCGCGACGACCTCAACAACCAGTTCCGCCAATGGCTCGACCAGGTCGCCAACGCCCGGGTCCATGCCACCACGCACCGGGTCGTCAGCGCGCATTTCGCCGAGGAGCGCCCAAGCCTGCAGCCGCTGCCGGCAGGGCCGTTCCAGGCCGTGCTGCGCCTCGAGCGCCGCATTACCAAGGACGGCATGGTCTCGGTCGACGGCAATCTCTACAGCGTGCCCGACACCACCCGCCGCCGACCCGTCGAGGTGCACAGCACGGCCGACGAGGTCCGTATCCTGGAGTAGGGCACACTCATCGCCATCCACGCTGTCATGGAGGGCCGCGGCCAGCGTCGCATCACGGCCGGGCATCGCACCACGCCGGCGCCTGCCAACAGCCAGACGCCCCGGCACGGCATGCCACCCAGCAGATCCGGCGAGGTCGTCGCCCTGCGGCCGCTGGCCTTCTACGATGCCGTGGGCAAGCGCCTGGCCGATGAGGCAGCGGCGTGAGCATCGCCACCCTGCCGGAGAACCCGGTCGCGAGGATCCGTCATAATTTGGTCGGACTGCGCATGCCGCGGGCGTTGGAGGCGCTCGAAGCCGTCATCCAGCAGATCGAGCGCGGCCAGCTCGGCGCCATCGAGGCGATCGACATCCTGCTCGCCGAGGAGATCACCGTGCGCGAGGGGCGGCGGATCAAGGCGGCTCTCCAGATGGCGCGGCTGGCCACAGTCAAGACGCTGACCGGCTTCGACTTCTCGTTCCAGCCGTCTCTCGACCGCAACCGCATCATGGCCCTGGCCAGCCTGGACTTCATAGGCAAGCACGAGGTCGTCCACTTCATCGGCCAATCCGGCACGGGAAAGTCCCATGTATCCACAGCGACGCCGGATCCGAGGCCACGGGGAAGTCCATTGGTGTGCCGTCGCGCTGACCAGACGAAGTGATCGTGGCTCGGGTCCGGCGCCGGCGCACACCGATGCCGGAGCCTGGCTATCCTCACCTGGGCAACGGTGCCGAGGGCGTCATCCAGCAGTGAGAGCTTTCCAGCGTCTCGACGACGTGACGACGAGCCCCGGACCCGGCCTGGGCAGGCGAGAGTAAGGAGATTGTGGCGGCATGACCGGCCACGGATCAAGCACATGGCTGCGCTACCCAGGACTTCGCCCGCAACTTCCAGGAGAAGCTCATGGGTCAGCGAACGGTCGGGATCGACCTTGCCATCCGCGGCGACCACGTCGCCCGCGTTCTCGATGACGGACGGCCACACGGAAAGCCGATCCGTTTCCGGCTGACGTCCGACAGCCTTGCTGGTCTGGTCGCCAGGCTGCGCGACGGGGCTGTGCCGGGCGACACCATCACCGCGGTCATGGAGCCGACCGGCATGGCCTGGTTCCCGGTCGCCCGCTGGCTCAGGCAGGACGGGATCAACGTCATCCGGGTCAAGGGCCAGCGTGTCCAAGCGCTCCGGCGCTATCTCAGCGAGTACGCCAAGACCGACGCAGCCGACGCCTACGTGCTCGGCGCCATGCCCCTGTTCGGCGGCGCACCTGTCGATCCCGTGTATGTTCCCAGCGCGGAACGGCACGCATTGCAGCGCCTGACGCGACAGCGCGAGCGGCTGGAGGACGAGCTGACCTCCATCAAGCGTCGCCTGCTTGATCTGGTTCGCTGGGCCTGCCCCGCGCTGGAGGCAGTGTTGCCAGACCTGCGGACCGACCTGGCGCTGGCCGTCCTCCATGATCTGCTCGACCCCGCCCGCGTCATCAAGGCGCGGCGGCCGACACTGCTCCGTTTCATCGCCACGCATGCAAACGGCAACCATCCCCACGGCGGGCCCTTTGCCGAGGCGCTGGTGGACGGACTCAGGGCGGCGGCCACCGAGACCCGCCGCCTGCACGGAAGCGCTGTCGACTTCGGGCTGCTGCAGGTGGAGGTTGCCCTCGAGGTCGACCGCCTGCGCCTGGTCGAAGCGCAGATCACCCGCCTCGCCCGCGAGATCGAGGCTCTCTACGGCAACCTGCATCCATCCGACGCCCTGCGCACGATCCCCGGCATCGGCGTCGTCCTGGGCCCGCTGGTGCTGGGTGTGCTGCACGAGGCCGGGCGGTTTGCAAGCCTGCATCGGCTGCGGGGCTTCTGCGGCATGTTTCCGCGTGTCAAAGCCTCCGGCGGCACAAGCCAGCCCGGGCAGGCGATCACCCAATCCGGCAACAACCGGATCAAGCGCGCGCTCTACCTCGCGGCCGACGCCGCGCGGCGCATCGATCCCGAGCTGGCCGCTGTCTACTGGCGCCTGATGGTCCGCAAGGGCCACCACCACAAGCAGGCGCTGTGCGCCGTGGCGACCCGCCTCGTGAACCGCATCGGCAAGGTGCTGCGCACCGGCGACGCCTACGAACTACGCGACACCGACGGCACGCCGATCAGCGTCGCACAGGGCAAGGCCATCATCACCGAACGCTTCACCGTTCCTGCCGAGGTCCGCAACGCGAGGCGAAAACACCGGGTGGAAAGCATGGTCTGACCCGACCAAAAACTGTTTGGCAATCCGTAGGAGATCACCTCGCCATCGCGCTCGGGGTGGAGGCGATCCGGGCCGGGCGGAGCGTGTATTTCTGTCCGCTGGCCGACATCATCGACAGCCTGGCCAAGGCCGACCGCGAGGGGCGCCTGCGCGAGCGCATCCGCTATCTCTGCCGCACCCAGCTGCTGATCATCGACGAGATCGGCTACGTCACGTTGGGGGCTGCCGCCGGGAACCTGTTCTTTCAGCTCGTCAACGCGCGCTACGAACGCGGCGCCATGATCCTGACGTCCAACCGGGGCTTTGCCGAGTGGGGCCAGGTGTTCGGCGATCCCGTCATCGCCACAGCCCTGCTGGACCGGCTGCTGCACCACGCCGTGGTCGTCCACATCGAAGGCTCCAGCTACCGCATGCGCCAGCACGCCGACTTGATGCCGCCTGTAGCGCGACAGCGCGGATGGCCGGTGCGCGACAGCATTGGATGGCCGGTCAGGTCAGCCGCAGGGCGGGCGTAGCCCGGCCGTAGGCTGACCTGACCGGTGGCGTGGGCTTCAGCCCGCGCCTTGGTCGCGGCGTGTGCGGGCAGGATTGGGACCTCGACTGCCAAGACGAGGCCCTTCCTTGCCCGGACGACACGTCACAGACCAACAGGTGAGATTGTACATGGACCATCGACGCCGAGACACGCAGCGCCTTGCCGCCGCCAGAGCCGGGCTCAGCGAGCGCACCGCCCGCAGGATCGAGCGTGATCCACAGCTTCCTTCCCATCGACCCTGCACGAGCCCGTCGCGGCGCTTGGTCGCCGACCCGCTGGCCGGGCTGTGGGAGAGCGACATCCTGCCGCTGCTGCAGAGCCGACCCGGCCTGCGGCCCATCACCCTGCTCGAGGAGATGACGCGCAGGCATGCCGACCATGACTGGCCCCGGTTGCGCCGCACCCTGGAGCGACGCGTTCGCGCCTGGCGTGCCGCCCACGGCCCTGAGCAGGAGGTCATCTTCCGCCAGGTGCATCCGCCAGGGCGCCAGGGCTTGTCCGACTTCACCGACATGGCCGACCTCAACGTCCGCGTCGCAGGCGCGCCCCTTGTGCACCGGCTCTACCACTTCGTCCTGGCCTGTTCGGGCTGGGAGCACGCCGAGGTGGTGCTGGGAGGCGAGAGCTTCACCGCCCTGGCCACCGGACTGCAGGACGCCCTGTGGACCCTGGGCGGCGCACCGGCCGAACACCGCAGCGACAGCCTGTCGGCCGCCTTCCGCAATCTCAACCGCGATGCGGCCGCGGACCAGACCCGGCGCTACGAGGCGCTGTGCCAGCACTACGGCATGCTGGGCACCCGCAACAACCCGGGCGTCGCGCACGAGAACGGCTCGGTCGAGACCAGCCACGGCCACCTCAAGCGCGCCGTCGAGCAGGCCTTGCTGCTTCGCGGCACACGCGACTTCGACAGCCTCGAGGCCTACCGCTCCTGGCTGGCCGAGCTGCTCGCTCGACGCAACACCCGCCGACAGAAAGCCCTCGACCTGGAGCGTCCTCATCTGAGGCCGCTGCCGCCAAGGCGCACCATCGACCACGACGAGGCGGTGGTGGTGGTCACCTCCTCCGGCGGGTTCGTGCTGCGCCGCGTCTTCTACACGGTGCCCTCGCGCCTGGTCGGCTACCGCCTGCGCCTGCGCGTCTATGACGACCGGCTGGAGGGCTTCCTCGGCCAGAGCCAGGTGTTCACCCTGCCGCGCGGCCGTCCAACCCGCGAGGGCCGACATGGCCACGTCGTCGACTACCACCACGTGATCCACAGCCTGCGTCGCAAGCCCATGGCGCTGCTCAACCTGGTCTACCGCGATGCCCTGTTCCCCCGCTCGCCCTACCGCCAGACCTGGGAACACCTGATTGCCACCGGCAACGCGCATCTCGCCTGCACAACCATGGTGGGGCTGCTGGCGCTGGCCCACGACCGTGCCTGCGAGGGCGAGCTTGCCGTCCTGCTCCGCGAGCAGCTCGACCAGGGGCAGATGCCGGATCTAGGCCGGAAGGCCCATCCGCGTAAAACTGCACGGTAAGGACGGCCTGTTTGAGCCGTTTTGGCCTGGTCAAAGCCTAACGGGGCCGTTTTTGATCCGGCAGCGGCATGAACCGGTCGTTTATTGCGTGCAATGATGGCGTGCAATGCATATTGGACGCAGGATGTCTATGTGCCTAGCCGTATTGCACGCAGCAAACCGTGGTGCTAACGCGGGGGATGATATTGCGTGCAATACATGCAGCACTCACCGACGCGCCTGGCGAGCCAGGCTGGATGGCGACGTTCCTCGCCAGCCTGGCGCGCGATGACCTGGCGCCTGCGACGCTGCGCGGCTACCGCTACGACCTGCGCCACTTCGTCGCCTGGTACCGCACAGTCCATGACGGCCCTTTTGTCCTTGAGCACCTCGCCGGGCATGAGCTGACCGCCTACCGCCAGCACATGGTCGCCGGTGGCCTCCGGCCCGCCACGGTCAACCGCCGGCTCGATGCCTTGCGCCGGCTCTCCCGCTGGGCGCGCGGCACCGGCGCCCTGCCAGCCGGCTCCGTGCTCGAGGTCCGTCCCGTGCGCACCGAGCGCAACCGCCAGCCGGCCGGCTTGACGGATCCGGAGGTCCACGCCCTGCTGCGCGCCGCGGGCGCATCCTCCCACGGCCTGGCGGCGCGGAACTACGCCATGGTGCAGCTCATGCTGCAGGCCGGGCTGCGCGTCGGCGAGGTGGCCGCCTTGCAGGTGGGCGACGCCATCCTGGGCGAGCGCTCCGGCACCGTCCGCATCCGTCATGGCAAGGGCCTCAAGGCACGCGACGTGCCGCTGAACGCCACGGCGCGGCGCGCGCTCCGGCAGCACCTCGACCGCCGCCCGGCGCCGGACGCAGGCGCGCCGCTGTTCGCCAGCAGCCGGGACGGGGCGATGCCCGTGCGCACGGTCCAGGCCGTCATGACCAGCCTGGCGCGCCGTGCCCGCCTCAAGCGGCTTGCCGTCTCGGCGCATACCTTGCGCCACACCTTCGCGCTGGGCTTCCTGCGCGACAACCCGGGCAAGCTGGTCGAGCTCGCCAGCTTGCTCGGCCACGACTCGCTCGACACGACGGCCATCTACACCCGGCCTTCGCGCGACGATCTCGCGGCCGACCTGGAGCGCTCGCACCTCAATGTCGATGGATGATCTCCCGGACGCCGAAACGCCGGCCCGTCGACGGCCGGCCTCCGTCGACCCCGACGAGGACGAGATTGCACAGCGATGGAGCCTGACGCCCGCCGACCTGACCGTGGCCGCAAAGTGCCGGGGTGACGACCATCGCCGCCGCTTCGCCGTCCAGCTCTGCTGGCTGCGCGCGCACGGCCGTCTGCTTGACGACTACCGCCAGGCGCCACTGAAGATCGTCAACCACCTGTCGCGCCAGCTCGGCCTGCCGCCGGTGCTGTTCCTCGACCGGCCGGGCCGGGCGCAAACGGAACGGGCGCAAGCCCTGCGCATCCGACGCCACCTTGGCCTGCGCCCCTTCGAAAGCGGGGTCGCCGCCGACCTGCGGCACTGGCTTCGCCAGGGCGCCATCGAAGGCCGCACCGCCGCCGAGCTCCTGGTCCGTGCGGAGGACAAGCTGCGCGGCTGGCACGTCATCCTGCCAGCCACCAGCACGCTGGACCGGCTGGTCACGGCCGAGGTGACGCACGCCACGTCCCAGCTCTACAGGATGGTCTCGCTTCGGCTGCCGCCTTCCCTGCGCGAGGCCATCGACCTGCTCGTCGAGGTGCCGGATGGCGACGCCCGGTCCAGCCTGTTCCGGCTCAAGGACCTTCCCAAGTCGGCCAGCGCCGCCGCCATCAAGGGTGACATCGTGCGCCTGCGCCTGATCGAGCAGCTGGTCGAGGCCGGCGCCGGCCTCGACGGCCTCGATCCCCGGATCGTGCGCCAGCTTGGCCAGCTCGGGCGCCGCTACGACGCAGGGGACCTGCGCCGGTTCGCCAAGCCGAAGCGCGATGCCCTGGTCGCGTGCTACCTGGTCGAAGCGCGCAAGACGCTGCTCGACCAGATCGTCGAGGTGAACGACCTGTTCCTGACCGGCACGAACCGCCGGGCGCGCAACTCGGTCGAGAAGCAGCGAAAGATCCTGCGCCGCCGGGCGCGCGATGGATTGCGCCGCATGCTCGGCGCCGTTGACGCGCTGGTCGCGGCCGACGGCTCGCAGACCGTCGAAGCATTCCGCGATGCCCAGGACCCATCCGCCCTGATCGAGGCCGCCAACGCCTGCCGGGCCTACGAGCGGCTGGAGGCGCGCGGCCACCTCGACGCCATGCTGGCCCGCTACGGCACGCTGCGCCAGTACTTGCCGGCCTTCTTCGGGCTGCCGTTCGCAGCCGCCAGCGGCAGCGAGACCCTGCTGCGGGCAGTCGAAGCCCTGCGCGCGCTCGACGCCGGCACCCGCGGCCCGCTCACCACGGGCGACCCGCACGGCTTCGTGCCGGCGGAATGGCGGCCCTACCTGGCCGGCGGGGACAAGGCCGCCGGCAAGCTCGACCGCGCCATCTGGGAAATCTCGCTGGCGTTCGCAGTCCGCGACGCGCTCCGCGCCGGCGGCCTGTTCCTGGCGCAGAGCCGCGACCACGTCTCGTTCTGGAACCTGGTCTACGACGACCGGAGCTGGCAGGAGACGCGCGAACAGGCCTACGGGCGCCTTGACCTGCCCACGGACGGCCAGGCGTTCCTGGACCGCCTCGCCGCCGAGTTCAGTCGCGTGGCGCGCGCTGCCCAACGCGGCCTGGCCAGCAATCGCTTCGCCGCCATCCGCCATGGCCGGCTCACCCTCAAGCAGCGTGACGCTATGCCGGTCTCCCGGCCCTTGCGCGAACTGCGCGCCACCATCGGTGCCAGCCTGGGCCGCGTCCGCATCGAGGACCTGCTCCAGGACGTCGACGAGTGGTGCGGCTTCACCCGCGCCTTCCAGCCGCTCGGCGGCTACCAGCCGCGCAGCGCCGACCCGCACCGCTCCCTGCTCGCCACCCTGATCGCCCACGGCACCAATCTCGGCCTCGCCGCCATGAGCCAGAGCGTCGACACGCTGACCGCCGATGCCTTGCAGGACACCAGCCGCTGGTTCCTGCGGCCAGTCACCATCAAGGCGGCGAACACGGTCATGGTCGACCACCACCACGGCCTGCCGATCAGCAGCCTGTGGGGCAACGGGCACCGCTCCTCCTCGGATGGCCAGCGCTTCGCAGTGGAGCGCGACAGCCTGCTGGGCAGCCCATACCCGCGCTACTTCGGCTACTACGACCACGCGCTCCAGCTCTATACCCACACCTCCGGCCAGCACAGCGTCTACGCGACCCAGGCCATCTCCTGCGCGCCGCGCGAGGCCGGCTACGTGCTCAGCGGCATCCTCGACAACGACACGGCGCTCGATATCCGCGAACACACCTCGGACACGCACGGCTTCACCGAGCACCTGTTCGGACTCTGCCCGCTCCTCGGCATCGCCTTCATGCCGCGGCTAAAGGACCTGCCCGACCAGGTGCTCAGCCGCATCGATCGCGACGCCGACTACGGCGTTCTGCAGCCCTTGCTGCGCGGCCGCATCAACATGGGCCTGATCCTGGTGTCAGGCGACACCCGGGAGCCAGCCGCGGGCGACATCTGGCACCCAGCCACCTGAGTTTCTCATTAGCCGGATTTCATCAAACGCTAGATGGGCTTGAGGGAAGAAGTGGGCGACCGGGGTGGATGGGTCTTCGTGTCGCTACCGGCCTGCTCCCCGGGTGTCGCATGACACCTGGAGCAGTGGGACCAGCTGGTCCGCCTCGCAGCCTCGCTGAAGGACCGCCTCACCCCGGCCCACGTCGTCATGCAGCGCCTGGCCAACGCCAACGCCTCGGACCGCCTCGCCGGGGCGCTGACCCAGCTCGGCCGCCTGATGAAGACCATCCACATCCTGCGCTACATCCACGAAGCGCCGCTGCGCGACGCCATCCAGCTGCAGCTCAACCGCGGCGAGTTCCGCCACATCCTCGCCAAGTCGCTGTTCTTCGCCAACTGGGGCAGCTTCCGCTCCGGCGACTACGAGGAGGTGATGAACAAGGCCAGCTGCCTCAGCCTGCTGTCCAACGCCGTCCTGGTCTGGAACACCGTCCACATCGCCCGCATCGTCGCCCAGCTGCGCACCGCAGGCCACGAGGTCCGTGACGACGACCTCGCCCGCGTCTCGCCGCTGGCGCACGCCCACGTCATCCCCAACGGCAGCTACTTCCAGTCGCCCCGCCAACGCGCCGTACAAGCACCCAGACCCGCCATGGCCTGACACCGTAAGCTCCCCACCAACCCACTCCGCGACATTGCGTGCAATACGCTACCGTGCGGTTTCACGCGGATGGGCCTTCCGGCCCGATTTGCAGGTATGGCGCGAGCGGTTTGCTCGCGAGCTGTGCCGCCATGGCGTTGAGGCCGAAGCAACACCAAGGCAGGCTCGTGGCCTCGTCCGCAAATCAGACCGGATCGAAATTCATAAAATCGAGAAACGTGGAAAGGTGCCAACTGCAAGACTTCGAGACGCTGACCTGGCGGCGAAGGAAGCGAAAACAGTAGCTCCACGCCCTGCTTACGGATGGGAAACCGAGATCAGGCAGCGGCAGCGTGCAATCCAACAAGCCTACTTGGATCGGGCCGAACTGCTGAATACGGGTGATGATCCGGCAGACAAGCAGCTCGCGAGAGACATCAAACGCTTCGTTGCGGAAATGCCGATCGCGAGCACCCGGCGAGCCGCCCTGGCATCCGAACTGCGGGAAGTCAGCAACGAAAGACATGAACACGAACGGCTTAGGCGCACACCCAACCAGCCATCACAGGAAAACCTGACAGTGACGCCCTCGACCAAGATTGAGGGGCCAGAAATCGAAGATCGGGACAAGCGCCCAATGCGGCGGCGCTAGGCGTCAGAACCTCCGCACTGTGCGGAGGTTCTGAAAACGGGAGTCCGGTAGCAGAGGAACCGAAAATGCATTTCGGACCGACCTTGCTCCAGAAGGGTCTAGACCCGAGAACGCTGCCGTTCCAGAAATCCCAACCCAACCCTAATTGGACGACAAAGTGTCCCATGCCAACGTGCCGTCGAGGTTTACCTCAATGGGGCTATGACTGTTTGAAGTAGTAGCAGACGTAGGCTCGATGCGAGATGGGCGACCATCTCGACGTCTGAGCGGTTCCCGTAACTCCATGCGGATCGAGCAATTTCGGGAAAGATAATTTGGGAAGAGATTTCGGGAAGGCCGCACCTACTATCGCCGTTCTACCCTGTTATGGCAGCCGACTTCCCATTTTATGTTCGTTTGTGGGAAGGTAGTCCGCCCAGGGGCAACGCATGAGATTTGAGCGCTAATTGCGTGCTATTGCCGGAGTAGCTGGAGCATGTAGGCATCGTTCCAGGCGGCTTGCTTTCGTCTGCCCCGCTTACTGGTCTTGGACGCTTGATCGCGGCTGATCAGATTGAGCGCGATCTTGCGCAGAACCGCCAGGTTGCGGGCACCCATCCGATCGCGCACGCGGCTTTCGTCCTCTCAGAAGGTGACGTCGAGCACCCAGTGTAGTGCACTGACTCAGACGGAAGGTGCAGGCACGCGGCTGAGCTTGCCGAGGATGGTGTCGGCGGGCTTGGTCCAGACGAACGGCCGTGAGGCAGCGTTGTGCTCGCGGATGTAGCGGGCAATGGCCTGCTCGAGGTCGGCGACGGACTGGAACACGCCCCGTCTCAGGCGCTGTCGGGTCAGGGTGGAGAAGAAGCCTTCGACGGCGTTGATCCAGGACGCCGAGGTCGGGGTGAAGTGGAGCACCCAGCGCGGGTGGCGCTCCAGCCAGGCACGGACCTTGGGATGCTTGTGCGTGGCATAGTTGTCGGCGATGGCTTGGATCAGCTTGCCGGGCGGGACGGCACGCTCGACGGCGTTGAGGAAGCGGACGAACTCCTGGTGGCGGTGCTGGGCCATGCAGCGGCCCAGCACGGTGCCGTCCTGCACGTTGAGCGCGGCGAACAGGGTGGTAACGCCGTTGCGCTTGTAGTCGTGGGTCATGGTGCCGCACTTGCCCGGCTTGAGCGGCAGCCCCGGCTGGGTGCGGTCGAGCGCCTGGATCTGGCTCTTCTCGTCGATGGAAAGAACGACGGTATGCATCGGTGGGTCCATATAGAGACCGACGATGTCCTCGACCTTCTCGGCAAACGCCGGGTCGCTGGAGCGCTTGAAGGTCCGCAGCCTGTGTGGCTGCAGGTGATGGGCGTCCCAGATGCGCTGCACCGAACGCAGGCTGACGCCGACAGCCCTGGCCATCGCGCGGCCGGTCCAGTGAGTGACCTGGCCCGGCGGCTCGGAGCAGGTGAGCGCCAGGATCCTGGCCAAGGTCTCGGTCGAGAGTGGCGCCCTGCCCGGCGGGCGCGTCCTGTCCCGCAACAGAGCATCCACGCCCGCCTCGGCGTAGCGCATCTGCCAGCGCCAGACGGCGGGACGGCTTACCTCGGCCTGACGCGCAACCTCGGCCACAGGCAGCCTCTCGGCCGACAGCAGGACGATCCTTGCGCGCTGGATGTGCTTCTGGGAACGGTTCCTGTCCGCGGCAATCGAGGCCAGCCGCCTGCGATCACCATCATCGACGACAAGGCAGATGTTCTGGGCCATCCGCCCAACGTGCCATGCTCAGCCAAGCCGGTGAATCACCCGTCTGCGTCGGTGCAGTAGGTTGTTCTCTATTGCCCAATGCTTGCGGATCGCCTTGGCCAGAACCTCCGGCGCGTCATGGCCGCTGGTCAGGAAGTAGCGCAGTTCCGCCACCGTCCTGGCGCTGCCGTTGACACTGCGGATGGTCTCGACCGCCAACACGGCGTGCAGACCGGGCCAGCAGCCCAGCGCCTCCAACCCGGCCGCCTCGGTGCTGACGAAGACCCGGCGACGAACGAGACGACCATGACCATCATCGAACTCATCGAGAACAGCTCGGCCCGGCGCGGCTCGATCGAAACAGGCCTGGTCGAAGTGATCGGCCACCGCCTGGTGCGCCTGACGGTGATTTTTCTTCAGAGCGAGCAGGTAATCAGCCTCTCGATCGATGATCTTCTGTGCGATCGCCGTTTGGCAGCCCATGGCATCCAGCGTCACGATGCTGTTCTTGACCGACAGCTGGTCCAGCAGCGCTGGAATGGCAGTGATCTCGTTCGATTTGCTGTCCACGCAACATTGTCCGAGAACAAGGCCCTGCCCGTTCGCCCACGCACTCACCAGATGCAGCGGCGTTTGCTCGCGTCCCCGGTCAAACGATCATCTGACCGCCTTGCCATCGATCGCCACCACCTCGCGGTCGAAGTCGCCGACGAGCGTGCCGGCCCAGGACAGGAACGCCGCCTCGAATGTCCTGGGGTCGATCAGCATGAACACGCGCCGGAACGTGTCGTGCGACGGAACGCCGTTCGGCAATGCGAGAAAGGTCTTCAGCCATGGAAGCTTGTTGCGACCATACAGCGCGATGTCGTCCCAGCTTTCGGCACAAGCGATCACCGCGCAAACCGCGATGACCAGGATGTTTGTCAGACGATGCTCCACTTTGCCGCCGCATCGAGGGTCCTCAACACCATCCAACAGATCGAGCAACGTCTCCAGCGCCAACGGTCCAACCCCTTCCTATAGAAGGGATGGTCCTCAACTATCCAGCAACGAAGTACAAGACCGGAGCCGGCCGTTCCATCAAACAAACGCCGAAAATCTCATGCGTTGCCCCTGGTAGTCCGCCCGCTGTTCGCTATCCGACATAGTGACTGAAATCGGCAGTGTGGACGGCTCCGTCATCAAGGATGGTGCGGTAGTTGTAGGCGGCGCAGTCGATGTGCGTGCCCACACTGAACTTCGTCGGCGAGCGTTCCAGCGTACCCTTTGATGCACCATCCGAGCCGATGCCGGCGCGGTGGACGATCCACTCAATGTCGCTGGCCTCCCTCGTCAGATAGGCCATCACCGCTTCGTTGTCGGCGTGCTGACCTTTGTAGCCTCGTGGCAGCATTTGCCGAATGGTCCAAAGCAGCGGGGTGAGGTGTCCACCGTAAGGCCGGCTCAGCCCCCCGGCCTGGTAGAGGAAGCGTTTGACGCCGGCTCGGCGCATGGCGGGGACGAGCTTCTGAACGAACGGAAGCGCGATCTTGTCATGCGCCTGTAGTTTGGTGTCGCCGATCATGGCAATCACCGCGTCCACCCCCGCTACCAACGCATCGACATCGAGCGGGTCGGTGATCGAGCCGTGACGAACCTCCATCGCTTCGGAGTGCGGCGGCAGCTTCTGCGGCGAGCGCACCAAGGCGCGTACCCTATGTCCATCACCCAGCACCTGGGAAACGAAATGCTTGCCGGTGCCGCCGGTGGCACCCAGCACCAGGAAGGTCTTTGCCGTCATGGTCATTCTCCCGTCCGGTCGACGTCGGTGGCGAGATAGTCCGTCCGCCTGATCTCCGAGAGGAGCCCGGGTCCTGCCGGAGCCCAGCCCAGGGCGTCGCGAGTGGCCTCACTCGGGACGTCGGTGCCGGTCGCCGCCCAGATCGCCATTGGCCCGAAATGCCCATCCGCTTCCTCGCGGGTCAGGCTCCGCACCGGCACGCCGGCCTGCTCGCCGATTGCCTCCGCGATCTGCCTGAATGGCACATTCTCGGCGACAGCATGGTATACCTGCCCAGCCACACCGGCTTCCAGCGCGAGCCGGTATAGCCGAGCGGCATCGTCACGATGAACGGCGGGCCAGTTGTTCGAGCCGTCGCCGATATAAGCGGAGAAGCCGTGCGTCTGGGCGATCGCGGTCAACATGGGGATCAACCCATGGTCGCCGCCCAGAGCGTGCACCGCGCGCGCGAGACGAACCGCCGACGCGCGCACATCCTGCTCGGCAAGCGCCAAGGCGGCCTGCTCCGACGCGCGGGGTAGCTCGGGCAAGACCGGTCGTCGCGACCGCTCGGTGAACACCTCGCCGGGCAGCAAGAAGCCGAGCGCGCTGGTGACGATCAAGACGCGGTCGGTGCCGGCGAACGCCGCACCGAACGCGTCGATGGCTTCGCGGTCCTCCTTGGCGAGTTCGGCCATGCGAGAGAAATCGGTGCCGAAGGCGGTGTGGATCACACCGTCCTGGTCGGCAGCAGCGGCCCGGAGCGTATCGAGGTCGCGCAATGTCCCGACAACGGGCGAAGCGCCCGAGGCCGCCACGGCCTCGCCCTTGGCGCTCGATCGCACCAGACCAGTCACGTTATGGCCGGCGCCGACCAGCTCGCGCACGACCGCGCTCCCTATCCAGCCATTCGCTCCTGTCACCAGAACACGCATCGGTAGCTCCTTGACCAGACCGGGCAGCGGCGTGCTACGTGGGTTGTCAACGACTGACATAAGGCAGTTGTCAACAACTGACAATAGAGAGTGACCGGGTGCCGAAGAAAGAAGAGGACATGCCTGAGCGCCTGGAGTCTGCGGCCTTGGCGCTGTTCGCGGAGCGGGGCTACGACGCGACCACGTCGGCGCAGATCGCCGAGCGGGCGGGCGTCACCCAGCGGACCTTCTTTCGCTACTTCACCGACAAGCAGGAGGTGTTGTTCGGCCGGGAGGCGCGCGTCCGCGACATGCTGACGGCGAGCATCGCTGTTGTGCCTGCGGACATGCCACCCCTCGCGACACTGTTCCATGCGTTCCGCGCGATGGCGGACGGCTTCGAGGCTGTCCGCTCCTACGCCAAGCCCCGTCACGATATTATCCGCGCAAACCGGGCCTTGCAGGAGCGGGACACGGCCAAGGCAGCTGCGCTCGCCACCGCTCTCGCCGACACGCTCAGACGGCGGGGAGCAGGCGAGCCGGCCGCGACCTTGGCAGCGCGGTGCGGCGTCGCCGCTCTCACCCACACCATGCATGAATGGCTCGATGATCCGTCCGTCGCGTTCACGGCGCGCCTAGACGAAGCCGAGCAAACCATGGCTGCAATGCTCTAACGAAGCACCTTGCGACCCAACCCTTCTCGAAACAGGAACTAATGACGGCAAACGAGAACGCTTGGCCTTTCTCGATCAACCATCTTTTTTGGGAAAGCTGGCGCCGCCGTCAGCGCAGCGAGAGTCCACAAAAGGTCAGCAGTAGCGGCCGGGCTCGACTGAAATGCACTTTCGGTTCCGCTGCTGCCGGTCTCCCTACGTCCGGACCTTGTCCGAGCAGTTCAACGCCAGGCCGGCCGAGATCAGGCGCCTTTTGCGTGGCGAGCTGGAGGCGGCACGCACTCGCGAACTTACCGACGAGATGCTCGCCGCCGGTCTGCCGCTGTGATCGGGGTCAGTGACGCCGATCGTGAGCACGCACCGGCGATGTCGAGCACCGATCACCCAGCGTGAGCATGGAAGCACCTAATGTGAGCACGACGACCTGCCCGCGATCAGCCAATCCGGGGTCTTGGCAGCTTTTGGTGATTGGCTTGCTAGCGTCACCATGTTGATGGAATGAACCTTCTGTCTCGCTTGTTGCCGGATCCGGCTTCAGTCCGGCTCGAAACCTGGAGCCTTGAGCCCGCCCCTGCCTTGATCACCGTCACTCTCCGTTCGCGGCCCTGTCGGACGCCGTGTCCACTCTGCGGCGGGCGGTCCAGACGAACCCACAGCCGCTACGAACGAACCCTGGCCGACCTGCCTTGGGGGGAGCATGCCATCACCATCAAGCTCGGCGTACGCCGCATGTTTTGCGACAACGTCTTGTGCAAGCGTCATATCTTCACCGAACGCCTGCCCAGCGTTGCAGCACCTTGGGCGCGCAGGACGATGCGGCTTGCTGACCGGCTCACGGCTGTGGGCTTGGCACTGGGCGGCTCAGCCGGCGTCCGCCTCGGTCGCAAGTTTGGGCTTGTGGCATGCCGCAACACGCTGCTGAGCGTGGTTCGGCAGGCGCCCATGCCGCCCGTCGTGACGCCGTCCGTGCTCGGCGTCGACGATTGGGCGCTGCGCAAGCGCGACACCTACGGCACCGTGCTGGTGGACCTCGAACGGCACCGCCCGGTGGCGCTGCTGCCGGGCCGCGAGGCGGAAACCTTGGCCGTGTGGCTGCGCGAGCACCCCGGCGTCGAGGTGATCTCGCGCGACCGGTCGGGCGCCTTTTCCAAGGGCGCGCGCCATGGCGCGCCTGGCGCGGTGCAGGTCGCGGACCGCTTCCACCTGCTGCAGAACCTGGCCGAGGCGCTGGAGGTGATATTCAGCAGCCATGCCGCGGACCTGCACGCAGCCGAGCAGGCCCGTCGCGACGCAGTGCTTGCTGAGCATGGCACTGTGCCCATCGCGCCGTCCGAGCCGCAGGCCAAGGCGAAGCGTCTGGCGGCCGCGCGCCGGGCCCGGCGTTTGGCTCAGCATGGGCAGGTTTGGGCGCTCTACCGTCAGGGCTGGTCGGGGGAGAAGATAGGACCCCACCTCGGCGCCAGCCGGAGCACCGTCTACCGGTATCTCCGGAGCGAGGCCTTTCCCGAGCGCAAGGGGCGCTGCGACGCGGGCCACAGCCGGCTCGACGCGTGGCGGCACATCGTGCTGGAGCACTGGACCGGCGACCGGCGCAACAGCCGCAAGATGTTCCAAGACCTGCAGCAGCGCGGGTATCGCGGCAGCTACCCGACGCTGGCGCGCTATCTCCGGCGCCTGTGGGCGGTTGACACTGTCGTGGCGGCAAGTGGGCTGCCCGCATCGGCGCGACCGACGTTGGATGCTGCCCCGCGGCAAGTGCTCACACCCCGGACCGCTGCTTGGACGGTGCTGCGCCGGGCGGAGAAGCGGAGCATGGAAAGCCAGGCGTTGCTGGCCGGCGTGCGCAGGCGCTCACCCGTGCTGAACGAGGCGGTCGAGCTCGCGGAGGCTTTCATCGCTCTCGTGCGTGGTCGCGAGGCGGCCCAGTTCGCCCCGTGGCTGCGACAGGCAGAGCACAGCGCCGTGCCGCCGCTGCAGCGCTTTGCCAAGCGCCTGCGGGCAGACTACGACGCCGTGCACGCCGCGCTGTCCCTGGACTGGAGCAACGGTCAGACCGAAGGGCAGATCAATCGGCTGAAAACCATCAAGCGCCAGATGTATGGCCGCGCCAGCCTCGACCTGCTGGAACGCAGGTTCCTGCTTGCGGCATAATCACCAAAAGCTGCCAAGACCCCCAATCCGAGCAGGATCTGGCGATGAAAGCGAGCACAGCCGCCGATGATGTCGAGCGGCTACAAGTAGCCCGGCCCCGCGATTTACGGCAACGGGGGCCCGTGCCTTGGAACGGGTATGCGGAAGGCGTTCAGCAGTGCGGAGGTCGCAAGGTAGATGCCGATCAGGTTCACCATGTCGGCGACGCCTTGCGTGCCCAGCGCGGCAACGGTGGCGGCATACAGAGCATCATCGACCGACCGCTCTCGTGCCAGCGCATCGGTGAACCGGTAGGCCGCCGCTGCTTGGGGCGACAGGTCATCCGGCTTATGCCCCGCGATGATCGACTGGATTGTCGCCTCGCTCAGGCCGGCCTGGCGTCCCACGGCCGCATGGGCATAAATCTCGTAGGCAGCGTCCCAGGCGGTGCCGACGGCCAGCACGATCACCTGCCGGACATCTCCTGCGAGGGACGTGTGGGCTGCCTCGGCATCCACCCAATCGTTGAAGGCCCTTGACATCTCCGGCGTTTGCAAGAAGACGTTGAACGGCCCGATCATGCGTCCGTCGGCCAACTGGCCCTGGAACTTCGACTCCTCCGCCCAGCGGAGTTTCGTTGCGAGCAAGTGGTCGTACAGCTCCTGCTGAGCCGGGAGCAGGTCGCCCGGCCGGAGAAGCTGCAACCGGCCGCCAAGCCTTTGCTCGTGCTCGTGGGAGGCCTCGACGCCATGTTCCATGGAATCGCCGGGGTGATTGGGTGCTGGCATGTTGTCCTCCATCAACCGTGGATCGCTTCAGCCATCCGCCCTCGGCCTTCGAGAGGCGAAGGTCCCGGAAACGCCGCCAGCGGAGGCACGGCTGCTGGTGGGACCGCTGTCGTTTGCCTGGTCACGCGGCACTGCCCACGAACTCGATGACGTCACGGTTGAACTGGTCCTTCGCCGTGATGTTCAGGCCGTGCGGCTCGCCGGTGTACATCTTCACCTTGGCGCCGGGGACCAGCTTGCTCGAACGGTCAACGGTGCTCTCGGGCGGCGTCATCGAGTCCGCGGTGCCGTGGATGAACAGCGTCGGGACCTTGATCTTCGGCAGGTCCTGCCGGTAGTCGGACGCGCTGAACGTCGTCACGCACTCGGTCGTGGCCCGGCAACTCGCCTGCAGCGCCCAGCTCATGTTCCAGTCCAGCACGAGCTGGTTCACCGGATCCAGCACCGGCTGCGGCGCACCCACGGCGTAGTAGGTCTTGAAGAACTCGGCCAGGTAGGCTGGGCGGTCGCGCTCCACGCGCGCGATCATGTTGTCGAAGATGTCCCGGTCCTTGCCCAGCGGGTTGTCCTCCGTCTTGAGGAGGTAAGGCGTGACGTCGCTGACGAAGACCAGCTTGCCAATCCGGGCGCCATTGTGGCGGCTCATGTAGCGGGCCAGCTCGCACCCGCCCATCGAGAAGCCGACGAGGGTGACGTTCTGCAGGTCCAGTTGGTCCAGCACCGCCTTCAGGTCGTCGGCAAGGGTGTCGGAGTCGTAGCCGTCCCATGGCTTGGAGGACTTCCCGAAGCCGCGCCGGTCATAGGCGATGACGCGCATGTGCTTGGGCAGCTCGGCAAGCTGCGGCTCCCAGGACTCCTTGCACAGCGGCCAGCCGTGGATCAGCACGACGGGGTTGCCGCGGCCGTAATCGACGAAGCTCAACTCGATCGGGTAGCCGGCGCTGTCCGATCCGGCGTTGATCATGCCGGGCCGGGCCGGGCCTGGTTGCGGCGAGGCCGGGCGGGCAGGGTCCGCGGCCATGGCCGTCCCGGCCGTCGCAAACCCCGCGGCGGTCACGCCGGCAAGGGCTGCGGCCGAGAAGGCGCGCCGCCGGCCCAGCGCCGTGCTGGCGGTGGTAGGGACGTAGGCGTCCTGGATGGTGCTGGTCATTGTCATGCTCCGTTCTGGGTGCCGCGCCGCTGCCCGGCGGATGGGTGTTGCTTGCAGGGTGGAAGGCCGAGGTTGGGGCGGTGCCGTCCACTCGGCGTGGACGGGCCGCCATGGCTGCGCCGGCTCTAGGATCTCGGCGCCGCGACCTCCGTCACCATCGCGGCGCGGCGCAGGTCCATCTCGCCCTGGAGCACCTCGCCGAGCGAGGCGACGAACGCCTTCATGTAATCCTCCTCAAAATGCGCATCGAGGTCGGCGGAGGACTTCCAGTTCTCGTAGATCACCCAGGTGTCCCGGTCGTCGTTGGACCGGTGCAGGTCGTAGTTGACGTTGCCGGCCTCGGCGCGCGCAGGCTCGCTCAGCGCCATCAGGCGGCGGCCCAACTCGTTGCCCTGGCCAGGCTTGGCTTTCAGGAAGGCGATCAGGGTCAGCTGTCCGTTGCTTGTGCTCATGGTGGTATCTCCGGTTGGGAAAAGGGTGGCTCCGTGCACTCAGAAGCTTGCGGCTGCCACGGCCGCCCGCGCCTTTGCGCGCCGGACGGCGTCGGTGGCCTGGTCATCCCAGGTGTGCTCGACGGTCATCGCCGCGACATCGCGCACGCCGATGAACCGAAGCCAGAACTCAAGGTACTTGGTCTGATGCTCGAAGCCAGGCGAGGCCGTGGTGACGAACCCGACCTCCTCGCTTTGCCCGCGCACGAAGATCGCGAACGCCTTGTCCGCGCGCACCAGCGGACCGTAGGACTCGCCATCGAACGTGAACAGGAAGTCGCGCTGGCAGGCGAGGTCGATCAGGTGCTTCAGCTTGTACGGGTAGGCGAAGTTCCACATCGGCACGCCCAGCACGATCCGGTCGGCCTCCTGGAAGCGTTGCGCGAGTGACTGGATGCTCTGCCACACGGCCAACTCGGCGTCGTTCATGCGCTCCTTGGAGACGCCCTTGTACTTCGCCCCGATCGCCTGGCTGTCGAACTCCGGCAGCCGCTCGTCCCAGACGTTGAGTGTGTCGATTTCGACGTCCGGATGGATCGTGCGATACGCCGCGATGAAGGCGTCGGAGACCCTGATCGACACGGAGCGGGGGCCGCGTGGCGAGGCCTCGATGTTGAGCAGCCGCATGAAGAAGTCCCCTGTGACGCCGGCCCAAGCCGGTGGCCGAAAGACGAGGCCGGCCGACACATCCGCGTCCGACCGTCCCCCTTCACATGGACGCCCGCCGCCGGCTTGGGTTATGGGCGGAATCGGCTACCATCCTTGCTTGGAACGGAAGGATGTCCCAATGGACGAGGTCAGCGACTTGCGGCTGTTCGTGGCCATCGTGTCCGGCGGCAGCCTGTCGGAGACGGCCCGGCGCCGCGGTGCGTCCCTGCCTGCCGTGAGCCGCCGCCTGTCCAGCATCGAGGCACGGCTGGGTGTCCGGCTGATCGACCGCGGGTCCCGTCATTTCACCCTGACGCAGGAGGGACAGCTGCTGCATCAGCGGGCGGTGCGCATCCTCGCCGACATCGACGAGACGGAGGCGGAGATCGGCAACCGGGTGCTGTCGCCCCGCGGCCACCTTCGCATCGGCGCTCCGTCCCAGATCGGCCGGCGCCGGATCGCGGAGGTCGCCGCGGGCTTCGCCGAGGCGCATCCAGAGGTCTCGATTGAGCTCGTGCTGACCGATTCACGGTTGGAGGAGACGGGGGAGGAGTTCGACATCGGGCTGCATGTCGATCGGCCGGGCCGTGCGACGACGGTCATGCGCAAGCTGCTCAGCAGCCGGCGGGTGCTCTGCGCGTCCCCGTCATACTTGGACCGGCATGGAACCCCGGCATCACCCGGCGACCTCGACCGTCACCGGTGCATCAGGCTCGTCCGCTCCACTCACGACCATGACCGCTGGCTGTTCACGGATGGGGACTTGGTCCGCGAGTCCCCCGCCGAGGGGTGGCTGTCAGCGAACTGTTCCGATGTCGTGCATCACTGGGCGCTGGAAGGGCGTGGCGTCGCGCTCAAGGCGCTGTGGGACATCGAGGCCGACCTTGCGGCCGGCCGGCTGGTCGCGTTGCTCCCCAGCCAGTTCTGCATGGAGCTCGACCTTTATGTCACCTACCCGTCGTCCAGGCGCCTTCCCGCGCGTACCCGCATGCTCATCGACCACATTGCGGCAGCTCTTGCGGCACCACTCCCGCCCATGGCGTGACAAGGCGCCCCTCTCTTAGAATCAGAGCCGACGGGTTACGGACCAGAAGCAGAACACGTCACCTCAGATGGCCATTTTGCACAGCTTCGCGGTCACTGGGCCTTCTCGCAATGATGTTCTAGTGGGAGTTGGGCCAATCGCGCCTCGAAGTCCGCGATTGTTGACGCCAGCGAAGATGGCTCTGAGGTCCGTATTATAGCCGCGGCGAGTATGCGATTACCGTGGATTAAAGTGCCCCACTGGTAACCACTTCGTCTTAGAACAAGACTCTTCCTCTGCTCAATCCATGCGTCAATGCGGCGGAGAAGTATGGTAGCATTATACGCACGAACACCGCTCAAGCTCGGATTGAACAGGGCCCGATAGGGTGGCCTATTTAGATCGACAAAGATGCGGCCAATGCCCGTCTTTACGATTGTGGCATGATTAGGATCACCAGATGCACAGGCCAGTGCCGTAGTAACTTCGATCAGCTCGCATGCCTTAGCTGCCGGAGCATAGTCGTCGCTTCGTACAAACTGATAGTCCACTCCTTCCATTGCCATCTCCAGACGCAGGCGCGTCTGCTCTGCATCTTGTGCAACAAAGTCTCGAAATTCTACTCGGTTCTGTAGGTTGTTCGTGCGTGTTACTTGCCCACCAAAACCTTCTGGAGCGGCGCGCAGAAGGATCACTCGGATTGGCACCCGCACGCGAGCAAGTCGTTCGTCCTCCTCCTCCTTTACACGGCCAAGAGAACTGACTGTTTGCGCGCCATTCACGATCGAGGCGCCCTTCAACGAGAAAGCGCCTGCTGATCGTGATGCAGTCGCACCGGGCGCCCGCAACACTTCGTCAGCAATCAGCGTGATCCCATTGTTGAAATACCAAAAATGCTCCGGATGCATTACGGCAGTCCGTTTGATTTGCTCGTTCACCTCGGTTGAGCCGAGGCTGTATCGAAGGTTTTCCGCAACTAGCCGCCGCCCGTGCTCAAGCCACCATGTCTTCAGTTGCAAGCCGTCAATGACGCCAAAGTATGCGCGGTAGGGCTCATTAACCGGGGACCAGTCAAGGATGGTCGGCTCTAGGTCTATCCTCCCTACCAACTGATTAGCTGCGAGCGGGGGATAGACTTCGGCCAGCCCAAGCATACGCTCACTGGCAAGCGGCTCAGCATCTGAGCCATTTAGTTCGTTTAGGACTCTAGTGATCGCGGCACTCCCATGTTGTGAGAGCTTGCTTGAGCCGGTTGTCACCACCACAAGCCGCAACGTAACTCCAGGAGTATTTATCGCGCGGCCGATCATTTGTAGCTTGCTGCGCAGGCGGGTTGAGAAGTTGTCCGCCTGATCTTCTACTAAATCGCGCACACCGTCCGCGAAAGACGACAGCTCCTTGGCTGCGGGCTCCCCGCTTCCATCGTTGAACCATTTAGCCTGCGCCATGATGACTTGGGAGCCCGGTATATCGTAATACACCGCGTCCAGGCCATTGTCGTCTTGTCCGTCCCAGACGGCTTCCGCGGCGTCTTTGTCGCTGCAGCCTGCCTCCAGTACGACCGCCAACGCGGCCAGACAACGGGTAAGAATTTTCTGATCGCGTTCCTGATCGTGGAGGCTTAAATCGTCTAGCGACAGAAAGCCTTCAAATCTCTGGCGCAGCCGAGCCTTTATCTATCGAACCCGTAGAGTTGTCATGTTGGCAGCCTTTGAGTGAGACACATGCGGCGTCGTATTTGCAGAAGGTCGCCGCCTCTCGACGAAGCGTCAACATAGCGAGGAAGCCGAAAATACATTCTTCGAATGTCTGCTTCCGGGTAGCTCTGATAGAGCCATGACCGTCCGGCTTGAGGTCGTAAGCGGCCATGCGCCACAGCCGCCGAAATGCATTTTCGGTTCCGCTGCTGCTACCGGACCCCCAAAACCTATGATTCTTGAAACCGAGTGGGGCGACGGCGAGGCCGCAGTCTAATCTTCCTGCGCTCCTCCTCTGTAGCATCAAGGTCACGAACCTGAGCTGCTGCCGGTTTCGTGGACACGCACCTTAAGCTGACGCTTTGATCCGCTCGAACTCCATAGGGCTGAGATAGCCGATGGTCGAGTGGCGTCGGCGCGGGTTGTAGAACCGCTCGATGTAGTCGAACACGTCGGCCCGGGCCTGGTCCCTAGTGCGATAGACCTTGCGAGCTGTCCGCTCGGTTTTCAGCGAGGAGAAGAAGCTCTCCATCGCCGCGTTGTCCCACACGTTGCCCGACCGGCTCATGCTGCAGGTGACGCCATGATCGGCCAGCCAGCCGCTCGACACGGTGCAGCCCGCATGCGGCCCCCTCGGCCAGCACGTCGTGCCAGACCCGCCGGGCGCCATAGGTCCGGTCGCTGCCAACGAAGCTGGCCTTGACCTTGGCGCCGAGGACTTCA
>JAABUV010002195.1_pt1 | contig 26970 bp, 30 predicted proteins | sample 5559971 | NCBI WGS metagenome assembly JAABUV01 (sample SAMN10711881, study PRJNA513362) | rock metagenome | isolation source: Antarctica rocks | place: Antarctica: Victoria Land, Knobhead nord | collected 2015-12-19
GGTCCGCCCCGTCCGCGGCCCCCAGCAGCCGCCGCGCCCGCGCCTCCACGTTCTTGCGCGGTACGTCGGTGACGAGCAGCCCCCGCCGGTACACCGCCGCCCCGTCCCGCTGCTCCTGCCGCGCGCAGAGCGGCGCGAACCGCGCGTGATACGCCACCAGAGCGGCCGCGATGCGCGCCAGATCCGCCGCACGCAGGTGCAACTCCGGGCTAACGCCCCACTGACATCCCTGGTGTCGTGCCGCGGCCGCTCCTGGACCTGCATGTCCCCCTCCTCGTGCCCCTCCATCCACGGACCGTGTTACCTTCAGCCTACCCCCTTTTATCTCTCGTTGTAATACTAGCGAGGCTCCGCCTCAGACCGACGAGACATGACGCGAAAACGTGACTCAATCGCACCATGTTTGCCTGTATTAGGAGTCTAGGCGGGCTTGCAGGCGCGCGATGCGCCGGAGGAGCTCAACGCCTTATACTTTAGAGAGTCGCTATGGATATGGATAGTGTAGGGAGTATCCCCGTTATGCCCGATGTTTTGGAGCGGATTACCATGAATCCGAAGCAGTGTGGCGGCCGGCCGTGTATCCGAGGCATGAGGATCAGGGTCTCGGATGTGCTGGATCTGTTCGCGGCCGGGTTGAGCGCCGCGCAAATCCTAGACGACATGCCGGACCTCGAGGCGGACGATCTCAAGGCGGCCCTCATCTATGCCGCGCGTAAGCTCGACCACCCCGTCCTTGTGGCATGACGATCTGGGTGGACGCGCAACTACCGCCGGCGATTGCCGCCTGGATCACCACGGCCTTTGGGATTGTCGCGTCGCCGTGTGCGACATTGGGCTGAGGGATGCCGAGGATCAAGACATCTTCGCGGCGGCCAAAGCGCGCGATGCGGTTGTCATGACGAAGGACAGAGATTTTGTCGAGTTGGTCCAGCGCCACGGATCGCCTCCGCGAGTCATTTGGCTAGCCTGCGGAAATACGTCGAACAGCCGGTTGCGCGACATCCTGGGCATGACCCTCGCGGATGCGCTCGATCTCGTGCGCGCGGGGGAACCGTTGGTGGAGATTAGCGGACTATGAACGTGAATGCCCATTGGGGCTGCACAGTGTCAAGCGTCGGTGTGCGACAGACGGTCTTGCAGGTGGGCGATACGCCGGCAGAGCTCGACGAGGGCGCGCTCGTCGAGGGCGGGGCGGGCGCGCAGCAGGGTCAGCGCTTCGGCGCTCTCTTGCGGCGTCAGCCCGGCGCGCCGCGTCGCCTCGGCCACGACCTCGTCGTCGGCGCGCCCGCGCCGCCCGCCGGGACCGGCCAGCGACCGCCGCAGGTCGTCCTGCCATAGCGCCAGCACGTTGGTTCGTAGCCCCGCACGCCGGAAGATCGCCGCCATCGACACGACGTACTCGGCCAGCGAGCGCCCGCGCTCGGGGATGGGGCGCAGCGCGCGGCCTAACCGCCGTCCCGTCAGCGCGATATAGAGAAAGACCAGCGCCAGCGCGTAGAGCAGGGCGCGCCCCCATGCCGTGCCGTAGAGCGCGTCGTTCAGCGTCAGCGGTTGCTGTTGCGCCGCCGTGTGCGGGACGAGGTGGTAGTCGTCCAGTCCCACCGCCGCGCCCGCCGGCAGTCCCGCCAGCAGGTTGGGCACGAGGCGGCGGTTGTCGGCGGCCGCGATGCGCCCGTTGGTCAGCACGGACGGCGTCGAGCCGGCGTAGACGCGCCCGCGCCCCAGGCGCTCGTATACGAGGACCGGCGTGGCCGGGTCCGGCGGCGCGACCCGCGCGGTCGCGCGCGCGCCCGGCCTCCGCAGGCCGCCATTGCCGAGGACGGTGATGACGCCGGGGTCCGTGCCGGTGATCGCGGCGCTGACCGTGGTGTCCAGCCCGCGTAAGGGCGGATGCGCCAGCAGCGGCTGCACGGGAGCCGCGCCGTACGCCGTTTCGGATGTCGTCGTCGCGTTGAGGGCGTTGTCTAGGGGCTGCACGGTGAGGCCGAGCTTGCCCATTAGCATCGTGTCGCCGCCGTTCTCGTCCTCCAGCAGCACGAGCGCGCCGCCCGCGCGCACCCAGCGCAGTGCGGCGTCCGCCTCGGCGGGGGAGAAGTTGTCTTGCGGCTCCAGCACGACCATGACGCCGAGGCCGCCGGTCTGGAGCGGGCTCGACGTCAGGCGGCGCGGCGTGTAACCCAGTGCTTGCAGCCAGCGGTACAGCGCCAGCGTGCCCGTCGGGGCCGCCGAGGCGCTATCGTAGGGCGTGGGCGTCGTCGGTGGCGTCGCCGCGACGGCGCCACCGACGACGCCCAGGACGGCCAGGGCCAGGCCCGCGATGATGGCGTTGGCGCGCGACCTCATCACGACGCCTCTGTGCGTGTCGTGTGCGGGGTGTGCAGCGCCCGTTCGTTCAGCTCACGGTATTGCTCGTAGTCGTCGCGCGTCACCGGCACATGCCCGAACAGGAAGAGGTCGAACAGGCGCACCACGGGGGTCAACGCCTCGGCCAGGCGCGGGGTGGCGCGGGCCTGGCGCAGGATGTCGCGGTTGCCCGTGGCCTCGTCGATGCGCAGCCGCCCAGCCTCGTCCAGCGCGAGCAGCGTGGCGAGGTAGCGGTAGCGCACCGCCTCGCGGTACTCGCCCGCCGTGGCGAGCGCGGCGGCGCGCGCGCGGGCGCCGGCCGCATCAATCCGTGTGAGCCCCGCCGCGTTCAGGTCGTCGTCGGGCCCGGCCGCTTGCGGCACGAAGGGACGGAGGATGCGGTTGCCGGCGAAGACGAACGCGGCGGCCACGATGACGCCGGCCACGATCAGGGCGACCCAGTTGGCGGCGCGCCCACTGCCGCCCGCGAATAGATTGTTCAGGAACTGGCCGATGGCGTCGAGGATGGACCCGAGCGGGCTGGCGGCGATGAGCCCGTCGAGCCAGGCGAGGAAAGACGTCCAGGGGTTGGGCGACGACACGAAGGGCGGACGCCGCAGGATGTCGTTGAGCCTGTGCAGTTGTCGCGCGTCGGGCGCCGTCGCGCGCGTGGCCGGCGCGCCGAGGGCCGCGCGCAGCGCCGCGAGGCGCGTGCCCGCGTCGTCCAGACGCCGCGGGTCTGAGGCGCGCTGGGCCGCCGTGAGGTCGTCGCGTACGGCCGCCAGGTCGACCGGCACGGTATCCCCTCCGACGCGTACCGTGAGCGTAGGCGGCAGGTTCGCCAGCGCGCGGTCGATGGCGGCGGAGCGGGCCGCGCCAGTCGTGCGACGCGCGGCAAGCGCGTCGTCGAGCGCGAGCGAGAGGCGCCGCGCGTAGTCGTCAATCGTCGTGCTCGCGGCGTCGCCACGCGATAGACCTTTTAAGGCCCGTCCGCTGCCATGGTCTTTTAAGGCCAGGCCCCGTCCGCGATCAGGCCAGTGCGCCGACGTGGCGTGCGCCGGGAGCAGCAGGACGAGCAGGAGTACGGCGGCGCTGAGGCGGCGGCCGGTCAGCGACGATGTGGTGGATAAGCTACGAGAGAGCATAGGGCGGGGGCGCCGCGGCCTGGGCCTGCCGCGCCATGGTTTCCAGGTCGAAGGCCTCTTTACGGATCTTCAGGTCGTAAAAGAGCAGTGTCGTCGCCCCGATCGAGATGGGCGTGACGAGCACGCTGATGATGAGGGTGACGATGCTTGTCACGAGGACGCGCGCGCCCACCGCCCCCGGCGCCGCGCCCACGACCGCGACGACGATAGACGCGGGTATGCCAGATAGGATCGCGGTGAGTATAGCCAGCAAGACGATCAACCCGATCGTTTTCCACCAATAGCCGCTCACGAGGCTCCGGCTCCGTCCCGTCGCGCCGCCTCCGCTGGCCCCATCCAGCATAATAGCCTGCGAGATGAGCGACCACGCGACGTTGAAGTAGATCGCGGCGCCGGCGGCCACGACGCCCCCGATAACGGCGAGCGCGATACCAAGGGCCACGATGTGCAGCGCCGCCGTGACGGCGATGATGATGCCCGCCACGATGGCCACGGCGATGGCGAACAGGAAAAAGCGGACCACGATCCAGATGATAGCCAGGAGCAGCGAGCCGAAGCGGTCCAGGGTCGCGCGGTACGCCTGGCCGACCGTCGTCGTGCGGTTCAGGTAGCGGTTGGAGATGACGACGGCGAGCGCCGCGGCGATGAAGACCGACGCCAATCCAGAGAGCAACGCGCCGATCGAGGTCGCTCCGCTACGTCCCGCGAGGCTGTTAACATACGCAGTGAACTGCCCCGTCGTAAACTGCTGGCCCGGTGTCATTGCCGGCTGTGGCGGCTGCGGCAGGACGGCCACCAGCACAAGGTTGATGATTTGCACCGGTACTTCAAGCACGGCGACCGTGGCGATGAACAGCAGAAAGTTCTCGCGATAGAGGCGGAAGGTCTCGTCGAGGATATCGCCGATACCCATGGGCCGCAGACGCGCGCGTATGTCCATCATCGCGGGGTTTCCCTGGGGCGGGGTTGATTGTACATGGCGCTACTACCATCCTTCGTGCTACAGGACTGTCGCGAACACCTGGTCATCGAGACGGCGTTGCTCGACAACCAGTCGCGCCTATTTTAGCATGGCGCGGCGCTGTTTAGGCGCCGCCGTTTAGCGCTCCGGCGTGGTGGCGGCCTCCCACGGGTGGACGTGTAGGCGGATGCCGCGGAGCGGCCGGCTCGTGATCCCGGGGCGCTGGATGATGGTCTGACCCGGCGCCATCGTGAGCCGGTAGCGGCGCAGCGCCCGCGCCAGCAGCACGGCTAGCTCCAGCCGCGCCAGGGATCGGCCGATACACACGCGCGGCCCGCCCCCGAAGCCAACCAGCGCGTACGGCGCGGCCCGGTGCTCCGCCCGTGGCGGCGCGAACCGGTCCGGGTCGAAGCGCGTCGGGTCCGCCCACAACTCGGGCAGCAGGTGCGTGGCGGCGGCGGAGTAGAGCACACGCGTCCCGGCCGGGAGCGCGTAACCCTCGACGGCCACGTCCTCACGCACGACGCGCGGGGCGACGGAGACCGGCGGGTACAGCCGCTCCGCCTCGCGCAGCGCCCGGTCGAGCGCCGGCGCGCCCCGTCGCGCGATCACGACTGGCTCGTCCTCCGGCGCAACGCCCGCTAACTCAGCGCGCACACGGTCGGCCGAGGCGGGATGCTGGACGAGCAGGTAGAGCGCCCAGGCGGCCAGGCTAGCCGTCGTTTCGTGCCCCGCGATGAGCATCACCTCGGCGTGCGCGCGAATCCGCGCATCGTCCAGCGGGCGGCCCCACTCATCCCGCGCCCCGGCCAACACCCCCAACGCGTCGTCGGTCGGATGGGCGCGCCGCGCGGCGCTCGTCCGCCGCAGCAGCGCGGCGAACTCACCGGCGCGGTGGTGGGCGCCGTGCAGAAAGACGGCGCGGCACAGTGCGCGTTCCTCCGGCGTCCCCAGACCGAGGACGACCGCGGCGACCACGTCCAGCGCGATCACGCGGGCCTCCTCATAGATATCCACCGTCCCGCGCGCCGCCCAGGCCGCCAGCCGCCGGTCGACCGCGCGCGCGATGAGCGGGAGGTGGTGGTCCAGGTGGTGGGCGGCGAACGTGGGGTGGAGGAGGCGCCGGTGCTGGGCATGCTCCGGGTCATCCATGGTCAGCAGGTTGGGCGGCGCTGAGGGGCGGCCGAACACCCAATCCCAGCCGGCGTGATGCGCGAAGGACCGCCGCTGGGTCTGCAACACGCAGCGGTTGGCCGTGGGGCCGAGGAGAAAGACCACCTCGGTTTGACCCAGGAGCGCGCGCACGACGGGTCCGTGCGCGGCGTACAGGCGCGCCAAGAAGGGTCCGCGTTCGCGCCAATAGGCGTCGGGGAGCGGCACGATGGGGAGCGCCGCCACGGGGCGTTCGGTCGTCATGCCTTCATCATAGCGTGTCGCGTCCTCGCTCCGTCGTCGCCGCTCGCCCTATCCGGGCCCTGCTGGGCGCGGGGGACGGCGCCAAACGCTGGCTGGCGCTTGCGCGCGCGCCCGCTAATCTGGTACGACTAGCGGTGTCGTCCTCGCCCGGCGGCCGCCGCTCGTGCGGTCGCGTGCCGGGCAGGCGCTCGCCTATGTGGGCGAGGCCGGGCCGCCCATGCGCCGGTAAGAGGGCACGGCCTCTTACCCTATTGTTTATTGGAGGATCACATGGACTACCGCCAACTCGGCCGTTCGGGCCTGCGTGTCTCGGTGCTCTCGTTGGGCACGATGACCTTCGGAGGCCGGGGCGATTTCGCCAAGACCGGCGCGACCGATATCGCCGGGGCGCGTCGGCAACTCGATCTGGCCCTCGACGCGGGCGTCAATCTCGTCGACACGGCCGACGTCTACTCACGCGGGCTGTCCGAGGAGATCGTGGGCCAGGCGATTGAGGGACGCCGCGACCGCCTGTTGCTGGCGACCAAGGCGCGTATGCCGATGGGTGACGGTCCCAACGACGCGGGTCTCTCGCGTCACCACTTGATCCAGGGGTGCGAGGCGAGCCTGCGCCGGCTCGGCGTCGACCACATCGACCTCTATCAAGTACATGAATGGGACGGCCAGACCCCGCTGGAGGAAACGCTCGAGGCGCTCGATACCCTCGTGCGCTCCGGCAAGGTCCGCTACATCGGGTGCTCGAACTACGCGGGCTGGCAACTGCTCAAGGCGCTGGGCCTGTCCGACCGGCTGGGTTACCAGCGCTTCGTGAGCCAGCAGATCTACTACTCGCTGCAGGCCCGCGATGCCGAGTACGAGTTGATCCCCGCCGGCCTCGACCAGGGCGTCGGGGTACTGGTCTGGAGCCCCCTAGCCGGTGGGTTGCTCTCGGGCAAGTATCGCCGAGGCGAGGGCGCGCCAGAGGGCACACGCCGCCTGGCCGGATGGGACGAGCCGCCGGTGCGCGACGAGGGCCAGCTCTACGACACGATCGACGCGCTCGTCGACATCGCCGCCGCGCATGGGGTGTCGCCCGCCCAGGTCGCCCTGGCGTGGCTGCTGTGCAAGCCGGCGGTGACCTCGTTGGTGGTCGGCGCGCGCACCGACGAGCAACTCGCCGACAACCTGCGGGCGGCCGAGCTACGGCTGACCGACGACGAGCAGGCGCGCCTGGACGCCGTCAGCGCCCCGCCGCTGCTCTACCCCTACTGGCACCAGGCCGCGACGGCCAGCGATCGCCTGGGCGCCGCCGACCTTTCGCTGCTCGGCCCACACTTGGATCGGTAACTTGTAGAGGGCGACGACGTGTGCCCCTGGGATATGGCCTGTTTTGTGCTGTTGCCGTCGCGTCGGCACACGATGCCGGTCTATCATGTACTGCAAAGGAAAGGGTGAGATGATGCGCAAGGGTTTGGCAGTCCTCGCTCCCGCCAGGGAGGCCGCGGGATATTAGCGCCTCCGCGCCGCGCCTGGCCGCCTTACGGCATCGCGATTTCCGCTTGCTCTGGGGCGGCGGCTTGGTCTCCGAGATCGGCTCCCAGATGCAGGTCGTGGCCGTCAACTGGCACGTCTACCAGCTCCTGCGCGGGGACACCTACATCTTCGCGCTCGGCGTCTGGCGCCTGCACCTGGGGGCCGGGGCGCTCGGGCTGGGCCTGCTCGGCCTCGCGCGCGTGCTCCCTATCCTGCTCCTGTCGCTGCTCGGCGGCCTGGTCGCCGACACGCTCGACCGGCGTACGCTGATCATCGGTGCGCAGATCGCCGCCGCCGCCGTGTCCGCCCTGCTCGCGGCGCTCACGCTGACCGGGCGCGTCACGCTCGCCGCCCTCTATCTGCTCACGGCGCTGGGCGTCGCGGTCACCGCCTTTGACGAGCCCGCGCAGCAGGCGCTCGTGCCGCATCTCGTGCCGCGCGCGCACCTGACCAACGCGGTCAGCCTGTTCACGCTGGTCTGGCAGATCGGGACGGTCGCCGGCCCCGGCGTGGCCGGGCTCGTCATCGCCAGGGTCGGCGTCGGCGCGGTCTACGCCCTCGACGCGGCCTCGTTCGTGGCCGTTGTCCTGGCGGTGGGGGCGCTGCGCTACCGAGGACGCGGCGGCGTCGCGTCGACAGGCGTGAGCGTCGCGGCGCTGCGCGAGGGACTGCGCTTCACCCGCCGCACGCGTCTGGTCTGGGGCACGATGCTGCTCGACTTCTATGCGACATTTTTCTCCTCCGCGCGCACCATGCTGCCCATCGTGGCCGACCGGCTCCTGCACGCGGGGGCGCCGGGTTACGGGCTGCTGGCGACGGCGCAGCCGCTCGGGGCCGTCCTCGCGGGGGTCGCGCTGGCCCTGCGGCGGGACATCCGGCGGCAGGGCGCGGCGCTGCTCGCCGGCGTCGCGGTCTATGGCCTGGCGACAGCGCTGTTCGGCGTGTCGACCATCTTCGCCGTCTCCTACGCGCTCTTCGCCCTGACGGGGGCTGGCGACACGGTGTCGACGGTGATCCGCGCGACGCTACGCCAGACCCTGACGCCCGACCACCTGCGCGGGCGCATCGCGAGCGTCCACCTGATGCTGGCGATGGGCGGGCCGCAGCTCGGGGAGTTAGAGGCGGGGCTGGTCGCGGCCCTGTGCGGCGCGCCGGTCGCCATCGTCACCGGCGGGGTCGCCACCGTGCTGCTCACCGCGTGGGTGGCGTGGCGGCAGCCAGGGTTGCGCCGGTACAGAGGCGACGCACGGATAGGAGGGTCCGAGTCGTGAGCGGCGCTCGTACGGCCTGCCAGCCCGCGGGTGGGCGCGTGGCGCAACGTGCACCACGGAGACACGGAGGCCCGGAGATTTTGTAAGACCGCTTGGCGCCCGACCTGGCGGCCGACCAGGGGCGTTGACCCCTTTCCTGTTCTCTCCGTGTCTCCGTGTCTCCGTGGTGCATAAGCTAAACTAGCTGTAGCTCGCGCTGCGCACTTTGTCGAAGCACGAGGAGCAGTAGACGGGCTTGTCCAGGCGTGGCTCGAACGGCACGCGGGCCGGCTGGCCGCACTCGCCGCAGGTCGCCTCGAACATCTCGCGCCGCGGTTTCACCTGCTCGCCGCGCGCGGCCTTGGCGGCGGCCCGGCACTCGGGGCAGCGGCTCGGCTTGTTTTGCAGTCCGCGCGAAGCGAAGAACTCCTGCTCACCCGACGTGAACACAAACTCCTGGCCGCAATCACGACAGGTCAGCGTTTCGTCTGCATAGGTCATCTGTGACTATTTCCTTTCCACCATGATACTTGATAGGTTGGCCCCGGTCACAGGCTCCGCGCTACAGACGCCGGACTCTACCGCGTGACACCGCATTGACCACCGGGAGGTACTATACACAAAGAGAGGGAGTGAGTGCAAGAGGATTATGAAAAAATACGTCGAAGAGAAGATTGAGAGCCCCGCGCGCGCGGCCTACGTCGAGGATATGTTCGGGACGATCGCGCCGCGCTACGATACGCTTAACCGCATCATGACGGGGTGGCAGGACCAGCGCTGGCGCGCGATCGCGGTGGCCGAGACGCGCGTCAAGCCGGGCGGGGCGGCGCTCGACGTGGCGACGGGGACGGGGGATCTGGCGTTTCAGCTGGCGCGGGTTGTCGGCCCGACCGGCCGTGTGGTCGGAATCGACTTCTCCGACCCCATGCTCGACGTGGCGCGCCATAAAGCGTATGACGTGCCCGTGGCGCCCGAGTTCCGTCGCGCCGACGCCCTGGACCTGCCGTTCGACGACGCGTCGTTCGACGCCGTGACCATCGGCTTCGGGCTGCGCAACGTCACCGATGTGCCGCGCGCGCTGGCGGAGATGCGCCGCGTGTTGCGGCCGGGCGGCCGCTGCGTCTGCCTCGAAGTCACCAAGCCGCGCGCGCCGCTGCTCGCGGCCGGCTTCTACGCCTATTTCAACAACGTGGTGCCGCTCATCGGCACGCTCTTCAACGGGGCGCGCGAGGCCTACACCTACCTACCGGCATCGCTGCGGTACTTCCCGGACGCCCCGACGTTGCGCGCTTTGATGCTCGAGGCCGGCTTCGCGCACGCGCACATGCGGCTGCTCAACGCCGGCACGATCGCGGTACACGTCGGGAGGACATAGCCTGGATTATTCACCACGGAGACACGGAGGCACGGAGAGAGCAGCAAAGGGGTCAACGTCCCTGGTCTGCCGTCAGGCCGGGCGCCCTGCTGTCCTAAAAAATCTCCGTGTCTCCGTGGTGCAACGGGCGTTCATGAATAATGCAGGTTAGGTCGCTCGACGCGCGGCGTCGGGGAGGGCGGGGACGGTGAACAAGAACGTGGTCCCCTGCCCCGGCGTCGACTCGACCCAGATGCGGCCGCCGTGGCGCTCGACGATCTTCTTGCACACGGCCAGGCCGATGCCCGTGCCCTCGTACTCCTCGCGTGTGTGTAGGCGCTGAAAGATTTGAAAGATGCGCTCGGCCTGCTCGGGAGCGATCCCGATGCCGTTGTCCCGCACGCGGATCGTCCATGCGTCGCCCTGCCGCTCGGCCGATATCATGACGTGGGGCGCCGCGTCGGGACGGCGAAACTTGAGCGCGTTGCCGATGAGGTTCTGGAACAGCTGGCCGAGTTGCGCGTCGTCGCCCCACACGGTGGGGAGACCGTCGTGGACGACCCGTGCCCCGGTCTCCTCGATGCGCGCGCGTAGATCGGATACGGCCGCCCGTACGAGCGTGTCAGAGTCTGTCAGGATGAACTCCTTGGGCCGTGTGCCCACGCGGGAGTAGGCGAGCACATCCTGGATGAGGCGGCTCATGCGCGTCGCCCCGTCCACGGCATAGTCAATGAAGTCGTCGGCGCTCTCGTCGAGCCTTCCCCGATAGCGGCGCTTGAGCAGTTGTAGGTAGCTCGTGATCGTGCGCAACGGCTCTTGCAGGTCGTGCGAGGCGATGTAGGCAAACTGCGCCAACTCAGTATTGCTCCGCTCCAGGTCTTCTTTGCTCGCCCGCAGCGCCTCCTCCGCCCGCGCCCGCTCCGTGATATCGGTCGTGACGCCGATCAGGCCGGTGATCCGGCCCGCCTCGTCGCGGATCGGGGTCAGTGTGTTGTCCCACGTCCCGCCGCCGACGCGGCTGATGTAGGTCACCGTCTCGCCGGCGAGCGTGCGCCGTATGTAGTCCAGGACATCCGGGTAATCCTGGGATGTCTCGAATATAGAGCGCCCCACGACCTGACCGGGGGTCTGGCCCAACGTCCCCAACGCCTTGCCTTCAGAGAGGGTAAACACGCCCGCCGCGTCGAGGGCGAACAGGATGAGGGGCGCGCCGGTGACCACGGTGCGCACTCGCTCCTCGGAGGCGCGTAGGGCGGCCTCGCGGGCGTCCAAGCGTCGGCGCATCCCGTCCATGTCCCGGCCCAGTCGCGCGAACTCCCGCGGCCCCGTGATGACGACTGGCCGGGTCAAGTCGCCCTGTCCAATGGCGGTGGCGGCGTAGCCAAGGGCCTGCAACGGCCCGACCACGGCGCGCATGGTGCGCCAGCCCAGGAGGGTAAGCAGGCCCACGGCGCCGGCGAATAGGGCGACGAACGCCAGGGTGATGTGCGTCAGGGCGGCCATGCCGTCGTGGAAGCTCTGGCGGCGATCCTGGTCGAGGAGGCGGATGATCCGATCCGTGGCGGCGCGGTAGCGGTCGAAGAGGAGCTTGCCAGCCCTTTGCTGTGCGATGAGCGCGGCCGCGCCGCGTGGGTAGGCCGTTGGGTCACGGAGCACGCCACGCGCCCAACGATCCCACGCGCTGGAAAGGCGGCCCTGAGCCAGCAGGGACGGACGTATGTCTGGCGCGGTTGCAACGAGGGCGTCCGCCCGCCGCTGTAGCCCAGGGAGCTCACTTTGAGCGGAGGTGTAGGGCTGCAGGAACTCTCGCTTGCCGGTCAGCACGTAGCCGCGCAGGCCGGTTTCTTCGTCGTCGCGCAGTTTGCTGCTTTGCAGGACGATGTTCGAGAGGGTGTCGGTGGCGGTGACCGTGTAGGCGTAGTTGGCGCGCAGAGAGGCCGCGCCCATGGTGGCGACAGCCCAGGCCACCACCAGGAGCGTGAGCGCGCCGAGGTAGCCGGTGAGCAGGTGGGCACGGATGCTAGGTCCCACGCGGAACCTCCATTAACCCCAGGGGCGCGGCGGCTTGGCCGCCGGAAATACGCCCGCTACCGTCATGCCGCCGATCCATCGCCGCTACCTCCCATGCCGCGCCTGTCGCGTTTACAGGTATGGGCGCAAACGGCGCGTGGCGCAATCCCCCACCTGTCGCCCGCCTTCTCCTCGCCCCCTCTCTCCCTCGCCCCCCCGCCCCCTCCGGGGGAGCCTGGGGAGATGCCTCCCCCCAGACCCCCGCCATACGCACATCGCGGGAGCCACGGAGCCTGGAGATGGCAGGAGTCTGGGGATGGCGCGGCCTCCACGTCCCCGTACCCTCCAGGCGCCGCATCTGTCTGTCACACCGACGGTGTCCGCTACCGATGACTCGATCACCAGTATCTTCCCCTCCACGATGTCTTTTTGGCGGGGGTCTGGGGGGAGGCATCTCCCCGGGCTCCCCCGGAGGGGGCGGGGGGGGGCGAGGAGAAGCACGTATTGTAGGCGCGGGCGCGATGCCGTACACTGAGAGGAGGATAGAGATTGGAGGGCAGCGTGAACGCGTACGAGCAATTGCAGGAGATACGCGAGGAACTCGAGGAGCGGGAGGTCGGTCCCGAGACGATCCGCATGCTGGACCGGGCTATCGTCCTCGCCGAAGGGGAAAGAGATAACCCGTTGAGCATCTCGCAGTCGATGATGCTGCGTCATCTGCTCAAGATGCCGGAAGCGGTCAACAACCACTACGTCTACATGGACCTACTGGCCTTGCAGGGTGATATCGATGACCGCCGCGCCGCGCGGCGCGAAGAGGATGCGCTGGATGCGACCGTCGACACGGAGCGTAAGCCGCAACACCTGTCGTCGTTCTACAAGAAGCAACGCCAGCGTGGGCCATAGCATCAACGGTTAGACCGCGGACCGCCAGCGTGCTAGACGAGATAGGGGCCGGAACGATCGCTCCGGCCCCTATCTCGTCTAGCACGCTGGCGGTCTATGACGAAGGCGAAGAGGACGACGAACTTCCCTTGCCGGAAGACGTGGACGATCCGTTCGCGCTCTTGGCGCCGTCCCCTCCCGCCGCGGTCGCCGCCGCGACCTTGTCGCCCGATGCGGCGGCCGGAGCGGCCTCGGTCGAACCGCTCGCGGAGCCTTCTTTTTTGTCCGCCTTATCGGACTTGTTGTCATTGCCGGCGCCATCGGCGCTATCTTTGGCCGGCTGTGTGGTCGAGGACGCGTTGCGGCTATCGTTGATATAGAAGCCGCTGCCCTTAAAAACGATGCCGACAGGGTAGATGATGCGGCGGATCGGGGCGCCGCACTGGGGGCATGACGTCAGCGCGTCTTCCCTGATGCCCTGGCGCACCTCGAAGCGGTGACCGCATGTATCGCATTGGTAGTCGTAGAGAGGCACACAAACCTCCAAGGTTAGTGAGAATGGGTGAAAGAAATGAAGTGGTCAACTTATATTATACAAAACTTTTGCGTCGAACGGTGGCCGCTTGCGCCGCTTGCCTGAATAACGTAGGGTCTGTGAAAAGTCCCGCGCTCCCAGTGGGACCCCGCTGAATAACGTCGACCACGGACAAGAGGGCCGGTCATGCTATAATTGAAATACTCTGCAGGAAAGGAGGGCACGATCGTGGGCGATAAAAGTCCGAAGAACAAAGAGAAGCGCAAGCCCAAGAAATCTGATGCGAAAAAGCAACCTGCCGCCCCCGCGACTAAGTAACCGGGCGTCGCTGTTCATCGCGCCGCGCCGCGCCTCCTCCTCCATGGATGTGGCGCGGCGTGGTTTGCTGTTTGTAGAAGTTGGATAATGTTCGATACCACCCGCATCGTCGAAACGATAATCATCCTGCTCGTTTCCATTACGTGGCATGAGTTGGCGCACGCCCTCACCGCGCAGTATCTTGGCGATGACACGCCACGGCTGACCGGCCACCTCTCGCTTAACCCATTCCGGCACATGGATCAGTTTGGCGCCATCCTGCTCTTCCTCTCGGCGATCGCGGGTTTCGGCTTCGCCTATGGCTTCACGCCGGTGACGGAGCGCAACCTGCGCCCCAACGCGAAGACGGGCGGCGGCATCGTCGCCATTGTTGGTCCGATCAGTAACATTATCCTGGCCGGACTTATTGCTATCCCGTTGCGCTTTACCCTCTTTGACTTCACGGCTCAACAAGGCCTCTTCAATTTCCTGCAGCAAGCTCTCTTCCTCAATATTTTCCTGGCCGTGTTCAACATCATCCCGTTGCCTCCGCTCGATGGCTGGCGTGTGCTCCAAACATTTCTCTCGCCGCGTCAACTATATGAGTTGCGGGGCGTGCAGCAGTACGGGCCCTTGATTCTGTTCGTCATCTTTATTTTCGGGAACCAGTTGGGCTTCTACAACGTCTTATATACCGATTTTATTTACCCCATCGCCCGCGTGCTGTTGGGGTCTCAGTTCGCTGTCGGGTAACCCGCGCGTGCCCCCCACCCTCACCTCACCGCTCCACGTCGAGCTCGACCTGTTCCAGGGTCCCCTGCACACGCTGCTCCAGCTGATCGAGCGGCACGAGTTGCCGGTCAGCCGCGTGTCGCTCGTGGCGGTGACCGACCAATACCTCGCGCTCGTCCACGCGTCCCCGGCGCTTGACCTCGACCTCACCGCGGAGTTCCTGCACGTCGCGGCGCGCTTGTTGCTGCTCAAGTCGCTGGCCGTGCTGCCGCGCGCCGCTGAGGACGAGCCGCGCGAGGAGGATGAGGAGGAAGACCTGGAGGCGCGTCTGCTGGTGTACCGCCGCTTCCGCGACGGCGCGCGCTTGCTTCTGGAACGCTATGAACAGGGGTTGCGCTTGTTCGTCCGTGCCGCTCCCGCCGACACGCACGCGCTGCTGCCCGCGCCGTCCGGCTTGGTCTCTGGATCACTCGACCCACGGCGTTTGCAGCGCGCCGCGCGGCGTCTGTTGGCCCGCGCCGCCGAGCGCGACGTGGCGGCCGCGGCGGCGCCGGGTCCGTTGGTGTCGTTCGCGCAGGTGCTGCGGGCCGTGGTAGGACGCCTGCGCGGGCGTGAGCGCGCCACGTTCCACGATGTTGCCGCGGACGCCGGCGACACGGTGACCGCTATCACCATGTTCCTGGTCATCCTGGAGTTGGCGCGCCGGCAGCGCCTGCTGATACACCAGCAGGGGCGGTTCGGTCCGATTATCCTCGAACCGGCGCCCCTCGACCCCGCGGCTGACGTCGCAAGCTACTCCGATGGAGTATAAGGTGACCGACACGTTGGCCCAACTAGAAGCCCTCTTGCTCGTCGCGGGCGAGACGGCGACGATGGAGACGCTGGCGCGCGCCCTGTCGCTATCCGTCGAACAGGTCGAGGCGGGGTTGCGGGAGCTCGACGATCACTACACACGGCACGGACACGGCGCGCGCGTGCTGCGTCAGGGCGAACGCGCGCAACTCACGACCGCGCCGGAGCACGCCGCCGTCGTGGCGAGCTTTTTGGGCGCGCCCCAGGGCGTCAAGCTCTCGCCCGCGGCGTGGGAAACGCTGGCGATCGTAGCCTATCGCCAGCCCGTTTCGCGGCCCGAGATCGAGAGTATCCGTGGGGTCAACTCCGACCACACCATGCGTCTACTCTTGGAGCACGGCTTGATCGAGGAGCGCGGGCGCGCCGACACGCCCGGCCGCGCGACTGTCTATGGCACCACTGTCGAGTTCCTCAAGGCCGTCGGGCTGCGCGCGCTCGACGAGTTGCCGGCGCTGCTGGACGAGTCGACGGTCGAAAGTCGATAAAAGTCGTGGCTGGCCGCGAAGAAACGATCTACCTCGGGACGCCGATGATAGGACGGCACGGTCTCGCGCGCGGTGCAACTGAGCGCGGCCGTGGCGTTGGCGTAGCGGACGGCCATCTCCAGGGAGCGCCCCTCGCCCAGCGCGGTCGCCAGACCCGCGTTGAAAGCGTCGCCCGCGCCGCTGGTGTCGATAGCGTCGACGGCCGGCGCGGGCACGCGTGTGGTCTCGCCGGGTCCAACGATGAGGGCGCCGCGCTCGCCCATCGTCATGACGACCAGACGTGGCCCCAGGTCCAGCAACCGGCGCCCGATCTCCTCGTCGGGCGTGGGGTCGGCCGGTTGGAGCCCCAGGCAGACGCGGGCCTCGGTCTCGTTGGGCGTGAGGATGTCGACGTCCGAGAGGTCCACCGCGCGCAGGTCTTGCGCGGGGGCCGGGTTCAAGATGACCTGGAGGCCGAGCCGGCGACCGGCCCGCGCCGCGTCCAACGCCGTCCGCAACGGGATTTCGAGCTGTGCCAGCATCACCGCGCAGCGGGCGATATCGTCCTCGACCGCCGCGAGGTCGGCCGCCCCCAGCAGCTCGTTGGCGCCCATGTCGACCGTGATGATGTTGGCCCCGGCGGGCGTCTTGATGATGAAACCGGCCCCGGTCGGGCGGTCGTCGGAGCGCCGTAGGCGCGCGGCGCGGATGCCTTCGCGCGCCAAGAGGGCGGCGAAGTCGCGCCCATAGTCGTCGGCGCCGACGCAGCCCACGAAGTGCGCCTCGGCGTCCAGCCGTGCGGCCTGGACGGCCATATTCGATCCTTTACCCCCATACGTGTGCCGGAAGTCGCGCGCCAGCAGCGTCTCCCCTTCGTGGGGGAGGCGGTCGACGTCCATCACCAGCGCGATGGCGTAGCTACCGATGACGACGACGCGCGCCGGATCTCGTCCCGTGCCGTCCATATCCATATAGCCACTACCTCCTCGGGGGTCCCACCCGGCCGGCATCGACCGCGAGAGCGGTATCGTTGACAGATCACCCAAGACGCTTACAGATCACCTAAGATATGGTGAGCCGTACTGGTCCCGATCATTGGTCATGCCGCTGAGCAAGAAACCGATGTTGGGCTGAAAATCCACCTCGTCGGCTCCCAGGGCCAGCGCCTCGCGGATCTGCATGACCTTGCTCCAGATACTGTCGTTGCCCATGGGGAAGCTGATCGCCGTGGCGACCTTGACCCCCGTCCCACGCAGCGTCTCCTTACCAAGCCGTACCCAGCAGGGCGCGATCATGGCCGCGTCGACGCCGTAGGCGGCGCACCGCTCCAGGTGGCGCACGATGTCGTCGCGGGTCGCGTCGGGCGCGACGAGCGTATACTGGACACGCTTGGCCAATTGGGCGCGCGTGAGTTCTCCGAATGGAGTGCTGTAGGTACGCTCGGCCTGTGTTGTCATCGTGTAGCCCTCCTAGTAGCGTTGGCGTGTGCGATCCGCCCATTAAGAAGCCGCGCCGTCGGCGGCCAGATCCCGCGCATGCGTGAGCAATCGCGCGGTGACGTCTCGTAGGTCGGCGACCTCCGCCGCGGTCGCGCTGGCGATGGACCCGTCGACGAGTGCGCTACAACGGTCGTGGATGTGCTCCAGTGTCTCCACCGCCGGCAAGTCGCGGGCCTTGATCAGCTCTACCAGCCAATGCTTACCGTACGCCGCGTGCATACCCTCATCTGCCCAGTCGAACTCCATGTCGTGCTGGCTCGCGGTGTCCCCGTAGGCGCCGAAAGCCTCGGCGCGCTTGGTCTTCTTGCCGATGTTCTTGGTCTCGAAGAAGTGTAACATGCCCAAGCGGTAGATGGGGTCCTGATCGCGCGCGCTGTCGTAGATGTACGAACCGAGCGGCAACTCGGCCGGGGCGAAGCCCCAGTCGCGCAGGCGTGTCCAGCCCATCAGGGCGTGCCGGCTCTCGTCGTATAGCCAGCGCGCGGCGTCGGCGACGAATTCCCAGCCCAGCGGCGCGGCGAATACCTCGAGGATCGCGCCGGCGGTCTCGACCGCCCAGACCTCGTTGAGGTGGCTGACGGCGCTGCGCAGTTGCAGGCTGATGCCGTCGCCGTACGGGTAGCTTGGGTCGACGTTGTCGGGCCAGTAGAAGCGCCCCAGATGGAAGCGGGAGTCGCGCGCCGGCGCCTGGACCAGGGCAAAGGGCCTGGCGCCCGGTAGGGGCGCGGGGTCCCCGACAACGCGAGGGGCGTCGAGGCTCACCCCGCCCACGGCCTGTAAGCGCTCCAGGATCGCGGCCGTCCACTGCTCCGCCGCAGCGCGCTCGCGCGGCTCCGCCGCGAGCATCGTCTCGACCAACGCGATCAGCTCCTCCGCCTGCCGCTCCTTCTCCCGCGCGGCCAGGTCCAGGAAGCGCTTGGTCGGGCCATCGCCGAGGTCATCGGCCGCGGACAGGTACGCGCGATAGGCTTGACCGAGCGCGGGGATGAGGACGTGCGCGAGAGCGTGCAGGTACGCGGCGGCGTGCGGAGCATGACGAGCATCCTCGTAGAGGGCAATGAGGGGCGCGTCGTCGCCGATCTCCATCAGCCGGCTGGGGTAGCGGAGTTCGAAAACGCGTTGGCGCAGCTCACCCGCCGTTTGCGCGTCCTCCCAGACGAAACGGGGCACGGTCATCTTGGTCTCATAGTGGGCGACGGCCGGGAGCCAGCCGGCCTGGCCGCGGATGAGCGCGTCCTCGCAAAAGAAGAAGCGCTTGAGGATAGCTCCGGTATCGAGGCGCGCCAGGCGTGCGCGCGCGCGGTCGCTACGGAGGTATGTGTGGTCCGATACGGTCGTCATGTGCCCTCACCTTGACTACGGTGGCGCGCATATATCGGTCACGCGCCACGGCGACGCTCCCCCCCATCGCCACACAAGTTTCATGAACTCATCATGCGTACGATGGAATGAATCTATTATACGCCCAGTATCGCCACATTGTCATCGGTCCAAACCCCTGGCGCTCTATTATCAGGTCGCCGAAATCCTACGCCAGCGCATCAGGGACGAAGAGCTACAGCCGGGGGACGCGATCCCGACGGAGGAGGAACTGCAGCGCCTGTTTGGCGTCAACCGGGCGACGATCCGCCAAGCCGTGAGGGCGCTGGTCGGCGACGGGCTGCCGCGGCTCGAGCGGCCGCGTGGGACGTTCGTGATGCACCCAAAACTTCAGGAGACCCTACCCGAACTGATCAGCTTCTCCAATGAGGTGCGGCGGCAAGGTCTGGAGCCGTCGGCGCGCGTGCTGTCCGTGGGGCTGGAGCCCGCCCCCGCGCATACAGCCGCGCGCCTAGGGATCGGGGAGGACGAGATAACGTTGCGCTTGGATCGACGGCGGCTGGCCAACGACAAGCCCGTGGCCCTGATGCACTCCCACCTTGCCCCGTGGGTCGGTCTCGCGCCGGACGACGACTATACCGGCTCGTTGTACGCGCTGCTCGCACGCCGTGGCATCTACCTGGTCGACGCCGACCAGATCATCGAGGCGGCGACGGCGACGGACGAGCAGGCGCGCCTGCTCCTCTGTGGACGCCGCGACGCGCTGCTTAAGGTCGATCGGGTCACCTACAGCGCCGACGGCCGGGCGGTCGAGCACGTCGTGGCCCTCTACCGTGCCGATCGCTACGCCTATCGCCTCCACCACGGGTCGGCCGTGTCGGGCGCCGGCTATATCCATACGGGTGCTGGGTCGTGCTGATTTAGAAGCCCCGTACCTGTTTCATTGGGGCGCGCTGAGAAAGGCTATACTGTAATGTAGGATAATGGATAACGACGACTATTACGCCCAGCTGCGGGCGCTGGCGCAAACGCTGCGGCAGGCCGGCCGCGAGGTGGAGCGCGGGCTGACACCGGCGCTGCGCGACGAAACGCCTGATTGGCTGTTGGAGCGCCTCGACGGCGCGCTCCGCGCCATCGAGGCGACGGCGGGCGAGGTAGGACGCTTCATCCGCGAGGACCGCACGGGCGCGTATACAGCGCCGCCACCGGAGTACGCCGGCGGCGAGGATGAGGCGTAGTGGTCGTTTTTACTGGGAGCGCCAGCGGACAGAGCGGTGAGCTCCAGCCTGACCTTAAAAGGTCTGCCTGGGCGCGACACGCGCGCCGTCTGTCGATCATGCGGCTACCGCGATGAGCCCCCAACAGACCTTTCAAGGTCCGGCCCCTGCCATGCGCTGTCAGGCCGCTGCCTGTCAAGCGCAGGCCGGCAACGGGCGCCATTACAATCTCAGGGCGCTGCCAGTAGAGAACGGACGGTTTGTTACCGGATGTCGAGCAACTCGACGTCGAAGATCAGCGTGGCGTTGGGCGGGATGACGCCGGCGGCGCCGCTCGCGCCGTAGCCGAGGTCAGGCGGGATCGTCAGCCGGCGCTTGCCGCCTACCTTCATGGTGGCGACACCCTCGTCCCAGCCCTTGATCACCTGGCCCTGCCCGATCCTGAAAGAGAACGGCTGGCCGCGGTCGACGCTGGAGTCGAACTTGGTCCCATCGGTGAGGTAGCCGGTGTAGTGCACCACGGCCGTTTGTCCCGGACGCGGACTGACGCCCGTACCTTCCGTGGTGTCCTCGTAGGTCAAGCCTGATGGTGTCGTCGGCACGTCGCGCTCCTTTTCTTAATTCTCAATCGCGTCTATCGGCGGCACGGCGCGCGCCGTTCCGGCCTGCTCCTCATTGTACCGGAGCGTGAGTTTACTGCTGTTTAGACAGTACCATATCGCCAGGGTCCGTGAAAATTTCTGGGAGCGCGGGCGTTTCGCGGTGGGGAGAGGGGCGTCTGATCGCGCAACGCCAGGGTACGCCCGTCCTCCTATATGATTAGGATCACGCTATTCGTGGGTTAACGTGTAGGAAGCGCACGCGCAAGGAGGCAGGGCCGATGAAAATCACGGATGTCAAATGTGCCGTCCTGGGGAACAATCCGGTGGTCCGCATCGTGACCGACGCGGGTGTCAGCGGCTACGGAGAGGTGGAATCCTATAAATCCTACCTCAAGCCGCAGGCGCTCCACTACAAGCAATACATTCTGGGCGAAGACCCGACCGATGTCGAGCGGGTGATGCTCAAGATTCGCCACCGGGGCTCGTTCAAGCCCTGGGGCAGCGCCGTGAGCGCGATCGAGATGGCGCTGTGGGACATCGCAGGGAAGGCCGCGGGCCTGCCCGTCTACAAGTTGCTGGGGGGCAAAGTGCGTGATCGCGTGCGCGTCTACAACGGCGCGGTCCGTTTCCCCATGGACGGGCACGCCCCCGCGGACTACGCCGACACGATGGCCAAGATGAAAGCCGCCCCAGAGGGTTTCACGATCATCAAGCAGGGCATCGGTTTCCACGGGCCGATGACACGGAGCATCCCCGATTTCTTCTACGGCGACCCAGGGGACGGCGGCCACGGGGACTACAACCGGGGCCTGCTCACCGAGCGCGGTCTGGCGCATGTCGTCGCCTGTGTCGCGGCGATGAAAGAGGTACTGGGCGACGCGATCGGCCTCGCGCTGGATTGTGGCCCCAGGTGGACGGTCCCGGACGCGATCCGGCTGGCGCGGGCGCTGGAGCCGTTGAACGTGCTGTGGCTGGAGGACCTGATCACCGGCGACTACACGCCGTACGTCAACGCGGATGTCTATCGCGAAGTGACACGGAGTTCCTCGACGCCGATCCACACGGGTGAGCAGATTTACTTGCGCCAGAACTTCAAGGAGTTGATCGAGGGACACGCCGTCAACATTATCGGCCCCGACCCCTGCGACATCGGCGGTCTGGCCGAGTTGAAATGGGTAGCGGAATACGCCGACCTGCACGGCATCCTGATGGCGCCGCATGGGACCGGCGACGGGCTGCTTGGCCTCGCGGCCCTCGTCCAGGTCTGCGCGACGCTGCCGCGCAACTACATCGCCTTCGAGTACCCCACGGGCCAACCGGAGTGGTGGTACGATATCGTAGACGGGTTGCCGGACCCGCTCGTCAAGGACGGGTTTATCGAGGTATGGGACCGCCCCGGCCTGGGGGTGGAGTTCAACGTCGGGGCGGCGCGCGCCTATCTGCCGGACGAAGACCGCGATTTCTTCGACTGAGCCGCGCGGGCGTACCGTCCAGGGTCAATGAGGGGGAGGATTTTGATGAAGATCACGGCGGTCAAGGGGTTCCCCGTGCGATGTGGTCGTCGCAACGTGTTTATCGTCAAGGTCGAGACCGATGACGGATTCTATGGATTGGGCGAAGGCGGCATGTCCGGCCGTGAACGGGCCATGCAGGGCATGAGCGACGATTTCGCACAGTTCCTCGTCGGGATGGACCCGCGCCGCATCGAGCATATCTGGCAGACGCTCTACCGCGGGCACTACTTCGAGGGGGGCAACAATCTGGCGCAACTCGAATATCGACCCGAGATCGACCATGGCTACCCACGCGATCTCTTCCCGACATGCCCGGTCCTTGCGGGCGACAGTTTTCCCTTGCCCACGGCGTCGGGTCTGGGCGTGCGCTTTAACGAAGAGGCCGCGACGGATTATGCGTTTGCCTACTGGGAAGCCCCCCATTGGCGCCGCCGTGATGGGGCCAGAACGAATTGGTAGCGGCGATACGCCTGACAGAGGGCGACGGGCCCTCGTGTGACGTTGTGACCCTGGGCGAGACCATGGTCCTGCTCTGGCCGACCGGCGACGCGAGTCTGGAAGACGCCGCGACGTACGAGCGGTCGCTCGGCGGCGCGGAGAGTAATCTGGCGATCGCGTTGGCCCGTCTTGGGCTGCGGCCACGCTGGATCAGCCGGCTTGGCGATGACCCGTTCGGGCGCTATACGCGCGCAACGTTGGAGCGGGAGGGCGTGGTCGTCGACGCCCCTGTCGACACGGACGCGCCCACGGCTGTCTTCTTCAAGGAGCGCATCGCGCATGGCCCGCGTCGCGTCTACTACTATCGCCGTGGCTCGGCGGCGAGCCATATAGAACCGTCGGACCTGAGCGCCGCCCAGTTCGCGGGGGCGCGCCTGCTGCACCTCACGGGCATCACCCCGGCGCTCTCGGCGGGGTGCGCCGCGGCCGTGGACCGCGCGATCACGCTTGCCCGTGCGGCGGGGGCGCGCGTGTGCGTCGATCCCAACGTGCGGCCGCAACTTTGGCCGGAGCCCGCGGACGGGGTCGCGGCTCTGCACGCCCTGATGGCGCGCGCCGACCTCGTCCTCCTGGGCGACGAAGACGCCGCCTACCTGTTCCCCGGCCTGTCTGAGACAGCCGTCCTGGGCGCGGTCCGCGCGCTGGGTCCGCGCATGGTCGTGCTCAAAGTGGGGGCGCGGGGGGCGCGGGCGGTGGTCGAGGGAGAGGATGTCAGCGTCGCGCCCTACCCGGTCGCCGTCGTCGACAGTGTGGGCGCGGGCGATGGCTTCGACGCCGGGTTCATCGCGGGGCTCTTGCGCGGCGACCCGCTGCCGCGCTGTCTCGCGCTGGGCGCGCGCATCGGCGCCGCGGCGGTCGCGACGACGGGCGATTGGGAGGGGTACCCGACGAGCCGTGAGCTTGGCCTTGACTAACACGTAGCAACCGATAACCGACGATTGACGACTGAGGAGATGACGATGCTCGATCACGATGAGTTGCTGGAGCGCACACGGAAGGATCGCCTGGTGGCGATCATCCGGCTGCGCCACGAGGCGCCGCTGGCGCGGGTCGCGGAGGCCCTGGTCGCGGGTGGCATCCGCGCGCTGGAGTTTACCTTGACCTCTCCGGGCGCGGTCCCGGCCATCACGGCGTGCAGGGCGCGCTTCGGGGATGATATCGTCGTGGGCGCCGGGACGGTGCTCGACGCGGAGGAGGCGCGGCGCTGTCTCGACGCGGGCGCGCAGTTCCTGGTCTCGCCCGGCTTCGACCCGGCGGTCGTCGCGCTGGCGCGCGAACGTGGCGCGCTGGCGCTGCCCGGCGCCCTGACGCCGACGGAGATCGTGACGGCGTGGCGGGCGGGAGCCGACGTGGTCAAAGTCTTCCCGGCGCGCGCGTTCGGCCCGCGCTACATCACCGACCTCCTGGCGCCCTTGCCGCGGGTCCCGCTCATGCCCACGGGTGGCGTGGACGAGACGAACGTGGTCGACTACCTGCGGGCGGGGGCCGTCGGCGTCGCGGTCGGCGGTCGGCTGGTCGCCGAGGACGCCGTCGCGCGGGCCGACTGGGACGCGCTGACCGCGCGGGCCCGCGCGTTAGTCGCGGCCGTCCACTGGGTGAGCGACCAGCCGTGACGGCGTGGACAGCTATACAGCGCGAGACTGGGTGTCCATGCCCCGCTATGCCCCCGCCGATAGCACATCGTTAGCTTGGCATCATCAAGATACGGCTTTGACGCGACATGGCGCCTGCTATGTCCTTTTACCCCACACCGACCCCGATGGCGGCCAGGGGCAGGCTCTCGGCGCGCGCGTGCACGATGGCCGCGGCACGCGACGCTAGCAGTTCGAGGCCCTCGCCGGTGGCGGCGCTGACGGCGACGCCGGTGGGGAAGCGGTCCCACAGCGCGGCCAGCCGCGCCGCGCGCTCCTCCGGCGGGAGCAGGTCGACCTTGTTGAAGACCGCCAGGACCGGCGCGGTCGTCCCCAAGGTCTCGAGTTCGTCGAGCACGACCGCGGCCTGGCCGAGCGCGTGCGGCGACGACGCGTCGATCACATGCAGCAGCAGGTCGGCCTCGTTGAGCTCTTCGAGCGTGGCACGGAAGGCGGCGACGAGCCCGGCCGGCAGCTTATGGATGAAGCCAACCGTGTCGGTGAGCAGCAAAGACTCCGCGGGGCCGACGGACCAGCGCCGCGTGGTGGGGTCGAGCGTGGCGAAAAGCTTATCTTCGGCCTCGACGCCGCCGCTGGTGAGCCGGTTGAGCAAGGTCGATTTGCCCGCGTTGGTATAGCCGACCAGGGCGATGCCGCGGCCGACGTCGCGACGCTTGGCGCGCTGCGTGGCGCGGGCGTGGCGCACACCCTCTAGCTCGCGCTCCAGCTTGGTGATGCGGGCGCGGATCTGGCGGCGGTCGGTCTCCAGCTGCGTCTCGCCGGCGCCGCCACGCGTGCCCGTGCCGCCGCGCTGGCGCTCCAGGTGCGTCCAGAGGCGCGCCAGGCGCGGCAGGCCGTAGCGGGCCTGCGCTAATCGCACCTGCAACATGCCCTCGTGCGTGCGCGCGCGCTGACCGAAGATCTCCAGGATCAGCGCCGTGCGGTCGATCACCGACCCCGCGCCGCAGACCGCCTCCAGCCCCTTCTGTTGCGCGGGCGAAAGCTCGTCGTCGGTCAGCACCAGCTCGCACTCCTCGGCGCGCATCAACTCGGCCACGTACTGGGCCTTGCCCTCGTTGAGGTAGGTGCGCGGGTGCGGTGAGCGCAGGCGCTGGCTGACCAGGCGCACCGGCTCGATCCCGGCGGTCGTGGCGAGGCGCGCCAACTCCTCCAGGCTCGACTCGACATCCCAGGGTTCGTCCGCGCCGGCGGCGGAGGATGGCCCCGCGGCGGCCACGGCGATCAGGATGGCGCGCGGCGGACCCTGCCGCGCGCGCGTGACGCGCAACGCCGACGGCGCATCTAAATCCCCGGCTAGCCGCTCCGTCGCGTCGTGGCCGTGCGTGACGCTGCGTCTATGTGTTCCTCGTGTCATGTTTTCTCCAACAGATGTATTAACCTTTATTGTACCACCTCCCGTTTGCTACACTGGAAGGCCGGTATCTATGGTTGTGTCTGTTGGAGTTGCGCCTGGAAATAGCTTCTGTTCAGGCTGTAGATTCATCAGTCGTTGGTTTGCGCTCATCGAGCCCCGTTCGCGAGTTGGCGCGCCTCTGCCAGGATCGAGAGGGGGCGGCTGGTCGTAGCATTGGACGCGGCCTCTCGAGCGGTGTTGGACGCGGCGGCTTGGGCGGCGCCGGGCACGTCAGGCGTGGTGAGCCGGATCGAACTGGGCGCGTCGCCATTCACGGGCGTGGCCACTCCTTGGAGCACCTGCGAGACCAGCCGGGTCGGACGCGAGGCGCCCGGCCGGTCAATCATTTTCATGAAGGGGATGGCTGGGACGGGCTGGGCGCCGTCATCTTGAGCGCCGTGGCGTGCGCCGACGTCCTGCCGCCGGACGGCTCACTATCCATCGCGGCCCCGGTAGACATCGTGGCCGAGGCGGTTTTCACCGCGTCCTCGCTGCTCCTCGTCGCGCTGGTGCAGCGCTTGCGCCGCGCGCATACCGTGGCGCAGGCCGAGATCGTGGAGCGGCGCCGCGTCGAGGATGCGCTGCGGGTCAGCGAGGGGCGCTTGCTCGCCGAGCACGCCGCGGCGGAGGCGGCGCGCCAGGTCGCCGAGGGCGCCCTGCGCGTCCAGGACGATTTTCTGGCGACGGTATCGCACGAACTGCAGACCCCGCTGACCGCTGTCGGGGCCGGCCTGGGGCTGCTGGGCATGAGCGCGTCCGAGCGGCTGCGCCCCTCCGAGCGAGCGTTGCTCGACAACGCGCTCCGCAACGCGGAGCTCCTGCGCCGGCAGATCTCCGACCTCCTCACGCTCAATAAGGTGACGGCCGGGGCGCTCGCGCTCGATCGCGAAGCGCTCGACCTGCGCGCCGTGGTTGGCGAGGCCGCGACGGCGATCCGCGCTTTAGCAAGGCGCGCTTTTTCTACCTGGCGCTGCTGGCCAGTCTGGCGGCGGGCGTCGCCATTACCTTCCTGGGCATCGGCCCGATCCACCTCCTGTTCTATGGCAGCATCGCGGGCGGGCTGGGCACGCCGATCACGCTGGCCCTGATGATCCTCGCGGCGCGCGACAAGAAGGTCATGGGCGAGCGCCGCGTGGGCCGGGGCCTGGCCGTCGGCGGCTGGATCGTGTTTGCCGCCGTGACGGGGGCGAGCGTGATCTATCTGTGGCAGACGTTCGTGCCCTGACCCGTTCGACCGGGATTAGCTGGCTGGCATGTAGGGTATGGCACATTACAATAAGTGAGAGGAGGAGGTGTGATGGACGTGGGTGTAACGCCAGTAGCCGAGCGCGACCCGGACGCGGCCTGGGGCGAGCCGGCGCGAAGCGAAGCGGCCTGGCCGGCTCGGCTGGCGGTCCTGGCCGCCGTGGCGCTCTATCTCATACTGCCCGATGGATTGACACTCGGCATCGCCTTGAAGTGGGGCGTAACCATCGTCGAGGTGGCCCTCCTGATCCCGCTGACTGTCGCGGCTCGGGCC
>JAABUV010002198.1_pt1 | contig 26951 bp, 28 predicted proteins | sample 5559971 | NCBI WGS metagenome assembly JAABUV01 (sample SAMN10711881, study PRJNA513362) | rock metagenome | isolation source: Antarctica rocks | place: Antarctica: Victoria Land, Knobhead nord | collected 2015-12-19
GACGACTCGGCGCTGCCGCTCACTCAACTGCGGCAAAATAAGCGCGAACTTGCGGGCCAGGGCCATCTCCTCATCCATCTCCGTAGTATAGCTGGCTGGCCCATCTGTTCACCTTATTTTGGAACGGATCCATAGATAGCGATGGATACGCCTGCGGGAGATGTCTCCCCCGTGTCCGCGCGGAAAAGGCTTTATAGCATGACTATCATTCGATCCACGCTCGCCGCGGCCCTGCTGGCCACACTACCGCTCGCGTCGGCGCACGCCCAAACACAACCTACCGTGACGCTGACGGTCACGCTGACACTGACTACCCCGGTCGCCCCGACCGATACCTTCTCAGCCTTCATCGGCACGTCGAACACAGCCCCGGAGATCGTGCTCTGCGGGACGGGGCGCGGCGAAGGGCGGGTCACTCCCTGCGCCGCCGGGGCCACTATCACCCATCACACCCTCATCCTCATCGCGGCGGGTGGGGTCACGCCCTATCGCTTCGTGCGCTTCAGCGGGCCATACGGGGCCGGCCAGCGCGCGACCACGTTCGCACGCGGCGTCGTCACGTTGACCAGGGGCGCCACGATCACCGCTTTCTACCGTAACGTGGGTCCGGAATCGTCCCAACGCCCACAACTCACCCTGGCCGATGCGCTCGGCACGAACCCGCTCACGCTCTACGCCGACGGCGCCGGTTTTCCCGTGTCGCGGGCCGTGACGGTGCGCCTCTTCTGGCAGGGCACGCCTCTGCCGCGGCAACGGCCGCGCTACACCTCCTACACGGCCTATCAGACCGTCGTGGCGTCGAGCCAGGGCGCGCTGACCGCCCGGCTCTCCGTCCCGGTACGCGCGACGGCGTTCGCCGCGTTCACGGTGCGTGTCGTGGCAACGGACGCGCGGACGCAGGCCACCTTGGTCACGGTGGCGCGCACGTTCAGGACTAGCAACGGCATGCTCACCCCGACGGCTCCGGCCGCGCCGGGGAGCGTCGCCGGCGCGGCCGTCTTTTGCGTGAACCGGCCGGCGACCGGGCGGATCGCGCTGATTCCCCAGGCGAACGGAGCGCCGCCGCTGGCCCGCTTCGTCGTCCACGGGCTCCCGCCCCGCGTCATCATAGCCATCTTCGTAGATCAAGGGACGGATCGCCAAGCCTACAATATCACACGCGGCGTCCTCTCCGATGCGACAGGGGCTCTCGTGCGCGACGTGCCCACGTTCCGGCCGCCCGAGAAGACCCCACGCCGGCTGCTGCTCACAAGTTTCACGGGGACGACCGCCGTCGTCGACGCTATCGCTTCTCCCTGCCTGTAGCCGCGCGCCAAAGCGCGCCCGGCCGGCCTCCCACCCATACGACACCGTGGCGGCGTCGCGGGGCTTGGCGCGCGCATGAAGGCGCTAGCCAGCTTGCCGTCGTTGTCCTCCCACCCAACCGGCAGCGCGCCGGTTGAACCATGCCTAAACCGCGAGATCATGGTTGTTGGTAAATACTCAAACCCGGAACTCTTTGGAAATGGCGAAGGTTTCTCGTGACCAACGTGAGATTGTGATAAATAGCGGTGGCGGCAATAAACGTGTCATCATCACCGATGATGAGCCCTCGGTTTCTCAAATCGCCACGAATAATCCCAAACTGTTCGGCCACTGGTTGAATCACCGGAAGAACCGTTATCCCACGGAGAAAATTACGGAAGACTTGTAGCGCTTGAGCTTGGTTTCGACCATAATGGATGCCTTCGTAAACTTCCCCGTAGGTGACAGCGCTGATTGCCAGTTGTTACTGTGCGAGAGATTGTAGCATCTGTGTCACAGCTGGTCGCCCCGCGAGCCAATCAATTGTGGTATCAGTATCAATCAGATAGCTCATAGCTCGGGACGGGACCGAATGGGAAGACGGTGGCTTGCTTCGATGCCCGCTTTCAGTTTGTCCGTATCAACAATATCCTCCCATCCACCGGCTGATGAGAGAAAAGCTTCAATATCCGCCTGCGATCTCTGCTTGAAAAGGGGGCGCTTCAAGGAGGGCCGTTTCGCCGCTTTCTTGATAGGGGAAATGACGGCAATATCCTCGCCGGCCTGGCGCAAGATGCGTGGCCGGTTTGTCCGCCGCACGTCCTCCACCACGTCCACGAGCGACGGAACGCCGGTCTTGCTAATGTCGATGGGCGCCAATTCGTGTACCATTAAAATGCCTCCGTGCAAACAACCGCGTGTCTGTTGCCCGTATTATTGCACACCGGCGCCTACCCCGTGCCGTGCGGATGGGTTGCCGCCCGGCCGGCATCTTCGTCGCGCGGCGCTTCCGTCGCGGCGTCACGGGGCTTGGTCGCGCGAACGAAGGCGCTGGCCAGCTTGCCGTCGCCAGCCTCCCACCCAGCCGGCAGTGCGCCGCTATCCAGTCCAGTCTCGGCCACTGTGTAGCGCCGCGTGATCTCTACACCGATGTCCGTGAAGCCGGCCTCCGCGAGCAGCGATTTGTATATGTCGATCTCCAGCGCTCCGGCGAGGCAGCCGACCCACGCCTCCATATCGTGGCGCAATTCAGCGGGGACTGGCCCATCGGCCACCACATCGCTCACAGCGAAGCGGCCGCCTGGCTTGAGCACGCGGAAGGCGTCGCGCAGTACGAGCGACTTGTCGGCGGCCAGGTTGATGACGCAGTTGCTGATCACCACATCCACGGAGTTGGCGGGCAGCGGGATGTCCTCGATGCGCCCCTTGAGGAAAGCGACGTTGGCCGTGCCGGCCTTCGCCTTGTTCTGTAGGGCCAAGGCGAGCATCTCGTCGGTCATGTCCAGGCCGTAGACGAAACCGCTCGGTCCTACCCTCTTGGCGCTCAACAGCACGTCGATGCCACCGCCCGAGCCAAGGTCGAGCACCGTTTGCCCTTCGCGCAGGTCGATAAGCGCCGTTGGGTTGCCACAGCCGAGCGAGGCCAGGACCGCTTCCTCGGGCAGTCCCTCCGTCTGCGTGGCGTTATAGAGGTTGCCCGTCACCGGGTCTTCGGTGGCGGAGCAGCAGTCTGTGGAGCAGCAGGAGCGTTCACCTGCTTGCGCCTGCAGGGCCGCGCCGGCGTAGCGCTCGCGCACGCGCTCCGTGATGGTCTCCGCTGCGGTGATCGTGTTTTGCGTGGTCACGATGTCCTCCTCATTGATAAACGTCGATTGGATTGGGCAAAAAAAGGGATGCTCATGCCAGGGGCGCCACCGCCGTTAAGCTCCTCCTTCCGTCCTCGGTGGCCCAGTAGTAGGCCCAGATGCCCTGCTTCTCGACGGCGATCAGTCCGGCCTCGCGCAGCAGCTTGAGATGGTGGCTGATCGTGGGCTGATTCTGACTGAACTGTGGGGTGAGGTCGCAAACGCACATCGGTTCGACTTGCTGCGCCAGTAGGTCAAGCATGCGCAGGCGCGTGGGGTCGCCCAATGCCTTGAGCCGCGCCGCCAGCACATCCGTCTGCTGCTGGGTCAAACTCGGAGCCGCGACCGGGGCGCAGCAGGGCTCGTTCTTATGGCGGACCGGTAGGGGCTGCGTCAACGTCGATGTATCCATGACCTCACTATACACCTAAACATCGACGTTTGCCAATGAATGGAATGCTCCGGCGCGCGGCTGAGCGGCTGGTGGCCGAGGAGGGCGAGGCCGAGGACGCCGGCGAGGACTAACAGTACCCCGCCAATGACGTAGACGGACGCGACGCCGATGCGGTCGGCTAGGAGTCCGCCCAGTCCCAGGGACACGAGCCGCATCGCCGCCCAGGTGACGTCTAGCAGCGTGAAGACACGCCCGCGCACCCGGTCGGGGATGACCGTCTGCAGGATCGTGGTGGACGCCACCATGCCCGTCGAGGTGTTCAGCCCGTAGACGAACAGGATCACGAGCGCCCAGGGCAGCCCCACGACCAGGCCAAGGGCGACGTCGCCGACCCCACGGATCACGTAGGGCACGAACAGCAGGCGCATGTCCAGATAGCGACCGCCAGTGAGCCCGTTGGAGAGGAAGGGGCCGAGCAGAGCGCCGACGCCGATAGCGGCCAGTAGCCAGCCGAAGCCTTGCGCCGCCAGATGCAGGTGTGTCGTCGCCAGGACCACGAGCAGGGCCGATGTCGCACCTGTGGCCAGACGCGTGAGCGCCTGCACGGGGAGGAGGCGAGCCACGAAGGGATCGCGCCGCGCATAGGCCAGGCCCTCCCGCGCGTCGCCCAGCCACGCGCCGAGCCCACTCGGTCGGGGAGAGCCCGCACATCGGGGCATAGACAGACGCGTGAGCATGGCTGCCGAGAAGGCGAAGCTCACGGCGTTGACCAGGAACGCCGGCGTTGTGCCGGCCCAGGCGATCAGGCCGCCCGCGACGGAGGCCCCGATGATCTGGACGAGGCGACCGCTGGACCACGCCACGGAGTTGGCCGCCAGACGCTCCTCGTCGGTGAGCAGGGCCGGGATCACGGCTTGCAGCGCTGGGTTGAACAGAGTGGAGCCCACGGCCAGGAGGGCGGCCAGGAGATAGACGGCCCAGAGGACATGCGTGAGGGCGAGCACAAGGACGAGCACGGCGCGGAGGCTGTCCACCACGATCAACACGCGCTGACGGTCGAAGCGGTCGATCACGACGCCGGCGACGGGGCCGAGCAGCAACGTGGGTACGATCTCCGTCAGGACCAGCGCCGAAACGGCCAGGCCGGAATGACTCAGCCGGAAGACCAGCACGACGAGGGCGACGTAGTTGAGGGTGTCGCCGAGGTTGGAGATGATCTGGCCCAGCCAGAGGGGAAAGTAGCGCGGGCTGCGGATCACCCGCAGGTAGGGCACGCGGGAGGTCGAGCCGCTCATGTTGTCCGCAACCGACCCCTACGCCGCCCTACCCAGGCCGAGAGGACAGACGCGAGGAGCAGGACCACCAGCGCGAGCCAGTAGCCTGTCTGAGAGACCGTGACGTAGATGGAGGCGTAGAGGCCGGTCGCGGCCGCGACAATGACCAGAGCGAGGGTCAGCGCCGGTGTGGTCCGGGCGACGCGGGCGCGCCAGAGGGCGGCCCCAATAGCGATGAGGAGCAGGATGATCAGGAGCGGTTGCAGGACGGCGTTGGGGACGTGCGTGAGCGCGCCGAGCTCCACGGCCCGCAGCGCGCGTGTGATCGCGGGGACGTGGGGCGTGGAGGCAGCCGCCCCCCCCATGCCGGCCATGCCCGCCGTCGCGCTGGCTGTCGTGGCCGCCACCATCGCGCCCATGCTCGCCATGCACACGACCGAAGTCCCCGCCGCGACCACACCGCCAACCGGCGCGGCGATCCGCGACCCCTTCATGAACAGGCCTCGCGCTCCGCCTGTTTCGGAGGACAGGGGACGTTGCCGTAGGAGCAGAAGACGCAACAGTCGCCCGGACGCGGGCGGAGGGTGGCACCACAGTGGCCGCAGGTGTAGCGGTACTGGCAGGCATCCAGGGGCATCGGTTCGGTCGCCTTGCCGCCACAGGCGGGGCAGGTAATGGTGGAGGTGACAGGGGATGTGTTCATCGATCTCTCCCAGGTATGGCAGACAGGGGGGCGTTTCTCATGCCCTTTACCGGGAGTCTATACCTTCTACTCAGGTGGAAGGTCAAGGGCGCGTCGACGCTGTGCCCTCGACCGCGAGGCAGATCGACGACCCCTCGACGCACCGTGCGTCGACCGCCTCCGCGCGGTCCGCCAGTCGCGTCAGTTCGTCCCGCAACGCCTCCAACTCGATGATGCGCGCGTCGATCGCCGTGGCCTTCGCCCGCGCCACCGCGCTCACATGCCGGCAGGGTGTTGCCCCCGCCTCGCGCAGGGCGATGACGTCGGCGATCTCCGTCAGTGAGAGCCCAAGCGCCTGGGCACGGCGGATGAAGGACAGGCGAGCGGCATCCCGCTCCGTGTAGAGGCGATAGCCGGCGTCGGTACGCGCCGATGGCGTGAGCAAGCCGATGCGCTCGTAATAGCGCAGCGTGCGCGGGTTGACGTTCGCCCGCCTGGCCAACGCCCCAATAGTCATCGTGTCAGTCATTAGTGCGCGCATCGGGCGGTCATCCGCTCGTCCCCTCACGACATATGGGCCAGTGTGGTGGCCAGCTTAGCGTCACGTATCTATCCTCAGCATAAACCAATGCTCACCGATGTGTGTTATACTCATGGTGGTTGATATGTGTACATGAGGACAATGACTGATGCGAGACCTCGCTGTGCTCCCGGTACCGGACGCCGCCCCGCCACTTCCCGAAGGCTTGCCCGCGTTCCTCAAGCTGATCGCGGACCCCAACCGCCTGCGCATCCTAACCCTGCTCGCGCGCGGTGAGCGGTGCGTCTGCGACATCGAGACGCCTCTGGACCTGCCGCAGAACCTGACCTCGCACCATCTCGCCGCCCTCAAGCGCGCCGGTCTGGTGCACGACCGGCGCGAGGGGAAATGGGTCTACTACAGCCTCGACGCGGACGCCCTCGACCATCATCTGGGTGTGCTGTGCGCGCTGCTGGACACACATGGTGTGCGCACGCCTTCCCGACCCTGTGGGGAGGACGAGAGCTAATGATCACCCCTCTATTTTTGGCCGATACATCAACGGTAATTGCTTCAACGGCTATTAGTTCGATCATGTGTATCGGCGTTCGCTCGTTCAAGGAGGTCTCTACTGGTGGCTGATACCATCGCCGCGGCGCGCCCCGCGCCGACCGTCCGCGCCGTCGTCGGCAACCTCTCGCTGCTCGACCGCTTCCTGCCGGTCTGGATCTTCGTGGCGATGGGGCTTGGCCTCGCCCTCGGCGCCCTCGTACCGGGGCTGCCAGGCGCGCTCAACGCGTTGCAGGCCGCCCATGTCTCGCTGCCCATCGCCGTCGGGCTGATTTTGATGATGTACCCCGTTCTGGCGCGCGTCAAGTACGAGCAACTGGGACGCTTCCGCCGCGCGCGCACGCTCTTCGGCGTCTCGCTGCTGCTCAACTGGGTGATCGGCCCGCTGCTGATGTTCGCGCTGGCCTGGATCTTCCTGCCCGACCTGCCGCAGTATCGCACCGGGTTGATCCTCGTCGGGCTGGCGCGCTGCATCGCCATGGTGCTCGTCTGGAACAACATCGCCGGCGGCGACCGCGAGGGTGCAGCCGTGCTCGTGGCGCTCAACAGCGTCTTCCAGATCGTGGCCTACGCCTTCTACGCCTACTTTTTCCTGGCCGTGCTGCCGGTGTGGCTACACCTGGGCGCGGCGCAGCAGGTCCACATCGCCTTCGGGGACATCGCGCGCAGCGTGCTCGTCTTCCTGGGCCTCCCGCTCGTCGCCGGCGCGCTCACCCGCCTCATCGGCATCCGCGCGAAAGGGCGGGAGTGGTACGACGACGTGGCGATGCCCAAGATCGCGCCCCTGGCGCTGCTGGCCCTGCTCTTCACCATCGTCGTGATGTTTAGCCTCAAAGGCGGCGTGATCGTGGCGCTGCCCGGCGCCGTGTTGCGCATCGCCGTGCCCCTGCTCGTCTACTTCGCGCTCATGTTCGGGGCGTCGTTCTGGTGGGGCCGGCGCGCCGGCTTCTCCTACCCCGAGACGACGACGCTCTCGTTCACGGCGGCGGGCAACAACTTCGAGCTGGCCATCGCCGTGGCGATCGGCGCCTTCGGGATCGGCAGCGGCCAGGCGCTCGCCGCCGTGGTCGGCCCGCTGGTCGAAGTCCCGGCTCTCGTCGGGCTCGTCTACGTGGCGCTGTGGCTTGGCCGCCGACTCCGCTTCGGGCACGGCCGCACGGCGACGGCATGACCGCGCGGCCGCCTATAACCCACGAATCGGAGGACCATTATGGACAAGCAACACGTTCTCTTTCTGTGTACCCATAACTCAGCGCGCAGCCAAATGGCCGAGGGGCTACTACGCCATCTCGCTGCCGACCGCTTCGAGGCGTTCTCAGCCGGCACGGAGGCGACGCATGTGCGGCCTTTGGCGGTCCACGCGATGGCCGAGTTGGGCATCGACATCTCCGACCAAGAGAGCAAGACGTTTGACCGCTACCTGGGTGAACCGTTCGACGCCGTGATCACCGTCTGCGACCAGGCCAACGAGTCGTGCCCGTTGTTCCTGGGGGCGAAGGAGCGCCTGCATTGGAGTTTCCCCGACCCCTCCAAGGCGACCGGCACGGAGGACGACCAACTCGCCGTCTACCGCTCCGTGCGCGACGCTATACGCGACCGCATCGAGTTGGAGTTGCTGCATAACGGGACGTACCCTGCCTAAATACTTCCACACTGATGATGCGGCACGTCGGGCGCCTCATCGACGCGGAAAAGCGCTAACTATACCGCAACTACTCGTTGGAAGCACTTAACCGTGTGACGCAAGCCGCCGGGGGAGGAGTAGGCCAGCCGCGACGGCCGCGACTAGCGCGGTCGCCGCGCCGAGGTAGAAGGGCGCGGCGGGGCTCACATGATCCCACAAGAGTCCCGCGAGGACGCTGGCGACCAGGGCCGTAATGCCTGTTGCCGCCGCATACAGGCCGAGCGCCCCACCCCGCTGATCGCTCGGCACGAGGTCGGTGATATAGGCTTTGGTCACGCCATCGGTGAGGGCGATATACAGGCCGTACAGCGCGAAGAGCGGCCAGACGGCCAGTGATCCCCTGGCCAGACCAATCCCACCGTAGACGAGGGCGAAGAGAGCGAAGCCCGCGACGAGGATGCCGCGCCGGCCGAGGCGGTCGGACAGGATGCCGGCCGGCCAGCCGGCGGCGGCGTAGACCACATTGTAGACGGCGTAGGCCAGCACGGTGGCGAGCGTGCCCATTCCCAGGTTATGCGCGCGCAGGATGAGGAAGGCGTCCGAGGAATTGCCCAAGGCGAAGAGCAGCCCGATATACAGAAAGGCGTGATAGGTGGGCGGGGCGCCACGCCAGGTGAACGAGACGGCCGTGGCGCGCGCCGCCGGAACCCGCCGGGCGACGCGCCGCGGCTCACGCACGCGCCCGATGAGCAGCACGCCGATGACGGCCGGGATGGCGGCTAGGAGGAAGACCAGCTGGAAGTTTTGGGCCGTCCAGGTCAGCAGCGTATAACCAGCCAACGGGCCGGCCACGGCGCCGATCGTGTCCATGCTGCGATGGAAGCCGAAGGCGCTACCGCGCGTGGCCGGCTCGCTCGACACGGCGATGACGGCGTCGCGCGGCGTCCCGCGTGTGCCCTTGCCGACCCGATCGACGAGGCGCGCCAGCAGGACGAGCGGCCAGACGGTCGCCAGGGCCAGCAGTGGCTTGGAGAGCGCCGAGAGGCCGTAGCCGGCGAAGATCCAGGCGCGCCTCCCTCCACGTTGGTCGGTGATCCGCCCTGACACCAGCTTGAGTACGTTGGCGGCGGCCTCCGCGAGCCCTTCGATCAGGCCCACTACCGTCGCGGGCGCCCCCAAGACGCCGGTGAGGAAGAGCGGCACGAGCGGGTAGACCATCTCGCTGGAGGTGTCCGTACACAGACTCACCAGGGCCAGGACGAACACATTGCGGGAGATGCCCCGGATCGGTGACGGCTCCCGCGCGGCGTCATCCCCGTCGTCGTCCCCCGGTTCCGGCGCTTGTGTCGTGGGGTTCATATCCTCACCTTACCGCACCGGGGCGGCATGGCGCCCACTATTCCCATAACCCTGATCATGGAGGTGGATATCTTTTAATCGGCGGCCGTCGAACCCTGTGGCACGAGGACTTTGAGCGCGCCGCACGCCTGAGTGAAGAGCACCGGCGTCTGCTCGACCAGTTCGCCGTCCACGTTCGTTGGGAGTGTGCGCTCCGTCTCGATGCGCACGGATGAGGTTTCGTAGTGGCAGACGTTGGGCAGCCGGACGAAGCGCCCGCTCCTGAACGCTAGCGCTACAGTGACGAGATGACGCCAGCCCCCCCACTCAATGGCGTACACATCGAGCTTACCGTCGGCGATGTTGGCCTCGGGGGCGACCACGGCGCCGCCTCCGTAGAAACGGCCGTTGCCGACGCCGATCTGCACGAGGCGGGGGAACGAGACCGGCGGATGATCGCCGTCGGGGAAGATGAACGTCGCGGCGAACGGATGAAAACCCACCAGCGCGCGGGCGGCGGCCACGGGGTAGGCGACCGTCCCGCCGATCCGCTTGAGCCACGGCGACACCCGCGTGACGACCCGCGCGCCAAGCCCGATAGAGGCCACGTTGACGAAGTGGACATCGTCGGCACAGCCCAGGTCCACGTCTATGATCTTGCCGCGCGCGATGGCGGCGCAGGCGTCTTCCAGGTCGTCGGGGATGCCCAGGGTGCGCGCGAAGTCGTTGGCCGTGCCCAGCGGCAGCAGGCCAAGCACGGCGTGACGGCGGGCCAGCAGGTCCACGACGGCGCTCACCGTGCCGTCGCCGCCGCCCAGGATGATGAGGTCACAGCCCGCGTTGAGCGCCGCGCCCACCGTGGCGGACAGGCGCGACGAGCTGCGCAGGGCATAGGTCTTCGTGATCGGGACGCCAGCCGCCGTGAGCAGCCGGCGGGCGTGATCGACCTGCGCGCGTCCCTGTCGCGCCCGTGTGTTCACGACCAGGGCCGCGCGCTCATATGGGGCTTGGTTTGTCATAACGTGTCCTTCGTCTGCAACGGCATGACGTCCGGGTCGTCTATGTCCACGAAGCGCGGCCCCGTGACGACGCATAGAGCCTCGCCAGCCAGCACGAAGGCGCCCGGCACGCGCGCCGCGATCTCGCCGTCGAGGCTGACCTCCAGCGGCTCGTCTACATGCACGCGCAGCCGGCGCGCATGGTACACATGGCCGCCGCCCACTTGCGGCGACCGCCGCAGGAAGATGAGCAAGGCGGCGGCCACCAGGCGCGAGAGCGGCACGTCCTCGATGGCTAACACGTCGAGGCGCCGGTCGTCGACATCGGAGCCGCGCAGGCGTAGGCCGAAAAACCCGCCGAAAATAGGCGCGTTCATGACCGAGAGATGCACCAGGGAGAGGGTGATTGGGCGGTTATCTCCGTCCAGATACAGCGTGCACGGGAATGCCTCGCGGCGACGGAGCAGCGCGGACGCGGCGACCATGTAGGTGAGCCGGCCGAGGCGCTTGCGCACCGAGGCGCGCGTGGCCACCCGTGCGAAGACCACGTTGAGCCCGAGCGCCGCGGCGTGGATGAAGTGGCGGGGCGGCGCGTCGGGGGCCTCGAAGCGGCCGAGATCCACCGTGGAGACTGACCCGGTCGCGAGGAGTCGCACAGCCGCGTCGATATCCAGGGGGATGTCGAGCGAACGTGCGACATCGTTGGAGGTACCCAGGGGCAGGATACCGAGCACGGCGGCGGAGTGAGCGAGGGCGTCGGCCACGGCGCCGACCGTGCCGTCGCCGCCGGCGGCGACGATCAGCGGGCACGCGCTGGCCGGCGGCGTGAGCCAGGGGCGCAGGCGCTCCAACTCCCCAATGGGCACTGTCTCGCGCACGTCGAGGCCCGCGCGAGCAAGCGCCGTATGCGCGCGTCGCAGGCCCTTGCCAGCTCGCCCGGCGTGCGGGCTCTCGACAAGGACGAGGGAACGGCGTATCTGAGGAGAGGTTGTCATAACGGATACACCCTTGTCATACAGACGCCTTACGAACGCGGCAGAGCCAGGAGGGCGAACCGCAGGCGCCTTCCACGCGACTATTCCTCATCCTTGCCACGCGGCCCGGCCCTCCCTGAGCGCGTAGTAGATGATGACGACGCCGGAGAGGGGATCAGCCCACCACCATCCAAGGAGAGCGTTGAGGCCGAGGCCGATCAGCACGGCCGCGGCGAGCAGCGCGTCGATCCGCGTGACGTGCGCCTCCGTCTGGAGGACCGGGTTATTGAGCCGCCGGCCCGTCACGCCCTTACCCCAGGCGAGCAAGAGCATGGCGATCAGGGTGGCGGCCAGCCATGCGATGCCCCCCATTGAGGTGGTCGGGCGGATACCGGAGATGAATGTGAACGCTTCCTGCGCCAGGATATACGCGGCGAGGGCGAAGAAGGCGCCGCCGATGAGGCGCAGCGCCCGACGTTCGCGGCGCTGGTTGACGCCGGTGAGCTGCCACACCACGACCACCGAGGCGAATATCTCGATAAACGAGTCGAGGCCGAAGCCAGCCAGGGCGACAGAGTGAGCGGCGAACGCGGCCGCCACGACGATGGCGACGCCCACGACGTTCCAGCCCAGGGTTATGTATTCGAGGTAGAGGCCATGCCGGAGCAAGTGCGCTGCCGGCGCCACATCCCAGGGCCGGGCAGACTCACGCTCCACAGGCGCCATCTCCGCAGCCACAGCCGCCGCGTCCGGCGCGCGCTCCCTCCAGGGCCTCGCGCGCCTCGGGGATGAGCCAGTAGAGCAGGGCGAGGGCGGCCACGCCATCGACCCACCACCACCCGAAGGCGGCGTTGAGCGCCAGGCCCACGAGCAGCGTGCCGGCCATATAGGCGCAGGTTATCGAGCAGGCTGCATCGCCGCGCAAGGCCGCGCTGTCGATGCGCGCGGCAATGGCGCGCTTGCGCCGGGCCAGGATTGGCATGCCAAGGACCGCGATGATGGAGAGCGCGATTCCGACGGCGGACACCTCGGCCTTATGATGGGCCAGTAGGCTCAGGGCCGCGCTAGCAACGACGTAGACGCACAGCAACGCGAGCCCAACGCCGGTGATCCAGGCTGCGCGGTTCTCCGCGCGCTCGACCCGCTGCAACGACCCGCCGCGCGCCTCTGTCGTCAGGCGCCATAGTAGAACGCCGCCGGTAACGAGTTCGATGACGCTGTCGATGCCGAACGCGGTCAAGAGGACGCTACGGGCGAGCAGGCCGGCGCCGATAGCGACGGCCGCCTCGACGACCATCCAGGCGATGGTGACGCGTTCGACGTTTACCCCCGCATGGACCGCCTGGGCACGCTCTTCGCGCGCGCGCGGCGACTCTACCGCGATGAACGATTGGGCCATCTATTTCTCCTTCCGCGTCGAGGCTATAGACATAGCCAGCCCGTCCGTCGTCTGTTCGTGGCTATGGGGATGGGCGTGATCGTGGTCGGACCCACCCTCAGGGTCCATGCTGCAGTATAGGTGATTGGGATTGCAGCCCGCGCACTCGACCTGGATCGTCGAATGGCCGATCTTGTACGTCGTCTGGAGCATGCGGTTGAGGTCGGTCAGCAGATCGTCGCAGGCGGAGAGAGGGCGATCGTCGACCTGGACGTGCGCCGAGAGCGCTTTCATGCCGCCCGCGATTGACCAGATGTGCAGGTCGTGCACGTCGCTGATCCCCGGTTGCTGGATCACGTCGCGCACGAGCTGCGCCACGTTGATGTCCTTGGGCGTCGCCTCCATCAGGATATCCACCGTCTCGCGCAGGATGCGCCAGGCGCCGCGCGCGATCAATACGGCGATAAAGAGCGAGATAAGCGGGTCGGCCGGATACCAGCGCGTCAGCACGATGACGACACCGCCGACGATGACGCCGGCCGAGGCTCCGATATCGCCCAGGACGTGCAGTAGCGCCGCGCGGTTGTTCAGGTTCTCGCCGCCCTCTTTCCGGAGACCGAAGGCGATGTAGAGGTTGACGGCGATGCCAACCGCGGCTGACACGAACATCAGCGCCGGCGTGACTGCCTCGGGATGCTGGAAGCGTCCGATGGCCTCGTAGGCGATGGCAAGCACGATCACGATGAGCGTGACGGCGTTGGCGAGCGCGGCCAGGATGCCCGTGCGGTGGTAACCATAGGTGTTCCTGGCGTCGGCGGGGCGCGCGGCCTGCGCCGTGGCGTACCAGGCCAGCCCCAGCGCGACGATGTCGGTCAGGACGTGACCCGCGTCGGAGAGCAGGGCCAGTGAATGCGAGAGGACGCCGCCGGTCAGTTCCACGGCCAGGATGATCACGGTCAGGAAGAAGGCTGTGCGCAGCGTGCGCCCGGTCATGCTATGCGCATGGTTGTGCCCATGTCCGTGGCCGCCGGCCATCAGCGCGTCTCCCGCGCCGAGGCCGCGCGCGGCTCCGGCGCGCCGGTCGCGGCGCCGTGACCATGGCCGAGATGAGTCAGGCCCACCTGCATGAGCAGCGCGATATGCGCGTCGTCGAGACTGTAGTAGACGAACTTGCCGGCGCGCCGCGACTTCACTAAACGTAGCGAGCGCAGTAGGCGCAGGTGCTGCGAAACGCCGGACTCGCTGACGCCGACGACGGCGGCGATGTCGCAGGTGCAGAGTTCCTGATGCAGTAGGGCATGCACGATCTTGGCGCGCGTGGCGTCGGCCAGCGCGCCAAACACCTCAGCCAACGCGCTATACGTTCCGTCGTCTTCCAGACGCGCGCGGGTGTGGGCCACGTCTTCCACATGAATGCACCGCGCGGCGCACATTTCGGCCTCAGACATCTGCCGTCGCGCCATAGCGTCCCTCCCACAGTATCACAACGATTTAGTAGTCACTACATTATTATGATACCACATGGGGGACCTGCCGGCGTGGCGCGGATCATGCTGCAACATACTGGCGCATGTCGCCGTGCAACGTGTTGAGGGAGTCACCGGCGCCGCCCATGCGACGACGCGGACAGGGAGCAGGCGATGGGCGCCGATGATGGGGAAACAGGGGCCGCGGTACGACGGATAGAGCGACAGGGGCGCGGGAGGCGAACACGATGGGGATGCGCGACGACAGGAAGCGGCCACGGGATGAATGAAGGGGAGATAGGGGGGCCGGTCGCGCTGCCGGTCGACCCAACCGGGGTACGGGGCCTGGACGTTGTGCTCGGTGGAGGGCTGCCTCGCCGCGCGCTGGCCCTGGTGAGCGGGCCGCCGGGGAGCGGCAAGACGACGCTGACCGCCCAACTCGCCGTGGCCGCCGCGCGGGCCGGACGGCGCGCTCTGATCGTGACCGCGTTCGCCGAGTCGTCGGACAAGCTCATCGCGCACCTACGCACCTATCGCTTTTTCGACGCCGACCTGCTCGGCGACAGTCTGGAGATCCTGAGCCTGGGCCAGTTTCTCGACGCGGGGATGGCGCGTCTGGCCGAAGAGGTGATCGGGTTGGTCCGTGACCGGCGCGCCCGGCTCGTGGCTTTGGACGGCTTCGATGGCGTGCGCGGTATCGACCCCGATCCCCAAGCCGCGCGGCGCCTCCTCTACGTCGTGGGCAACGCGGCGGCCGCGCTGGGCGCCACGACACTCGTGACGAGCGTCGCTGACCCGCGCGACATCACGTTCGCGCCGCAGGCGACCGTGGCCGATGTGATCGTGCGGTTAGGCTATGACCTGGTCGGCATGCGTGAGCGGCGGCGATTGGAAGTGGTCAAGATACGCGGCGCGGCGCCGCTGCCCGGACTGCATGCGCTGACGCTGGGCGCGGACGGAACTGCGGTCTACCCGCGGCTGGAGTCCCGCGTCGCCGTCATACGCCGTCGGGGCGAACCAGCGGGGCTGCGCGCGAGCGCGAACGACGAGGAGGAGATGGCGCCGCCGCCAGAGACGGCGGTTGCCTTCGGGCTGCCGGCGCTTGACATGCTCGTCGCGGGCGGCTTCGCGGGGACGACCCTATTGGCGGGCGAGGTGGGCTCTGGTAAGACGCTGCTGGGGCTGCAGTTCGCTTTGACGGCGGTGGCGCGGGGCGAGCCGGCGGTGCTGTTGAGCTTTCGCGAGAGCCGGCGCGAATTGCAGCGTCTCGCCGACGCCTTCACTTTTGGCCCCCGTCTGCGCGCGGCCCTGCGGCCCGGCGGAGGGCTCACCCTGCTCGACGTCAACGTGCCGCCCGTAGAGTTGGACGCGGATGTCGTGGCCGACGAACTCCTGGATGTGCTCGATGGGACGAATGCGCGGCGGTTGGTGGTGGACAGCAGCGCCGACCTGGAGCGCGCCGTGGCCGTAAGCGGCGGCGCGGACCGTGTGGACGATTATATGGGGGCGCTCACGGTGGCGCTGCGCACGCGGAACGTGAGTGCGCTGTTCGTCAAGGAGAGTCCCATCGTCCGGCCCGGCGCGATCACGGCGGAGGGGCTGGCGCCGCGCGTGGACAATGTGCTGCTGCTCCGGCAGGAGGCGCCCGATGGACGGCCGCGGCGCGAACTCGTTATCCTCAAGACCCGCTTCGCGGCCCACGCCGCCGCCCGCTACCCCTACGCCATCGTGGCGCCCACGGGTATCGTGCTTGAAGATCTTGGGGACGAGGCTGGCGGCGAGAGCGAACGGCCGAGTTCCACCGGGGCGGGACGGCCATGAGCGAGCGGAAAGTGGTGTTGATCGCCGAAGACGAGCGGGCCATCGCCGAGATCGTGCGCGTGGTCGTGGAGGATGCGGGCTACCGGCCGGTGCTGGCGGCGCATGGCCGGCAGGCGTTGGACATGGCGCGCATCGAACACCCCGCGCTAGTGGTCACCGACCTGATGATGCCGCACATGACAGGGGCCGAACTCATCGCCGCGCTACGCGCCGATGCGGCGCCCGACGGAGGCGTCAGGGCGCCCGTGATCCTCATGACGGCGGTGAATCCGAGCCAGGCGCGGGCGGCCGGGGCCGACGCCGTGCTCTACAAGCCCTTTGACCTCGATGCCCTGGAGGCGCTCCTGCGACGCTTCCTGGACGACTCGGCCCTCACCCCCGACCCATGACTAACTGGCCCCCGATCCCTAGCCGCGGGATCGACGGTCCAGCGTACTCTCCCTGACGCGGGAGAGGGGGGCCGCCTGGCATGTCGCGTGGCGCCCCCCTCTCCCCTTGAGGGAGAGTCGGGTGGGCTGTCGGAGCGGAGCGGAGAGAGACCAATCCGCATGGGGCGGGGGTGAGGGGGAGAACTACATAGCGCCCGCGCCTGTTGCCACGTTGCGCCACGCGCCCTATGCTGAAGGCGAGAGGTGTTATGCAATCAATCACGCGCATCTTGGTACCACTGGACCTCCACCGCGCGAGCGAGGCCAAGATACCCGTCGCCGCCGCGCAGGCGCGCGCCTTCGGCGCCGAACTAATCCTGCTGCATGTGCGCGCCCAGGAGCGCGCCGCCGGCGACACGGTGTCCCAGCTTGAGGCGCAGGCCCGCACGTATCTCGACGCTATCGCGGCGTCGTTGCACGCCGATGGACTCACCGCTCGCCCACTAGTGCGCTGGGGCGCGCCCGCGGGCGCCATCCTCGCCGAGATCGTGGCCGAGCGCGCCGACCTCGTCGTCCTGGGGACCACCGTGCGGCGCGGCCTGACACAGTGGCTGTTGGGCAGCGTGGCCGAGGAAGTCGTGGCCAAGGCCACCTGCCCCGTGCTGCTGGTACAGACGCCCGAAGGCGACGTCCTGCAGGCGCCCGTCATACGCAATTTCGCCGAGGACGCGCGGCGGGCCGGGGCGGTAGCGCCGCGCGAACTGGGCGTACGCACCGTCGAAATCGCGCGTATTGTCGGCAGTGTCGGCCGCGCCCCGGAACTCGACGCGGCCTTTCGCACCGGAAAGCGGCGCAAAGGTGACGACCAACGCTTCAAGCGCGTGCTCAAACTGATGGAGGACGGCACGGCGCCGCCGGTCGCGCTCTACAAGTTGGGCTACGGGTACTACGTCCTGGACGGAAACCATCGCGTCGCCGCCGCCTTGCAGTTGGGCCAGTTGGAGATCGAGGCGGAAGTCACCGAGTTCGTGCCCCTGGGCGACGCGCAGGCGCAGCGGATGACCGCCGAGCGGCGCGCCTTCGAGCGGGCGACCGGACTACGCCGGATCGGGGCGACGACGCCGGGCCACTACCGCCAACTGGAAGATATGATCCGCGCGTACGCGGCGGAGCATGGGCTGAGCGACCTGCACGAAGCGGCGCTCCGGTGGGAAGCCACAGTCTACCGGCCGGCTACCGACAAAATTCGCCGGCGGCGCGCATCACAGCGATTTCCAGGAGAACGCACCGCCGACGTGTTCGTGCGACTCGCGACCGGCGGCGCGGATCAAGCACGATCATGACCCTTTACTGCCCCTGGTCGAGCGAGTAGCCCTCCTTGCCATCGAAGGTGTAGAGGTTCTGCACCTGGATGAAGTCGAGCCTGGCGTCGGCGACGCGGCCCAGCAGCCCCGTGATCTGGGCGTGGGTCACGGTGCCTTTGTCCGCGCCCAGGAAGCGGCAGCGCCACTGGTCGGACACGAACGTCTCGGGGATGCCATTCGGCCATACCTTGACGCCGCGGTTGCTGATTAGCTCCAGCGCCAGGCCGTCGCCGTTGAGCTTTTGCAGCGCCGCGCCCACCTCGTCGGCTTTGGCGCCGGCGCGGTCCAGGAACACGTCCACGCCGACCAATTGCTTCTCGGCGCGGTGGCCCTCGCTGGTCGTATCGCTGGCGCGCTGGCTCTCGCCCGCGGCGTACTCGACAGCCTTGAGCGTTTGCGGCTTCTGGCCCAGCCGGGCCACCACGGCCTCAGCGAACTCTTTGGTGCCGACCTTCTCTTTGCTCACGCCCTCTTTGTAGATGTCATAGGTGTGAATGCCGTCCTCGACCGTGCGCAGCCAGGCGTTGTGTACGCGCTCGGCCACGTCGGGCTGGTTGATATGCACGAGCATCAGCACGGCGCCGAGCAGTAGGCCCGAAGGATTGGCTAGGTTCTGGCCGGCGCGGCGGGGGGCCGAGCCATGGATGGCCTCGAACATGGCGGCGTGCTCGCCGATATTGGCCGAGCCGGCGAGGCCAACCGAGCCGGCGATCTGCGCCGCGACGTCGGAGAGGATATCGCCATAGAGGTTGGGCATCACAATGACGTCGAAGGCGTTGGGTGTATCGGCCATCTTAGCCGCGCCGATATCGACGATCCAGGACTCCTTCTCAATGTCGGGATACTCCTCGCCGACCTCGTCGAACACGCGGTGGAACAGGCCGTCGGTGAACTTCATGATATTGTCCTTCATGAAGCAGGTCACCTTCTTGCGCTTGTTGCGTTGGGCGTACTCGAAGGCGTAGCGGATGATCTTCTCGGAGCCGGGCCGGCTGATGAGCTTGAGACCCACCATCACGTCGTTGGTCTGGCGGTATTCGATGCCGGCGTAGAGGTCCTCCTCGTTTTCGCGTACGATCACAACGTCCATACCGGGGTGCTTGGTGTCGACGAAAGGCGCGTAGGCCACGCAGGGGCGCACGTTGGCGTAGAGGCCCAGCATCTTGCGCGTGGTCACATTGAGGCTCTTGAAGCCGCCGCCCTGCGGCGTCGTGATGGGGGCCTTGAGGAACACCTTGGTGCGTCGCAGCGACTCCCAGGCGCTTGGCTCGATGCCGGCGCTATTGCCGCTCAGATATACCTTTTCGCCGATCTCGATCGTCTCAGGCGCGATGCGCGCGCCAGCTTCCGTGATGATACGCAGTGTCGCATTCATGATCTCGGGGCCAATACCATCACCGTAAGCAACTGTGATAGGGGTAAGTTCCGCCATCGATTTGCCTCCTCTATACCCCCGTCGAACGTTGACGAGGGTCACGAATTGTAGCTTACACCATCGCGGGGTCTGGATCAGCCTCGCGCGAAAAAATATATGGTCATGACGACGCCGACAACGATGACGAAGCGGCGCACGAGGAGCGGGTCGAGCCGCCGCGCGACGGCCGCGCCAGCGTAGCTGCCCACGACGGCGCCGACGAGCATGACCAGCGCCTGCGGCCACACCACCGCGCGGTCGATGATGAAGGTCAGGGTAGCTACGCCGTTGATCAAGGTAGCCAGCACCGTCTTGAGCCCGTTCATCGCATGGATGTCCTCCATACCCATCAGCGCCAGCGTGGCCAGCATGATGATGCCGATACCCCCACCGAAGAAGCCGCCATAGACCGCGGTGACGAGTTGCAGCAGCGCGATGCCGCCGACCGCACGCCGTGAGGGGCCATGTGCCTGGGCGGACTGGTCTGGATGGCCGGCGCGCCCGCGCAGGCGCCGCGTGATCGCTGGGCTGAAAGCGAACAGCAGGGTCGCCAGCAGCAACAGGTAGGGTATGAGATGGGAGAAGGTCGCCGCCGGCGTGTGCAGCAGCAGGTATGCTCCCAGTACGCCGCCGACGATGCTGGCGCCGCTCAACAGGGCGACGTGCCGCACGGACCGCAGTTCACGCCGGTACGCGGCGACACTGGCGAGTGAGCCAGGCCACAACGCCACGGTGTTCGTGGCGTTGGCCTGGATCGGCGGCACGCCCGTGACAACGAGTGTGGGGAAGGAAATGAAGCTGCCGCCGCCCGCGACTGAGTTCAAGGCGCCGGCCAGCAGCGCCGCGATGAAAAGCGCGACCGCTTGTAAAGGAGTAAACACTCCTATTGGGCCGCCGCATCGCGTAGCAGGCGCACGGCTTCAGCCACAGAGCGCTTGGGCGTGTAGACGGACGAGCCGGCCACGACGACGGTGGCGCCGGCCGCGACGACCGCGCCGATGTTGTCGGCGTTGACGCCCCCATCGACCTCCAGGTCGGCCGCGGAGCCGGACGCGTCGAGCATGGCGCGCATGCGGCGCACTTTGTCGAGCGAACGCGGGATGAACGATTGCCCTCCGAAGCCGGGGTTCACCGTCATCACAAGCACCTGGTCGGCGTCGGATAGCACGTCTTCCAGCATCACGATAGGCGTGGCCGGGTTGATGGCGACGCTGGCCTTACAGCCGAGTTCGCGAATCTGCGTGAGTTGCCGCTGTAGGTGCGGGCACGCCTCCTGGTGCACGGTCAGGATCGTGGCGCCGGCGTCGGCGAACGCCGCGACGTAGCGTTCGGGATGCTCAATCATGAGGTGCACGTCAAGTGGAAGGGCTGTCACGGCGCGGACGGCGGCTACCACGAGCGGTCCAATCATGATGTTGGGCACGAAGTGGCCGTCCATCACATCGAGGTGGATGTAGTCGACGCCCGCGGCCTCGGCGGCGCGAATCTCCTCGCCGAGGCGTGACAGGTCGGCCGTCAGGATAGAGGGAGAGATCTTCATAGGTGTAGTATGCCACGTCCGCCGTCGTCGCGACCAGTGCCAGTGCGGCTAGCGCGCCGCGTACGCCGCCAGGCGCGCGAGTTCGTCGTCGTAGACGCGTTTGAGGGCGCGCGGCGCGAAGAGGCGCTCGAAGAAGCCGCCCACGCCGCCGTGGCCCTGCCACTCGGTGCGCAGCGTCACGCGTGACTCGGAGCCCTGCGCTGTCACAGTCCAGGTATTTGTCAGCGTCGACGCGGTGTCCTTCTCGGCCAGGATCGACCCACGCTTGGGCTCACTCACGGCCATGTGGTAGGTCCGCTCACGGTTGCCGACCTTGAGCTTGTAGTGGTAGACCGTTCCATCGCCGGTCCCGCCTTGCTCGACCACGTAGTCGTTGTAGTTGGCCGGCAACCACTCCATCCGTGTGTCCTTCGCGTAGTCGGCGATGAGGCGGTAGACTTTCTTCGGCGGCGCCGCCACCGTCGTTTCAGCGTCAACCTGTATAAGTGCCATGATGTCTCCTTGAGTTAGTTGATGGTCGATGGTCGATGGTCGATGGTCGTCAGTTTATCGACGCGGATATTTGTTTAGCGGGCGTCTGACCGGCGCCACTTCTAGTGTACCCCGTCTATTCCATGCTTTCCCGTCGTGGGCCTGCGCTTAAAAGCGCATGGCAGGGATCAGACCTTGAAAGGTCACACAGGCGCCAGCTGCGGGATGAGCGGGCGCCGGGCGTGTATCGCGCCTAAACCGACCTTTCAAGGTCCGTCCGCTGCCATGACCTTTTAAGGTCAGGCCGGTTAAGGTCAGGCCGCGGGCGTTATCGTGGGGCGCCTATCCCCCATACGGGCTGTTGACAGCGCGTCTATTTACGGCGATATATACCGTAGAGTAGTGTCTATAAGCGTGCGCGCGGTGGACGCGCGGGGCACGGCAGGCCAATAGATGACAGCCGGTATACTAGGGGAAAAGGGTACTGTCGATATGAGCGGGCGAGGGACGGTCGTCTTTTCTTGCTCATCCGCACGATCCATAGGGGGAGGAATAGTGGTCATCTCCGCGCTCATCGCCGACGCACGTACCGATCGCGGCCAGCGTCGCGCCGAGAACCAGGACTGTGTGCTGTCCGAGGTCGACCAACAGGGAACACTGGGACTGTTCGCGGTCGCGGACGGCATGGGCGGCCAGCGCGGCGGCGAGATCGCCAGCGCGCTGGCGATCGAGACCCTACGCGCAGAGTTGCTGCCCCTCCTTGGCGCCGATGGCGCCGCGGGGAAAGGCGCGACCGACCAGTCGTTGACGGCGCAACTGCACGAGGCCATCAATCGCTGTAACGCGCGCGTCCTGCGCTACGCTGAGGAACATCCCGAAACGCATGGTCTGGGCTCGACGCTTGCGCTCGCGCTGGTAAAAGGCAGCCTGGCCGTCATCGGCAATCTCGGGGACAGCCGCATCTACCGGGTGCGCGACGGCGCTATCGAACCCCTGACGCACGACCACTCGTATGTCGCGCAGCTCGCCGCCCTCGGCAAGATCGAACCCGACGAGATTTACACCCACCCGCACCGCAACTACATCTACCGTGCGCTGGGTAGTGAGCCCGAGGCCCAGCCCGATATCTTCACCGAGCGTCTGCGCAGCGATGATGTGTTGCTGCTCTGTTCCGACGGCCTGTGGGGCATGGTGCGCGACGACGCGATCCTACGCGCCGTCAACGAAGCGACGACGCCGCAAGAGGCCGCGACGCTCCTCGTCGCGCTGGCCAATGAGAATGGCGGCGACGACAACATCTCGGTTATCGTGGTACACGCGCTATGACCATGACTGTATGTGACATCTGCGGGGCGGACAACGTCGCCAATACCATCTTCTGCGAAGAGTGCGGCGCCACCCTACCGGAGCCCACGGTCCTCGTCACCGCGCGTCCGCAAAGCGCCCCGCTGTACGAGCGCATGCCGCCGCGCCCCGCCACCAATGGCTTGGCGACGACGGGGGACACATCGGACAGGCGCGCCGTCCCGGATCAGCGTGGCAGTGGGACAGGGGACGCCAGCACGCCCACTATCGACGATGCGCCCACTATCGACGATGAAAGAACGGACCCGGCGCCACGAGCCACGGAGGACGAAGCGGCCGTGTCGGTAACGGTGGCCGAGCCACGACCTGCGGTCGCCTACCTGGTGTCCGAGAGCGGCCGGCGTCTCGAGGCGCCGGGGCAGGATGTCGTCATTGTGGGACGTGAGGACATGCGCTCCGGCATCCGGCCCGACATCGACCTGACGCTTGATGGCGCCGGCGCCGCCGGTGTCTCGCGCCGGCACTGCCGTTTGCTGCGTGGAATCGATGGGTGGCGCGTCGAGGACCTGATGAGCACCAACTACACAGTGCTCAACGGCAAAGCGCTGCCCGCGCATGTGCCGACGCTCCTGCACGACGGCGACGAACTGCGCCTCGGCAAGCTGCGCCTACGCTTCCACATCGCCTAGTTTCTCCTAATCAACGTTGAGATCGGCCCACACCCCATCTCCCTGACGCGGGAGATGGGGTGACACCCCCTAATCACGACTACAGGGGCGCGACGCGCCCTTGTAGTCGTGATTAGGGGGGCCAGGGCCAGGGAGATCAGATCTCCCTGGCCCTCTGTGCGCCGTCGCCTCCGTGTGTCGCACTACTGCCGCGTCGCGCGCCGTGTCCGTCGCCGACGGACGAGGAGCGCGAGGCCGAGCGGGAGGAGACCGGTGGCGAGCAACTCGCCGGAGCCAAGCTCGGGCGTGTCAGCAGGCGGCGGTGGTGGGGAATCCGATGGCGACGCCTGCTGTAGCGTGGCGGACTCTAGCGTCACGTTGCCGGACGCATCGTAGCTCACGGCGGCGCTCCACGTCACGGTCAGCGTCTGGCCGGGCGAGGCGGCCCGGTAGGTGAGGGTATAGACGCCGTTGCTCGTGCCCGTCTTGTCATCCAGTGACGCGTCATCGAACGCGGGCGCGCTGCCGTCGCTCAGGGTGGCCTGTAGGCGCCCCTGCGCCTTGTACAGCCCCACGTACACCTTCAGTGTGCGCGTCGTCGTGCCGGCCGGCGCCGTGAACCGGAGGCCGTTGCCCTGACCGGCGACGTAGATGCCTGTCGTCGTGCCCGACGCGCTCCCGTCCGGCGTTCCGTCGGACCATATGAAGCCGGTCGGGTTGTCCGCCAATTGCTGGACGGCCGTGCTATTGATCGACGCGGCGGCGCTTATCTGTGATCCGCCGGCGCTCTTGTGGTCGAAGCTCGTCGGGTCGTTCAGGCCCCAATGCGCCCAGTCCAGGGCCCCCTCGCTCGTCAGGTCGACCGTGCCGAGCGAACCCGCGCCGCCGTGTCCCGCCGCGCCCGTGCCGCCGCCGGCGAGCGCGCCGTCCGCGACCGTCGTTTCGGCCTGGTCCCGCGTGGGGACACCGCTCACGGTGTACAGTGCCGTGGCTACGAGATCGTCCGCGCCAATCCCGGCGTTCGCGGGCCGCGTCACGTTCCACGTCGTCCGCTCCGACGCGCCGTTCGGCACGCTCGCGAACGTCGCTGACGAGGACGCCTGAACCGTCCAGCCGCTCGGCGCGTGCAGGTCCACCGCCAGGTTCTGGACCGTGCTTCCCGTCGTATTGGTGTAAACGGTTGTTACCGTGCCGCTTCCACCGGCGGGCAACGTGGCGGGCGCGGCGACCGAGAGGCTGGGCGTGATGTAGCGGTTAGCAACATCGGCGGGCTGCTCGATCAATCCATTGGCGGTTAGGTCGCGTAGCAGGCGCACGTACTGCCCGGCGGCCCAGTTGAGCGGAGCGGCCGAGCCAGCGGGCTGACCATCCTGGAAGCCGATCGATGCCACCATTGGGTCGGTCCCGTAGGGCGACGCCGCGAGGTCGGACTGATCCCAATCCTGCTCAGGGATCAGCCCTCCGCCGCCGGCGAAACGACGCATCGCGTCGAGCAGCGATAGCGTGTCCGCCGCGTCGTTCGCGGCGAGGTCATATTCACCACGTTCGCCGGAGAGGACGGGCCAGACGTGTCCCGTGCCCTGATGGTTGTCGGCGTCATCCCAGGGCTGTCCATTGCCGGAGCGGTCGCCGTAGTCGTCGCCGTTGTAGCGATGGTAGCCAGTCCCGCTGGGCGTATCGGTCTTGATCGCCGCGTCCACGACGGGCAATGAGTGCACGATGTCGGTGTCGCCGGCCGGCAGCAGCCCCAGGCGCACGAGTTCCAGGAAGCCCGCGTCGATGACGTCGCGCTGGTCGAGCGTGGGGCCGCCGTTGCCGACGTTGTAGGTCGTGGCGGCGTTGGGATCGCCGTCCTTGGAGAGGCGGATGAAGTAGCGGCCGCCCGTATTGCCGGCGGCCGTGCCGCTGGTGGTGACGGTCCACCCCTTGATCGAACGCTGCCACGAGTCGGCCACGGCCCGCCACGTCCGCGCGCTGGCCGCGTCGCCGTTGAGGTCGGCGATGTCGGCTGCGGCGACGAGGCCAGCGATCTCGGCGGCGATACTGGAGGGTGAGTAGCCCGATTGCTCCTCCCAGCGCTCGACGCCGTAGGCCGGACCGTGCGCGACGACGAAGTCGGCGGCCGGCTTGACGTGGTTCTGGTACAGGGCGCTATCGGTCATGCCGAGCTGGAAGGCCATGATAGTGGGATAGGAGCACTCGTCGAGCTGCGTGTTGAAGGCGTCGGGCGCCGGCTGGCCGTTGAGCAGGCTGTTGCGCGGGAACGAGCCGTCGGGTTTCTGCTGACGGTCGAACAGGAAGGTGACGATGTCGCGCGCGGTCGCCAGATCGCCATCGGCGTAGAGGCCCGTCCACTGCTCGTAGAGGTCGCGCGCGAAGACCTCGCGGTAGCCGAAGTCGACGGTCGTCGTGTCGGCCGCGACGGACTGCCCCCACGGCACGGCCAGGCTGGCCACGAGCGCCCCGGGATAGGTCTTGTCCTCGGAGGCCTTGAGTACGTTGGCGTTGAGGTAGTACTCGTCGACGAGTTGGCCCCATTGTGTGGCGGCCACTCCCGCATAGGACGCCGGCGGGGCGATGAGGCCGCTGTCATAGTCGTGCCAGCCAGACTCATACGCGGCGCGCACGCTGTCCGCCGGGCTGGAGAGCGTCGCTTTGACCGCGCCGACCGCGGTGGCCTGATCGACGCCGAAGCCGAGCGCCAGCGTGAACGCGCCGCCCGAAAGGTCGACCCGCGCCGTCTGCGTCACGTTGCCGTTCGTCGCGGTGTCTTGGGGCGTGCCCAGGGCGTGACCGGCGTCGAGTTGCGTCAGCCCATCGCTGGCTGTGCCGGCGAAGCCGTTGCTTGTTTGGAGGAACGGTTGTGCGGCGTCGAGGGCGCTGTAGACCGGCGTGGCATAGTCGCGGCTACCGCCTGCGGTGTAAGGAGTAGTGTCGTCGGCGATCAGCACATTGTGGCCGGTCGAGGTGTCGATAGCCGCGCTATCGGCGCCGCCATTGGTCGACCCGCCGCCGCCGTTGCCATTGATGCTCGGATTGTAGCGCGCGTACAGGCGGTAGTCGGAGAGGCTGCCGGCGAGGGGGGTGAAGGTCGTGCTCATGACCAGCGTATTGGTGACGGGGTCGGTGAAATAGTCGGTCGTGATGCGGTATTTCCCGCTCTTGGCGTAGCTGACGACGCGGCAATCGAGGGCGCGCGCGTCGAGGGGCTGCACAGTATAGGTCATGTCCCGCGTCTGTAGGTCGGTGAACGAACTGCCATCGGTCACGATATATTGGAGCGTCTGCACGTTGGCGTTGTCCGTGGTGGGGTAGAGCACCGCGCTCAGGACGCCGTCGGCGACGGTAAACCACACCTTGGAGGTCGTAGTACGCGCGGTACCCAGGCAGTCTTTGCGCCCCATATCGACGTGCGACACAACGCCTGGAGCGCCTGTTGAAGAGGCGGACACGGTATAGCTATAGTTGAAGCCGGTGTAGTGCGAGGCGCCGCCAGGATCCGTCTGGCCGTAGGTGTCGTTGTAGAGTTGACTCGACTGTTGTGATTTGCGATGGTAGGGGCGTGCTGTTACCCTCCAAGGGCAGAAACCGTGAGGAATGAAAGGAAAGGAAGACGCCCTGATGCAACTGCCCCTTGTCGCGCCGGCTCCGCTG
>JAABUV010002199.1_pt1 | contig 26941 bp, 32 predicted proteins | sample 5559971 | NCBI WGS metagenome assembly JAABUV01 (sample SAMN10711881, study PRJNA513362) | rock metagenome | isolation source: Antarctica rocks | place: Antarctica: Victoria Land, Knobhead nord | collected 2015-12-19
AGATACAGCTCGAAATTCTCTTTGATTTCTTCTGTATTCTTAATATTCTAGTTATAGCTATCTCTATTGATCAAACATTCTATTCAGCTACGCACTATCTCGCTGCAGTGTGATTAGATTCTAGGCATGATCTCAACATTATATTAAGAATTCGTTAATCACACGATATTGATATCAATACTCATTCAAGATACTCATACAGACAGAATGAGTCTAAAGAAATTCATTTACCTGATGATTAACGCAATCAAAAGACTGAACAACACTAAAGAGTTTGATAGAATCAACGACAAGACTGTTTGAATCGCTAGACAACTTATCGCTCACTAAGTACGTAAAGTTCACTCAATCAAGAGAATCAACCCATTCTTGTGAAACAGACGAGTGAAAATAAGCTGTTCAACTCGATTAAAAGAATCGACGATAAAGAATCTTCGTGAATTGCTTGAGAATCAACTCATTCTCATGAAGCAGACGAGTGAAAACAATCTGTTCAATTTCTTTCTCTTTTCGTCTTGAAAGCTCGTGAATCAGTGAGTCTGCTTCAATGACACTTTTCGTCAATGCAATGACATATTTATTCTCATCGCTCTATCTATCAGTAAATCGATCTATCTCACGTTCACGTGCAACTAGTGAGTCTGCTTCAATGACAAGTCGATAGTCAATCTCTTCGATGAGCAAGTCGACTAGTGAGTCTGCTTCAATGACATTCTTCGTCAATGCAATGACATATCTACTCTCATCACTCTATCTATCAGTGAGTCAATCTATCTCACGTTCACGTGCAACTAGTGAGTCTGCTTCAATGACAAGTCGATAGTTGATCTCTTCAATGAGCAAGTCGACTAGTGAGTCTGCTTCAATGATCATTCTATTTCACATAGTGAGTCTGCTACAATAGACATTTGACGAATTGATTTGAATCAATAGAAAGATTGATAGAAAGACAGGCATCAAGACTCTACGTCAGTGCTATGAACTACATTACAAGTCATAGAAACATGACTTTTAAAGAGAAGAAGATAATGTTACAAGTGTGTTGAGATTGAATAGAGTTTTCTAGTCAACAAGTTCTAGAGATTTTGACTCATGTTGAATCTCTAGTCTCAACACTTTATTCTAGCGCTTTCAATACTCGAGCAAATCTGCTTTGCTCTCTTTGTTTTACTTTACTATAGATACAGCTCGAAACTCTCTTTGATTTCTTCTGTATTCTTAATATTCTAGTTATAGCTATCTCTATTGATCAAACATTCTATTCAGCTACGCACTATCTCGCTGCAGTGTGATTAGATTCTAGGCACGATCTCAACAAAAAGTCATGAAGAAAAGCTATGATAGAAAAGTTATGATAGGAAAAAATGAAGACTATTTGATAGAAAGTCATGATAGAAAGTCATAATAGAATATCTATTTATCTATCTTCATGTCTTAATGAGTCAAGAACTTGACTCAATCTTGATGATTCAACTTGACGCGATCAGTCTAAAAGACATTAATTATTGAGATCAAGAATGAACTCACTTAGAAGAAAAGACAATTATCATGATGAATTGACTCATAAAGATTAAATTAAAGACTAAAGTCAGAAATTGAGTTGAAAATCAGATCTGAATTAGCTCTGAAACTTTATGACTTTGTCAAGATATTATTTAGACTACGTTATATCTTTAACTTAATATGTCATGAATTATATCATGCTTAACTTAACAATGCTTGACAAACTCTTTATAGTCGATCGATTTTCTCAAGTTATCAAGAACTTCTTAATAATTAGCTTTATCATAATATATACTCATTCTGTGTCTACTTAGAATATCACATTGTCATATCACTTTTATAAATCTCATTTATTCATTTAGTAAACTTGATCATCACAGTCTTGTTTATGTGATTGCATATATCTTTGACTTTAATGATCTGCAAGCGCTCACGAGTGCTTTCATACTCGATGATGTCAGAATTGAAGCTCATATGAGAATGAAAGTTTTTATTCATGAAGAAAAAAATCAAAAAAATGATTGAAAACAAGACGTTATTGTTGATAAATTCAATCATGAGTAATCACTTGAATCAATCATTCTGCATGTATGAACAGAAGAAATGAAGATATCTTTCAACATTTTGATTGACTTGTTTGCTTTGATTATTGATCTGAGAATGATAAATGATGAACAATTGAAGAAAAATGCTCAGTCATTTGCAAAAAGACTTTCAAAGAATGAAGATGAACTAAGAATTTTGATCAAACACAATGAAGTTTGATAAATCATGAGTTTAATATACTCATTGAAGCAACATTTCAGCTGTTTTTTTGACTGTGATATTTTCATCATCAATAATGCAAAGAATATAATGTCTTTCTTTTGACAATCTGCAAATAACAGTCAAAATAGCATTGTAATTGTATGAATCAGATAGATTAATAATAAAGTTCATGACTATGTTTTATCATCGCTGTTTGAATATTGATAAAGATTAAAGCAAGTCGTTTAATTTATTTCTAAATGTCTTTGAACATTAACAGACATAGTAGTTTTGAATATATTGATTTACTGTCTTTCACATGAATGATCAATAGTAATTTCATTTTATGATCTTTATAGTTTTAAGAATATCAGAATAATTTATTAATGATTGATCATGTACTTCATGAATCAAATTCATTTGTAGAAGTTCATTGAACGAGATTCATAGTTAATTATTATGATACAAGATTTTATTCTGAACATGACAACTCTTTAATTTGATATTTTCACATTATGTCTCATCTCTTGCTATTACTTCGCGAAGTAACATACAATTCTCGTCAATTTTATTAATCTCAAGAATCTGTTTATAAATTGATTCACTGATGTTCTTCTTTAAATCAGCAATCTTCATTCAATTCAACGTCAGAATAATAATTCATTGATAATAAATGCGCTCATCATCAAGATCTTTGAGCATAACGTTGATTCAATGAATTAATGCATTAATCTTGATGTTTTGTTTACTTAATTGATACATTATCTTGAAGTTAAAGTCAGCGAGCTTTTGTACTCAACGCATTTATCATTTGCTTAGCTCTTTGTCTTTCATCAATGAGATGAGCGCTTGATGATCAATGAACATCTTGATAGAAATGTCAGTTAACTTCAGTTCAAGTCATCAATGTTCAAATGCTTAAATGATGATCAGCAGTTCTTTATCATATATTTCGTAGTTGCATTCAGCAGAAGACATGTTCTTGTTATAGAAAGCAATCAAATGTAGAATTTCTTCGTTGTCATATTGAGACAAAACTTCATCATTGTCATAGTTAAATGAGTTAATTTCAAGAATAGTTTCACAAGTTTAATCAAAGTGACGAAGTATCAAAGTCTTAATCATACATTTCTTTATATAATTGAATGTCATCTGACAGATCTCATTTCATTCAAATATGATTTTCTTTTGAGTAAGTTGAATCATGAAGTGAACAATCTTCGAAAAGTTCTTGATAAAGCATTGATAAAAGTTGTAAAAGTCAATGAAGAATTGTATCTGAGTGAGATTATTGAGTGTAAATCATTCAATGACTGCTTGTATCTTTTGAGAGTTCATCTTCAATTCTTCAATTGACATCAAAAGTTTTAAAAAGATGATTTTCTGCATATAAAACTCACATTTGTTTATGTTTATCTGTAAATCAATCTTTTATAATCTGTTTAAGATCAATCATACATATCACTTATGTTTTTTCAAGATTTTGCTGTAAATGATAATGTCATTTAAATAAATCTGACAAAACTGATGTAAATATTCAAACAACACGTCGTTCATATAATGTTAATAGAACGTTGATTCATTTGTTAATTCAAAGAGCATTATATGATATTTGTATGAATTGAAAAAGATAATAAAGATAGTTAAATTTTCGTTATCTGAATGCATATGAAGTTTATTGAACGTGATAATGATGTTCAATTGAATCAGATACTTGCTTTCTTATATATGAGTAAAAGTCTCATTTATCAATGACAAAGAATAATGATTTTGTTTGATCAAAGTATTGAGCTTTCTGTAATCAACGCAGAAACGCAGACTTTCATCTTTCTTTTCAATAAACAAAATGAGCGAGATGTATGATGTGAAGTTGAAGAAAATGAACTCTTTGTTTAAATGATTGATCAGATATTTCTTCATCTTCTGAAGTTTGTGATCAAACATCTGATAAAGTCTGCTTCTAGAAGATATTTCTTCATCAATCAACTCAATTTTGTGATCATAGAAACGATGAAATGATAGCTGATTGATCATAGCTCAATCGAACATGTTTAAATAGTCATGATACTTGAAGAGAAGCTTGACTTTGATCTTCTTAAGAGTTTCAACGTGTGAAAGCTCATGCAGATTTACTTCTTCAAACTTATTCTTAACTGTAGTTATGAGTTAATCAATTTTCAAGATGATAACAGCAACGATCTTCATATCTGATTGTTTAACTAACATTCTATAAGTCGCAGTTTTTATCATTGCAATGTTCATTGAATCTGAAGTTGATTTAAAGATTTTGACGTTAGTTAAAGTCGCGTCACATGATTTTGACTGTTCAATTGATTTCTTCTTTTGACTGAAAGAGAGTGATTTCTGACTGAATTGAAATGTAACGAAAGTGAAAAATCTCTTCAGTATATGAGTAAAAGTTAAGCTTTTCTGTTTCGTGATTGATTTATTGCTTGAGAGTAAAGCAATCAATTTCTGACTAGTAGAGTTGAAATTCAAAAATCGAAGTGAATCAATTCACATATCAATTACTAGATTAATTTTGTTTATTCATGTTTTTTCAAGAATCATTTGATGTTAATTTAATTGAGTAATTAACATAGAAGTGATGTCAATTATATGATCTTGAACTGTCAGATTTGAATAAATGATATAAATAATGAGGTTTTTTGCATAATGATCATTGAATTCTCGTATTGACTTTGCTTTAATCAAAGTCAAAGACTTGATTTGCAACTGATCATAAACAATTTGCACAATCACTTCATCAATGAATAAATAGTCAGCAGCTTTAATGTTAATCAATGACTTCAATGAGTAATTAATTTCATTGCTAGAAAGTATACATTCAGTAGTTAAAGATTCAGAAGCAAAAGAATCATTTGACATGCTCATCATTAAAGAAATTAACACATCTTTCATCACGTCTTTGATGAAAGTCACTAGTTTTTTGTCTTGTTATTCTTGAAAGAAAACATTTTCTCATTCTTTTTATCTTTCGAAATGACAATTTCATGTAAACAAAGAATGAAAGCTTAAGATGCAAAGATGTTAATCTTGTTCAGCTGAGAGCAATTCTTGAACAAGTGATTTGAAATCTTGCAAATATAGCAGATAATTGATGATTTTACTGATTCAGAAATAGAAAAGATAGTTGACTTAACATAATTGATTATCGAAATTATCATTAACAAGAGAGTAATGCATTTGTCAGATATGACAGTGACTTTGATGATGACAGTGCAACGTTTGCTGTGTAGCTGATAGTTGACTCGTTGTTTATTATTCACATCTTGAAGAAATTTCTTTAAACGAAAAAGCGAAGTAAAGTTCTTTGAACAGATTGATAGAATGTTTTGCAAACGATTGTTGATTTTATTCTGAAGATTGTTCATCAGAATTCAATTATCATAATCGAGATAATTAAATAGTTTTATAAAGTTGAAGTAAAAGACATTAAAAGACTTGTCTGCTTGTTTCAAAATGTTGTATTTGCGTTGAAACTTTCAATTCTTATTCAGTTCATCATATATTTCTTTCAAATTATTGAATAGCTTGTAGATTAAAGTGAATGAATTTAAAGAATCAAAACAACGTCAAGTGAAAATGTACTTTGCAACATCATCTTCTAGTTTAAATATCATGTAAACAATACAAGTGATTTCATCATTGAATTAATTAACATTAATAATGAACTTGTCATTCATTTTATTTCTTCAATCTTCTTAACTTGATTCATCTTCATCAGTAAATATAAATGAATTCAAAAATTTGTAAAATCGATGATGTTTATTTTTGAAAAAAGATTTTCTTAGTAAACATCTTTCATCAAGTATGATTCTTGATAAAAGCATGCAACTCAATATTTTGTTAAGATAAATGATTCATAGTAGATTGAGACTCAATAAACTGTTGAGATCGAGATTGATTAACTGAATGCTGTTTCTCTTTGAATTTCAACATTATCTCTTGTAATTGAGTATTAATCTCTTTTAAAGTGTTCATTATTATGCAATTGATCTTTAGTTGTTTCAATCTTTAAGTATGTTCAACTTGTAGAATGATTCAATGCTTATTGCATTTCAAAGTTATGTCTCATTAATCTCTTAATTCATTTAACATCTTGATAATCTCATTCGACTGATCAAGAGCTCACTGACGTAGTTATTCTTCAATCTTGATGTTTCATGAGATCATGACATTCTGAGATTCAGTTAATGCATTGAAAGAAAGAAGAAAAACTCATTTATTTGCAATGCTTTTAAGCAGATGAGTCATTTAAGATTCGACTGATTCAAAGTCATGCATCATAATAAGAAATTAAAAATTAAGATAAATAAATTATGATAAATTTGATAAATGTAATTTAAAGAAGTTCTTGTGAATTTTCTAATAAACAAATAAATACAATATTCGAAGAATTTCTTACAAATAAAAAGTGATACAAATTTGAAGAATTTCTTGCGAATTTCTAAATGAACAAAGTAAATTATTTTGTATCATCTACATATCATTAGCAGAGTAGTTGATGAGCATTTATTTACTGTTAGAGATTGACATAAAGCAAATCATATGAATGTCATTTAATAATAATAAATTTATACATTCTTGTAACATTGATTAAGTTAATTTATGAGAAACTTTATGCTATTTATATTGAGTGAACAAAACTCTCTGAAATAGAAAATCACTCGCTGTTTATATGACTGCTTCACGCAGTTGAAACTATTATTATGAGACTATGTATCAAATTAGTTTGCGTTGATTGCACGTTAAAGAATGAGTAACTCAGTCATTTTAAATTGTTTCAGAAGCTTCATTTTCATCATCATTCTTACAGCTGCTTTGAGACTTTTCGTAATAGTGATGATTATTTGATAGTTCAAGAAGTTGACGTTTCATAGCATTCTTGATCGCAGATGCAATCAGTTCAAGCAGTACATGAGTACCTGTTTCATTGTCTGATGATCTTAATTGCAGTCACATCACATGCTATCTGCGTCTGAAATGTTTCTGAAGTGCAGATAAACATTCAGATTTATGCGTTTGATTTTGATGTAAATGATGAAAGTACTTTCAACTTTCTGAAAATCATTTTACATCTTTATCATCTTGTTGAACAAATGTGATCTTTGTGTCAAAATAATGTGAACATCTGCAATGCATTTTCTATATTTCTTTCATCATTGCTTTCACTGACTTCTGTGATACTTCACTATTGCAATGCTGTCACTAGTTGAATTTGTTGTAGCGAGAGTTAATCATTTGCATTTCAACTGTATTTTCGCATCTTCTTGAATTAAGTTGTTCAGAAGTATCACTTTCTTGATGATGAAAAAGCAAGAAATGATGTGATTGACATTTATCAGACAAGTGCATATCAGTTCACATGCTTATCTGATTTTCTGTGTACAATCATTGACTTAACTGCGTAACGTGATCTTGTCTTGTAGCATGTTCAAATGAACATGCAGCGAACTTATGTACATTTCTGCTTTGAGAATCTTAATGCTTATTCTTTTGAATGTCTTTGCAATGTGATGCAGAGTCTGATTCTGTAATGTTTCAAGTTTGCATTCTTTGTCTGACAGCTCTTTCTCTTTTTCTCGCTGATGTCAGATTAATGTTTTGAATGCAATTTCTGATCTTATTACTGCTGAGTATATCTGTCTTGCTTTTGTGAAGATTGTCTCTCATGTAAAGACTTTAAGTCAACTAAGTGCTAGCATTTATGTGACGTGATTCGCTTCGATTTGACGAAGATGCGCGTCTCATCGCAATTTCATGTTCAGTTGTACTTTCAAAACTTGCACATTTGATTTTGACTTAATAACTGAGCTTTCTATTTATATGCTAGTCATCATGTCAAATCTCTTTGATTTTCTGATGAAGTGTGTAAGTTCATACTTTTCTGATGCAAATGTTGTGTCATGAGTGCAAGCTTATTTCATGCAAACATCATGTATTCTGTTCAATGTTCTGCACATTTCTTCAATGAATTTATCATATGTTAGAATGTTAATATCATTTACAAAGTTGAGCACTTTGATCTTAATTCTCAGTGCTTTGCACTTCTTAATCAGATTTGCGTTGAAGAATAGAAAGAGAATCGATGAAATGAAAAATCTTTGCAATATGTTTACGTTTATCTTATGCATGTCACTTGTTTGCTTGTTAAATCTCAGCAATGTTTCTTGATTTTCAAGAAAGCTGCATGCTCATTTGACTATATAGTTTGAGATTCTTTTCATTTTCAGAGTATGCAGAAGTCTGACATGCAAGACTTGATTAAATGCTTTGATGATATTTAAACTTAGCATGAACGCTACGTATTTGATTTTGCATTTTCATATTGTGTGAATCTGATCTACTAGTAAATTTAATATTAAGATCACAAATCACTTGTGTTTTGCTCTTATTTAAGCATCAGATAGCATGTGATGAGTCTCAGCTATATTGCTGAGTCTTTTAATCATGATTGACTTTAGAGCTTTGCTCATGATATCAAGCAAAGCAATGAATCAATATGTCTTTGAATCAGTATAATTGCTCTTCTTCAATTTGCATAATACTATCATTTGAGTCTTTTTGAACTGCTTAGAATGATATCTGTGTATTACACATGCATTGAATAAACTCGTCAGTATTGAGATCAGTTCTGCAAGACTCATCTGCAGCACTCTGTTTAAAATGTTTGAGATGTCTGATGCTTTGTCTGCTTTTATTCTTTTGATTATCTGTCTCACTTCATCTTCTGAAATGCGTGAATCAGATGACACTGTCAAGAATATAAATGAGCTTGCAATGTCATTAACATTTGTCTGAGAAGATGAAAGAAAGAATTTTTCTTGCAATATCTCGATTTTTCTCTCGAACATTATTATCATTTGTTCAATGTCACTTCACTTTAATGATGAAAACTGAGAAAGTTTTTTAAATAGCTGACTTTTGATTCTGACTCATTTTGTGAAGCGTTATATCAACTCAAGTGCATTGCTCAGCTCATGCATTTGTGATCTGAAATGTGCGCGCTTCGCTTGTTGAATGATTTTGTTTTTATGATCATTATGTTTCAGATATTTATTTCATGCATCTAATATGTTTTATGTTTTTCATACAATTTGCAGTCGTCTTGATTTTATTACTATCTCTAAGCAGTTCAAATTTCAGAAGTTCTTTGCTTGACTTGATGACTTTGTTAAGAAAATAGATTTCTCAATGATCTTTTGTAACATCTTGATTACTTTGCACATTCTTTCGTTCATCATTATTTTGCTGTTCAAAGAATGATTTGACGAAAGATGCATATGCAAATATGCACTCAATGCTTCTATATTCATTTTATTTCATAGTCATTGAGTTGAAGACTGTACTGAAGTTGTTTATAGACAAAGTTCTGTGACAATTGAAAGATGATTCAATTCTTGATGCAGATTGATGCATATCTTGCACTTGCATGTCATGAACTGTATTTTCTCGCTGCTAAAGACTAGATTAATAGTTGTAAACTGATTGTGAGTTTTGCAAGTAATAATGTCTGATTTCAGCAATAGTTTCAGCTTAATGTTAATAATGATGTCAAGTAAACTGTTGATTGCTGCATATTGAGTGAAGCATCTTCATTTCTTTCAGTGAGAATGATGTAAATTGAAATCTTTCATGATCAGTTGTTTGCAGTCATCTTTGAATAACTCACTTAAGCGAGAAATGATTGAAGATTTCTTTGTAAATGTAAAGAACAGTGAACATGAATTATAAATGTTTATAAGTTGCAACGTCTGCGTTTCATTGTTTGTATTGCGAGTTAATATTCTGATTAAGCAGATGTCTGACTCAGCTGTTTCTATCATTCATTGATTGAATCTTAAGTGTTTGTTCACATATATGCAAGTTCTTGACTGTGATGACGTGTTTTTCACTAGGTAAAAGAAGTTGTGAACTGAGTTAAATAATTGCATGTCATTAATGTTGCAACTCTGCTTCTGTATGACTACGATGTTAAAGTCATGAACTTCTCTGTTGATTAGAAATGATTTCTGAATTTTTAATAATTTTCTAATGTTATACTGCAGTATTCATAAAAAAGATTGTCTTGTTATAAAGTTATTTATAGCTGTTGTTGATTCTGCAAAGAGAAGACTCTTTGAATACTTTCAATCATCAAGAGTTTATCTCATTTTCTGATTTATCATTTCTGACTCTGCTCGAGCGACGTTTCATCTGAGTCACTATTCACGCAAGAGAAATAATCAACACATCTCTTCTTGACTTTTATCATCTGTCATGTTGATTCATGAGCAACTAGACTGCGTGTTTTCAGCACAACTGTTGTTGAGCTTGACGAGTTTGCTGAACTAAAAGAATTCGTGAATTTCGAAGAATTCATTGAACTCAAAGAGTTCATTGAATCTGCAAAGCTTAAAGACAGCGAAGAGTTCAAGAATTGCAAGAACATGCAATTGTATCTAGATGCTTCTGAATATTTGAACAATCTATTTTTATAGATTTTGAATGTTTGTTTCATCTGCTGTTGTCATTTGAGACAGATGCATCTTCAGAATTCGTGATTTTCGTTGCAATTAGTGCAACATCTTTTATTTGAAAACATCATGCACTTCTTGATGTGATTTTTGTTTGCGCACTTGATGCAGCGTTGATTCTTTCTGCAGAATTTAATCATATGATCAAATTCTTGACATTTGAAGCATTGTGTGATGTGACAGTTCTTTTTGAACAGCTCACATGTGCATTCACAATATGCATTTAACATATTCATGTTCATCAGTTGATTCATCATCGCTTTGATTGCTATCTTCATGATGAGCGATGAATAAGTCTTTTCGCTCTTTACTATTTTCTTGAGTCAGACTATTCTTAGAATCTTCAAATTCTTATGAAGTCTTGCATTATTCTTTATCAGTTTTCTAATAACTTTCTTCTGATTACTCATGTTGATTATAGTATACATCTCATGTGTCAGCACTGCGAAGATTCATCGCAATATGCACGTCAAGTTCATAATTTCTTTTGCTCATTCTTAAGTCTTTTTCAGATTTGCTCATGCATCTGAGCTGACTGCATGAAGAAAGATGTCTTTGCTACTCAGCTTGCAAAGAGACATGATCAGATTTCGTTGACTTGTTGACACGTCTGCTATTTTCTGAAGAATCTGCTTGATGATCTTCTTCTGCATCTTCTTTACTTCTTCTCTGTCTGCTATTTTTATCATGACTTTGCATTTCTTGTGAAGCGATGATGATCTTTCTCTAAAACGTTGTTTCTTCGTTGATATTTCTTCTCTTGTCACATTTGCTCATGACATGATTTTCAATGAAAGATGCGTATTTCTTTGCATTTGTAACTGCTTGCTTAGCAGTTGAACTGATGTCTTCAATTTTTATACATTCTTCGCAATGAATGCATCTTAAGTTGTATGATGTTTTTCTTCTGATTCAAGTTGAAGACAATGCATCAGCTTCAATGCTATTTCTTTTCATGAGTGATCTTTGCTCATTTCTTTCTCTAACGTTGATGTCTTTCTTAATAAATCAATAATGTTAGTTATTTTCTCTTTATTATTGTGTAAGTGTTGCAATCTTGCGTCGCTGTTTTCTTGCAACATGTCAACGTTGCTTGCAATCTTCTTCAAACTTGCATTGCTGCAACTTGTACAATTCATCATCATTTGATCATTCTCTAGATTCGCTCTGTCTTGTATGTAGTGCTCTTTTTCAAAATTTGTTATGCATATGTTGTGATTGTTTTTTTATAAATGTTATTTAACTAATAAATAAATGCTAAGAAAGAAAAGTATTTACAGAAAAGAACTCAATTCTTATATGTGTATTTCTCAACTTTATGCTAAACTCGATTAAGTTGATGTCTTACACATATGATGCAGAATTTCAATGACATCATCTTTAACTTGAATGCTCACTAGACTCAATTAGAATGAAATTAAGACAAAGACTAGGAAGAATAAATGAAGACTAGAATCATAACAAATATCATAAATTTATATTTATATTAATTATCAAAATATTAAATTAAGTTAATATATAAAAAGATTTAAACGATTTAAACTATATGATGTATTATGATAATTAATCATTTGATGCTTACAACGTGTTTTAAATTTCTTCATCTAAAGATGAAAGAATTAAATCAAAATTCTTTCATAACAAAACTTGTTCATTAACATAATATGTAAAAAAACATTCTTACAAATTAAATCAATGATCGAAAAACTGCTTCTGTATGCAATCAGCAGTTTCAAAGACTTAGTCTTAAAGAAGAAGCAATTATATGTGACTGAATTCTACGTCTTTAAACTTGAAGCTGATTTTCTCATGTAAAGCAAGTATGTTCAATAGCTAAAAAACTATTAATAAAAAAGAATAATAATAAGTCAGTTGAAATCAATTGATTTCAGAAGTTTCTAAAACATCATTTGCAAATTAAAACAACATATGTTTCTTTGCTTAACAAAGAGTGTGCTATGACTCAGAATTCTGATATTTTAACTGACTGATTCAATCTTTTTCAAAGTTTAAAAGAAAAGCATGAAATAAAGATAAAAAATATCTACAACATGAATGAAAAGAGATTCATGCAAGAAGTTATTAACTTATTGCTAAGCTTCAAGTCATGATTTTCAAGTATGAAAAGAAGATTCATATGATTCAATGTGATAATTAAGAGTGAGTCTTATTTTTTTTTCTTACTCAATTCAACACTCATTGTGAGTCTATGCGAGATTCTATATAATGTAGCGAGCGTCGCTTTAGCGCAGCGTTCTTTTCATTTATGAAATCACTTTTTTCTGCGCTCTATACTATAAGTGTTCTCAATGCAAGAACTTTATGAGCTTGTTTCTTCTTCATTTTTTTCTTCTTTCATCTGACTCTTTGATGACATTATAGTTTGAAACTGACTTAGTATAATTGTTAAGAGCATCATTTGAATCATCGCTATCATCATGCTTACGATTTTTAAGAGCATTCTCAAGTTCATGATGTTTTTCTTTTATTGCATTGATTTTCTTTCTGTCTTTCATTTGAAACATGTTAACAGAACATGTTTGATCAACATTCAATCATTATCACACTTGCACGTCGTTGTTGTGACATTAAGTACACGTCTCTCATGTAGAAATTTATTGAAGTCAATTTTTTTGATTCGTAGCTGCGTCAATAATGCGCTGTGAGACTTTGCTCAATTTTTGAATAAATGCAGATGTTAATGAGTCACTTCTGACATCAGATATTGAAAATGAGCTGCGTTAGATTTTTCTCTTCAAACTACTCTTCATGTTTGTCTGATCTGTTTCTGTATGAGCATCAGTTGCGTTGCTATCTTCATATGCTGATGCTCAATCAGCAATAGCAACAGTTTATGTACATCATCAATCATCTTATTTGCTGCTTCATTTTCAAACATTCTTGCATGTCTCATCACTCAATGCAACTTTAGCGTGATCTTTTGAGAGCAAATGTTCTCATGCACAGTTTGAATTCATCACAAATGTGTCTGATCTCTTGTTGATGTCATGACTTTCATTGTTTTCAGAGAAATCTGACTGTTATTGTATATCTTGTATATTTTTTCATAACTCTCTCAATTCGCTGTTGCTACGTTTGTAAGATGTTTCGCTTTCGCGATCAATTTCTTCAGTTCTTCATGATGAGTGATGATTAAGATCAATCTTCTCAGTCTCTTATTTAGCTTTCAGTTGACTTTCATTGCAATTGCTATGATATCATCTTTGCTGTCACTATCATTCAAGTAAACTCTTTGTTTCAATGTGAATGTATTAAGACTGTGTTTCTTTATTGACATTTTTTTGTTTGCAACTATAATCATTTTCAATGACTTTGTTCAAAAAGATGATGTGTAAAGATGACTTTGCTTCATCTTCATTCATTCAAGAGTTTCTTTCATTCACTTTTGCTTCAGTTGCAAAGATGTTTTGCACAGTTTTGATTTTCAATCTTTTTTTGATATCAAGTTGTTGTGAATTCAATGTATCATTGCTTTAATAACTTTATTTGATTTTCAAGAATTCATGTTTGTTATTGATTTTTGTATCAGCTTTCATAAGTGAATATCTATCAACGCTGTGTTTGTTTTTACTTGTAAAGCTTTCATTGATGTTACATGATAAACATTGATGATTTGTTGCAATGCTCTTTCTTGTACTGATCTTAGCTTGACATTCAGATCTTTTTAATGATTCTTCACTTCTTGTGATGTGTATCATATGATGACTTCGTGACTAAGCAAAGAGCGTGTCATCGCGAAGTATATCTGCTTTCTTGTCATCATTGATGAATCTCAAGTAGATTCAATGATTATCTGCATGATCTTTTGTTTAATCATCAACTTTGCTTCAACATGATGCATGTGAATTACTCATTTTAGCTTGAAGTTGAGTTGAACTCTCAAAACTCTGATGTTTAATTTTGAATCAATCTGATGTTCTGTCAGCTTTAAGCTTTCATTCATATTAAATCACTTAAAAGTTCTTGTAAAATGAATCAGCTTATGCTTTGTTTTTAAAAATTTGATGTCATGCATTTTCAATCACTGTTTACATCTATCATAGATTTTGTCAAGAACTCTGCAGTTGCGCTTCATAAATTTCTCATATGTTAGAATGTTGATGTCATTTACGAAGCTTATGAAGTTAGTTTTCAGCTTAATGTTGTTACATACTTTTAACAAGTTCGCGTTGTAGAACAAGTATAATATCAATGACAGCGAAGAGTCTTGTGATATATCAACGTTCACGCTGCATTTTGTCATCATGTAATCATTAATTGTGATGATGATGTGTTGATTTCTCAGAAAATTCTTCACAAATTTAAGAAGCAGTCTGAAAACTCTTCTTTTTTTCATGTTGTGTAAAAGTCTGTCATATGTTACATTGTTGAATGCATTCTTCTCATTCAGACTCAGCAATGAAACTACTCTTCTTCTTATGTCACTTCATACAGTATGTATCTTTTCTGTAATGAGTTGCAAAGTTGTATTTATTAATCTGTGCTTATGAGCTTTCATCTGAATGTCTGATATCAAATCATAAGCTTTCACAACATTTTGCAGATGTTCAAATATGATGAACTTCAGTATTTTGCTCAATGTGTTGAGTAGTGCAATTGATTTATATATCTTTGCATTAAAACAGTCTTTCTTGTCTGACTTATGCATCACTATTGTGATTGCATTCTTGAACTGAGTGAGCTGTATTTCTTTCTGTAAACATTTTTCAAAAAGAGAGTGTATTTATTCTAACGTGTTGTCAATAAGTCTGCACATTACTTTATTCATGTATCTCATGTGTCTTGAAGTCTTGTCAAATGTCATCTTGTAAATGACTCTTTTAATCTTGCAATGCATCAGCAAAGCATTTATCAAAAATATGTTGTATACGTTGCATGCAACATACATAAAGCATAATCTTTATGCTGATTTTCTTCTTAGATTCAAGAGATTATTCAGAAAGTTTTCTTGTGACAGATTCACAGTTCAAGATGAACAAAATCTTTCACTGCTCAGATTTCAACAGTTTACTTCTTAAGCATGAGTTGCAAACATTTCGTCTGCAATATGCATGCATATCACAGTCAATTTCTTCTTTAATCACATTGACATGCACTACTGTTCTTTCAAACTATATAGATGATGTCTTTGACTAAAGATTAATTCTATCATTAAGACATTGAAGAATCAGAACTCAGTGAAGAGATGAAATTCTCAAGATCAACAATTGTTGTCATTGTATATCACGTCTTGCAGACGCTCACTTCGCTTGTAAAGCATGCAATTCATCTGTTTTGAGTTATCTGTAAAGATCTTTCTCATGCAGATTGATCATGTCTTGCAAAAATGTTCATATGCTACACTTTTAATCAGACAGCATAGTTTAATCATTCTTTATTAACTCGCTTGTGTTTCTCTTTTCTTAACAAAGTCTTCTCATCAGCGTATCATCTATGTATAAAATGTCTGTATCTGAATGTTTGTTAAACGATATTAATGAGTTTCTTGAGTTTGCTCATGTCAAACTTAATGAGACTCATGAGTTACTTATGTCACAGTAATAGACACGTAGTCTTAACAAGATCTGTACATAGTTAGCATGTAAATCTAAAGAATGTTCATGATTTAAGTTCTTTCTGCTAATCATTTTCAACAGATCAAACATGAGAATATTCTGTTTCAGTTCTTGTTGTCACAATGACAAAATGCTGAATTGAATGATTTTCATAAGCAATTTTCCTCATAGTTCTGCATTCTATTTGATTTTCTCATCTGCATGCAGATTGCTTTTGTAACATGCGCATTGAGATTATTGAAGTCTGCGCAATCGCGAAAACTCTGTATGCAATCAATGCACAGCGCTTCATCATTATGCAGCATCTTGATGTTGTTCAAACTTTTGATAATCTTTAGACTTTACTGTAGCTAGACAGTAGATTTGTAGTTAGCATCACATACAGATGAGTTTCATCGCTGATCAGTGAGTCTCATTAATTGAATATATATTTATGAATGAAAAAGTCTTGAAGTCATGAATTATCTTTAAAGAAAAAGTTCAGCAGAAGATTTAATACAAAGTACTTAAAGAAGATTATATTGCTGTAAGTGAGAATGATTGAATCAATAATGAATTGAGTTTAATTTAAATTCAAAAATGCTTTGATTCAGAAACTAAAATCTGTCAGAAAGATGAATATTGAATATTATTAATTGATGATCATGCTTCTTATATCACTACTTCAATGATTGACTATTACGTTAGTCAGAAGATCATTCTACTGTGTCTTTCAACTCACATTACTCATTTGCTTCAATCACTTAATGTTGAAGTTTTTACTTTATTGACTACTGCATATAAGTTTTATGTTCAGCAAATTACTCAACTTGAAGTCAGTTACTTAATCAATAAAATAAACTTTCTAGAAATATATCAACAGACTTAACATGAATAAACTAATTGTTGAATCAAGTTTTCATATTTACGTTTTAACTCAACTTGATTACTTGATATTAATTTTCTGACTCGACTTGAATACTTAAGTCAAGAATTCTGACTCAACTTAAATATTCAAGTCAAGAATTCTGACTTAAATCAAGTCTTGATGAGTTGAAAACTTAACTCAATCTCAATGATTCAACTTGACGTGATCAGTTTAAACATGAAGCAATTACATTATTGAATATCAGAAAGTCATGAACAGCTATAAAACTTCTTTTGTTCAGCTTAGAATTAGTACTTCAGCACTTTTCTTTTGAGAAACTGAATCAATTACAGTAGTATAACATAGTTATTTATTCAACTACGTCTGTTGAAACTACAGTCACATACATTGATTTTAAAAATGATTTAAAAGTCATTTTAACATCTGCAAATACTTCTCAAATACAGCAACTTATTAAACAAGCAGTAAAAGAAATGATTTTTAGTCAAATTCTTCAAAAGATGAGTAAAGCAGCAATATAAATAATGATGAAATTTACTATTCAGAATATCATTAATCAGAAACTTCTTGAACTCAATAAAAGAAAGAAGTAAAAAAACAATTGAATTAAGAATAATTACAACATTGCAAGAGTCATGAATCAAGAGATTGTTGATGAAAGAAAAGAGAATGAATGAACAAAGATATGACAAAAAAAGATCAATTCTTTACTATGTTTAAATTCTGAGCTCTTTACTTCAAAATCTTCTTCTATTCAAAAATGAGCTGTTGTAATCACAGCTCAACAAACAAAGATGTGAAACAGAAAGATTAATGATTTACTACGTTTAAATCTTGAGCTCTTCACTTCAAAGTCAACGACAGCAAGCTTTAGACAAAAGAAGAAGAAGCAGCTGATAGTTAAGTTACAAGTTAAACAGCTGAAGCAGAAGCAGAAGCAAAAGCAAAGAAATAACAAGATATTTACAAATAATTAATCAAAGCGAGGCATGTGTATAAGAAGAATCTCAAAGAGATTTTATTAGCTACGTAGTTCATCTAAAATGAATTGTTTAAAGCAATAAAATATGAAATGTAAATTATCAGCTTTATAAAGCTGAACGACTGCTAGGTTTAGACGAGTGCTAGATGAATTCTTCTAGTGTAATATTAGCGTAAGTCAGATTATACAACGTCACTCTTCGTTCTGTATTTGTATCTTGCACTTTCACTCATTCTTCGCTTAGTACTAGTCAGTCATGTAACTCGATCAGTCATACAACTCGAAAATTCATATATCTTCTACATTCATATATATAGTGAGCAATTCGCTCATTACACGCTTTCAACGCTTTCGTATAGCTTTGCGCTGCTTTAGAAGCTTCATTCTATGAGATTTAGTAGTCTTGTAGATTTTCTTTAAATCATTGATATAGCGTTTTTCTTCATGCTCATTGCAAGTTCATTGTCTTAATTCTTCTACTTGTACTTTATCTTGAATTATAGTTCAAGCATCTTTGACATAAAGTAAATTTTCTGTTTGAAGAATCTTATCAGACTGCTTTTTACATGCATTTCAAGCATTCTGAGTTGACTGTGTTCAATCTAGCTTATTCTTCAGTAGCTCAATTCTACAAGTCATTGCATAGATTTCTTTCGTATATCTGACTAACTTTTGATGAAGCTCAGATTCATAGTTGAAGCAAAGCAAACTGACTTGTTGTTTTCTAAGCTGTAATCTAGTAGTAAAGATAGTCTTTCAGACATCGAGTGATTTCATCATAAATGATGTAATAAAATGAGTTGAGAATTGAGTTTCTCACATCTTATTCAGAATCACATTAGAATTGAAAAGAATTAAATCAGTTTGCTTTCAAGTTGAATGTATAGTAGTTTTCTTGAAGACTTTACTTCTGAACTTGTTGAAAGCAGTCAGAAATTCGATTTTGATGAAGATCTTGTCACTTGTTTAAATTGCTTTCTTAACAGCTTTTAAATGTCAGTGTTTCAGAGACTGAAAAACACATACATTCAATGACTGAAGTAAATAAGTAGTATGCAAAGATAAGTCAAAAGATATGATCTTGTGATTCTCACAGTAGAATAGAAATTCGTGTGTATGATGAGATTCATAGTCATTCATTACGAGTAGTTTTCATGCATCTCGTTGATGATGTTGACTGTAGTGATCAAAATGTTTAATTCACTGCAGTGATATTCAGTCATTTAAATAGTCTGTATTTGATGTAGTGAAAATCACATCGTCATCGATATCATTGTTGAAATAAAAGAATAATAGATTGATTTTCTGTAAAATGAGCATTGATGAAATATCTTTGTCAATATTGTTAATACACTCAATGATCATACAAAACTCTTTGTTATTTGAATTTAACATATATATTCTTTGTACTGAATTTACTGTAATGATTCAGTCAGAGTGTGCAATGCTCATACGATATTTGATTTCGTCGAAATTTCATGTATTCTTCTTCATCATGTTGTATTGCTTAATCATCTCGTCATAAGCATCAAAATGACTCTTCAGAAGCTTCTCATTATGTGCATTCTTTCGTGCAGCTGTCAAAGACTTTCGTTTAGCTTTATGAAGATTCAATTGATGATTTAGTCATCGCTTGACTCATTTGAAATCTAATGATGCTCAGAGACTATTCTGACGCAGTAGAAAATTATCAGCTGATTCAATCAGATTCAGTCATGCTGATAGACTCAATTCGTTCAATCTCTTTATGTATGTATGCAAAGCTAACTTCTGATCAGGTTTTAAAGCTCTGTTATGCAGTTCTCATACTGCTGATGCTGATGAATAATCTTTCAGTCTGAATCATAGTCTTTGCATCATGTTGAGATCATGTCTAGAAACTAATCAGAGTGCGTGCGTGACTAGAATGTTTGATCTATAAAGATAGTTATAACTAAGACTTTAAGAATACAGAAGAAAGAAGATATAAAAGACAAGAAGAACACGCTTTATATAGTAGTTACTCAGATCAACGCTAGTCTCAAAGAAAATGTGTTGAAACACAAGAAAGATGTTGATTTGAAAGATGTTTGTGATACAAAGAAATGTGTTTGTCATAGAAATCTGTTGATCACTCGTAACACAAAGAAGTGTGTTTGTTTAAAAGACAATAGAAGCTGATTAGAAGATGCTAAAGAAGAGAAAAGATGCTGAGTCATATTTATGTCAAATCTGAGTCAGATTTAGATCAGATCTCGACTAAATCATTGACTAGCTTTAATTAATATGCAGTGAACTCACTAATGTTCACTGTAAATTGATTAGAATTAAAGCTTTGATCTTATTCAATTCTGACACATTTGTAACATTATTTTTTCCTTCGAAAATTCATGTTCGCATGAATAGAACAAATGAAACGCAAAAATTCTCACTGTTTTTCAATTTAGTGTGACTTGTCTGAATAAAGCTTATAAAATTCTACTAAAACTTCTTTCAAGTTCTTAAATTCTCTCTTATTGACATAGTATCATTCGTTATCTCAATTTAGTTCTGTTTATTTGATCTTGTATTGTATTTGATCTTGATAGCATTTAGAGTTCAAAATGTCATCTATCTTTCAGTGTTCATTGTCTTCAATAGTCAGAAATCTAGAAGATTCTGAATGTTGTTCTGACAATAAGTCATCAGAATAGAAACGCAGTAGCTTTGAGCTGAACATTGAATGAAGTCACTTCATGCTTTTAAATAAACGAAGACGATAAAAGATTTCAACATTTACGATGATTTGATAAAGTTATAGTTGTTTGTCTTTCAAATCTTTGCATGATCTCATTGTTTTCATGTTTCTAGAAAATAATCAAACTCAGTCATTTACTTCATAAATGATGTCTCATCTATGTTTATTGATCTGAGCTTCAGTGATCTGCTTAGTCTTTTTCAATTGTTAACGATTAAAGATAAGAAACTCTTTCATTCTGATGACAATATCATCAGCTTTTCTAGCTTCAAAACGTTCATGAGTAGTTTTGTAGTCAGTCGTATCTGAATTGAAACTCATTCGTGAGTGAAAACTCTTATTGAAGTAGAATGAAGTCATTAAGATGATTGAAAAGATATTGAAATTCTCGCTGAATTCTATCATTGATAGTCATTTTGCTCAGTCATTCTGCATGTAATTGCAATAAATTCTTAGTTTATATTCAACATCTTGATTAGCTTGTTTTGATTGATCATTGATTTCAGAATGATAAACTGTTGATAAATTAGCTATGATTCTTAGTCATTTACAAAGACTTTGTCACATTGTTGATATGAATTGAGAGTTTCTGTTTGAAACAATAGAACTAGGTAAATCATGAAGTCAATAAACGTTTTATAGCATGATTCAAACCGTTTCTTTGACTGAGATGTCATCGTCTTTTCAATGACAGAAAACATAGTGATGTTTCTTGATGAGATGATATATGATTATGCAAATGACGTTGTATTCTTCTGATAGAGATAGTTCAGTAATGAAGTTCATAGTGATATCTTTTTAGCGTTTCTGTGAAATTGAGAGAGAATGATAAAGTTCATTAATACTATCTTTAGATATCTTACTTTGTTGATAGACATGACAGTTTCAAATGTAACATTTAATCGTTGCTCGATGTTCTGATCAATAGTAGAAACGTTGAACTAGATTGATAATTCTTCAATTGTCAGAGTGAGAGATGAAAGACTGATCATGAATTTTCTTTAACAATTTTGTATGCATATTTTCAGAAACTCACAGTAAATCTTTTTTGAACAGAACATCATTAATGATCTTGCAATGCTTCAATTCAGTGCTATGTAGCTTCTGCTTGTTTTCACTTATAGCTTGTTTATATTCATTGCAAAGCTCATTTATCTTGTTGACATTTTTTACTTGCTGATAGAGATCAACTTCAGATTCAATAGCTAGAATATTTACTTTATCAAATGTCAAAATGATCTGATAGTGATCTTCAGTACGCTGAATTGATTCAGAGATGTTGATCAGAAACATTCTGATTAAAGCATTGACTTTAGTGTTCATTTTGTCTGATTGAAAAATGATCTGAAAGTTAAACTTAAATAGAATGTTTAAATAATTAACTTAATGTTGAGTTAACTGTTTGTTTTTCATGAAGATTTTCAAAGTCTGATGATTGATGAACATCTGAATGAGCAGCTTCGTGCATTCTAGCTTGAGTCTTCAATGTTCAAAGCATTAAATAATAACTAGCAATTTCTTGTCATAGATATGATAATTGCATTCAGTGAGAATCATGCTCTTGCTGTAGAAAGCTACTGAGTGAAGAACATTCTCATCATTGTACTGAGATAGTATTTCATCTTTGACGTAGTCAAAGACATCAATTTTCAGAATAGTCTGTCGTTTTAAATCAAAGTATCATAAAACTGAGATTAAGCTGATTTGTTTCTTTAGATTGTCAAAAGCTTAAACACAGACTTTGTTTTAAACAAAAGATGTATTCTTTCTAGTTAGCTGAATGAATGATTTGACTAGCTTCAAGAAGTTCTTAATGAAACGATGATAGAAGTTAACAAATCTCACGAAGCTTTGAACTTCTTTTAAATTGATCAACGTAGTTCAGTTGACTATGACTTTCACTTTGATAAAATTCATACAAAGATCTTGTTCTGATACTATGACTTCTAAGAAGACGATTTCTTCTACGTTAAATTTGCACTTTCAAATATCTACTTGTAAATCAGCTTCTCGTAGATGATCTAATATCATCTTGACATGTTGTTAATGTTCTCATTGAGTTTTGCTGTAGATCAGAATGTCATCTAGATAAACTTGACAAAAGTCATTTAGAAAGTTTCAAAGAATGTCATTCATATACTGCTGAAATGAGACAGAATCATTGATAAGTTCAAAAGATAACATCTTTGATTTGTACATTTCTAAAGCAATGATAAAGATAGTGTAGTCTTCATTATCAGAATGCATTCGCAGTTTGTTGAAAGTTGAAATGATATTTAATCAAGTCAGATGCTTGCAATCAACTATTTTGTTGATCATCTCATCTATGAGTAATAGAGAATAATGATTTCTTTTGATAATAGCATTGAGCTTTTGATAGTCAATGCAGAATCGTAAATCTTCATTTGCTTTTAAGATGAACAGAACGAGTGAGAAATACAAAGCTTTGCTAAAGATTATAAATTCTTTGAAAAGATTCTCATTCAGATATTTCTTTACTTTCTGAAGCTTGTAAAGAGACATTCAATATGCTTGATAATGAGATGATGTTACGTCACTAGTAAGCTCTATCTTATGATCATACAAATAATGAGACGATAGCTTGTCTGTCTGAGCTCGATCAAAAACATCTAGAAAATCTTGATACTTCAATGATAGCTTGACTTTAATATCTTCTAGATTCTGAGTCGTTTCATTGATCAAGAAGATGTTTATGACATTTAATTTGCATTGAGTATTGTAAATAATTTTTCTATCGATGTCTTCAATGAACATAGCAAAAATCTCGATCTGATTCTTCTTTTTTTGTTTTACTAATGCTTAAAAAAAAGCAACGTTTATGTTTTGAATCGAAAATGACTCTTTCTAAATGATCGAAACTGAGTGCTTAAGCATCTTAGAAATCTTGTTGTGAGCTGCTGAAAAGATTGAAGTTGATCATGATCAACTTGAGTGCTTTGTATTTAACAAAATTGAAAAAATCAAAATCAAAATATTTAATTGATCAGAGAATACGATAGTATCATGTCTCATGTTCAATAATATTTCATTTTTGTTCATTCAGAACTTGCTTAATATAGCTTCATGATGCTTGATATCAGCTATCAGCATTGACATAGTCAATTTCTTATGACTTTCGATCATGAGATTGAGTAGAATCTTATGAGTAATAGTTTTTCTAGTTAACTTCTCATCATAGTCTCATATTAACTTCTCTTTTACTAATGATATAAATTGTATTTCAAGTTTCTGACATACTTTATTGACTAGCTTGTCATATATCAGCATGTAGACGACGAAATCACTATCTATCAAAAAGCAAAGACTGAAAGAATTGTTCTGAGAGATAAGAGAAGCATTGATCAGAAATGACTTTTCAAAATAGTTTTCTTTCAATAGAACTTTGATTTGACTGCACAAAGATATGATCTCGATTTCTTCAATGACTTTGAAAGAAATAACTAGTTTTTTGAATCAGAATCTGACTCAGAATTCAAATGATTGAATTCATCATCTTTTAAGACATTAACTCTAGATTGATCAGAGCACTTTCTAGAAGTATGATCTGATTTGTGACAGATGAAACAAATTTCAGCTTGTAGATTAATATTTTTGACGCTAGTCAAAATCGCGTCATACGACTTTGAATGATCGACGAATGTAGTGATCTCAATCTTTCTGTAGAGATTCAATGAATCTCGTTTCTCAGCAAAGATGACTTGCTTTCTGACTTTGTTTAAAAATTTCTTTTCTTTGATGTCACTCATGACTTGATGCTCATTGTTCAAATGAATCAGATAACTACGAATTTTGTTCAGAGATTCTGACTGAATCAATTGACTACTTCAAGCTGTATGAAAATGATAAACTATCTTGTCTCATAAATCAATGATCAATTACTTTTCATGATACTTTAAATAAAAGAACAGACGTTGAAACATCAAATAAAAGTTGTTGAATTTGTTCTTTTCTTGAGAGAAATTAGCATATTCTCTTCAAAAGTTTGTTTCTTTGTTGAAATCATCATAAAGCTGAGCAAGTTCATTTAACAAATCATTAACTGTAACATAAAAGTTCAATGAATCTTGTTGATATCAAGTTAAAGTAGCTTTGACTGCGTCTTCTTTAATTTTGAAGTGAACGTAGATCAGAATAGCTTTATTAATATTAAAATGATCAATGTTGATTTCTAGCTTGTCACGAATCTTTTCTTGTCAATCATTTCAGATAAATTCTTTTTCATCAGTAAACAAAGATAAATTCAAAAGCTTTTGAGATTGCTTGAAGAAATTGAACAGAATAAAAGAGAAAGAAGTAACTTCTTTAAATGATTGCAGTTGATGTTGCAATTCAGTCACTTGATTTTGAAACATCTGATTTAATTAATTCAAATGTTCTTTGACTTTATTCATTTTCTTGAAATGAGTCTTTCATATTTGTTCACTTGATATCTTGTCAAATAACTCACAAGCTTTACATTTAAATCTTGTTGAGTTCGAAGACTGTTCAAATTTTCTAGAAAAACTTCTGAGTCTTGTTCAACTCAATGTTGTAACTGCTTTACATTTTTTATATTTCATGAAGTAGAAGCTTCATGAGATTTATTGAGAATCTGAAAATGAGACAAAGAGTATCAATGTTTTTGTACAACATCGATTCTAAGATATTTCAATATGCAAGATGATAACTCAGAATAAATAATTAAATCTGTAGTGTCAGAAGAAATAAAACTTTGATTACTCTTAAAGAGATTGTTCACAGATGATCGAGTCATAGCAAAGAGTTGATGATCGAGCGAAGAACGATGCTCAATAGTATGTAGTGAAATCATTTGTTATAGTGTTTAGTCTTCAAAGAAGAGTGTTGCTGATTTGAAGAAATTTTTTGAAAATTCTCAAGCAATCAACGAAGATTCTTTATCATTGATTCTATTAATCGATTTGAACTGATGCTACTGACTGAGCGATAGATTCTCTAGCAATCATATGATCATATGTTTTCGTTGATTCTATTGATCTCTTGATGTTGTTCTGTCTTTCGATGTCGTTGATCATCAGATACACAAATTTCTTTATATTCATTTTGTTGTCAGTTGAGTGAACTTGAATGAATAATGAGATCAATATCATGTGATTAACAAATTCTTAAAGTAATGTTGAAATCGTGTCTAGAAACTAATCAGAGTGCGTGCGTGACTAGAATGTTTGATCTATAGAGATAGCTATAACTAAGACTTTAAGAATACAGAAGAAAGAAGATACAAAAGACAAGAAGAACATGCTTTATATAGTAGTTACTCAGATCGACGCTAGTCTCAAAGGGGACGTGTTGAAACACAAGGAAGATGTTGGTTTGAAAGATGTTTGCGACACAAAGGAATGTGTTTGCCATAGAAACCTGTTGATCACTCGTAACACAAAGAAGTATGTTTGCCTAGAAGGCAATAGAAGCTGGTTAGAAGGTGCTAGGGAAGGGAAAAGGTGCTGGGCCATATCTGTGCCAAATCTGGGCCAGATCTAGGCCAGATCTCGGCTAGATCGTTGGCTAGCCCTAATCAATACGCAGTGAACTCGCTAGCGTTCACTGTGAATTGATTAGGGTTAGAGCTTTGGCCTTATCCAATCCTGGCACATTCGTAACACATCGGAACATCAAATTCGCGCGCAATTTCGGCTCGATTAGAATTGTCACACGTGTTTATGGCGTCAATAGCCTTCTGAATGCGACCCTCGATGATAGCCTAAGTAGCAGCCATGTGGTTGAAAGTTGGTGGAATTTTGAAGGTGGTAGGTCAAATATTCGAATTTTCGGGTTGTATGGCTGATCGGGTTACATGGCTGACTAGTACTAAGCGAAGGATGAGTGAAAGTGCGGGGTACGGATAATCTTTATATGAGCAGTCAAGAAAGTCGGGTATAATGAGCGCATGAATCATAGCTGTCAGGGACAACTCGTTGCACAGCGCACTAAGGAAGAATTGCATGCCTCTCTTGAAATCACCTTAGCATA
>JAABUV010002202.1_pt1 | contig 26888 bp, 31 predicted proteins | sample 5559971 | NCBI WGS metagenome assembly JAABUV01 (sample SAMN10711881, study PRJNA513362) | rock metagenome | isolation source: Antarctica rocks | place: Antarctica: Victoria Land, Knobhead nord | collected 2015-12-19
TGGCCGCGCTGCCCGAGAACTCGGCGAGCAGCCGATCGTGGGCGCCAGGGTCCGGCCTGGACGCGCCGCCGCCCATGCTGCCCCGCGCCCCCCTCTGCCCGGCCGGGCACGCGTGTTCTGCGCCCTGAGTCTCTCCAGCAGGTGATCTGCGCCTGCCTGAAACACACTGGCTACCTCCTTTGACTCGAGGCTTGCTTCCAAGCCTCGGGCTGCCAGTCCCAGACCATGCGGGCGTCTTACAGGCCCTCAAGCGCTACCAAAGTGCGCTTTGTCTTGATACGGCCATTGCCTTGATGAACAAACACGCTTCGCTCTTCCAGCTGCTGCTTCAGGACGTGCGCAATGCCTGATGACCCCCCACATTGGTGATGTCATGCAGGCCCTCATCAGTCTGAGCAGACTCGAAGGGTTTCCACGGAGCTTGCTGCTGCAGAGGACGCCCGAGTGTCTAGGGAGCTCGCAGACAAGCATAGACCTGGAAAGCAGAGCGCACTGTGCTGTTCCTAAGAGTGCGTGACCGCTGGGACACGACATTTGCAGAGGTTGGCGGCACCAAGTCGCGCGGCTGCTGCCTCGTTTGCTTCTGCCAGGGACGCCGCCTTGCAGAAGGCAGACCGAGGGGCTGCTGGCCCTGACCTGACACTTGAGCAAAATGGCCTCCGCGGCCGTGCGCAGCCGCAACCAGAGGCTGCCGCCCGAGGTCACCAGGCGCGCGTTTTGCCGCGCGTTTTGCTGTGTTTTGAGCGCGTGACACGGCGCCATGTGGCGGGCCTGGACGCTGAGCAGTGCATGCCGGCCTGCGCCTGGCCTTCTGACGCGCGGCCGCGAGGCTGTTGCAGGATACTGTACGTGCGCAACCTGCCGTTCAACATCTCTGCGGACGAGATGTATGACATCTTCGGCAAGTTTGGGGCTGTGCGGCAAATCAGGCTGTGCGCCCCTGATGCCTGTGTTTGCTCCAGCAGCTGCTGAAGCTGTGTGGTGTGTTCCAACGCTGTGCGGAAGCGTCTTGAGCGGCGCAGGGGTGGCAGCCGGGGCGCTTGCGAGTGTTAATGTCTTGTGGCGGCCCGCGTCCGCAGGGGCTCCGCAAAGGACACGCGCGGCACCGCCTATGTCGTGTATGAGGACATCTACGACGCCAAGATGGCGGTGGACCACCTGTCTGGGTTCAACGTGGCAAACCGCTACCTCATCGTGCTGTACTTCAACCCCGCCAGGCAGAACAAGAAGGTGAGCGCTTGGTCTGCAGCCTTGGCTTTGCGCCCTGCAACGCGTTGCCGTGTTGCGCTGACTGCCTTACAGCTTCGGAAGCTCGCTGCTACGCCTGCACGGCAACCTGCTGCAGCTTGCGTTGGCTCCATGCTCTCCAAAGCGAGGAAACTGGTGAGCTGACCATGTGTCTGTGCGTGTCCGCGCAGATCAGCACAAAGGATAAGGAGGAGGAGCTGCGGAAGATGCAGGAGAAGCACGGCGTGGACGGCGAGCAGCACGCCAGGAAACCTGCCGCCAAGGACTAGTGCCACGGCGGCACGGCAGCAAGAGTTGGCATGGTTTGCGCTTCAGCGTTGAGGTGTACAAAGGCAGCCAGTGTGTTCAGAGTGTGAGGTGCAGGTACCTCCACTGGCCATGTTTCCAGTCGGGAAGGCCGTCTGTAAGAAACCAGTCGCAGCCCGCTCCAAGGCCTCTCCCTCAGCCTTCAGCCTCTTGTCCTACACTACAAAATATGAGCCTGGCTTTCATTCCTGTTCTCTACAGAGCCTCAGGCAGGCTTCAAGGATGCCGGGCCACAAGGAGCCGGCAGACGGCGGCGAGCCACTGCGCTGTGTGGTCGTCGGCGGTGGCATAGCGGGGGTCTGCTGCGCAGAAGAGCTGTGCCGGCTGCGACCTGAGTACGATGTCATGCTTGTCGCTGAAGACCACACGCTGAAGGTGAGCCGAGCGGCAAGCCAGCTGCAGAGTCGCGGCGGATGTCTTAGCAAATGTCTTGGATGTCAGGAGCGAGCGCACTGCCAAGCTCTCCTGCTAACTCGCCTCAGCGACGCGCAGCAGCGCTTGCCTGACTGCAGCAGCGCCGCGCCGCAGGGAGTAGCGAACGTCGTGCGATTGACCAGGAACGTGGAGGAGTTTGATGGTGCGCTGCCATGCGAAGGCACAGGCCGCCAAGAGCAGGCCACAACTTCAGCCACGCTACCCCTTTAGCTGACAACCAGCACGTTCTATTCTCTTTCGTTAAAGAGCGTGAGCAGCCTTGCCTGGATGGTGAGGCCCGTCGGCGTTGGGACTCCGTTCAGTACAAGCGCCTCACCCCGTGCGGCGCAGTGGTTGAGCGCGACCTCGGCTCCCTGCCGCAGCGCAACCTGTCGATTGTGCGCGCGCGCGCGGCCGGCCTCGACACGGTGGCGCAGGAGCTGCTGCTGCAGGGCGGCGCCCGGCTACCGTTCGACCGGCTCTGCCTGTGCCTGGGCGCCACGCCGCGCGTGCGGCCCCAGCTGTTTATCTACTCAGTGAGTGTTGCGTGATATCAGACACGCATGCTCCGTGCGTCCATGTTCACCAGCGCACCACACTGGGCACTGTCTCGAATGCATCCATGCACAGGCAATGGCTGTCAAGGGGTGCTTTGTGATTGGGTGCCATGTGCATGTGCTATGGTCCGCACGCAGGACACGGGGCTTGCTTGCTGACGGGCGGCCCGCGCAGCGCCTGGCGGCGGGGCCGCGCGTGGTGGTGCTGCGCGACCGCGACACGGTCGCGGGCCTGGCCGCACGGTTGCCGGCCGCGCGGCGTGTGGCGCTCGTCGGCAACGGCGGCATCGCGCTCGAGCTCGCGCACGCGCTGCGCGGCGTCGAGGCGCGCGGCGCGCCCGCCTGCGGCCCGCGCGGCGGCAGGGCTCACGGACCTGCTGTCTGCCCAATGTAACAGCATGGCTACGACAACGCTGCCTGCTTATATGGAGGTTTGTACGCACCAACGCCGGCCTGGCCTGGCGCGTGCAGCATGCACGGTTTTGCTTCCGGCTCCGCATGTCGCGCGGCCAGCCGATAGGCGCTGCAGCGGAGCTGGCCAGGCGTAGGGCGAGCCGGTAGGCGGCCGGCAGCTTGGGCTTTCGTTTGCAGTGCCTTTGTGATACCTCGCAGCAATTGCGCCAATGCGTGTGCAGGTCGTGTGGGTGGTCCGGCACGGCGAGATCGGCGATGCCTTCTTCGACCTGGATGCCGCGCAGTTCCTGCTGGGCCGGCTGGCGCGGCGCGGCGGCGCCGGCGACGCCGCGGCCGGCTCCTTCGACGCCGGCGGCTGTGGCAAGCCGGAGCGCGCCGGACCGCGCCCGCACGCCCCGGAGCAGGCGGCTGCGCCGGCGCCGGGCGCGGCGCAGGATGCGGTTGACGCTGCGCGTGACGAGCGGTCTGGCGCGCGGGGCGGCGGCGGCAGCGCTGAAGCGCGGGCGCCCACGGTGCTTTCCGGCCGTGCGGCAGGGCCAGCGGCTGCATGCAGGGAGCGCTCACAGCTCACGCTCAGCAGGGTGCGAGCTGATGCAGGATGTGGCACGAGGCTGGCCCATGCTCCAGTCCTGCGCACTGCCCGCCTCGCAGCACCTGCCCAGCCGCACGTGACACAGCATGGAGTGACCATATCAGCGGTGTGTGTGGGTATGCAGGCCGGAGCGCGGTACGGGCATGCTGTGGGGCCGCGCTGGGCGCAGGCGCTCGCGGCCGACGCGCCGGCCGGGCGGCTGATCCTGGAGCGGGACTGCGAGGTCACGCGCGTGGTGCGCGCCCCCTTGCGTCACGCTGCTGGCTGTCCCGGTGCACGCCGTGAGGCTGGATGCAGGGACTAAGGGAAGGGGCAGCGTCTTGTCTCGCACGCAGGGGGTACCTGCTCACACCCTGCCATACCCCGGACATGGTGCGTGCACGCCAGGCCTCCTCAACCTGCTCGCGGCGGCGTCCGCAGGAGGTAGACGATGGGGCGCTCGCGACGGCAGACGGGGCGCCCGCCAAGGCAGACATGGCGCCTGCTACGGCAGACGGGGAGCCCGCTACAGCAGACGGGGCGCCCGCGACAGCAGACAGGGCGCCCGCTAAAGCAGACGGGGCCGACGCCGGCCTGCCCTGGCCCGCGCGACTGCACCTGAGCAACGGGCGCAGCTACGGCGTGGACCTGGTCGTGTCGGCCATCGGCGTGGACGCGCGGGCGGCGTGGCTGCCCGCCGAGCTGGAGCGCTGCTCGGACGACGGCGGCGTGCTGGTCGATGCGTGCGCCACGGCGCCGTTTGGCCTGGCCATGTCGCGGCGCACCTCGCTTTGTCCTTGATGCTGCTAGCTGGTGTTAATACGGTGTGATGCCATGGTGTGATGCCGGGCTGCTGTGACGCTTTGCAGACACATGCAGCAATGCGTCCAACAATGCAAAATCACAAGCAGGGCAACAGTGCATGCACGCACAACAGCGCTCACCTCCCTGGCGCCGCAGTTCCGCATGCGCACCTTAGGAATAGGGCGGTGAGCGAGGGAGGCAGGAACCTATGCGCTGCGCGCCGGCGCATGCTGCTCCAACCAGCTGCGCTGAGCAGCAGGGCGGCCCGCGCCGGGCTGCCAGCGCCTGCCGGGGCCAGCGTGCTGCGCTCTGGGCGCGCAGGGAGCTGCGCACGTCGGTGCCGGGCATCTGGGCGGCGGGCGACTGCTGCACCGTGCGGCCCGAGGCGCAGGCGCCGCTGTGGTTCCAGATGCGCCTGTGGACGCAGGCGCGCCCTGGCCGCCGGGCGCGCGCTCACCGCCAGCCCGCCCGGGCAGGCCGCGCGTGGCCCTGGATTTTCCTTGTCCGCTCTGGCCATGCACGGCTGTTGCGCAGCCTGCTAAGTTTATCCAAGAGGCCGACACACACTTTCTCCTCGGTAACCTTTGTGATCAGCTGCCCACTCATTGGACACCCAACATGCATAGCGTACTATCAGGATGCTCCGCCGGCAGGCGTAAAGGCACGCCAAGCAGGCCTGATTAAACAATACCTGGCTGCTCAAGCATAGAAGTCTGAATTGGCACCACTCCCCCGTGCGCACGTCCAGGCGCGCCAGATGGGGCTGTACGCGGCGCAAGGCCTGGCCGGCAGCGGGGACGCGCTGGGCGCGGGGCTGACCTTCGAGCTGTTCAGCCACGCGACGCGCTTCCTGGGGCTCAAGGCGCGGCGCCCCCGCCTGCTGGGCCTGCGCGCGGCGAGCCCCTGCGCATGCCCTGCCGCCTGAGGCCGCTGGCGACCCCGCAGCCGCGCGGCTGAGCCAGGCATCTTTCTCATGAGGCACGCTCCACAGGTGCAACTCGACATGCTGTAAATGTTACTATTCATGATCTGGTTGCAGACCTGCACATGGATTTTTGGTAAAACAGTAGGTGTCTTTTTCCTTATAAGTAGGCTGCAGTGCGCGGCGTCAGGTTGTCCTGCTGGGCCTGTACAACGGCCAGAAGCTGGAGGCTGAGGCCGCGAACGACCTGGTCAGCTACTCGCGCGCTCTCGAGGTGCGCGAGCTGCAGCAGCTGACATGCCGCCGCCCCGGGCCTCCTTCATGCGACCCTTGCGCAGACTCTTGGGGGCCAGGCAGATTGTGCGTGCCAGGGGTCCTTGCGGCGGCCTCGCATCAGGCTGCGTCATGTCAGCAAGTCGCATGTTCAAAGCACATGCCCAGACGGACGCTCACGCCTCTGACTCAAGCATGCGAGTTTGACGAGTAGGAGCTGGCGCCCCTGCGTTTCAGGTGACGGGCCTGAACAACATACTTGTCAGTGCTGTTGGATCAAATACGCTTCATAGTAATTGTCAGCGCGCTGCGCAGGGCGATGACCCCAGCTTCGTGCGCGTGCTGCTGCTGCGCGGGCGCATGGTCGGCGCGGTGCTCATCGGCGAGACCGAGCTGGAGGAGACATTCGAAAACTTGATCCTGGACCAGCTGGACCTGACAGGCCTGGGCCCTGCGCTCCTGGACCCGGACATTGAGCTGGACCATGTGTTTGACTGATGCCTTGGCAGAAGGCGTGAGCATGTGCAGCGTGCCCGCATGCCTTCCGAATGCCTTTCATAAGAGGCAAGGGGCGGGCTGGCAGCTCCGGTATGTAACTCAATAGCGAGTGCTTGATACCTGCAGGATGCCTATGCCTGATACAGCAGGACAGGGCCTGGCGCATGCGCCAGAGGGAGGCTGGCAGTAACAGGGCAGGCTGTGGGGGTGATCGGGGAGGCGTCTGTGCTGTATAGAAACGTACGCCCCCAGGGTTAAACGAAGAGGCCATGCTCTGACACACAAGATGTGGCAAGCGGACGCTGGACTGCGCAATGCGCCACGGCCCCGCGGTTGCAACTACTTTGCCTTCTTCTTCTTCTTGGCTGTGCCCTCCTTCCCGCCCGCGCTCTTGCCCCCCGGCGCCTTGGCCGCCGGGGCGCCGCTTCCGGCGCCCCCCGCCTTTGCGCCCCCCTTCTTGCCGGCCCCCGACTTTGCGCCCTTACCCTTGCCCTTGCCCTTGCCGGAGCCCTTGCGCGCGGGCGAGCGCGCCGCGCGCGCAGCGCGCGCTCGCCATGCGCGCTGGATGCGCCGCGCGGCGCACGTGCGGCGGTGGCCCTGCACCACCGCCTGAACTTTGTCGCGCTCCGCCTCGCGCGCCGCCGCGCCCAGCGCATCCCGCTCGGCGGCCATTGTCGCGGCGCCGGCGGCGTACTCCGCGGCCTGCGCGGCTGCCTGCGGCGCGCGCGCCCGCTGCATCTGGCGGGCGGGGACGCCAGACGTGCGTGGGCAGAGGCTTGCGGCGCTTGTCACGGCAGCCCATGGTCAGCGGCGCGAGCTCAGCCACGTTAGGGTGGGACATTTTCTGCGCATGCCGCCACACAGATGGGCACGTGGCCTCCTCGTGGCAGACGCAATCAGAGTATGCCCACGCAGGCGGGCGCGTCTCCGGGCGCGTGCACGCCAATCTAGCACTGCATCACACGTTGCGAGTGGCAGGCGCCAGGGCTTGACCTGCGCAAGCGCGGCCGCGGCCGCCGCGCACGTCTGCTGCCGAGTGCCCACCTCCTCATCATACTTGATGATGCAGGCCTGCGGCGCCGCCCGCCACGCGTTCACTGCATGCACCCGCCTGCAGCTGATGTGGCTTTTATAGCCTTACCGCAGCTTGGCAGGGTGCTCTGCTCCGCGGCACGACGACAGCATGGGCACTTCGGCCAGCCCAGGACTGCAGCCGGCCAGCACGGCAAGCGGGCACCAGCAGCGAAGCAGACGCCCCGCTCCAAAGCTGCCAGTGAGCATGCCTGTTCCTGAGCTGCGGAGGCTCACGGCGCATCCTTTGTTCATCCGCACGCGCGCATCTCCACAGTCAAAGGTTTAGGGTCACGCGCGCACTTCCATGGGTATAATCACCACAGGGTGCAGGATATACATCCGCACACGCACCTCCACCTCCTGCTCGCCCTTGCTGCGCCGCCGCTGCAGCGCAGCCTCGTCCGCGCGATTGGCGTCCAGCGCGGCCGCGAGCTCGGCGCGCAGCGCGGCGCCTTCCGTGCACGCCACGGCCTCCGCGCTCGCAAACGCCTGGCGCTCGGCCTCGCGCTCCGCCTCCATCTGCGCCCCAACCGCCGCATCCTTGATGTTGCCTGTGACAGTCCATTACCCTGCCTGTCCATTACCCTGTCCAGTGACATGTACAGCGCGGCCTCGCGCTCCGCCTCCATCTGCATCCCCCCAGCTGCCGCAGCCCGATGTTGCACGGCCACTGTCCATGACATGCACAGCACGGTCTTGCATTTGCGCTCATCCGTCTCGCCCCAACGCCTGCGGCAGGGGCCTTGGCGCCTGTACGGCGACATGCGTGCAAAGTTCGCCTGCTGAGCTTACTGCTCATGGGCTCCGGCTTTGCCACACCTCAGAGTCGAACCTCCTGCCTGAGAGGTGCGGCGACAGGCTCGCAATCACAGGACATAAGATTGCACAAGCCTTAACGTGTAGCATTCGACTTACTCATTGACACGGCAGCATGCATCCTAGAGGGCATCATGCGCAAAGTGCCCAAAACCCGTGTCCCAAGTGTTCCTGCCGGGCCGCCGCCAGTCACGGGTGCTTGCACAGTGTCAGCTGTGCGCGCGGTTTCCTGACCGCCCGTGACTCGAATTCAGGCGTCACCTCAGCGTCCATCGCGCTGCTGCGCTGCGCGGCCGCGCGTAGCGCGTCCTCCCGCTCGGCGTGCGCGCTGCACTCGGCCGCGGCGGCCGCCGCAGCCTCGGCCGCGCGCTCCCCGCGCTCCAGCGCCAGCTGCGCCTCCAGCACCTGCCGCTCGCTGCCGATCTGCGCGCGCAGCACATGTGTCAGCCTCGCACAAAGCTTCCAGCTAGCACGTATGTTGCGGGGCACGTTTTATAGCCGCAGTGCAGCTCAATGTCACCACGGTGAAGCACAATGAGATGTGAAGTCCTGGTAGCGCGAAGATTCCCCAGGACCTTGGTAGTGCACATGGAAGCGCACCTTCGTCGCTACCATGCAACATTGAAGTAGCACCTGCTTGATTGGGAGCCATCCTTTCGCAGTAGCTTGTACACGGAGGACGTATACTGACCTAGCTGCTTTGCATGTTTGTCTGGTGAGAGCGTGCAGCGGTGGCGCGCCTTGTGCTCCTGGCGCGTGAGGTCTTGCAGCCTCGCGCGTAGCACGCTCTCCTCCTCGCCGCTGGCCGTGACCTGACGCTCCAGCAGCGCACGCAGCTGCGCACGCAGGCGGGGTCAGCTGCTGCCATCGGACTTGGCCGAGGAAAGCGGGACCCCTGGTGTCTTCATACCACAATCTGTGCCGCTTGCGAACTCGGCCATGCCGCTGGCGCTGACATGCCGCTGCCGCTGCCAACTGGCAGGCAGTTGTCATGTCAAGATACGTGAGGTGCTCCCCGTCATTGTCAAGCCCCTCACCGGCCCCAGTCGCGTGCCCACACCCTTGTGCCTGCCTCATGACGCCCAGTGCTTCACGAGCTCCTAGGTTGTAGGTTGAGTGTGGCGAGGGCCTGCGGACATGCATTCGGACGCATGCCTGCAGCAGGTCTGTCAGCGCCTCTGCCTCCGCCGCGGACGGCTCTGCTCCAAAGGCCGCCAGCTGCGCCTCTGCCTCTGGGTGCTCCTGGCAGTGACTGCCCCACAAGTCAGCCGGCGTGCTCAGTGGTCGGGTCCGGCAAGCGCCTCCAAAGCTCAGCTATGTCACCCTGGCAGGGAGGCACCTGCAGGCGTGCCAGGACATCACACACGGCAGCCTGCAGCTCGTCCGCACGCGCGCCGCCACGTGTTGCTGCCAGGGCAAGCTGCGCATACCCGTCGAGCGCAGCGGCCAGGCCCTGCGCGCAGCGTTCGCCCTGGCAGCATAGAGAGGGGCTGCATCCTGCACGCTCGTGCAGCGGCTGGTAAGCTCACCGGCGGATAGTTCTCCTTGCTCCAGGACGGGGCAGACAGGCACGGCAGCAGCTGCCCAAGCGCCCTGCGTCTCACACACAGCGTCAGGCTCCGCATACCACGAGTTACCAGGCACCTGTAGGCCTAAAGGCTGTGCAGCGCGCCTCAGGCTGGTCATTGCCGCGTCCAGCGTTGCCAGGGCGTCGCCCTTGGAGACCCTCATCGGCTTATCTGTGAGCTGCTATGCTATGCGCTCGTTACGCTGTGGGTCCAGGAGCAAGCGCCGGGCTCACGTCTTGAGCTGAGTAGTTGGTAAATGACCTCTGGCCTGTCGGGGTAAGCTCGTTACAACGTTGCGCTACAACGCCTGAAGTGCAACCCTGTTTGTACAGAGTATGTTTAGCAATTGCCACACTGGCCTATCGCATACCCGCATACAAGCCACAGTACCTCTGACTATGAGCATGTTGCGTAGTGCCCATAGCCTGGAGCAGGGCACCAGTGGGCACTCGCGTCAAGATGAACGCGCTTGCAGCAGCGAGACTGCCACATTTGCTGTCCGCACAGCCTACTGCTGCATACACAGCACATTCGGTACCTCGCTTCCTGCGCGACGCCCGCGCCGCATCGTTTTGGTCTGCATTGAAGGCCTGGACATCGCCAGGACACGCCGCAGAGACCCGTTCCGCGCACGGGCACACTTGGACAGACGAAAACAGGTGCGGGCGCTTCACGAGAGTACCTGGCAACGCGGTTGCGCCACCGCTTGGACATTTAAGAGTGCGCGTCTGGACACCCTTGGCACTGTTGGCGGTCCTGGCGACCCTCAGTCCCTTGCGCGCACTCACGCTCTGCCTTTCCTGGCAGCTGGATGGAGCGCGGCGGCCCAGAATTTGCTCGCCACCTGCAGCGCGAGCGCTCACACTACCTGCGCGAGATGGCCTGGAGCCGGCAGCTGCAGCGGCGGCTGCGAGATGAGATCTCCGCGCGCCTGCCAGACTCTGTGGCGCGCCGCACCTCAGTAGCAGCACACTGCCCGCTACCCATGCCAAGCCGAGTCGGCAGTCCCAGTCTCTCCTACAACACATGTTGCGCTTCCTGTCACGTGCACTGCCTGCAGCGCGGTTTGTTTGCGGCTGTACATCGTGCAGCTCAGGCCGTCGTACAGGGCGCCTGCAGTCGTCTGTGGCCAGCGCAGGCAACCAACACTGAGCTTGGCCGCTCTGAAGATGGACGACCTGAATGCCAGCTCGGCATATGGGATGTCACGAACTCATGTGCTGGGTGCACCTTCAGACGAGCCCTAAGCCTGCATGCGCCGCTGTCCGCGGCAGGACACGCCGCCGGAGCGCCTGGGCCGCTACGATTACTGGACGCGCCAGACGCCGCAGCGGCCGCAGCCCTGCTACCTGCGCCGCGCGCTGCCGGGGGCGGGGCCTGCGGCGGGGCCTGCGGCAGGGCCTGCGGCCGGCGCCGGCGCGGGCGAGGAGGTGGTGCTCGACTGCAACACGCTCGGGCAGCGGCTGGGCGGCGACTGCGTCGGCCACGTGCGCCGCCCAGCCATGGGGTGGCTGCCATTGACATGGGGAGCTCTGGGGTACCGGATTGATGCGACCTGGGCCGCGCGTCCGCCAGGGCATGCTGGGCTGCTTCGATTTGCGCAGCATTGCATGTCGTTGCTGCTGTCCACACTCAGGTCCCTCAGGGCTGTCTGCGCATGTGGCATCGAGATGCGATTCCGAGCGCGCAGCAGTGAGCAGCCGAGTGTGCAAGTCTATGCCCAACAGGCCTACCAGGTAATGCTGCCGGGCGCATGCTGCCACTCATCTCGACTGTCAGGGTGCGGCCAGTTGCAGCATGGCTTGTTAGCAAGCACGCGTGACGCATCATGAGGCTGTTGCCGGCCAGGTGCGGCTGTCGCCGGCGCAGCGCCGCATCGCCATCACGCTGCTGCGCGACGACGGCGAGCGCGGCGACGCGCACGTGCTCGACATCGCCTCAGGCGCGCCACCCCCGCTCGCAGACGCCGCGCGGCGTGTTCAGCCTTCCGCGCAGTGTCGCGGCAGGGGCCGCTTGTGGCGGTGTGCCGCTGACCCTGGTCGGCAGGAGATGGCGAGGGTTGAGTGGGGTTTGTTCCCGTGGCAAGGGTGAGAGCGGGCGCGCGCGGGGCCAGGCGAGCAGGTGGACTGCATAACAGATGTGGCTGGCATTGAGTGGGCGGGCGAGGACGCGCTGCTGTTCACAGTGCCGGACGCGCTGGGCCGCCCGCACCAGGCGCGGCCGCTCACAGTGTGTGTATGGTTTTTTTTGTGCGCATCACTCGTCCAAGCCAGCGCTATGTAAGATAGCACTAACATAGGCTATGTTAGTGCTCAACACCCACTCCTGCATGACGTGAGAGATATGGGTAGCCGGCAGTGCGGTCACTGTGTTATTGTCCCCGCTTGAGTCGCCCGACAATAAATTACGGCGCGGGCTGTGCGCAGGCGCGCCTGCGAGCGCTGGGCCAGAGCGGACCGGGGCAGCGGCTGCTCGAGGAGCCTGAGCCGCAGCGCTTCCTGGAGCTGGGCCGCTCCAAGGACGGCCGCATGCTCACGCTCAACGCCAGCACCAAGACGTCTTCCGAGGCGCGCCGCCCGCCCGCCTCCTCGACATACGACAGACACAGTGCACTGTCAGAGCTGGTGCTGCGCACATGAGGTGCTCAACGCCAGCACCAAGATGTCCTCCGAGGCGCGCTGCCTCCCCGCCGCGTCCTGGACATGACAGATGCTGCACATTCAGGGCCAATGCCGCGCTGGCTGTGAGTTGCTCGATGCTAGCACCAAGACGGCCTCTGAGGCGCGCCGCTCCCACCGCTCAGAGACACGCCGGCACGTTATCCCAGGACCAACCTGGTGCAGCTCCATCCAATCCACGGCTGCGCCGCGTCTCCACCGCTCAGATACGTGCACAGTGGGCCATACCTGCCCCCACCTCCCTAGCGGAAGCACGCTCATCTGTGCCATGCCCAGGCCATGCTGATCGCCCCCACCAGCGGCCATGGGGAGGACGCGCAGGTGCACCTCGTGGATGCCGAGCAGCCCGACCGGCCGCCGCGCCTGGTGCAGCGGCGCGCGCCGGGGCTGCAGTACTTCCTGGAGCACCACTTCGGGCGCCTCATCATCCTGACCAACGCGTGCGGCGGGCCGGAGTACGGCCTCATGACCTGCGAGCTGGGCCGCTGCGCGCGCGAGTTCGCTCCCCTCACCGACGCGCCCGCTGCTCCACACGCTGGTTGTCTTCTGGTAATTGTTGGGGTTGACTGTGTACTCTGAGCTGACAATTGTTGCTGCCTGACAGATATCCACCAGAACAATCTGGAGCAGCAGAAGTATGAGGCGGCATTGAGTAGCCATGTCAGGTCGCTGTAGGGGACGGCTCTCCCAGCCGCCCGCGCGTTTCGCCAAGCCATCTCGCTGCAAGCCTCCTTGCAACGCAGACCAACTCCCGATCAAGGGCGAGCGGCGCGTGCGTGCAGCAAGTGATTGCACCCCGGCTCGCGCCGACCAGCGGCGGCGCCCGCGCAGGCACTGGCGGCCGCTGCTGCCGGCGCGGGCGGGCGTCGCGGTCGAGGACATCGACGTCTTCGCCGGCCACTGCCTGATCCACGAGCGCCGCGGCGGCCTCCCCGCGCTTTCCATCCTGCAGCTGCCGCGGCCAGACCGTCCTCTCGCCCACTGCGCAGCGGCGCGTGCTGCCGGGGAGCCCTCACCGGCCCGCGCGCCCTGGACGAGCGCCGACTGCGCTGCCGCCCGCCAGCCGGAACCGCGCGCAGCTGTGACAGCGGCACGCGCGGAGCCCGGCTCGGGCCCAGCGCCCGGGAGTGCGCCGCTGCCTGACCCTACCCTACTCTATCCTGGCCCGGCCTACGCCGCGGAGGCCGCACCCGCGCTGCGCTCGCTGGCGTTCCGCGCCGAGGCAGGCACGCTCGCGGTGGCGTCGGGCGCCAACCCGGACTTTTATGCTACCGTCGCGCGCGTGCTCGCGTCCTGTCCGCTGCGGCCGGACGTGCCGCTCGACGTGGACCTGGCCACGGGGCGCGTCGCGCGTGCTGCGCGCGCTGGTGGTGTAGGGTCCGGAGCAGGGTCTGTGGCAGACGGGGCATCGGCGCGCGACGACGGCGGCCTCGCCGGCGGCGGGGGCGCGTGGGTGACGCCCCTGGACCCTGGCCCTGACGCCACAGAGCGCCCGGCCGCTGGCGCAGCAGCAGCAGGCGCGACCGCCGCCTCGCTTGCGCCGGGCGCCGGCGCAGCCGCGGCCGCGGACGGCGCGGGCGCCGGCGCCCCGGCGCCGCGCCCCGGCGGCGGCGCCGCCGGCCGCGGCGGCCGCGCGGCGCGCCACGCCCACGGCGGCTACGCGTGCTGGGTGGAGGCGGTGCGCGCGCCGGACGGCGCGCGCGTGCCGCTGACCGTCGCGCGCGCGGAGGCGGGCGGGCCGCCCGGCCCCGCGCTGCTGGCCGTGTACGGCTGCTACGGGCTGCCGCTGGACGTCGGCTTCCGCCCCGAGTACGCCAGCCTGCTGGCGCGCACCGCGCCTACCTACACCCTGAGCTCGCCCCTCAAACCCCTCAAACCCATCAAACCCTGCGCCTGTGTTGTGAGTAGAGCGCCCTCACCACGACCGGGCTTCCCGGCCTCCCCTGTCGTCGCAAACTGGATACAGTATGCGCAGCCATGGTCACGGCTGCGGCTCAACCACTGCGCAGCTCCGCACCTCCTGCGCGGCGTGCTCAGACGCGGCGGCCGCTCGGCGCTGTCGCTGCTCAACATGACACACGCTCCAGCGGCTGTGACGCACTGCACGCGGGGTGCACGCCGAAAGCGTGCGCGGGGGGGCGCGCGCGCGCAGCGGCCGCAGCCGCGGCCGCCCCCGCCGCAGGACGGCCACACGCCCACCCGAGCGGACCCATACCCGAGTCAGCGGCCTGCGGAAATGCCTGCATGGTAGCGGCGTGGGCTGCGCCAGCGCGGAGGATCAGGTGGGCGGGCTGAGCATCCGCAGGTCGGCGCGTGCAGGCGCGCGGGTGGACGCTGGCGTGGGCGCATGTATAGGGTTGGGGTAGGGCTAGGGGTAGGGTTGGCGGGCTGAGCACCTGCGGGCCGGCGCGCGCAGGCGCGCGGGTGGACCCTGGCGTGGGCGCACGTGCGCGGCGGCGGCGAGTGCGGCCGCGCCTGGCACGAGGCGGCCGTGCGGCGCGCGAAGGCCACGTCTGTGAGCGACCTGGAGGCATGCGCGGACTGGCTGGCGGCAACCGGCCTGGCGGCCCCGGGGTGCGTCGCGCTGCGCGGCGCCAGCGCGGGCGGGCTGGCCGCGGGCGCCGCGCTCGTGCGGCGGCCGAAGCGCTACGGCGCGGCCGTGCTGCAGGCGCGCGCCGCGGGCGCTGCCGGCCGCTGTTGCACGCGTCGGGCCGGCGTGCGATTGGTTTTGTTGTGGCGCGGTCGCAGCTGCGGGCGCGCGAGGCTGACTCGGGTGTATAGGGTAGGGTAAGGGTCATCGAGGTCATTTTACGCTGTGTTTCTGGGCAGGCGCCGTTCGTGGACGTGCTGACCGCGATGCTGGACGGCGGGCTGCCGCTGACGGCGCACGAGCGCGACGAGCTGGGCGACCCGCCGACTGTGCCGCCCTGGCCGCGCTCTGCCCGTACCACACGCTGGGCGCCGCGGGCCGCGCCGCCTACCCTCCCACGCTGGTCACCACCGCCGCGGACGACGCGCGCGTGCCCGCCTGGGGCCCCGCCAAGTTCGCTGCGCGGCTGCGGCGGCTGGCCGCGGGCGCGCGCGGCCCGGTGCTGCTCGACGCGGCGGCGCATGGCGGACACTTTGGCGGCGAGCGCGGCGCGGCCGAGGCCGCAGCGGAGCTTTCCTTCCTGCTGGGCGCGCTGGGGAGCGCCGAGGGGCGCGCTGCGGGCTGGGTGCGGCAGGCCTGATGGGGTCCGGTGCGGCACTGTCATGCCACTGAAAGTGTGCCCGCTGCATTCTACATGCACCAATGTGGAGACCTTCTGGGTCATCATGTATGCGCCATTCATGCCGTGCAGGCTGCAGCATGTAGGAACCGTATATAAATAATATACGTGACTTCAGGCCGGGACGCTTCATGTGATTCTGTTGTGGTGACGCGATGCGGTGCTGACAGTCTCAGTCTGATTTGCATGCCACAGGGGCAAGGCCAACGCCCCCCCCAAGTGCTCCCACAAACAATCTTCAGGGACAAGCAAAGGGACCACAGCGCGGCCAACAGCCGCAGCAGACGGAGCAAACCACGCTGATCGCACAGGCTGGGGCGAGCACCTCGGGCATCCTGACAGACCGCCCATGGGCCAAAAGAATCGCACTGTACAGGACAGGAGCAGATGCAGTGAGAGGGAGCACAAGGCGCCGCTGCCAGCTCGCGCATAGGCTGCAAGCTCGGACACGCACATCTGCTGGGTACCCTGCGTGGCAGGGCAGGCCCAGCAGGCCCTGCACGTGTGTATAGGGCAGCTGCAACAGTCCCCGCCACGCCGCTGCCGGAAGCCATGCTCTCACCCACCTCCATCCTCGCACTACCGCAACCGCAGCCTGTCCACGGCGCTGAACTGCTGCCTAGCCAGGATACCCTGCCAAGGGTGCGCACCGCGCCAGCCCGTCCGGCCCGTACTGCGCCCTGCTCTGCAGCAAACACATACAAGCGCCGGAAACCGACAGCGGCCCCCGCACTCAGCCCTGCCGGCGCGCTCGCCGTACCTCCTTCACGCCTCGATGCAGCTCAACGCCATGGGGATCACGCCATAGTCCCCGTCCACGTATGCGCGCATGACGCCGCACCAACACCCGCCTCAGCTACCCTGCGGCGGTGCCGCACTGCCGCGCCCCTGCTGGGGCGCCGGCGCGCGGGACCCGCATGCACGCCGCCCGTGCAAGCGCTCAAAGCCAAGCGCGGTGCATCCACTGCTGCAGTGCCTGCTACAGGCAGCACGGCCAACGCCTATTCAAGACCTGCGCGCTGGGAGCAAACCGCATACGAGGCACGCGGCACCCGCTGCAACCCAGCGCTGTCAGCCCAACCGCCCTCTTGGGGCCCCTGTTTGGGCCCGACAAGCACCGGAGCAGGTGTGGCATCGCACGCCAGGACAGGCGCGGCCGCCGACGCAGGCTGCCATGCGTGAGGCTGGGAGGAAGTGGCGAGACGCTGCCGACAGGTGCTGCCTGCCGTGCAACCTAAACCTACCATACCCTAACCTAATTCGTAGCCACGCGGCTACGCGTAGGGCTGGAAGTAGTTGGCCAGCAGGCGCTGCCGGCAGCGCTGCCCGCCGTGCAGCGCGAGCTTGAGCACGGCCTTGTCCGGGCAGCGCCAGGCCGCCTGCTCGGGCGCCAGCATGCGCGCGAGCGCCTCGGCGCCCTCCGCCAGGCGCGGCCCCGGCCGCGTCAGCGGCGCGCCGTCGGTCAGGAACACGCGCCCGGCCTTCACCGCCGGCAGCGCCCACCAGCCGGGCAGGCCCGCGAGCGCGCCGACGCCGGCCAGCGCGGCGCCCGGCGGCCCCTCCGGCGCCAGCACGAGCACCTCGGGCGCGTACTCGCGCACGGCATCCCAGGACAGCGCCGCCGCGCCGCCGCCGCCGCCGCCGCCGCCGCCCTCGGGCCGCTCCGGCGCCGCGCCGGCCAGCTCCTCTAGCTCGGCCAGCCAGGCGCCGCCGGCGGCCGGGCGGCCGCCGAGCGCCGTCAGCGTGACGCAGCGCGGCCGGCGCGGCGCGCGCGCGGTCGCGGCCGCGACCGCGCGCAGGCGGCCGCGCATGCGCGATACCAGGCGCGCGGCCTCGCCGGGCGCGCCCGCGGCTTCGCCCACCTCCAGGATGGCGTCCAGCACGTCCGCCAGCGTGCGCGGGTCCAGCACCAGCAGGCGCGGGACCTCTCCGCCCCCCCGCCCGGCCGCCAGGCCTGCGCACGCCAGCGCGCCCGCCGCGCCCTCGCCGCCGCCGCCGTCGCCGCCGCCGGCCGCCGCCCGGCAGGCCAGCACGAGGCCGGGCGCCTCACGCGCCAGCCACTCCGTATCCACCGCCGCGGGGCCGTCCCAGCCCCCGCCGCCTGGCGCAGGCCCTGACCCCTCCCAGGGCCCAGCCGCCGCGCCGCCGCCGCCGCTCCCGATGCTGACGCGCTCGTCGGCGCCCGCGACCGACCCTACACTGGGGTGATGGCTCGCGCTGAGGCCGCCGCTGGCGGAGCGCTGCTCGCCGTCCAGGTCGGCCGACGAGGACGCGAGCGAGCCGCGGCTGCTGCGCGCCTCGGCCTCGGCCGGCGGCCCGGCCATGCCGGGGTACGCGCGGCAGCGCGCCACAGTCGCGCGGCCCTCCCGCGCGTCCTTGGGGAAGTCGCAGGCGTCGCTCACGCCGGCGACCCTGCCGCGCGGCGGGCGGCACGCGTGACGCAGGATAGGTTAGGTTATAGGGTTAGGGTAGGATAGTACCCACGTTACGCAGCAGCGGGCCCGCCGTGACAGGAGCTGTGCGCGGCACCGCCGCCAATGCGCGCACGGCATGCTCGCGCGCCAGAGTGCTGGCCCGGGCCAGGCGCGGAAGGAGGATGCGCGCAAAAGCGCAGTGCCGGCCGCGCATGCGCTCCAGCTTGGGACGCCGTCACAGGAGACGCTCACAGGAGGTGGTCACACACCGGCGCTGGCGCCGCGCACCCAGGAATGCAGGCTCGTACCCTGCCGGTGTTGTCTCACAGCCCGTGGCGGATGGCGCACGGCCCATGCAGGGTCACTCAAAAAGCCACCAGCAGCGCATCCTCAGGTTGCAGAAACTCCCCCAATGCATGCTTTCGACATTGCGTTTAATAGCAGTCCGGAGTGCGCCTCCTTGGTCGGCTGCAGAAGTGCGCAGCATGCAGCAGCAAGGCCACGCGGGGAGGCCCGCGCCTGCTGCCAAGCCCGAGCGCAAACAGGATCTCGGTGCCGCCAGGGATGAGGCTGACGATGCTGGCATTGGACACGCGCCAGGCCGTGCCGCCCGCGCCGCCCCAGCCGCCGCCAGGCCCGCCCGCCGCGCCGCCCGGCCCGCCGTGCTCGGGACCCCTGCTGCAGGCGACCGGCGCGTTAGGGGCCGGGGTGCGCCAGCGCATCTGCGCAATCAAAGAGCGCCCAGCACATGGCGCTGCGCCCGCCAGCGCAGAATGCTGGTAATGATCTAAGCATGTAGGCGCACAGGCAGCAAGCTCACGCACGACAAAGTCACGGCAACGCCTGTTCCGAGTGCGTCCTTCCTGGAGCAGCTGGCAAAGCATTGGCGCGCGCCGCCGCTGCAAGAGCTACAGCCGGCACGGGCGCAGCCATGCAGCTGTCGAAAGAGCGCTCGCGCCTGCCGACGGCGTCATGGTCCGCAGGCGGCGCAATGGAGGCCGCCGGGCACGGCGGCGGGAAGCCGCCGCCCGGGTGCGGCTCTGACGCGGCGGAGGCAGCAGAATTGAAGTCGCGCGGCGACCCGCCGTACCCCCCGGACGCGGACCGGTGGTGGCCGGCGCCGCCGGCCGCGGCCGCCGCATGCGGCGGCGGCAGGCCGGCCGCGCCCACGCTGCCGGCGGTCGCCACAGCGTGGCCGCCCCAGCCGGACCCTGCCACGGCGCCCTCGCTAGGGTGTGGCGCGCCGTCCTCATCGTCGGTGTCGTCCGCCAGCGGCAGCGCGCCGCGGAACGGCGACGGCCGCGCGGCGCCGCCGCCCGGCGGCGGCGGCGACGCCGGCGGCGAGCGGCACAGGTTGTCGCACGAGAACGGGCGCGTCAGCGGCGTGCTCGGCGAGTGCGGCCGGCCTGCGCGCAGGTGGGCAGCGATTGGAACCTCTTGGCTGCCGCGAGGGGGTGTGCGCGCCAGTGGCGCGCTTGGCGAGCGCAGCAGGTCCGTGCACGAGCGTGCAGCCAGGCGCAAGCCTTTTATCTCAGATAAAAGGTGTGATGTTGAGACGCTCGCCGCCCCACGCCATGAACTGGCTAGCCATTGACGCGCGTTTAGTAGGGCGCGCTGCTGGCCAGCCGAGGCGTGCTGCTCTCCCCTCCCTCTGGCTGCCCGCACGTCACTCATGCGGCACTGATCATTTACGCCGTCTTTGGCAGCCCATCATCTGTGGGGCCGAGCCCCTGCTTGCCACGCAGGTGGCAAAAGCTAGGTCTAGGGTAGGGCGCGCGGGCGGCAGCAGGGGCGCGCCCGCGGCCGCCGGCTTCCAGTACGGCGCGCCGCCCATGCAGTCCACGCTTGCAGAGCGGTCCATGGCCGAGGCGGGGCCGCCCGCGGGCATAGGCCGCGCCGCGCCGCCGCCAAACCCTAAACCTGGCGCCGCGCCCCCGAAGCCTGCCCCGTCCGCGCCCCCCGCAAAGCCCTCTGCCGGCGCGTCCACGGATGAGGACGCGGCGCCGCCGGGCTCCGCGGCGCCGCCGCGCGCGAGCGCCGCCGCCAGGTTGGGCGAGCTCCACACGTGCTGCGCGAGCGGCGGCGACACGGCTCACATGCGCTGTGTAGTGTCCGTGTGTCATGCCAGCCTACCTGGGCACTTCCATGCTGCTGAGCAAAGTAGCCCAGCATGAGAACCCAAAGAACGTGCCCTGCGCTGTTGAGCGCAACCCAGAGCAGGGCCTGCAGCGCCGCCGTGTGTGCCCGCGCGACGGAGGGAGCACACAGAGGTCCACTGACGCATCCCCACACCCAGAGGTGGGTTGCGAACAAGATTTGCCACACCTCTCAGCGTGACTGAATACGAGGAGCGACCCTGGCAAAAGCACGCCACACAGTTTACGACACCACAGCTCACTCCAACTCGGGGCGCACTGGCAGAGCGCCATGCCTGGCCATGCCAGGCACGGGCGCGTGCTCGGGCGACGTGGTGGTGCTGTACGCGCGCCGCGGCCGGCAATATTCCGGTGAGGCTGCGCGCGTGGCTGCGCTGGCCGCCGCCTGCGCGCGGCGCCCGCAGGCAGGCTCGGCACCCACAGGGCGCAGCGGGCGGCCCGGGCACGTCACGCCGGCCAGGCATGGGCTCGGCAGCGCGCTGGGAGAGCGCGCTTGCGCGCCGGGGCTGCACCACATGCACACGACGCAGGCACTGCTGAGCCCTATACCTGGCAGCAGCACGCCTAGCGTCTGGCACAGAGCGTCACAGCTCGCGCTAGGGTTAGGGAAGGGAGGGGCCCCCGCGCACCGTCGCCGCGGCGGAGACAGCAGCCACGTCGACGGCGGCGCAGCGCGCGACCAGGGAGGGCGCCAGGTCCGCGCGCGAGCCAAAGTGCAGGTGCACGTAGCTGGCCAGCACGCAGCGCCAGGAGAAGCCCTGCGCGCCCCGCGCACTCGCGCCCGCTCAGCTGCCCCCGCTCGGCAGGCGGCCGCACCGACGCGCCACGCCTGTTGCTCCGGCACCTCCGCCGGGAACAGGCTTTGACCTGCGGCATGCCAGTGCAAGCCTTGCGTGCCTCATGTTAGAAGTGTGAAAGCCTTCTCCCATGACGCCGGAGGCCCGTGCGCGCCGTGTGCGCGCGCAGCGCACAGCGCGCAGCATGCGCCGGCTGCGCAGCACCCGACAGCGCACCTCCGGGATCGCCTCGGCGCCGGGCGCCTGCATGGTCGCCGAGTAGCCGCGCCCAGCCGGCGCCGCAGCCGCCGCGCGCGCCTGGCCGCGGCAGCGCGCCGCGGCCCGCGCCGTTGGCAAAGCCGCCCACCACATGCTCCTGCGCCCGCCTCGCAAACTTCCTGCCAGGCTCGTTCGGGCTATGCAGGACGAGTGCTTGGGAGCGGCCTTGCGCTGCAGCGCAGCGCAGCCTGCCTGCGCAGCTCTGACCCGACCGGGCTGTCCTGACAACAGCGTCGAACTTGAACATGTTCTGCCCTTGCTGGGAGGCAGCAGTCAGCTAGACACCAGGCCGCGCCCCGCTGCCCCGCCGCCGGCCACAGGCTCCTCAGGCGACGCGCAGCAAACCCCCTGCGAGCACCCGCTGCCACGCAAGCTCGAGAGCCCTGCTTTCTGCTCTGGCACCGCACACTACCGCGGGCGCGGGGCCGCGCGCGCGCCTGCAGGACCTCGGAGCAGTGGTGCACGTGGCCGCGCGCGGGCGGCCCCGGCGGGAACAGCGGGCAGGCCGGCGTGGGCGCGACCTCCACGTAGCCCGCCTTGGGCCGGTCCGCCGCCATGGCCGTCCGGAACGGGAACACGCCCGCTGCGCCCCCGGCCGTGCGTCAGGCCCCATAGGCTTCGCGGCTCTGACGCTGTCCCGGGCAGGCGGGGCATGCCACGGCGGCAGCGCCACAGGCCGGAGCACAGGACTCCCGATCCCTTTCACTGCGGCAGGCCGGATGCGAGCTGAGCCGCTTCTGTGCCTGTCACGTCACGCAATCAACTGTGGGGTGGTGCCAAGGCACCCGCGCCCCTGCTCACGCACGGCCGCTCAGGCCCGCGGCGCGGGGGCCGGGCGCGGCCGGGCGCGCGGCCGGCGGCGCGCACCCATGGCCGTCGGCGCGCCGCCCGCCGGCTGCAGCGACTGGCTGAGGAAGACCAGGCCGGCGCCCTCAGCGTACACGACGCCGCCGGCGGCCGCAAACGCGCGCACGGCCGCCAGCAGCGGCCGCTGCGCCGCCAGCGCGCCCGCGTGGCGCTCCGGGCAGCCGCCGCCGATGTACAGGCCGGCGCAGCGCTCCGGCAGCGCGCCGGCCAGCGGCGAGAAGGGCACCAGCTCCGCGCCGGCCTCCTCCAGCAGCCGCAGGTTCCTGGGCGGGGCGCAGGGTTAGGGTAAGGGGGGGCGGCCAGCAGGGGCGGCGCGCAGGCACCGCTGCAGGGACGGCGCGCCCGCCGTGGGCCACTGGGGCGGCCGCGGTTGTGGGCAGAATCCTGCCGTGCGCAGCGCTGCGCGCGCAAGGGACCGGCGGGCACGACAGGTGCGTCACGGCTGCAGCTGACTGGGTGAGCACAAGAGTGCCGCTATCGGCGGCTTACGCGAGCAGGCCCGGGCCGCACTCGGCATAGTAGAAGCCGAACGCGGCGTCGCGCGCGACGCCAATGCGCACACGCGCGCCGCGCTCGCCCGTCGGCCAGCCCGGGCCGCCCGCGCCGGTCGCGCCGAGAGCCGGCGGCGGCGGCGGCGAGCGCGCCGTGGCCGCCAGCTCCAGCAGCGCATCGAGGTCGACGTGCGCCGCCGCCACGGCGGCCAGCGCGGCCGCCAGCGGCTTGGGCAGCTCGCCGCCCAGCGCGCGCTCGCACGACGCCAGGCTCTCATCCTGCGCGGGGCCGCCGGCCCTGCGGTCACGCCGTGCGCCCCGCCCGCGCGCGCTCTGCACCGGCGGCCTCAGCCGGCCTCGAACGGACAGAGAGAGCGCGTGCGGCACTGTGGCAGGTGCTGCGCCGGCGCAGCAGGTCGGTCCCCCTGCCGGCGCGCCCCCCCGCAGCGCCCGGGCGCTCGCCCCGCACCGCGACCGGCCCCGCGCGCCGCGCAGGCGCGCGCGCCATGGGCCGCGCAGCCTTCCAGGGCCGCGCAGCCTTGCAGCGCCGCCCACCGCGACGCTTCGAAGAGGCGCGCAGCGCAGCAGGACGCACGTCGCGCCGCGGGACGCAACGGAGGGAGGCGGGACGCGCCTCAGGAATGCCGCCCAGCACGCGGGTGGCCACGCCGGAGCCTGCCACCGCCTCGGTCAGCCAGCGCGCGTGCGCTTCGCCGCCCACGCGGTTCAGGATCACGCCCTCCAGGTGCAGCGCGGGATCATAGTCCACGTAGCCCTGCCGCGCGCGGACGGGGGCTCGGGCTCGCGGCCTGCAGGCGCGGGGCGGGGCCGCGGGCCACGCAGCCCTGCAGGGCGCGGCGGGGGCCCTGTGCCCCGACGGCTGCTCCTCGGCAGAGCGCACATTTCGCTCAGCACCTGCTGTCCCACGTTGTGTGTGAGGCACTGCCAGTCTGTTCAGCGCCCCGCAGATGGCGCTGGATCAGAGGGACGGGACACCTGGCCGGCGCCTCGGGGACGCGCCGCAGTGACGCACGGCGCGGCGCGCTCTGCAGCGCAGCCAGGCGGCGCTGCGCAGACGCGGGGGACGCACCTTCACCATGGCCGCGGCGGAGCGCGCGAGCGCAAAGCAGTCCAGCACGAGCACCGCGGGCGCGCCCAGCCACTTGGCCATCTGCGCGGTGCTGCCCTCCTCCGAGCAGCTGTCCCGTGCGTCGTACAGGCCCTGCGCGCGCGGGGCGCTGCGCCGGTAGGCGACGCCTGCGCGCAGATGCCGGGCGCCGGCGCGGGATGCACGGCCACGCCGCGGCGGCGGGCGCACCATAACGCCCTCCACGATGCACACGTCGGCGCCGGCCGCGTGCCGGTGGAAAGTTGCGAGGCACTGCTCCTTGGAAAGCATCCAGCCATCCAGGTTCACTGAGGGCCGCCCCGTCGCTGCCTCGTGGTACAGGGGGTCCAGCAGGTCTGCACGCCCCGGCCAGGCGGGGTGAGGGGGCGCTGCCGGCCGCTGGCAGCGGCAGGGGACTCGGCCTGCTGCGAGCATGCTCACCTGGGCCGACCTTGAACGCCTGCACGGTGAGGCCCCGTCGCCTGCAGCCGCCCGCGCCAGGCGTCAGCCCCGCCCGAAGCCCAGCAAACCACAGGGAGAGAGCTTGGGCCATGCAAGCATCCCAGCACCTGAGCGCAGCCAGGATGGCGACTGTGGTGGACGTCTTGCCCACACCGCTGGACGTCCCCGCAATGACCACCGTGTGGGGACAGGCCGCGCCATGGCCGTCCGCGACCATCCGCGCGCAGGGCTCTCACATGCAGCCGCCTTGCGAGAGCGCGTGCATCCAGAGCGCGCAGGCGCTCATGCACCAATGCCTGCAGCTGAGTCTCGGAACGGCGGTCGTGAGGGTGGAGCAGCCTCTGCAAATCGTGAGTCTGGGATTTCCACACCTAGCTCATTGGGCTGCGGGCCCCATGCCGGCATGCTGTCGACTTGGGCCGCTGATGTCGATGTGCTGCGGCATGCTTTGGCCGTGGACAAGAGACAGGCGCCCGCGCTGGCACGTCACTCAGCCTACCCATCACCAGACTGGCTGAAGCAAGCGCGCTGTGCAGCGGCGCGTGCAGTGCACCGCGCTTGCTGGCTCCCATGGTCCTGTTTTACAAAGGGTTGCAGCTTACCGTGGCTGAGCGGGCCTACTTACCCAGGCGTATGCGAGCAGCAATGCAGACATGCAAGCTGGGTCGCCGCCCGACGTGCTTCTTCACCTGGCCCAACGTCTCTGCACCCAGCCCCGCGCGCCACCCGCCGGACCGCCACTGCACCCGTGTCGCCTCGCACTGCCACAGCAACCACCTGAGCTGGCATCAAATCAGCGCCCTGCAGGGCTCCGCCGCTCGCCTCCGCTGCGCCGCATGGCTCACGTGGCCAACCAAGCTCTCAGCCATGCATGCGCCGGTCACGCCCGCCCATCGGCCTGCCCGGAGCTGGCCGCCTCCTGCTCCGCAAGCCTCGCCCGCAGCTCGCGCCGCTCCTCCTGCCGCGCGCGCCTGCCGCCCGCCGCGCAGCCCCGCCCCGGTTGGCAGCCACCCAGGCTGTGCGGTGACCCCCGAGCAGGCCCCCCGCGGTGACGGGTAGGCCACGAGACAAAGGCGCGCCGGTCAGGTCCATGCCGCAGCGCAACACCCTCGCACAGCGTTCGGCCGCCACCACGGTGCATGCGTGTGTGCGTGTGGCCCGCGGGCCCACCTGCGCGCGTGGCTCGTGGCCGGCGCTGCGCCCGGCTCGGCGTCGCGGGCACCGGCCGCGGGCCCATAGCCCTCAGCCCGCGTCTGCTCGCGCGCGTCGGGGCTCCAGGCGTCATCCAGCGACCAGGCCTTGAGCGGATCGCCCTGCGGGTCGGCGCCAGCGCCCGTACCGGAGGCATCCTCGCGCCCGCCCGGCGCGTCCCAGCCGCCCGCCTCCCGCTGCCCGCCGCCGCCGCCCGTGCGCGGGTGCCACCCGCGCCCGGCGCCCGCCTCCCGCTGCCGGCCCCAGGCCTCGGCCTGCGACGCCGCTCGCGACGCCGCCGCATCCACGGGCTCCAGGTCCCCGTTTAGCGAACCCCACGCCGCGCCGTCACCCCACCCGTCCACCCCAGGCGACGGCGCGCCCGGCCGGCCGCGCGCGCCCGCTGCAGGCGCTGCCGGGCGCGCAGCCGCGCCGGGGCCCGCGCCGCGCTGCGGCCCCGCGCCGGCGCGCGTGTCCGCAGCGGCGGTCGCCACTGAGTCCGCCGCGCCGCGCGACAGGCGTGCGCCGGCGCGGTCGGGCCGGTCTGGGATGCGCAGCCCCAGGCTGCCCGCTATCCCGTCCAGTCTGCCGCGCGCAAGCGGCGTCAGCGTCCCAGCCTCTGCTTGCCTGCCAGTGCAGCGCCGGACGCTGTGCTCTGCAGCGGCGCGCACAGGCCAGCAGCGGCGACGCGGCACCGGTCTGACCGCTGCTGGCCGGACGCGCAGGTGCAGGTGGTGTGATGCAAGCTCGTTGCCTCCCAGCTCGCGGGGCGCAGGCGCGGGGCGCGCGCGGGCAGAGGCAGGCACGGGGCGGACCTGGCACTGGGGTTCTTGGCCTTCACGATCGCGGCGCACTCGCCGGCCAGCGGGCTGTCGCACAGGTGCAGGACGGAATCCAGGACGGCTGCCGAGGCATGTTCGCTGTCCAGTAAAAAGCCAGTGGTCCCTGCAAGGCGCGCAGCATCACGCCTGTGCGCTCGACGGGACTGACCCTCCAGTGTCTGCCAACAGGGATGGCAGCGCGCGGGGGGGCACGCCGCCGCACCGTACAGCAGGTAGTCATACCAGTGAGTCCGGAAAGGAGGCCACTTGCCCTTGTTGAGTGCAGTGAACCAAAGCACCAAAAGAGCGCTCGCAGACGGCAGGCCCCACGCTGCGACGGCGCACACTGCCAGCTCAGGCACGGCACGCACACGGCGGAGGAGCTGTGCCGGGCGCCTGGTGCCCTTGTACCTGGCCGCGCCAACAGGGCCTCACACTCCTGCGCGCTCGGCCTGTAATCCTGCTCTTGCACAGTCTCGTTCAGCGCTCTCATGACCAGCTTGGTCGCCGGGTACCCCAGGCTGTAATAAGTGCGCAGCGGCCTGGTTGCAGTGCGCCACCACGAGGAGGCTGGGGCAGGTGGCTCGCTCGCGTGGCCCAGGGAGCCAGAGCGCTCCCCTGAGGAGCGACCCTCGTTCTCAGCCTGCATGGTCCTGCACCAGTGTGCAAGGCGAAGCCAAGGTGAAATGTAGCAAGCTTGCACGTGCGCCTAAGGCCCAGCGTGCACGTGCGATGCGAATAAAATAACTGTGTGGTGATTTTGCTCAGGCGACTGACCTCCTTGTATACCGCACAGTGGCACATGACCATTCCAATTGCTGTACTGCGCCCAGTGGCGCTTTTGGGGGGTTGTCGCACGTTGCATCTATCTGCGCTCATAATCGCATGGTCCGTGCTGCTAGCTACAGACC
>JAABUV010002203.1_pt1 | contig 26877 bp, 34 predicted proteins | sample 5559971 | NCBI WGS metagenome assembly JAABUV01 (sample SAMN10711881, study PRJNA513362) | rock metagenome | isolation source: Antarctica rocks | place: Antarctica: Victoria Land, Knobhead nord | collected 2015-12-19
AACATTCATTCTTCTCGACAGAATGATGCATAGTTGAATCTTTGCTCTGATTCATGATCAAACATTCATTCTTCTCGACAGAATGATGCATAGTTGAATCTTTGCTCTGATTCATGATCAAACATTCATTCTTCTCGACAGAATGATGCATAGTTGAATCTTTGCTCTGATTCATGATCAAACATTCGTTCTTCTCGACAGAATGATGCATAGTTGAAACTCTGCTCTGATTCATGATTAAACATTCGCTCTTCTTGACAGAATGACACATAGTTAAAACTCTGCTTTGACTCATGATCAAACATTCGCTTTTGTCAGCGAGACAACATATAGTTGAACTTCTGCTTTGACTCATGATCAAACATTCACTTTCTTCAGTAGAAGAATTTGCTCTTCTGCATTTTCACTTCATCTGAATGACGTTTCTTTCAGTTTCAGCAATAGTGATAAATGTCAACTTGATGTTCTTGCAAGAGTAAACATCTTTTTTAGTCTCAGCAATAATAATAGATCTTGACTCAATGTTCTTGTAAGAATTGATATTTTCTCAAGTTTCAGCAACAGTAGTAGATCTTGACTCAATGTTCTTGTAAAAGCAAATGTTCTTCTGATAAAAAATAATGACATTTTGAAATCATCATTGAAACTTTTTGTCAGCACTCAGCAGTCGAGAATTTCTTCAAAGTTTAAGAAATTCTTCTGATTCTTCTTGTGAACGTTGATAAGTTAATGATTTTTTCAAATGATTTGATGACTATTTTTTCATGATTCTTGATGCTCAGAGTCTTGAACTGTTGAGTGAAGACAACGAGCGTTGATGCTGATTAACTCAAGAAATTCTTCAAGAGTTCTTTCATGTATGTTAAATCACAAGTGAACTCTCTCTCATCTACGTTGATATCTTTCTCATAGTTGAATCTTCTTGATGAGTTATCAACAGAATTGCTCACTCTCTTTTGATAGAAAATCTTGAAATTGTACACAGTAAGTTTGTTAACTCACTTCATCTGTTTGCAAGAGAGCTTGATTATTGTCATGAAGTATTAAAAATTTGCATGATCATTGATTATTTTTATTTCATGTCAAGTCTTTTTTAAATAATGTCTTCAATGATTCATGCTTTCAATGATCATCAGCATTTTCTGATCATGTGCATCATAGTTTTATTCAATTGATTATCACTTTCTTGATCAGATGATTACTGAGTATCAATGTAAATTTTTAAGTATGATATCTGTTTGTTGAAACATCATCATTTTCTCTGCAAATTCAGAAATGTTCATCTTCAGTCTTATGACTTTCGCAAAATTAAAGTGCTGAAGAATAATGTTTTAAGCAAAGATGACTTTCAGCTTCTGAAAAGTGTTTCAAGCATTGTTGATGAGTTCAATTCACTTCATCTGTTCTTTGAGAATTCATCTCTTTTTTATGTTAGAAAAGAGACTCATTTTAAGATGATCAATCAAGAATGATGCTATTCTTGAATAATTTTTTATGAATCAATGATAGAAGTTGACAAAGTTAAGAAACATTTGAATTTCTTTTATTGTTCTCGATTATGATCAATCTTGAATGATTTGCACTTAATTCTTCTTCATTGAAATTTCTTTTTTCTTTATTTTATATTCTAGAAAGAATAATTCTTTCTTGAAGAATTTGCATTTTGAGAGCTTGATGTAGAGCTTTAAAATCTGCAGTTTGTCAAGAATTTGTTGTATGTGATGAACATGTTTCTTACGAGTTTCGTTGAATATCAGAATGTCATTCAGATAGACAAGACAGATGATATTGAGAAATTCAAACAAAGTCTGATTCATATAGATCTGAAAGAAAGTCGATGCATTGATGAAATCAAAGAGCATTACAAGATACTTGTATAAATCAAATCTTGTACAAAATGTCGTCTTTCATTCATCTTCTTCTTATATGCAAAGTTTGTTGAACGCGTTCTTGATGTCAAGCTTGATAAATCACTTGATGTTTGCAAGATGATTGAGAGCTTCATCAATCAGCGAAAGAAAACATTTATTCTTGAGAATGATCGCGTTGAGTTCTTGATAATCAATGCATGATTGCAGCGTTTCATCTTTTTTAGATGTAAAGAGCATGAGCATCTCAGCTGAAGAGATGAAATATCATATCATGTTTGCTTAAAGCTGTTTCTTGATATACATCTTTTGTGCAATGAGTTCAACTGCAAAAAGATTGTACAAAGAATCTCAGAGAGCAATACAACTCTTCTTGATGCAAATAGTATGATCATGAAGTTCATAAATTGAAAGAACTTTGACTTTTTGAGTGAAAAGATTCGCGAAGTTCGTAAATTCTTTTGAAACATTTAAGAATTAATCGACTATTGTATTCTCAATCTGTGTGAATCAAAAGTTTTCTTCTGTCACTGAGAAACTCAAAGAATTGTACAGAGCATCTAGAAGTGATCAAATATGTATTATGATACTCTGTTGCTTAAGATTTTGAGTCAATTGAGCGCTTGAGACTTCTCGTTTCTTCTGCTGATTACATTGATGAAAAAACTTGAGAATGACTTTTCTTGTAAAACTAGATTGACGAATATTGCATGCAAAAAGACTTGACGTAAGTCTTGCTTCATTGAACATCACATAAGATGATTCTGAAACTGTTCTTTGATGAGATAGTCTCTTTCTTTCATTCTGAGCACACAAGATTCTTTAGCGTAAACATTGATGAATAAACTCATGAATGAGATTATGCTTCTTAAAGAATGAAAGATTTAACATAAGATTCTTTGAAACATATTCAACAATGATAAAGATCTTCAAGATGCATAAATTGCTTTCATTAAAGTTCTGAATGTTCAGATCAAGCAGTATTGTTTCATGTAATCACATTAATTTATCATCAAAGAAAATTTTCATGAATTTTCAAGAATGAATATTCTCAATCTTATCTAAACGTTTCACGAGACTGTGACAAATCATGTTTAACATACACTTAGTGTTTATCATGACTTAAGTTTCAAGAAGATCAAGACATTCTGACTTGATCTTGACTACGAGAATGAATGATGTTGTGACGAAGTTTAAGTTCTTTAACATTGTCAACGCGTTCAGTTTAACAGACAGTTAATTGATTGAATTGATTCACTGAGTTCTGTACTCTTCAGTTGCTCTCTTCTTCTGAGCAATCAATAAATGAAAGAAATCTATCAAGTTAAGTCTTTTTTCAAGATGTTGATAATGAGAATATTGTTAGAAGCAGAAGAAGCTTCTGAGAAGAAAGTTTCTGAAAAGATGAATCATGAATTTAAACAATTCAATTCTGCGTGATCTTTAAATTTGCATCTGATGCATGCTTTCTCACTGACTCTGCAATATTTTTTCTTTCAAAAGACTGTTTTTCTCAATTCTGATTCTTGTTGTTCTTGTTAATCATCAAAGTATTCTTCTTTTTCTCAATCATTGATTCTCTGCAAGAAACTCTGCAAACTCTTCTTGTGTAATCAATTCTTGAGAAATGAATTCGTTTTCAACTGTTGATTTTGCTGAGCATAGTTCAAAGCATGTTGCATGTCGATGTACTTCGTCAGTTCTCGACAGAACATCTTGCTTCGTTGAGCGAAAGTTAGTACAATTAGCTTGATCTTGTTTGAAGAAAGTAGTTCACTCAGAAATTTGAATAATAGCACTTTTTCAGACTTCATGACTTCAACACAATTTTGAAAATGTATCTTGTTGAGTTTCAGAAAGAACAACATGCATGTTTGATCGCTTCTTTTTATAATGACATTTCATAAATTGTTCATTTAATTCTGAAGTGACTTCATGTTGTTGTGAGACGAAGTCTCATCTTTCAATGACTCATGAAACAGCATTGATTCAATTGCATCTTCAGAATTCATGAGAATATAGACTATCATTCATAGAGATTTCTCAAGCAAAGTTATTGAGTTGCATCTTCAGAGTTCATGAGAACATTGACTATCATTCATAGAGATTTCTTGAGCAGAGCTATTGAGTTGCATCTTCAGAGTTCATAAGAACATTGATTACTATTGATAGAGATTTTTCGAGCATGACTCAGTTGCATCTTCAGAGTTCATGAGAATATTGACTATTATTTATATGAGTTTCTCGAGCGAAGTTTTTCTTCTTCATCTTTTTACTCATCTTTTCATCTCATTTCTAAACGAAGACATCGACATAAAGATATATCTATCTATTTATTTATTTATCTACTCATTTAATTATCTGTATCTAGTCTATCTTCTAAATCTATTTATCTAGTTGCATGTGTTCATGCTCGCTCTGTTGATTTCGAAGCTCTCTATATCACATCTGTATTCTATTTCTCGACATTGAAGCTCAACGCAAGAATATCATTTTCATGATATTGAGTAGAGCAGTGACAAAATAACAGAAAGCAACACGTTCATCTCTGCAACAATGAACGCATTGATGAGCAGCTTAAACATGAACGCATTGATGAACAGCTTGAACCAGCTGAATTTGAACGCATCGATCAGTTTGAGTCAGCTGATACTCTTTTCTTCGAAGGCTAGAAAACAGCTGCTGCAGACGTTTGATTTGAAAGATCGACATATTGCTCAGACATTAAGACTCATACTCGATGAATGGAAGGAAAAATCAAAGAAGCAGAGAGCTCAACTATACGAGCATATACAGGCTATGTGTGTTGAGGCTGAAGAGAACGAAGCTCAAGCTCAGAAAGAGCTGAATCTAGAGAAAGCTCAAGCTCGAGCTCAAGAGGAAACTGAGCATTCGAAGCTACTCAATGACGATGACGATTTGAATGAAATACATCGAATGTGCAAGCGGGAAATGACTCGACAGCAGGCTCGAAAGCTTGTTTGGCCTGAATGGCCTAATTCGGCTTCATCTGCTTCGGCTGTTTGGGAATTCGTCCCGTTGCCAGCCCGAAAGCCTACCGTTTCCCCAGCTCGATCGTCTCCTTCGCCTGCTTCGCCTGTTCGAGAAACTCGAGAATTCGTTCAGTTGCCAGCCCGGAAGCCCACTGTTTCTCCCTCTCGTTCTTCGCCTAGATCCCCGACTTCATCTACAAGCTCATTCTCTCGCTCGTCATCTGCTCGGGATTTGCAGCGATCCTACGCCCAAATCGCTCCTCTTTCCCCAGCCTCTTCGGTTCCCACTTCAGCCTCTGTCTCACCTGCTCGATCGCCTGCTCGAGATGCTAGGGATTTACGCCGAAAACCCAAGCAAAGGCCCTCTGTTTCCCCGCCGCGTTCCCCGCCACCTCATGGCTCACCCCGTAGCTCACCTCGCTACTCACCTGCTCGGAATTATCGCCGAACGCCTACCCGAAATGCCTCTGTTTCCCCCTCTAGGTCACCTCGCACTCCGCATGGCTCATGGCGTACTTCTTCACCTCGTGGTTCACCTACAAGAACCCCCCTTCATGGCTCATCTGCTCGAACCCCCCCTCGTGGTTCATTTACCCCCTCAGCTCGCGGCTCACCTTCGTGTTTATCCGTGGAGGATTTATACGTCATGTTTCATAGACCCAGCGGGGAAGAACACGCGCCGCAGGGCCAAAGGCAACGCGCCTTCCCCGAGCCCACATATTCGATTTCGCCCCCTACCTCTGCCTCATCATCGCGTCCTCTAAAGCGATTTCTTCAAAGATCGAAGGCGAAACTATCTTCCTGGATTCGATAGGTCTAGCCAACCAGGATTTCACAGGCCCAGGCCTGTCAAATGCGAAGGTCATGTGTTCGAACTCTAGCATTGCTCGTTGTTATTTTCATTTTTGTTATATACAAAGAATAAGGAATAGTAAGAAGGAAGGAAGAAAATGGTTCCGTAAGGAACAAAATAGTTTCGTAGGGAAAATAAGGGACTGTACAGCCGAATATTCAGTGGCAGGGTAGATTCTACTACTTCGTAAGACCATGCGACTGTCTACACCTCATCGTCGCCCTCATATATCTCGCCCTCTAGCTATCGACCTACTAGCTAGTCATGTTCAAAGCTTCGCCCTCGCACCAGGAAATATCGCCCTCTAGCTATCGACCTACTAGCTAGTCATGTTCAAAGCTTCGCCCTCGCACCAGGAAATATCGCCCTCTAGCTATCGATCTACTAGCTAGTCATGTTCAAAGCTTCACCTTTGCCCTTGAATATCCCGCCATCTAGCTATCGACATACTAGTTAGTCATATACCTCGCCTTCCCCCTCGAAAACCTGGTTCTCTAGTCATCGATCTACTGACTAGTCATTGTTTTAATCGTCGCTTTGCTCGAGTTTATTCTATACCTTCGGCCTTCGCCTCCCGCTTTTGCTTTCGATTTCGGTTCCGCCTTCGCCTTCGTCTCGCTAGTACCATAGAAGAGTCACATTGATGCTCAAGGGACGAGCATTAAATGGGTGGGGGAAGAATGTCGTGGGGCGAAGCCTCACCCCTCGATGACTCATGGAACAGCACTGATCCGGCCGCACCTAGGGTTCATGGGGACATTAGCTACTATTGATAGGGGCTTCCCGAGCAAAGCTATTGAGCTGCACCTTCAGAATTGATGAGAATATTGGCTATCAACCATGCGGTCACCTCTACACCTCGTCGCCCTCAATTTTTCGTCGATTTAGTGGCTACTACCTCATCTGATCGAGGCTTGCCCTAATCATTACGCAGTGAACTTTAGCGCGTACCCTGCGTAATGATTAGGGTTAGATATTTGATGGCCCTATTCAATTTCGGCCTTCGCACTAGGAAATATCGACCTCTAGCTATCGATCTACTGACTAGTCATATATCTCTATGATTTCGACCTTCACCTTCCGCTTTTGCTTTCGCTTCCGGTTTCGCCCTTCGCCTTCGCTCTGACCGACAGCTCGATTCGCCTAGTCAGTACCATTGAAGGGTCAAATTGATGCTCAAGGGACGAGCATTAAATGGGTGGGGGAAGAATGTCGTGGGGCGAAGCCTCACCCCTCGATGACTCATGGAACAGCATTGATCCGGCCGCACCTTCAGAATCCATGGGGATATAGGCTACCATTCATAGAGGTTTCCCGAGCAGAGCTATTGAGCCGCACCTCCAGGGTCCATGGGGACATTGGCTACCATTCATAGGGGTTTCCCGAGCAGGGCTATTGAGCCGCACCTTCAGGGTCCATGGGGACATTGGCTACTATTGATAGGGGTTTCCCGAGCATGACTCAGCCGCACCTTCAGAGTCCATGAGGATATTGGCTATCATTTATATGGGTTTCCCGAGCGGAGTTTTCCTTCTTCATCTTTTTACTCATCTTTTCACCTCATTTCTATACGAAGGCATCGACATAGAGACATACCTATCTACCTACCTATCTATCTACCCACCTAGTTATCTGTATCTAGCCTACCTTCTAGATCTACCTATCTAGTTGCATGTGTTCGTGCTCGCTCTGTTGGTTTCGAAGCTCCCTATATCGCATCTGTATTCTATTCCTCAACAACGTCAAGCAAGCATTGCTGAAGAGTCTTGAGAAACTTCGCTCATGTGATTCTACAATTTTTCTTCTCGACAGTTTTCTCGATCTGTTGAAGATAGTGCATCGCTGTGATCTTTACATATTTCGTGATGTAATCAAGCTTGTCGTTGTCTTTAATGTAATTCATCTTGATGAAGTTCAACTTTAGTTTTCTGAGAAACAACTTTAGATTCTTGTTGACGATGAACTTGAACTTCTTCTCTTTTGAGAACTTATTTAAGAAGATGATCTTAGAGATAATTACTTTCTTCTTAGAAGAATCATCATCGACGAAAGAACTTTCTATGACTTTAATAATGATTCTTTTGCGAAACTTCAATTCGAAATGATTAAATGCACGACTTCGTCATGTTAAAAAGTAATCAGAGTTTAACATGCAAAACGCTTAATTCAGATCTTTTAACAGAATGACATTTTCAATGAATAACATTTTACATCAAGCACACATCTTCAAATAATTTTGTTATCTCTGCAAGATCTTCACATCATCGATAATGCTTTGAATTTTGTTGAAGATGACAAATGAGAATTCATGTTCAACGACTTTCATTCTTGTCTGAAGCAGCGTGCACTATCTCTCTTTTCTTTCTACATTGACATGAGTGCTTCTGATGTTTTCATTCAATGCTGCACAATGATAAATCTCTAATAGATTCTTCAAATTAATGCTTGCAAAATCAGAAAATGATTGAGTCAATGAAGTCATGATGTTGACGATGATTGCTTGATGCTGTGCAAGATTCTTCGTTGAATTCAATTGAAACTCTTCTTTATTGTTGCAAGAAATCTGATCAAGCAAAGCGAGTGCAAGTTTTGTGAAGATGATGAAAGTAGACAAGATAATGCTCTTGAAAGACATGCAAATATTGCTTTCAAAAGATGAGATTACAACATCAAGAAAAATCGTATCTTGATCATGATGCTTGAAGAATACATCTACAACGTCATTGATGATGATCATTTGAGTCAAAGATGCAGAAGTCTCAAGAATGAAAAGAAATTAAGATTCATTACAAAGATTGAGTGTTATATTCGAAGAATTGCTGTTTAAGTCGACGATTTTTTTTTGATCATACAAACTATCATCTCTGCAATAAAGTAGAGTGTTAAAATTGTGAGTAGCTCAAGAAAGATGCAGTCACACTAGAGAATATGCACATAGATAATACGATCAAATTTGATAGTAGCTTAGTAATATTTATTTGTATAGAAAGTTAATACTAAACTACAAAATACAGAAGTGAATTCTTCTTTATATATTCAGAAGACTAAGTTCAAGCATCATTGATGAAATTAGCAAAATTACATGCAATCTTTGCAAGATTTCTTGAAGATTGTATGTGACTTGAATTCTTATCGTTGATGAAACATCAAGATTTATATGTGACTTAAATTCTTGTAGACTCAGAGTCTTTGAGAATCAACGGTAGAAATTCTCGTAGACTCAATGTCTCTGAGAATCGACAGTAAAATCTCTTGTAGACTCAGTGTCTCGATTCTCATAGACTCAGATTCTTGTTTGAGAACTCAATGATAATGTTTGAAGAATAGTTCTTGTGTTTATTCTTTATTCTCTGAAGAACTCTGACTTTCATAGATCTGAGTTTTGACACAAGATTTTTCAAGAAGCTAAATGACAAAATGCTCGATTCTTTCATTAATTTAGATCTTGTCAACTCTTTATATAAACTGAAATTATCAAAGTCTATGCATGTTTATGATGTATTTCATTCTGATTTGCTTTGCTTTGTTGTCAACAATCTCTTGCCTGATTAAAAGAATGAATTCTCAGATTCAATAGTGATAAACGATGAAGATGAGTGAAAAATCGATGATATATTGAATTTTCATTAATATTGAAGATGACTTCAGTATAAAGTCAAATGAAATGACTATGACAATGATCTCAATTGATATAACGCTGATGATGATGAATTTATGAATGCTCAGAAGATCATTGATGATTTTCATATTCAATACTTAAACAAATCGCGCTAATCAACAATTCAATCAATCAATCAAGTCGAGCAGAAAATACATTCATGTAAACATGAATCATTGAAGAAAAGAAATAATGTTACGATTCTAGTCTTGTCAGACTCAATCTTCTAGTCTTGTCAGATTTATTCTCGCTTTGTTATTTTGACTAGTTTCTATTAAGTCTAGCGTTGACTAAGAAACACACATATGTAATCAGCTTCTTTTCTGTAACTATCTTTCTTTCTTAACATTTATCTTCTAGTTAAATGACACTTTTATCTGACTCGCTTTAGACAGATTTCTAACAACAACACTTTAATTTCAAATGATAGACTATTCTGAAAATCAATGCATCTGACTACGTCAAAGATGAAATACTATCACAGTATGATGATGAGAATGTTTTTCACTCAGTAGCATTTTACAGCAAGAGCATGATTTTTGCTGAATGCAATTATCACATCTATGACAAGAAATTGCTAGTCATTATTCAATGTTTTGAACATTGAAGACTCAAGCTAGAATGTATAAAGCTGCTCATTCAGATGTTCATCAATCATCAGACTTTGAAAATCTTCATGAAAAACAAACAGTTAACTCGACGTCAAGTCAATTATCTAGACATTCTATTTAAGTTTAACTTTCAGATCATTTTTTAATCAGGCAAAATGAACTTTAAAGTCAATGCTTTAATCAGAATGTTTCTGATCGACGTTTTTGAATCAACTCAGCGTACTGAAGATTGCTATCAAATCATTCTGACATTTGATAGAATAAATATTCTAGCTATTGAATTTGAAGTTAATCTTTATCAGCGAGTAAAAGATGTCAACAAGATGAATGAGCTTTGCAATGAGTATAAACAAGCTATAAGCAAAAATAAGCTCAAGCTACATAGCATTGAATTGAAGCACTGCAAGATCATTGACAACGTTCTGTTCAGAAAAGATCTACTGTGAGTTTCTGAGAATATACATACAAAATTGCTAAAGAAAATTCATGATCAATCTTTCATCTTTCACTCTGACAATCAAAGAACTACTGATTTAGTTCAACGTTTCTACTATTGATCAGATCATTAAGCAACGATTAAACGTTACATTCAAAACTGTCATGTCTGTTAACAAAGCAAGATATTTAAAAATAGCATTAATGAATTTCTTCATTCTCTCTTGATTTCACAGAAACGCTGAAAAGATATAGCTATGAACTTCATCACTGAGCTATCTCTATCAGAAGATTATAACGTCATTTGCATAATCATATGTTGATTCATCAAGAAACATCACTATGTTCTCTGTTATTGAGAAGATGAGAACATCTCAGTCGAAAAAACAGTTTGAATTATGCTATGAAATGTTTATTGACTTCATGATCTATCTAATTCTATTGTTTCAAACAGAGACTTTCAATTCATATCAACAATGTGACAAAGTTTTTGTAAGTGACTAAGAATCACAGCTAGTTTATTAATAGTTTATCATTTTGAGATCAATGATCAATTAAAATGAGCTAATCAAGATGTTGAACGCGAACTAAGAATCTACTGCAATTACATGCAAAATGACTGAGCAAAATGACTATCAATGATAAAATTCAGCGAGAATTTCAATATTTTCTCAATCATTTCAATGACTTCATTCTACTTCAATAAGAGTTTTCACTCACGAATGAGTTTCAATTCAGATACAACTAACTACGAAACTACTTGTGAGCATCTTGAAGCTAGAAAAGCAGACAATATTATCATTTAAATGAAAGAGCTTTCTATCTTTGATTGTCAGCAATTGAAAAAGATAAAGCAGATCATTAAAGCTCAGATCAATAAACATAAACAAGACGTCATTTATGAAGTAAACAATTGAGTTTGATTATTCTTCAGAAACATTAAAACAACAAGATCATGCAAAGATTTGAAAGATAAACAGCTAGAACTTTATCAAATCACTATCAAAGTTGAGATCTTCTATCATCTTCATTTATTGATAAGCATGAAGCATCTGCATTCAATGTTCAGCTTAAAGCTATTGCAATCATATTCAGAAGATTTTCTATCAGAACAGCATTCAGAATCACTCAAATCAATCATTATTAAAGATAATGAATATTGAAAGATAAACAATATATTGAACTTCAGACACTATCGAGATCGAATACAGTACAAAGTCAAATGAACAAATCTAGATAGAAACAATGAATGATACTATGTCAATAAAGAAAAATTCAATGACTCAGAGAAAGTTTTGAATGAATTTCATAGACTATATTCGCGCTAAATATCGAAATAACTATCAACAGAAGTGAGCAAATAAACTACATTCATGCAAACATGAATTTTCAAAAAGAGAAGTAATGTTACGAGTGTATCAAGACTGAACAAGACTGAAGCTTTAATCAATTTGCAATGCATGCTAGCAAGTACTCTGCATAATGATTAGAACTAGTCAACAATTTAGTCGAGATCTGATCTAAATCTGACTCAGATTTGACTCAGATGTGACTCAGCATCTTCTAATCAGCTTCTATTGTCTTCTAAATAAACACACTTCTTTGTATTACGAATTATCAACAGATTTCTATGATAAACACATTTTTTTATGTCATAAACATCTTTCAAATCAACATCTTTCTTATGTTTCAACACGTCTTCTTTAAGACTAACGTTAATCTGAGTAACTACTATATAAAGCATGTTCTTCTTGTCTTTTGTATCTTCTTTCTTCTGTATTCTTAAAGTCTTAGTTATAACTATCTTTATTGATCAAACATTCTAGTCATGCATGCACTCTGATTAGTTTCTAACATTCACAGTTTGAGAAGTGAACTGAATTATTGAGTTTAGCTAAAGAAACATTTGTTGCTTAAAGCGAAATAAAGTTGAAATTTTAGCTGAGCTCATCTGAATGTGATCAGATTTTATGAATAAAATCTGTGATCATTTCATATGTTGTTGAACTGAATCTGCGTTTGTTTATATGTCATTGAACTGAATCACGCTTTCGTTGCTTTCATCACTTTCATCACTTTCATCACTGTCGTTTCTTTCGTTGCATTCAGTCTACTACTCATTTATCTACTCGCTCATCTACTTGTCTATTTACTCGCTCATCTACTCGTCATTCTACTCACTCATCTACTCATCACTTTACTCACTCATTTACTCGTCACTTTACTCGCTCATCTACTCTTCATTCTACTCGTTTAGTTACTCGCTCATTTACTCTTCACTCTACTCGTCTAGCTACTCGCTCATCTACTCGTCATTCTACTCGCTCATCTACTCTTCATTCTACTCGTCTAGCTACTCGCTCATTTACTCATCATTCTACTCGCTCATCTACTCTTCATTCTACTCGTCTATTTACTCGCTCATCTACTCATCACTCTACTCACTCATTTACTCTTTACTCTACTCGTCTATCTACTCGCTCATTTACTCGTCACTTTACTTTCTATTGAACTTTCTATCAAATGCTTTATCAAACGCTCTATCAAATGCGTCAATCAAACGCACAAAACATGTTAAACAGTGCTTCAAACAATGCTTTCTACTGAGCTTTTCACTGATCTTTCTACTGGTTTTTCAATCAATCTTTCTATTGATCTTTCTACTAGTGAGCTTTCTACTGACCTTTTGATTGAGTCATCTAGTGAGCTTTCTACTGATCTTTCGATCGAGTCATTCAGTGAGCTTTCTACTGATCTTTCAATCGAGTCATTTAGTGAGCTTTCTACTGATCTTTCTATCAATCTTTCTATCAATCTTTCTATTAATCTTTCTACTGAGCTATTTATTGAACTATCGACTGAGCTTTTTATCAAACACTCTACCAAACATTCTACATGCTTCAAAATACGCGTCGATCGAATGCATAACATGAATCAAACAATGCTTTCTGTTGCAATCGTGCACTTTGAATTAGTCTAACATAGATCATGTCAAACTATCAAAGACTAGTATAAAGCTGATATTGACACGCTAGCTGTTATGAGTTTGCATAAAGCGAATCATATGAGTGTATTTTAACTAGAAGTTCAAAGCTGAAGAAGAAAGAAGATGCAACACGTCATGAGTTTTACTCACGAAGACACGCTAGATTGCTAGCGTGTCAACATCAGTTTTATACTAGTCTATGATAGTCTGACATGATCTATGTTAGATTAACTCAAAGTGCATGATCACAACATTACTTTTTCTCTTCATTTAGTAATGTTCTTATTGCTGCAGTTCGATTAATCTTTCTTAAGTCGATTTCTATCTTGACTTGTTCAAATATCATTCATAAAAGTCATTTACAATCTTCTGACATTCTTCGAATTCACTTTCATCAACGTTGTATCAATGTAGATCAACGTTGTATTCTTTTCAATTGATACAATATTGTAGTTGTTTATCTCGTTCGTAGTGTCTAAAGTTCAGTATGTTCTTCATCTTTCATTCATCTTTATCGTCGATCACTATAAAGTCAGACGATTTATTTTGTTGTTCATTCAGAGAGTTTTTTAAATCTAGTTGCAGCAAATTTAATGCAAACTTCAAATGTATTTTCATAGTTGATGATAGTTTCAGTTGATAAGCATGTTCGATCTTGATCAGAATCTTGAAGAATTCTAGCATCTTATCGTTTAGCTTCTGTGATGATCATAAGATTATTATGTTTCTAGAATTCAGAAACATCATGTCATCTATCTTGTAAATCATTTTCTTTCGATGCTTGTCAATCTGTTTCTTCATTGTGACTCTGACTTTTGTCAAGACTTGCTTGATCAATGCTAGTGATCATTTCATGTGTTTGAATATATTCTCTGCTTTGTCTGCTTCGATTCTAGCTTGAGTGATCTTATATTCGATTGAGTTCAAATTGAAGCTTATATGAAAGTGAAAGTTCTTATTCAGAAAGAACATTAACTGTTTAATTGATGATGAAATAGCATTGTTATTGATGAATTCAACCATGAATAATCAGGCGAATCAATCATCTTGCATATATGAGCAGTAGCTTCGTAGATATCATTCTACATTCTGATTCACTCTTTCTATCTGATCATTGATCTGAAAATGATAATCGATGAATAGTTTCATCTTGATGTCTAGTCTCAGACATAGAGACTTTCAGACAATCAATATGAATTGTGAATCACGATTGAACATTATTGATCTTGATAGTTCATAAATTCTGAAGACTCATATCAACAGTAGTTTGACTGTTTGTTCTGCAAAGATTTCTTCATCATTTGATCAACGCGATATATAGTGTCGTTTCTTAAACAATCAATCTATGACTGTCAGAATCGCGTTGCTTTCATCACTTTCTGATAGATTGATAATGAAGTTTAATAATATGTTCTGTCATCGCTGCTTAAGTATGAGCAATAACTTCAGCAGTTCATTAATTCAATCTCTTGATGCTTTTGATCTACGATAAACATAACAGTTTCAAATGTAACGCTTGATCATCGTTCTCATCTTCGACCAGCAATATGATTGTCTTAGCAAGTTCAACGTTTGATTCATGTCAGAGTGATCACTGATCGAAAGATCATATGCTTTTCTTATCAATAAAGTGATCATTGACTGAGAAACTCATAGTCTATCATCTTTTCAAAGTACTTCATCAAGTATTTTACAATTGTCTAGATCAATATCTTGACAAGTCTTTCTGTTCTGTTTTATGACTATTCGAATATCAAAGCACAGTTGATTCGTTCAATTTTCGACTATAATCTGATTCTGAATAAAAATCATCTCTTCGATCGAATTTTGATTAGCTTTTGATTTGAGTTTCGAATCTGAGTCAGATCTGAGCAAGATTTGAGTCAAATCTTGATCAGCTTTCTGATTATTTTCTATTGATTGAAGTTCAAATCTGTCTTTTGACAGTAGCATCTGATGCTAATATAGCTTATGATTATCGTTTGCTTCAACTGACTTGACGTCTGACATTCTGATCAGAGCGTTGACTTTCAGATTCTGTTTTTTCGACTGATATATGATCTTGAAGTTATATTCAGATAACTTCTCAGCTCATTTAGCTTGTCATCTGATCAGTTCTTTAATGATCATGAAGTACTTTAAATTCAGATGATTGATGAAGATCTTGATTGAAATATTCATACATTTCAATTCAAAGCGTCAATGCTTCAAGCAGCGAATGATGATCAGCAGTTTCTTGTCATAAATCTTGTAGTTACATTCTGCGAAAACCTTGTTCTTGCTATAGAAGATCACTGAATGTAGAATGTCTTCATCGTCATATTGAGACAATACTTCGTCGTTAACATAGTTCAAGAAGTCAGTTTTCAGAATAGCTTCTCTGATCAAGTCAAAATGCTTCAGAATGAGAACTGTCATCACTTGTTACTTCAGTTCTTCAAAGATTATCTGATAAATCTCTGTTCATTCAAAAAGATGATCTTTTCAAGTCAGCTTTATCATGAGTTAAGCAATCTTTGAAAAGTTCTTTATGAATCATTAATAGAAATTGCAGAAATCAATGAAGATCTGCACATAAGTCAATGATCGAGACACTTTTCAGTTTCAAATCACATCTACTTTTCGAAAATTCATTCGCAGATCATTGATGAATATCAGTAGTTTAAGAAATGAGATTTTCTGAATCTTGAATTCGCACTTGTCAATGTCTATCTGTAGATCGACTTCACGAAGCTTCTTTAGTACTTCTTTCACATGAGTTCTATGTTCTTTCAATGTCTTACTATAAATGAGAATATCATTCAAGTATGTCTGACAGAATTTATGCAAACAGTCGAACAACACATCATTGATATAATGCTGAAAGAAAGCAAATTCATTGATCAATTCAAAGAGCATTACTCTATACTTGTAAACATTGAAGAAAGTAACAAAAGTAGTTAAATCTTCGCTTTCTGAACTCATGCGCAGTTTATTGAACATGATGATAATGTTGAGTCAAATCAGATACTTACTGTCTTGAATTCAAGCTAGTACTTCGTCTATCAAGAATATTGAATAACGATTTCTTTTAATCAGAGCATTCAGTTTTTAATAGTTCATACAAAAGCAAAAACTGTCATCTTTCTTTTTAATAAACAATATTGACGAAGCAAAAGAAGCTTTGCTGAGTATGATAAACTTCTTCTTCAAATTCTCTTCTAAATACTCTTTAATCTTCTGCAACTTGTAACTTAACATGAAATACAATCAACTTCTAAAAAGTTGATTCTCTTTTTCTAATTCAATCTTATGATCATATGATTGATGTGAAAGCAACTGCGTTGTCTTTTCTCTATCAAAATCATTCAAAAAGTCGTGATAAACTATCAAAAGCTTCTTCTTCAGTTCATTTAATGACATGACAGAGATCATTTCATTCAGTTTCGCGAAATCTTTGACTAAGCTAAGCACTTTGTTGATTTCACTAATGATCAAAAAGAAGATCTTAATCTTCTTATTCTTGACTAGAGTTTGATACACAGTGACTTCGATCATGACAATATTGACGAGTTTCTTTGTCTCAGTTGACTGAAATAAGCGAAGTTGATTGAAGTTAACTTGAGTGCTTTGCTTTGCTATGAGAGCAGATTCAATGAATCAAGCAGATTCAATGAATCGAGCAGATTCAATGAATCTATTCACTGATTTCTGATTCATGAGTCTCTTCAAGATGATCATTAATATAACAATCAAGTTCAAGTTCTTTTATTTCATTTTGCAGATTTCATTTGATTCAGATCTGTGAAATGTTGATTGACTGCTTACTTTTGAAACAACAGATTTCGATGTTTGAATTTTCAACAATGATATTAATCAATTATTTGCAAAATTTATCAACATTTGATTTCTTTTTAATCAAAGATTTTCAATGATTATCTTGTGTTGATCTAAACGAGTTATTAATAGAAACATCATTTCATTCTTGTGTTCTTATATCATGATCAATGTATACAAAGCATGTGTAATTGACTTTCAATCAGAGATTTCATCATACAATTGAATCAACTTTGATTTTGACAGCGATATTGACTGAATATCAAAGCGTTCACATAGCTTTGACATCAAAGATTCATCAATGAAAGTCATGTCAATGACTTCAATATTTATCAGAGCAAGAAATTTGAATATCTTTTCTAAACTATTTAAGATGATGTCAACAGTGAACGACTTGAAATCAAATGAATCATCAGACATGCTGATGAAGCAAAATATAAGTATATCGCTCTCAGTCACTACTTTGACGAGAGCAAGTCATTTTTCGAATTCGCTGCGATTTTGTGCATTTGAGCTGACTTAAAACAGTTGCATGCTCTATGTTTTGACTTCTTGCATTTGAAGCAGAGTTCTTTTTTAAACAACTTCTCTCTAGCAGAATCAACGTTCAATATTCTGAGTTTCTTTCATGCAAAGATTGAAGCTGAGATCGCAGTAGTGATCATCATTGAGATGCTAGCAATTTGAGTCGTTAATGTCTTGAAGACTGATTGAGCATTCAATTTCATCAATCAAACGTTGACTTGCATGCAGATGTTGATGAATTCATTCAAATTCATAGTTTGTTCATTGATCATGACTTGCTGAAGATCTGAGCTAATCTTATGCTGAAGATCATCTAGTAAAGTTTCGTTATTGTATTCTAGTTTTGCACTAAGTCTCTGAAATTTCATTCAAAATTCATGAAAGAAGATTTTGTTTTGATACAGCTTCAAGAACTGTCGTTGAGTTATGTGATGTTGATTGAAATCATCGTACATCTTATTTATGATCAACAGTATCTTTTCTGCTTTAAGAAATGAGTTCGTGATCATGTTTCTCATTCTGAATGCTATGTGTTTGATCATTGTTTTACTGACTTAACTTTTCACATATGCAATCTTTATTTCTTCAATAGAAAAATGATTCTTGTTCATCTTCAGCTTGTTTTGCATTCAAAACAATCAATTATTTACATTCTGTCTCAAATCTTTGAACAAAGATGAGTCAGATAGCTTAATCGACTTCAAGAATTAATCTTTTGAAATCAAAGTGCTTAGTCAACTTGATGTTACTTTTAAATGATGTATAATCACATTCTTTTTCTTCATCTCTTTCTGTAAATGCATTTGAACAACGTTCAACGTTGCCTGTGTAACTTTCAACTTAATGTTAATAGCTTTCAATTCAATGTTAATCTTGTTGACATCATTCAACATCTGAATCATGTCATTGTGAATCTTGATTTTGATGTCATGCTGTTAACATATGTACTTGATAAATGCAATGAAATCATCTGCTTCATGAATGTTTATTCAAGCATTCAGTTCAGTGCTGATGCTGATCTTGATCATTTCATGATCAAAAAGCAACACATTTGTGTTCTTTTCTTTAATATTCAACAATGCATTCATGTCTTCTTCTTTTGATGCTGTTCAATTCTGTAATAGAAGTGATTCTCTTTCAGCATTTCAAAGTTCATAACAAGTTGTGCTCACTAATTCTGATTCTAATTCTATGCTTTTAATCATTGTGTAAGTAGAAAATTGCAGATTGAAATTCAACTGAAATTTCTGATTTCAGTTCTAGAACAACATGTTCATGTTCTTCTGTTCTTCTGTTCTGATGATGAGTTCAGTAAAGAGTTAGTTTAGAACAATGCATTCATGTTCTTCTGTTCTGTTCTAGAAATTTCTTGATTTTTAATGAGTTTTTTGAGCTTGATTTTCTGATTTCAATTCTGATTTAAGTTTGAGTGATGTAGCTTGTTTTTATATCATCTACACGTCAATTGTAAGATTAATGAGCTTTGAACTAATGTTATGAGTCTGCATAAAGCGAATCATATGAATGTATTTTAACTAGAAGTTCAAAGCTGAAGAAGAAAGAAGATGCAACACGTCGTGAGTTTTACTCACGAAGACACGCTAGATTGCTAGCGTGTTAACATCAGTTCTATACTAGTTTATGATAGTTTGACATGATTTATGTTAAACTAACTTGAAGTGCACAATTGCAACACTAGCGATCTAACGTGTCTTCGTGAGTAAAATTCACGACGTGTTGCATCTTCTTTCTTCTTCAGCTTTGAACTTCTAGTTAGAATACATTCATATGATTCGCTTTATGCAAACTCATAACATTAGTTTAAAGCTCATCAATCTTGCTATCAACGTGTAGATAATATAAAAACAAGTTACATCATTTAAACTTGAATCAGAATCAGAATTTGAAAATTGAGTTCAGAAGACTCATTAGAAATCAAGAAATTTCTAGAACAGAAGAATACAAACGTGTTGTTCTAGAACTGAAATCAGAAATTTCAGTCAAATTTCAATCAGCAATTTTCTACTCACACAGTGACTAGAAGCACAAAATTAGAATCAGAATCAATGAGCATTGCTCATTATGAACTTCAAAATGTTGAAAGAAAATCACTTTTATCACAGAATTAAACAGCATCAGAAGAAGAAGACATGAATGCATTGTTGAATACAGAAGAAAAGAACATGAACATATTGTTTTTTAATCATGAAATGATTAAAATCAGCATCAGCACTGAACTGAATGCTTGAATAAATACTTATAAAGCAAATGATCTCGTTGCATTTATTAAGTACATATGTTAACAGCATGACATTAAAATCAAGATTCACAATGACATGATTCAGATGTTAAATGACATCAACAAGATCAACATTGAATTAAAAGTTATTAACATTAAGTTGAAAGCTATACAGATAACGTTGAACGTTGTTTGAATGCATTTACAGAAAGAAATGAAGAAAAAGAACGTGATTATACATCATTTAAAAGCAACATCAAGTCGACTAAGCACTTCAATTTTGAAAGATTAATTCTTGAAGTTGATTAAGCTATCTGACTCATCTTTGTTTGAAGATTCAAGACAGAATGTGAATAATTGATTGTTTTAAATGCAAAACAAGCTGAAGATGAACAAGAATCATTTTTCTATTGAAGAGATGAAGATTGCATATGTGAAAAGTTAAGTCAGTGAAACGATGATCAAACACATAGCACTCAGAATGAAAAACATGATCATGAACTCATTTCTTGAAGCAGAAAAGATATTGTCGATTCTAAATAAAATGTATGATGATTTCAATCAACATCACACAACTTAATGACAGTTCTTGAAGCTGTATTAAAACAAGATCTTCTTTCATGAATTTTAAATGAAATTTCAAAGACTTAGTGTGAAACTAGAATACAATAACGAAATTCTACTAGATGATTTTCAGCATAAGATTAGCTCAGATCTTCAGCGAGTCATGATCAATGAACGAACTATGAATTTGAATGAATTCATTGACATCTGCATGCAAGTCAACGTTCGATTGACGAAATTGAATGCTCAATCAGTTCTCAAGACATCAATGACTTAAGTCACTCACTTTATCGCTAGCATCTTGACAACAATCACTACTGCAATCTCAGCTTCAATCTTTGCATGAAAGAAATTCAGAATATTGAACGTTGATTCTGCTAGAAAGAAGTTGTTTAAAAAAGAACTTTGCTTCAAATGCAAGAAGTTAAAATATAGAGCACATGATTGTCTTAAGTCAGTTCAGATGTACGAAATTGCAGCAAATTCAAAAAACAATTTGCTTTCATTAAAGTAATGACTGAGAGTGATATACTCATATTCTGTTTCATCAACATGTTTGATGATTCATTTAATTTCAAGTCATTTACTGTTGACATTATCTTGAATAGTTTAAAAAAGATATTTAGATCTTTTGCTCTGATAGATATTGAAGTCATTGACATAATTTTTATTGATAAATCTTTGATGTCAGAGCTATGTGAATGCTTTGATATTTAATCAATATTGCTGTCAAAATCAAAGTTGATTCAATTGTATGATGAAATTTCTGATTGAAAGTCAATTATACATGATTTGTATACATCAATCATGATACAAAAACACAAGAATGAAATGATGTTTTTATTAATAACTCATTTAGATCAGCACAAGATAATCATTGAAAATCTTTGATTGAAAAGAAATCAAATTTTAATAAATTCTGCAAATGATTGATTAATATCATCATTGAAGATTCAAACATTGAAATCTGCTGTTTTAAAAGTAAACAGTCAATCAGCATTTCACAAATCTGAATTAAACAAAATCTGCAAAATGAAATGAAAGAACTTGAATTCAATTGTTACATTAATGATCATCTTGAAAAGACTTATGAATCAGAAATCAGTGAATAGATTCATTGAATCTGCTCAGTTCATTGAATCTGCTCTCATAGCAAAGCAAAGCACTCAAGTCAATCTCAAACAACTTTGTCTTTTTCAGTCAACTGAGACAAAGAAACTCATTAATATTATCATGATTGAAGTCGCTGTGTATTGAACTTTAGTCAAGAATAAGAAGATCAAGATCTTCTTCTTGATCATTAGTGAAATTAACAAAGTGCTTAGTTCAGTTGAAGATTTCACGAAACTGAATGAAATAATTTTTGTCATGTCATTAAATAAACTGAAGAAGAAGCTTTTAATAGTTTATCATGACTTTCTGAATGTTTTTAATAGAGAAAAGACAACGCAGTTGTCTTCACATTGATCATATAATCATAAGATTAAATTAGAAGATGAGAGTCAGCTTTTTAGAAGTCAATTGTATCTCATGTCAAGTCACAAATTGCAAAAAATCAAGAAGTATCTAGAAGAAAACTTGAAGAAGAAGTTTATTACACTCAGCAAAGCTTTCTTCGCTTTGTCAATACTATTTGTCAAAAAGAAAGATGATAGTCTTTGCTTTTGCGTGAATTATTGAAAATTGAATGCTCTGATCAAAAGAAATCATTATTCAATACTTTTGATAGACGAAGTACTAGCTTGAATTTAAGACAGTAAGTATCTGACTTGACTTAACATTATCATCACGTTCAATAAACTGCGCATGAGTTCAGAAAGTAAGAATTTGACTACTTTTGTTACTTTCTTCAATGTTTACAAGTATAGAATAATGCTCTTCAAATTGATCAATGAATCTGCGTCTTTTCAGCACTATATTAATGATGTATTGTTTGACTATCTGCACAAGTTCTGTCAGACATACTTGAATGATATTCTCATTTATAGTAAGATCTTGAAAGAACATAGAATTCATGTGAAAGAAGTGTTAAACAAGCTTCGCGAAGTTGACTTGCAGATAAACATTAACAAGTGCGAATTCAAGATTCAGAAAATCTCGTTTCTTAAATTACTGATATTCATCAATAATCTGCAAATGAATTCTTGAAAAGTAGATATGATTCAAAGCTGAAAAGTGTCTTAATCATTGACTTATGTGCAGATCTTCATTGACTTCTGCAATTTCTATCAATGATTCATAAAGAACTTCTTAAAGATCATTCAACTTATGATAAAGTTGATCTGAAAAGATCATTTCTTTGAATGAACAGAGATTTGTCAGATGATCTTTGAAGAACTAAAGTAACAAATGACAACAACTCTTGTTTTGAAGCATTTCAACTTAATTAAAGAAGTTATTCTGAAAACTGACTTCTCAAACTATGTCAATGACAAAGTATTGTCTCAATATGATGATGAAGACATTTTACATTCAATGATCTTTTATAGCAAGAACATGATTCTCGCAGAATGCAATTATGAGATCTATGACAAGAAACTGCTGATTATCATTTGCTGCTTGAAGCATTGACATCTCAAATTGAAATGTATGAATATTTTGATCAAGATCTTCATCGATCATCTGAATTTAAAGTACTTCATGATCATCAAAGAACTGATCAGATGACAAGCTAAATGAACTGAGAAGTTATCTGAATATAACTTCAAGATCATATATCAGTTGAGAAAACAGAATCTGAAAGTTGACGTGCTGATCAGAATGTCAGATGTCAAGTCAGTTAAAGCAAATGATGATCATAAGCTATATCAGCATTAAATGCTATTGTCAGAAGACAGATTTGAACTTCAGTCAATAAAAGATTATCAGAAAGTTGATCAAGATCTGACTCAGAATTTGATTCAGATTTGAAACTTGAATTGAAAGTTAATCAAAATTCAATCGAAGAGATGATTTCTATTCAGAATCAGATTATAGTTGAAAATTAAATAAATCAACTGTGTTTCAATATTTGAATAGTCATGAAACAGAACAGAAAGACTTGTTAAAATATTGATTTAGACAATTGCAAAGTACTTAATGAAGTACTCTGAAAAGATGATAGACTATGAATTTCTCAGTCAATGATCATTTTATTGATGAGAAAAGCATATGATCTTTTGATCAGTGAACATTCTGACATGAATTGAACGTTGTGTCAGAATCGTGCCTAGATGATACAATTGATGAAGATCAGAGTTGATAGTGCTTGATCTTTAAAGATAACTATAACTGAATATTAAGAATACAGAAGAAGATTGATACAAAAGCTTCTATTTATGTAATGTTCAGAGACTGCACTAGACTTGAAAGAAATGTGTTTGTGACATGAAAAGAAGATGATGTAGATGAACAAGATGTTGATGAAAGAAAAGAGTGTTGAGAAAGAAAAAAAGTGTTGAGTCATATCTGAGTCAAACCTGAGTCAGATCTAGATCAGATCTCGACTAGATCGTTGACTAGCTTTAATCATTACACAGAGTACTCACCAGCGTGCATTGCAAATTGATTAAAGCTTCAGTTCTGTTCAGTCTTATCGATCTTGATACGCTTGTAACATTACTTTCTTCTTTGAAAATTCATGTTTGCATGAATGTAGTTTCTTTGCTCACTTCTGTTGATAGTTATTCCGATATTTAGCGCGGTTTGCTTGAATATAGCTTGTGAAATTCGTTCAAAACTTTCTCTGAATCATTGAATTTCTCTTTATCGACATAGTATCATTCGTTGTTTCTATCTAGATCTTTTCATTTGACTTTGTACTGTATTTGATCTCGATAGCATCTGAAGTTTAATATATCATCTATCTTTCAGTATTCATCGTCTTTGATAGTAACTGATCTGAGTGATTCTGAATGCTGTTCTGATAGAGAGTCTTTTGAATACAATCATAGTAACTTCGAACTGAACATTGAATGCAGATGCTTCATGCTGACTGATAGATGAAGATGATAGAAGATACTCACTTTGACAGTAATTTGATAGAAATTTAGCTGTTTGTCTTTCAAATCTTTGCAGAGTCTCGTTGTCTTGACGTTTCTAAAAGATAGTCACACTCAGTCATCTACTTCATAAATGACGTTTCATTTATATTTATTGATCTGAACTTTGATGATCAGCTTCGTCTTTTTCAATTGTTGACGATCGAAGCTCAGTAGCTTTTTCATTCAAATGACAATATCATCTGCTTTTCTAGCTTCAAGTCGTTCATGAGTTGTTTTGTAGTCAGTCATATCTGAATCAAAACTCATTCGAAAATGAAATTCTTTATTGAAGTAGAAGAAGATCATTGAAGTTATTGAAAAGATATTGAAATTGTCGCTGAATTTCATCATAGATATTCATTTGACTCAGTCGTTCTGCATGTAATTGCAGTAGATTTTAAGTTTGCGTTCAACGTCTTGATTGACTCATTTCGATTAATTATTGATCTCAAAATGATAGATTGTGAATAAACTAGCTGTGATTCTCAGTCGCTTGCAAAGACTTTTTCACATAGTTGATATGAATTGAAAGTTTCTGTTTGAAACAATAGAACTGAGTAAATCATGCAGTCGATAGACATTTCATAGCATAATTCAAATTATTTCTTCAACTGAGATGTCATTGTCTTCTTAATGACAGAAAACATAGTGACATTCTTTGATGAAATGATATATGATTGTGCAAATAATGTTATAGTCTTCTGACAGAGATAGTTCAGTGATGAAGTTTATAGCTATATCTTTTCAGCGTTTCTGTAAAATCGAAAGAGAATGATAAAGTTCATTGATGCTATCTTTAAAGACTTTGCTTCGCTGACAAGCATAATAGTTTCGAATGTACTGTCTGACTGTGACTCGATGATCTGATCAATGGTAGAAACGCTGAACTAGATTGATGATTCATTTATTGTCGAAGTGAGAGATTGAAGATTGATCATGCACTTCTTGTAGTAATTTCGAATGCATGTTCTCAGAGACTCACAGTAAATCTTTTCTAAATAGAACGTCATCAATGATTTCGCAGTTTTTCAGTTTAGTAATATGAAATTTGAGCTTGTTTTCGTTCATAGCTTGTCTATATTCGCTGCAGAACTCATTTGTTTTATTTGTCATATATACTCATTGATAGAGATTTGCTTCTGATTCAACAGGTAGAACATCGACTCTATCAGAGATCAGAATAGTCTGAAAACAATCTTCAAGACACTGAGCTGATTCAGAGACGTTTACTAGAAACATTGTGATTAAAGCATCAATCTTAGTGTTCATTTTGTCTGATCTAAAGATGATCTGAAAGTTGAACTTTGATAAAATGTTCAGATAGTTGACTTGTCGTCGACTCAACTGTTTGTTTTTCATGAAGATCTTCAAAGTCTGATAATCAGTGAACATCTGAATAAGTAGTTCAATGCATTTCAGCTCAAGTCGTCAGTGTTCAAAACATTGAATAATAACTAGTAATTTCTTGTTATAAATGTGATAATTAATCTCAGCGAAAATCATGCTTTTGCTGTAGAAGATTATTGAATGAAGAACTTTCTCATCATTGTACTGAGATAGTATTTCATCTTTTACATAGTTCAAAGCATCAATCTTCAGAATAGCTTGTTGTTTAAGGTTGAAGTGACGAAGTACTGAGATTGAGCTGACTTGTTTCTTTAGATTGTCAAAGACTTGAACACAGATCTTGTTTCAAACAAAAGATGTGTTTTTTCTAGTCAGCTGAGTGAACGGTTTAACTAACTTCGAGAAGTTCTTAATGAAACGATGATAGAAGTTAACAAATCTCACGAAGCTTTGAATTTTCTTTAGATTGATTGAGATGATTCAGCTGACTATGACTGTCACTTTGCTGAAATTCATACAAAGATCTAGTTCTGATACAATGACTTCTAGAAAGACAGTCTCTTTTACATTGAATTTGCACTTTTGAATATTCATTTGCAGTTCAGCTTCGCGTAGTTGATTCAATACTAGTTTGACGTGATCTTTATGTTTCTTTCTCGTTTTGCTATAAATAAGAATGTCATCTAAATAAACTCGGCAAAAGTCGTTCAGAAAGTTTCATAAAACATCATTCATATATTGCTGAAAGAAGATCAATTCATTAGTCAGTTTAAATGATAGCATCTTGTATTTATATGCTTCTAAAGCAGTGATAAAAGTGATGTAATTCTCGCTATCAAGATGCATTTGAAGTTTGTTGAACGCTGATATGATGTTCAATCTAGTCAGATGCTTGCAACTCACTATTTTATCAATGATCTCGTCTATCAGCGATAGAGAATATCTATTTCTTTTGAAAAT